>Ga0335082_10003023_pt1 | contig 18208 bp, 15 predicted proteins | sample Lox_Sample_41_FD_206718 | JGI IMG/M metagenome (GOLD analysis project Ga0335082, IMG submission 206718) | Soil microbial communities from Loxahatchee National Wildlife Refuge, Florida, United States - Lox_Sample_4.1 | ecosystem: Environmental > Terrestrial > Soil > Wetlands | place: USA... | reverse complement strand
ACCGACGGTCGGCTCTTTCTCAGGCGCGGCTGCAGCACCTGGAACGGACGCGGACGACCCGACGGGGCCATCGCGACGATCTCTCCGTCGAGCACGACGCCGGCTGGCAGCGCCGCCGCGGTGTCGACGATCTCGGGGAACGCGTCGGTCACGCGGTCGAGCCCGCGCGCGAAGACGGCGACGCTGCCGTCGCGATCCATCCGGTGCAGCTGCGCCCTTACGCCGTCGATCTTGTCCTCGAGCACGAGCTCTGCGGCATCGAGGGGCGTCGCGACCGTCTCGATGGGCGTCGCCAGCATGAAGGCGACGGGCCGCCCGACGACGAGCTTCGCCTCGGCGAGCCCTCCGTGCCGGGCAAGCACCGCGAGGTCACCGGGGTCGGTCACCAGCGCCGCAGCCCGGCGCACGGCGTCCACCGGAAGCGCGAAGGCGCGCGCGATGGCGCCTTCGACGACCCCCTGCTGCGCGCCGATCCGCAGCTCGCCGCCGAGCGCCTTCGCGAGGTACTTCGTCTCGATGGGCGTCGCCGTGGCGAAGAGCGCGTCGAGGATCGCTCGCTTGTTGCTCCGGCCCGGCTCGTCGGCGAGGGCGTCCACGGCACGCGCGATGTCGGCCAGCCGCACACCGGCTCGCGACTCAGATGCAGGGTCGCGGCGCACGAGGTGCGCGAACGCCTCGGCCAGCTCGCCGGTCACCCGCGCGCACGCGCCCAGAATCACGTCGTCCAGTCCCGTCGAGCCGCGCACCACGTCGAGCATGAGCGACCAGCCGACGCCGAGCGCCCGCCCATCGCCCACGGGGAGCGCCCGTCCCGTCGCCATCCGTGCCGCGATGGCGAGCGCGTCGTCGCCATCCTCGGCGATCGCGGCCAGAGCGGCGCCGATGGCCTCCTCCTTCGCGATGCGCGACCGACTGGTGCGCGCCCGATCGAGCCCCGCGGCGAGCCGCTTCACGACGCGCCTCGATCGTCGATCGCGGGCAGCGGGATCGCCTCGGCGTCAAACCCCTCGCGTCGCAGCACGTGCGCGAACGCCGCCGCTTCCCCGCGGGTCACTATCACGCGCCTCGCGCCGCTCGCCCGCACCAGAGCGACGAGCGCATCGTGATCCGCCCTGTCCGCGACGACGAACGAAGCGTCGGCCCGCCTCTGGTCGACGGCCGCGTCGAGCAGCGCCCACGCCGAGGCGTAGGCCACGTCGACGCCCTTGCGTCCCCGCATGCTGGTCGCCCGCGCCGCAGGCGACACGACGGCGACGGCGCCTTCCGGCACGCCTCCGTCGAGAGCCCCGGGTCGTCCCGCCGCGACGCCGAGCGCCTCGTACGCTTCGCAGTCCGCGCGCACCCTCTCGTCGGCGACCACCGACAGCCGGCGCGCCGAAAGCGCGTGCACGATTGCCTGGGCGTTGCCCGGCGTGCCCGCAATCACGACGGGAGTCCGCCCCGCGTCGATGCGCCCGGCGCACCACTCCGCCAGTGCCGCCAGCGCCTCCACCCTCGGGTCGAAGCGGAAGATCGGCAGACCGAACGGCGCCCCGACGATCAGCTCGTCGCACGCCACCACGGCTCCGGCGGTCACCGTCGGATCAGGGTGACCGCACCAGTCTCCGGCGTAGACGAGGCGCCCGCGTGCGTGGTCCACCACGAGCTGCGCGCCCCCGAGCACGTGACCCGCGGGCGCGAGCGACAGTCGCGCCGAGCCACCGCCCTGTCCGCCGTCCACCGGAACCTCGATCGTCTCGCCCCACCCCAGCGTCCGCCATCCGGATGCGCGCGCCAGCCCGGCCGTCTCGCGCGACGCCAGCACCGGTCCGCTGCATTCCGCCCCCGCGGCGTGCGCGTGCGACACGAATGCCGCGCCCGCCGGGCGCGACGGATCCAGCGCGAGCCCGAGGCCGCGCACGACGAGGTTCCCCTCGGCGACGCCCACGCCGAGCATCCCGCCATCGTTCACGTCACCAACGTGCCGCACCTCCACGCTTTCCGCCACGTGCACGCGGATTGCACCACGCGCCGGCGCCCGCCGCAGTACCCAGATGAACGCCGAACCCGTCCCCAGTCGCTCCGTGAAGCACGCCATCGCGCTGCTGGACCCGATCGCCGAAGCCCTCGCGCACGCCCACGCGCGCGGCGTGTGCACACCCTCGGTCTCGCTCGCCCGCGGCAAGCGGGTGCAAGTGCCGAGCGATGCGGTCGCTCCGAGCTCGCGCTCGAGTTACGGCGCGCCCGAGCAGCGCTCGGAGGCGTACGGCATCCCCGGCCCGTGGACCGACGTCTTCAACCTCGCGCTCGTCTTCGTCGAGCTCCTCCGTGCGCTCGGCATCGAGCCTCCGCCCGAGGTTTCGGCCGTCGTGGCGCGCGCGCTCGCCCCCTATCCGGCAGAGCGGTGGCAGACCGCCGAGAGTTTCTGGGGCGCCCTGCGTGACGCGTCCTGGATCGCTTCTGGCAAGCACTCTCTTGCGCAGCCATGCCCCACGTCATCCGTGTCCGCGACGTCGTCCGTGAGGGCGTCTACGACTTCGGTCCCGACGAGCCCGTCCTTCGAGGACCCTACGAGCTCTTCAACCCAGTAGGACCGGTCCGGCAGCGCGGCGCGCTCGTCGACTTTCTGCAAGGCAACGTCATCCAGAGCGCGCGAGTGGCCCCGACGACGCTCGGCGAGTGTCACCCCGGCGAGCGGGTGCTCATGCGCCTGGTGCCGCTCACGGCCGAGGACGAGTGGTGGCTCTGCGAGGTCGAATCGGTCGACGGAGTTGCTGCGGCCTAGCGAAGGCAAGGACGAGGAGCGAACGATGTCGGAAGAGTCTTGGTACGCCTGGTTCGCCATCGGCGCGGCCGCGAGCCTCGGCGGGATGATCTGGGCCTTCCGGCGCGGCGTTCTGGGTCTGGTGGCGAACTTCGCGGCCGGCATCGGCGGTGGGGTGCTTGGCGGCGCGCTGGCGCATGCGGCGCACCCGGAGCATGTCCTGCGCGGGCCGGCGATTCCGGGCATCCCCGCGCCGGCGGGTCCGTTCAGTCTCTTCTTCGCGGCCCTGGGCGCGATCAGTTTCCTCGTCGTCCTGCACGTCGCCTGGCGTGTGCTCGTGTGGCGCGGTCAGCAGGCCCCGGCCCGCTGAGGTCTGGCTGCATCAGTCCACGTCGCTCGTCGGGGGGCGCAGGCCCCTCGCGTCACCCGAACGCCCAGCGAAGAAAGACGGCGGCGGCGACGATGGTCGCCCCCAGCAGCGCGTAGGCCACGAACACGGCCAGCGGTCGTGGCGAAGGCAGCGCTGGCAACATCGTGGGCGGCGGGATCCGCCGGCTTCCGGAGGCCGAGACGACCGAGGGCTCTTCGGGTGGACGCTGCTGCAGGTCGAAGACCACGTCCACGCCGTCGTCCTCGTCCTCGTCGAACAGGGTCGGCAGCTCGCGGTCGACGTGGCGCGCCGCCGCCACACGGACCTGCGATGAGCTGCGTTCCACCTCCTGGAGTCGCACCGCCCGCGCCGCCAACGCCTCGGCCGCGAGGCCCTCGACCCACTCACCGATCTCGGAAGGGCGCGCCAGGTCCCCCAGCCGCTCGAGTGCGAGCGCCATCTCGCGCGCCGTCGCGAACCGCTGTTCGGGGTTGCGCGCGAGCCCATGGAGCACGAGGGCATCCAGCAGCTTCGGCGTCCCAGGCGCGACGCGGCTGGGAGGATCGATGCGGCCCGCGAGCAGCTTGTCGACCATCACGGTGCCCCCGTCGTCCTTGACGAAGAGGCGCCGTCCGACGACCATCTCCCACAGGATCACCGAGGCCGCGTAGACGTCGGCCCGTCGATCCACCGTCGCGCCGCCGAGTTGCTCGGGCGCCATGTAGGCGAGCTTGCCCTTCACGATGCCCTCGCGTGTGTGTTCGAGGCGCACCGCCGCGCGGGCGATGCCGAAGTCGAGGACGCGCGCGACGCCATCGACCCCGACCATCAGGTTCTGTGGGCTCACGTCGCGATGCACGACATGGAGCGGCTCGCCCTCCTCGGTCGTCGCCTCGTGCGCCGCGTGTAGGCCGTGGAGCGCCGCGCTCACGATGGCCAGCGTGATCCGAAGTGGGATGCGCTGCCCCCGCTTGCGCATGGCCTTCATCAGGTGCTGCAGCGACTCGCCGTGGACGTACTCCATGACGAGCAGCAGGTCCCGGCCGTCGGCCACCACGTCGAGAGTGGGTACGACGTTCGGGTGACGGATGCGCGAGGCGAGGCGCGCCTCGTCGATGAACATGTCGCGCACCCCGGGGTCGCGGGCGAGCTGCGGGTGGAGGCGCTTGATGGCGACCGGGCGCTGGAAGCCGACGGCGCCCAGCAGCTTGCCGTAGTGCACGACCGCCATGCCGCCGGACGCTATTTCCCCGTAGAGGGCGTACCGTCCGACGATTTCAGCTTGGTCGCGCGCCAGGGCAGCCGCCATCCAGTCCTCCGGTGACGGTGCACAGCAGAGTTCGGGCCAGGTCGGCCGGGGAGCGGCCGGCCGACGGTCCGAATCACGCCGGCTTGGCGACGTACGACTTGCAATACCCCTTGGGGTTGATCGGCCCCTTGAGGATCTTGCAAGTCCCGCAGGCGTTGTCCGCCGCGGCCGGGACGAACTGCTGGCAGCTCGAGCACATCTTGCCGGCCTCCACCGAGACGTCCGAGTACCCCAGCGTGGTGCGGACGGTCACGTCCGCGGGGGCGAGGCCGGACGTGTCGGTGCAGACGAGGGCCGCCCCCTGCTTGCTGCACGCCATGGCACCGCCCAGCACCGCGAAGGCGCCCGCGACGGCCGCGCTCTTCTGAAGGAGGTCACGACGGGAAATGAGCTTCTCATCCATGTGCGCCTTCCTAGTGCGGGAGCATCCCGCTGGCTAGGGTTGCGAGCGCTTCGAGCTGCTCTTGCGAAGCCGGGAGGCGCAGCCGTACTATGGGACCCGATACATCTATCGAGAGCCCACCGAGCAGATCGCGCGTGAGCATCCTCACGACGATCCCGTTCAGACCGTCCACCGTGGAGCGCAGCGAGTCGGCGGCGCGCTTTGCGGCGGCCGCGTCGTCGCAAGTCAGCTCCGCGCGCACCTCCGCAGCGCCCCCCGGGCGCGAGTAGACGTGAACCCGTGCGCGCCGTGCTTCCTGCGGCACGTAGTGTGACAGCGCGTGCGGGTCCGGCAGGTCTGCGCGGAGCCCCTCGTCGGGCTCGGCCGGCGGATCGAGCACGCGGGCGTTTCGGAGCTGGGCCTGGAGCGCCGGTGCCGACGCCGGAGGCGTCGCGGTGACCAGGTGCGGCTGGCTGCGCGCGACGACACGAAGCGTTCCGTCGCCGCCCTGCGCGAGGCGCGTGTCGACGACCGCGTCCTCGACGGCGGTGCGCGTGGAGAGGCGCTCCTTGTCTGCGTCGCGCGGTCCGACGACATCGATCCAGTCGAGCTCCGCCACCGGGTGAGGGCTGATGCGTCGAATCGTCTTGCCCCACCCCGGCCACGCGAGGATGAACGGCTCAAGACGTCCGCCGAGGGGATGCCCGCGCGCGACCGAGAGGCGAAGGAGGACCTCGGCGTCATCGCCCGAGCGGCCGAGGAGGGCCGCCGGCTCCAGAGGGACCGGCTGCGGCTGCGCGGTCGTCGCGGGCGAGGCCACGCCTGCCGCCCCGGCGCCATGCGACGCGCACGCGCCCACGAGGAGCGCTACGCCGAGGAAAGTCAGTGCGCGAGAGCCCACACGACCACCGCCCCGACGACGACTCGATACCAGCCGAACGGCTCGAGCCCACGCGTGCGCAGGTACTTGAGGAAGGTCGCGATGACCCCCCAGGCCACGACGAACGAGACGAGGAGTCCGACCGCCAGGCTCGTCACCCCGACGTTCGCCGCCAGCGCGTGTCGCGCCTTCATCGCTTCGTAGAGGGTCGCGGCGCCGAGGGTTGGCAGCGCCAGAAGGAACGAGAACTCGGCGGCCGTCCCCGTCGACAGTCCGGTGAGCTGTCCCGCGACGATCGTGCACATCGAGCGCGATGCGCCGGGCCACAGGGAGACGCACTGACCGAGGCCGATGGCGAGCGCGCGTCGGGGCGTCACCTGCTCGAGTCCGTCGGCGACCGGAGCGCCTCGACGTGCGCGAAGACGCTCCACCACGATCATCACGATGCCCCCCACGACCAGCGCCGCAGTCACCGGTAGCGGCCCGAACAGGTGCGCCTTGATGATCTTGCGAAGCGCGAGCCCGGCGATCGCGGTGGGCGCGAAGGCGACCGCGATCGCGACGAAGAGCTGTCGCGTGCGCGGATCGCGCGTCGCGATCCCCCGCAGGCGCTCGGTGAGCAGCGTCCGATAGTGGGCGACGACGGCCAGCACCGCTCCGAGCTGCACGACGATCTCGAAAGAGGAGGTCGCCGGGTCGTCATCGCTCAGCCCGAGCCAGTGGCCCGCCAGCACCAGGTGACCCGTCGACGAGACCGGCAGATACTCGGTGAGCCCCTCGACGATGCCGAGCAGGACCGCGATCAGGATCGGCATTGTCGGCCGCCACGGTTAGCACACCCGCGCTACGATCGCGGCCCCGTGACGGAACCCGCCGAGCTCTCCTTCTTCGCGCGCCTGTGGTTGGCGTGGCTGTGCTTCTTCCGTGTCCTCTTCGACGGTCGCTTCGCGGCGCGCGTCCAGGAGGCGCGCGCCGTTCGAGCGCTGCCTGCGACGCCGCCACCGCAGGCGCCTGCCCAGGAGCACGCGGCAGAGAAGCGCACGGTCGACTCGGCGACGGCTGCGCTCCAGCTCCTTTCCCTGCTGCAACGCGAGGGGCGCCTCGTGGACTTCCTGCAGCAAGACATCGCCACTTTCCCGGATGCCGACGTGGGCGTCGCGGCGCGCGTCGTCCACGAGGGCTGCCGCCGGGCCCTGCGCGAGCACGCGAGCATCGAGCCGGTTCGCGGGGAGAACGAAGGAGCGCGCGTGAAACTCGACGCGGGATTCGACGCGGACGCGGTGAAGCTCGTCGGCGACGTGAAGGGAGAACCGCCGTGGTCGGGAACCCTCCGACATCGCGGCTGGCGCGCAACGCGGCTCGAGCTTCCCCGGCTCGTCGGCGAGCACGACGCGCACGTCCTCGCACCAGCGGAAGTGGAGCTGTAGATGAGCCGCTACGCCGTCGGGATCGATCTGGGCACGACCCACTGCGCGATGGCCGTTGCATCGCTGGAGGACCCGGACGCGAAGCCCGACATCTTCGAGGTGCAGCAGCTCGTCGCTCGAGGCGAGGTCGGTGCCCAGGCGCTCCTGCCGTCCTTCTTCTATTTCGCGCACGAGAGCGAGGGCCCGCAGGCGCTCCCGTGGGACCCCGCGCGCACGTTCGTCGTCGGTGAGTATGCGCGCTCGCGCGGGGTCGATGCACCCGGCCGCGTCATCGCGAGCGCCAAGAGCTGGCTGTCGCACCCCTCGGTCGATCGGCACGCGGGCATCCTGCCGCTCGGCGCCCCGAAAGAGGTGGAGAAGATCTCCCCCGTCGAGGCGTCTTGGCGCTACCTCGAGCACCTGTGCGAGGCGTTCGATGCTCGCTACGGCGGTGGCGATGCGGCCCTCGCGCGTCAGGACGTGGTCATCACCGTGCCTGCGTCCTTCGATGCCTCGGCGCGCGAGCTCACGGTGGAGGCCGCGATCGCGGCGGGCATCGAGAAGCCGACGCTGCTCGAGGAGCCTCAGGCCGCGCTCTACGCATGGGTGCTGGCGCACGGCGACGCGTGGCGCAAGCAGGTGCGCCCGGGCGACGTTATCCTCGTCGTGGACGCCGGCGGTGGGACGACGGACTTCAGCGCGATCGCTGCGGTCGATCGGGAGGGCTCGCTGGAGCTCGTGCGCGTCGCGGTCGGAGACCACTTGCTCCTAGGCGGCGACAACATGGATCTCGCCCTCGTGCATCTCGTCTCCCGCAAGCTCGAGAAGCAGCAGAAGCCGCTCGACCTGTGGCAGCAGTCGAGCGTCGTGCACGCGTGCCGGATCGCCAAGGAGCGCGTGCTCTCGGACGCACTCGTCGGGGCCGCTCCCATCGCGATCGCATCGCGCGGCTCGGCGCTGCTCGGGTCGACGGTGCGCACCGAGCTGACGCGCGAAGAGGTGGCGAGCACGATCGTCGAAGGGTTCTTCCCGCAGGTCGGGGCCGACGCGCGACCCGTGACGCGCGCCCGCGCGGGCTTGACGCAGCTCGGGTTGCCCTACGCGTCCGATCCCGCCGTCACACGCCACCTCGCGTCGTTCCTGTCGCGTCAGGCCTCCGCGCTGGAGAGCGTCGAGGGCTTCGCGCGACCCGCCGGAGAGCGCGCGCCGAAGCTCCTGCATCCGACGGCGGTCCTCTTCAACGGGGGCGTGATGAAGGCGGCGGCGCTGCGTGAGCGAGTCGTGGACGTCCTCGGCGCATGGCTGAAGGCGGACGGTGCGGGCCCGCCGCGGGTGCTCGAGGGCGCCGATCTGGATCTCGCCGTGGCTCGCGGCGCATGCGCGTACGCTCTCGTTCGTCGCGGCAAGGGGCTGCGCATCCGCGGAGGCACCGCCCAGGCCTACTACGTGGGGATCGAGGGCGCGGTTCCCGCGGTCCCCGGTGTGGAGCCGCCGGTGAGCGCCATGTGTGTCGCGCCGTTCGGTATGGAGGAGGGAACCGAGGCCAGCTTGCCGCCCCACGAGCTGGGCGTCGTGGTGGGCGAGAGCGTTCGCTTCAGGTTCTTCGGGTCCACGGTGCGGCGCGACGACGGCGCCGGCGCGGTCCTCGAGTCGTGGGGAGAAGAGGAGCTCCGGGAGCTCCCGCCCATCGAGGTCACGCTCCCCGCCGATGGTCGTCGCGAGGGGGACGTCGTGCCCGTGCGTCTCCGCTCTCGCGTCACCGAGGTGGGCACGCTGCTCCTCGAGGCCGAGCCGATCCACGCCCTCAAGACGGACGAGCGGTGGCGCGTGGAGCTCAGCGTGCGCGGAGAGGGATGACCTGGATCCTCGGCATCCAGGGGCCGCAGGGGTGCGGCAAGAGCACCCTGGCCTCTGCTCTCGTCGAGGAATGGGGGCGCGCCGGCGTGCGCGCGACCGCCGTCTCCATCGACGACTTCTACCTCACGCACGCCGAGCAAGAGGCGCTGGCGTCCCGCCACGCGGGCAACCCGTACCTGCGCTACCGCGGCTATCCCGGCACGCACGACGTCGCACTGGGTCGGCGCGTCATCGACGCGCTCGCGTCCCTCGGTGTCGGGCAGAGCACCGACGTCCCGGCGTACGACAAATCGGCTCACCACGGGCGCGGCGACCGCGCTCCCGCGTCGGCGTGGCGGCGGGTGACCGATCCCGTCGACGTCCTCGTCGTCGAGGGCTGGATGCTCGGCTTCACTCCGGTCGACGCGACCACCGAAGCACTCGCGGTCGATCCGGCCCTGCGCGCACCCAATCAGTACCTGGGGACGTACCGAGCCTGGCACGAGCGGCTCGACGCGTTCGTACGCATGCACGTCAATTCGCTGGACACGGTGGTGCGCTGGCGAATCGACTCGGAGCGCGCGCGCCGGGAGCGCGGCGAGCCCGCGCTCTCGGACGCGGACGCCCGCGACTACATCGAGCGGTTCCTGCCCGCCTACCGCCTCTGGAGCCCGCAACTACGCGCGCACCCGCCTTGCCGCGAGCTCACCGCCATCGAGCTCGCAGAAGATCGCAGTTTGCGCCCGCAGGATGCACTCCAGCGCATCCTGTGGAGCGCGCCCCGTCAGGGATAGACCGGCGCGCCGACGCTCAGGGACAGCGGGGTCTTCGACTGCGAGAACACGTTGTCGAGCTCTCCGTCGGCGACGCGCATCGGCTCGTAACTCTTCTGGCCCCAGGGCATGTCGATCTCCATCCCCTGCAGGAGCTCGCGGTAGGAGTGCTGCTTGCCGTCGAGGAGGCCGAGGAGCAGCTTCGCCGTCGCCTCACCGCCGCCCCACACGTAGGAGGGGAGACCGTTGACGATCATGTCGAGGTTCTGCGTGCCGCCCGGCTTATAGGAGAAGAAATCCTCGTGGTAGTAGTTGTACGAGAGGCAGCTGTTCACCAGCATGAGCTGGTAGTTGCCGTTGAAGTTCTGCGGCCCGTAGTGCTGCGGATCGAGCGGTCCGTTCCCGAAGTGGGAATGGCCGTTGTAGAGGAACACGTCGCCGTACCAGAACGCTTCGAGGTAGCGCCACTCGGCGTGCTGCTGCGCGGTGGGGTTGCTCGCCTCGTCGCCGTAGAAGAAGCGAACCTCGACGGCCAGCGTGTGCGCGGCGCCGCTCGAGTCGTTCACGGTCACCGGCAGGTCCCAGTAGATCCAGCGCTCGGTGAACTTCGCCATCGCCTGCGCGCGAAGCGCCGCGATGGCCGTCGCGTCCGTGCCCACTTCGGCGGGGTAGCCCGTCTGATCGAGGATCCACGAGAACATCTCGGCGTAGGTCACGTTCGCGAGCTTCGTGCCGTTCACGTAGATGTCCTCGAGCAACGCGAAGGGGTTCGTGTCGACCGGCCGGAGGTTCGGCTGCCCCTGCAGCATCGTGCGTAGGAACCGGATGGCCTCCTGGCCCAGGATGTCGTCCGGGTTCGTCTCGTCCGAGTCGACCCCGTTGAATGCGTAGACGACGAGCTGGGCCTTGGCGGTCCCGTTCGGAGCAACGCCGAAGAGCCGGTCGTATTCCGGCGAGTAGCTCTGGGTCGGCTGCTCCGGCGGATCGAGCGTCGCCGTCACCGGCAAGAACCAGCGCCCGGCTTCCTTCGGACCCACCGTGAGCGCGCGCCCTCCGAGGGCCGACTCCTCCTTCGTGATCGCCGAGAGCTCGTTCTTGATGTCCGTCTGGCAAGCCCCGATCTGCGGCTGGAAATCGTACCAGAGCGATGCCGGATCGTCCGTCGGGTCGCCCGAGCAATCCTGCTCCAGCTTCGCCGTGTGCTGCGAGTAGTCGTCCGCCAGCATCACGAAGGCGACCGCGCTCTTTCCGTTCAGCGAGTCCGTGACGATGGCCTCGTCGTCGTACTGGTAAGTCACCCGGACGATCGAGGTGGCCGCCGCGCCGGGATTGCTCGGGTCCACGACGGAGAGCGTCTGCTGATTCCACTTCGCCGGGTCCTGAGCGTTCGTGGCGTCGCGATCCCGGAGCGACACTTCGGGCTCCTGGAGCGCTCCGAGGGCCGTCTTCACCTCGCGAGCGATGGCCGCGTCGATGTCGCTCACGCTAGCCGTGGTGGGAACGAACACCTGCCCCTGGAAATGGATGCCGCGCTGGACCCCCGAAATGCCCGTCAGGTCGGCCCCCAGGGTGCGCATGGAAGAGGAGGGCGATGCCGCCGAGCAGCCTCCCATCGTCACGCAAGCAAGCAAAAGAACAGCGATTCTAGAGAAAGAACGCATCGACAGCCTCCGTGCGCCCAGGCACGCGCGGCGATGTAACTCATGGTAGAGTGACGTGCAAGGAAGGGTCGCTCTTTCAGCGCCCTCCGGCGAGGCGAGCGACGCGCAGGAAGCCACGTGAACGCGCTTCTCGTCCGAGCTTCGCCATCTCCGATGCGCGGTTGCCACCCGCCAGGAGAGACGCTTGCACCAGCCTCGCCTCCAGAGCCCACGGAACAATCCCGGCGGTCTCCACGCTCTCGCGCACGGTGGTTGCCGCCTCCTGCCCCGCGGCGCGGTCACCCCGAGCGGTCGCGAGCTCGGCGCGCGCCAGGCCCGCCTGGAAGTGCGCCTCGAAGAGCTCACACGACTGCAGCGACGCCTCGAGCTTCTCCGCCTCACTCGACGCGTCGTCGGTCGCACCCTTGCGCAAGAGCGCCCTCACGAGAAGCGCTCTCGCGTGTGCCTCGTGATGAGGCATCTTGGCGGTGACGAATCGATCGAGCGCAGAGCGGGCGCGATCCACAGCTTCGCCGCCACCGGGTTTGTCGAGCTCCAGGGTGACCTGCGCCAGCCGGGCCTCCGCCGCGAAATCGGGCTCGCCCGCGTGCTCCGCGAGCGTCACCGCCTCTTCGTAGTCCTTCGCCGCCCCCTCTGCGTCGTCCCGCGCTGCCGACCACCGTCCGCGGCGGACGAGGGCATCGCGCACGTTCGCATCCTCGCCGGTGGTTCGAGATTGCTCGACGGCGTCCGCGATGGTCTTGCCGGCGAATTCGACGTCGCCTTCGAGGAAGGCGGCCCAGCCCACGTTCAGCGTCTGCTCCTCGATACCCACCTTCATGCCGATCTGCCGGTGCAGCTCGAGTGCGTGCTCGAACGCAGTGCGCGATCCGGCGAGCTGTCCGCGCGCCAGACGCATCTCGGCCGCGTTGCCGGTGTTGTGGGCGACTCCTTCGACGTCCTGAATCGACTCGTACAGCCCCCGCGCTTCGTCGAAGGCCGCATTCGCTTCCGCGAACCGTCCGATGTCCGCGAGCACGAGCCCGCGCGACGTGATCAGGCCCCCGGTTCGGTATCGATCCCCGACCTGCCGAACGACCTCGAGGGCGCGGTCGACCAGGGCGAGGGCTCCGAGGTAGTCGCTGCGCGCCTCAGCGAAGTCGGCCTTTTCGCGATACACGCCGGCCAGTCCCGAACGATCGCCCAGCTGCTCGTAGAGCTTCTCGGCCTCTTCGAGGTCGCCGGCGCCGCGGTCGATCTGTCCCAGGTTGCGGTACGCCTCGGCGATGGAGGTCCGGGCGGGGGCCGAGATCCAGGTGGCGCCGAGTGCGTCTGCCTTGCGTTTGGCCTCCAGCGCGGCGGCGAGACGATGGCGTGGGTCGCCGACCTTGGCCGCGATGAACTCTTCGAGCAGGTCCAGCCTCGCATCCTCGATGGCGCTCCGCGGCGCGGCGCGGAGGCGGTCGAGCGTGGCGAACGCCTCGTTGCGTTTGCCGAAGTACACCTGCGACCGGGCGAGAGCGATTCCGTAGTCGAGGTTGTCCGGGAAAAAGTCGAACAGCGTCCGGTAGGACTCGACCGCGGTGCCCCAGTCTTTCGCGGCGACCCCGTGCTGCGCGGTCACGACCAGGCGCTGCTCGCGACCGAGCCCCCCGGACAAATCGAGGGCGCGTGTAGCCTCGGCGAGCGCCTCCTGGTCGAAGCCCAGTGCAGTCAGCGCACGCGAGAGCTCGAGATGGCCGAGGGCGAAGTCTTCCTCCGCGGCGATGGCTTGCTGGAATGCGTCCCGTGCTCCCGCGACGTCGTAGCGCGCACGGCAGGCGAGCCCCCTGCCGTACGCCTCCGCCGCGATCGTCGTCTTGGGCAGGGAGGCCCGCACGGCCGCGAGCTCCTCCGGCGCCAAGGATGCGCGTCCGAGCACGTGCCTCACCGCGTCGCCGGCCTGCGCGGTGAGCGCCGTGAGGTCGCCTACGGGGGCGTCGGCATCGACGTCTGCCGTGCGCGACGCGGCCCCCGCACGCGGAACGGTGATGACGCGTGCGCGCAGATGGACGAGACCGCCCCTGCGTAGCTCGGGCATGGCCACGAGCACGTAGTCGGCGTCTGCCACGTCGCGCAGCTTGGTCAGAACGGCCTCCGGCGGCGTGCTCGACGACAACGAGCCGCCCACGGTCCGAGTGGTGACGTCGCGTGGGACGACGCGGATCTGATCGCCGCTCGCGAGCTCGCTGGCCAGAAGCTCGGGAATCGCGGCCATCCGCGGGTCCGGTGCATAGGGCGACGGACCAGCGACGACGGCCACGGCCGGGCGCTTGCCGTCCGCCGCGAGCGCAAGCGCCAGGTCGTCCCCGGAGCGGCCGAGCTTCGACCGCCAGATGCCGACACCCGCGAGGATGGCGAGCGCGAGCCCCACCCCCAGAGCGAGCGAGCGCTTCGCTCGCAACGTGTGCGACCAGCCGGCGCCGACCGTGCGCGCCGTCGGAGACACCGAGCCTCGCACCGGCACCACGGGGGCGAAGGCATCGACACCCATCGCGGCTTCGAGAGCCGCCACGAGGGCGACGCTGCTCGCGAAGCGATCCGACGCGCGCTTGCTCAGGGCGCGGCTCACGACCGCGTGCACCGCTGCACCCACCTGCACGTGGGCGGTCACGGGTGCCGGGTCCTTGCCGAGGATCTCGGTCATGGCGACGCTGCCGCCGCGCTCCAGCGACCAGGGCAGACGGCCGACGAGAAGCTCCCATGCGACGACGCCCCACGCGAACTGGTCGCTTCGCCCGTCGAGCGAATCGCCTCGCAGCTGTTCGGGGGACATGTAGAGGGGCGTGCCCACCATGGCGCTGTCGGCGGTCACGAGGGACATCACCGAGACGCTGGCTCCGACGCGCGCCGACTGCGGCTCGTCGGGTGACGACGGCGCGCGCGGACGCACGACGGGGCGAGCGATGCCGAAGTCGAGGACCTTCACGATCCCGTCGCTCCGCACCATCACGTTCTCGGGCTTGATGTCGCGGTGGACGATGCCGCGCTCGTGGGCGGCGGCGAGCGCGCGGGCGATCGCGAGCAGCCAGTTCAGGCGCTGGGGTACCGTCACCGACGTGTCCCCCACGAATCGCCGGAGCGTCACGCCGTCCACCAGCTCCATCGCGAGGAATGGCGTCCCGTCGACCTCGCCGACGTCGAAGATGGCGACCGCGTTCGGGTGGTCGATCGCCGCGGCCGCGCGCGCTTCGCGCAGGAGTCGGGAAGCGACGTCCGTGTCAGCCGCCGCCGAGATGACCTTCAGAGCCACCCGGCGTCGCAGGTGCTGGTCGCGGGCGCGGTAGACCTGCCCCATCCCCCCTTCGCCGAGCAGCAACTCGACTCGGTACCGTCCGAACGGCTCGCCGGGACGGAGGGGCATCGTTTCTAGATGATACAGCTGCCGTCCACCGGCAAGCCTTCGTCAGGCCGTGTGGATCGTCGCCTCGATGTCGTGCCCGTCGGGGTCGAGTACGAACGCTCCGTAGTAGTTGGGGTGGTACACTTCGCGCGGGCCCGGCCTCCCGAAGTCGCGGCCACCCGCGGCGAGGGCGGCCGCGTGGAACGCGTCGACCTCGGCGCGGCTGCGTGCAACGAAGCTCACGTGCACCGGCGTGATGGGCGAGAGGTGCTCGGGCTTCTGGAAGCTCGTCGCACCCTGGCCGATCCAGAAGTCGGGCTTGCCGTCGCGACCGAAGCCGCAGAAAGACCCGAACTCCATCATCACCTTGATGCCGAGCGGGGCGAGGGCCTTCTCGTAGAACGCCTTCGAGCGCGCGTAGTCCGTCACGTTGATGCCGATGTGATCGAGGATGGCCATGCGCCTCCGGTAGTACGCGAAGGGCGTTGCTGTCTACGCACGCCTGGCGCAACGGCTTCACACCGAGTCCTTCACAGAGGCCGCGCATCTACGCGGGACCTCGTGCGCGATCGTATGGCATCTGGCGTGCACTCGCGGTGCGACGGCTCGTCACGCTGAGGTAACGCATGAGAGTCGTCAGGGGCGAAAGGGCGCGCGCCGCGCTCACGGGAGTCGTGTGTCTCGCGGCCGCGTGGCCACGATCGGCTGCGGCTGCCGGAACCGACTCTGCTCCGTCCGCCGACGCGGTCGAGGGCAACATCGTTCAGGTGGAGGAGAACGACCTGGTGGTCGATCTCGGGGCCTTGCGCGGCGCATCCGCGGGCGACGTGGTCGAGGTCTGGCGGCCGATGCGGATCAAGCATCCGGTGACGGGGCGCCTCCTCGTGGACCGCATCCTCATTGGACGCCTGCGGCTCGGTCAGGTGAGACCGAACCTCGCGCTGGCGACGCCCAACGGATCGCTGTCGCGCCCCGCCGAGCCGGGGGACGTCGTGGTGCTGCCGCGGCCTCTTCCACCGCCGCCGTCCCCGCCGCCTACGCCCACGCAGGCGCCGGCACCCAGCCCGGCGCCCAGTTCGGCGCCGAATGCAGCGCCGGCGCAAGCGTCTACGACGGCGCCAACCCCCCCACCGCCATCCACGACCCCCACCGTACCCATCGCGCGTGCGCAGGAGATCGAGCGCGTGTTCGCCGGCGAGCCGCTCCGGGTGGCGATCTTCCTGACGCAGCCGGCTTCCGGTGCCGTGCTCCACGCGCGGACTGCCGGCGACGAGACGTACGTCTCGCAGCCGATGACGAAGGTGGGCGCCGAGTACTGGGCCGCGACGATCCCACCCGAGCGCGTGCGATCACCGTCCGTCGAGTGGTTCGTCGAGGCCGTCTCTCCCGACGGCACCGTTCCGGTCGTGGGCGAAGCCTCGGCTCCACGCTCGGCCACGGTGGAGGACGTGAGCCCTCGAGCACCGTCGCGAAAGGTGCTCGGTCAGGCTGCCATCTGGACCGACTACGCGAGCTTCAACGTGCGATCGAACGACGACTACGTGTGGCAGACCGAGGGCGTGATGGGCGCGCGCTTCGACGACGTCGGCATCCGCGCAGTTCGCACCGGCTTCGGCGTCTATCGAGGGCTCGGAGGCACGCTGCAACAACTCGACGTGCAGCACCAGCCGGGCACCCCGGTCGGCCTCACGTACGGCTATCTCGAGACCGAGTTCGGGATCGTGCCGACGTTCTCGATTGCCGCCCGCGCCATCGTCGGCCTGCAGCAGGACGGCGTCGGTGGTGGCGCGAGCGCCTTCCTCCGCATCGGCAGCGATCTCGAGACGAACCTGCTCGTCGGCGGTGAGGTGCTCGGCGGCATCGGCTTGCGTGGTGTGGCCGAGTTCGACTGGAACACCTTCCACAACTGGCCCATCGTCCTGCGCTCCGAGGTGACGAACCAGCCGGCGGGCTTCGAGGGCGACGTCGGCGTGCGCCTCATCGGACAGGTCGGGTACCGCGTGCTGCCTCACATGGTCGTGTCGGCGCGAGGCTCGTACCAGGGGCGCACCATCGATCACGCCGGCCCGGGCGCCGGCGCAGCCCTGGGGTACGCATGGTAATCGCATCCATCGCCATCGCTCTGTTCGCGCAGATCGCTCCGGCGCCGCCCGCCAGCGCGCCGCGCCCGCTCCCCGAAGCGCCTGCGCTCCACCACGTGCCCTCGGCGACGACGACCGAGCACCAGCCCTTCGTCGTCGCGGCGAACATCGAACGGCCGGACCTCGTCGGCCGCGCGGTGCTCGTCTACCGGCACGAGGGCCGGCTGGGCGAGGTGCCCTTCAGGCGCTCGGGCAAGGACTCGACGCCGTACGTCGCCGTCGTACCGGCAGAGGAAGTGACGCGGCCCAGCATCGCCTACGCCATCGAGATCGAACGCACCGACGGCGAGCGCGTGCCGGTCTTCGCCTCGCGCGAGGACATGCAGCCAGTGGAGGTGGTCGGCGATTTCGTCGATGCGCGCGAGGAAACGCTGCTCGCGCGGCTCGGAGGCCGGCGGTTCGTCCTCGAATCGAGCGGGGAGTACGCCTCCTTCGGGGTCACGCCGGCGCAGGTCAACGGCGCCAACGGTCAGCTCACCACGCGCAACGTGAACGACAGCTTCTGGCACGCGGAGGCCTCGTTCACGTACCGGCTGCTCCGCACCGTGAGCGAATTCGGGCTGCGCGGCGGCGTCTATCGCGGCACGAGCGTCGTGCCCGGCGTGACCGACCCGAGCCAGTTCGACGTGGGCCTCAACTACGGCGCGCCCTTCGTGCGGCTGCGCGCGACCGACTGGCTGCACTTCGAAGGCGAGTTCTTGACGAGCGTGACCGAGGTGGGCTTCTCCCTCGGCGGGGGAGGGGCGGTTCTCATCGGCGACCCATACGGGTCTCACCTGACGCTCGGCGGTGAGAGCATCAGCGTCTTCGGCTCGCGCGGCTACAGCCGATTCGACGTGGTCGCCATGCGATGGCTCCGCGTCGCGCCGACCGTCGAGGTGACCACGATGCCGCACGCCTCCGATGCCGGGGTGCGCCTCCTTCTCGACACGGGCTTCGTCGTGGCGCCCGGTTGGCTCGTGACCCTCCACGGCGGCTACCAGGCGCGCTCGTTCGATAGCGGCGGCATCGCGGCAGGGGGCGGCGTCTCGTACGCGTTCTGACTTCCGTCAGCCCGGAGGACGCTCGGACTTTCCCCTGCGGAACTTGGTGGCGACCGTGGTGGCGACTGTGCCTTCGACGATGCGTTCATCCTCCAGACGGCGCACGTGCGATTCGATGATGTCGGCGCGCGTGAGCATCCCGATGACGCGCGCCGGATCGTCGCGAGACACGACCGGGAGCCGCCCCACACGCTCGCGGGCCATGTGGTCGGCCGCCTCGCGCAGCGACGAGTCGTCGAAGACTACGGCCGGGGGGCGCTTGACGCGCGAACGAACATTTCCCTCTGCCGGACCCTCGAGCAG
>Ga0335082_10003021_pt1 | contig 18214 bp, 19 predicted proteins | sample Lox_Sample_41_FD_206718 | JGI IMG/M metagenome (GOLD analysis project Ga0335082, IMG submission 206718) | Soil microbial communities from Loxahatchee National Wildlife Refuge, Florida, United States - Lox_Sample_4.1 | ecosystem: Environmental > Terrestrial > Soil > Wetlands | place: USA... | reverse complement strand
GGCGGCGGGAAGGGCAATGCCCATACTCGTGCGGCGCAAACATGAATTTTCTTGGCTGGATCCGCCCCCGTTACTCGGCAACAAAACTGTACTCCACGTGTGGAGTGCGAAGGAGCCAGAGACTTACACCCAAGCGGTTTGGCAATGGGGCCGCTCGGCCTGGCAAGCGTGGCAACCTCATCACCAGCAGGTGCGGCGCTGGTTGCCGAAAGAACTGTAGCTCTGTGGTGATCCGGTAAGGAAGCCAACCTACTACTGAGGCGGCGGCTGCTTCTTCCTCTCCTGAATCTTCCTGACCACCTTCGTTACCATCGTACGCGGCGACAGCCGCAACATTTCGACCCCCAGCCGGTTCTTCCATCCGGGGATGACGACTCGCTTACCCCGCTGCATGCCTTCATAGCCAATGCGGGCTACCTCGCGCACATCCACCAGAAGCGGGCTGTGCACCAGCCGCGTCTCGCCGATGTGGGCACGCTTCTGGAAGTTGGTCCGTACCGGGCCAGGGCAAAGGCAGGTAATGGTTACGCCGCTGCCGTCCAGTTCCTCGGCGAGCGCCTCGGTGAAGTGCAGCACATAGGCCTTGCTGGCGTAGTACACATTCATAAATGGGCCGGGCTGAAACGCCGCCGTGCTGGCGACGTTGAGCACCTTGCCCTCGCGGGCACGAATTTGCGGCAGAAACAGCTTGGTCAGGTGAGTAAGCGCCACCATGTTGACCTGCATCATCTCGGCTTCGGTGTTCCAGTCGCTGTCAAGGAAGGGCCCGCCGAGACCGAAGCCGGCGTTGTTCACCAGCACGTCGAGGACGATGCCGGCCTCCTGCAGTTCGGAATGCAGCTCACTGGGCGACGCAGGATGCGCAAGGTCTTTGGGGGAGATTCGGACGGGAATGTGATAACGGGTCTGGAGATCATCACCCAGTTCACGGAGCGCGCCGCGGCTGCGCGCCACCAGCACCAGGCGGTAGCCGTCGCGTGCGAACAGATGCGCCAGTTCGAGCCCGATGCCGCTCGAGGCTCCGGTAATCAAAGCTGTCCGCGGGGCGTAAAACGGATTGCTCGCACTCACCATTCAGTTATAGCGGATTTCGGCGCTGCCAGCCGAGGCTATTTGTTCTTCGTTTGCAGGAACGTGACGATCTGCCACAGCTGGTTCTTGGGCAAGCTCGACCAGGAAGGCATGCCCGAGGTGACATTTCCGGTGCTGATAAACCAGAACAATGCACCGGGCTTGGCGTGTTTCACGGACTCGCTATCGAGCGACGGCGCAGGGCCGATACCTTGGAGATTTGCGCCGTGGCATTGCGCGCAGTTTTGGCCATACAGCTTCTTCCCCGCAGCCGCAGCCTGGGGCTTTCCCTGGTAAGGGTTCGACATCTCCTGATAGGACACCGGCGCCTTCTGAAACTGCGCTTCGTGGGCAAGGGTGTACGGCGCCATGCAGAGCATTGCTGCCACTGCCGCGATGACCAGCGATCCCGACACAACTCCAGAGCTCGATTTCAAAGTCTTACCTCCCGCGAATTATTTTACAGGGCGTAAGCTCGCGGGCGGCGACGCACGGGAGTTCAATATTGCCGGGAATCGTCGCTCCATTGGCACACCGCATCACGTTCTGGCGGCGTAATTCGGGCCTCGCGATGGAAGATCGCATATTTGCGGTCGGGCATGTCTCCTTTGGTTACCTGTTCGCAGATCTCCTCGAGCTTGTCTTCTTTCTGGTGCGCCGAATATGCCCCCCAATCGGAAAAGTTCATGGTCTTGCGGGCCGTATGAACATCGTGGGCGACTACCCATGACACCGGGGCAACGTAGCTATACCAGGGCCAGACGGTGTCGTTGGAATGGCAGTTCTTGCAGGAGCGCTCGAAAGCTGCCTTGACTTCGACGGGCATCGGCATGGTGGCGTAGATCGTACGTGATGGATCAACGTGCGGATTGCTGCGATTGACAGGAACCAACTGGATCGCCAGGAAGAGAAACCCGGTTGCAACTACGATTCGTTTTGCCGAGAGATGCACGCAAGATTTCTCCTCGCAGAATGATCTGGCCTAGTGCAACGACTTTACATAACAGATCACCTGCCAGATCTGCGGATCGCCCAGCTTCACCCACGAAGGCATTCCCTGCCCCCGATTGCCGTTCACCAGCAGCCAGTGCAGGTCGCCGTCTGTGGCCTGCTGCTGCACCCGTTCGCTCCTGAGGGAGGGCCGCTTTTTCGTTCCCTCGGCTTCCGCGCCGTGGCAGTGGGCGCAGTGATCCAGAAAAATGCGCTGGCCCGCAGCCACTGCGTCCGGCTGGCCACGATAAGGATTGACCTTTTCACGATCGCGCTGCGGAACATTCTCCAGCCAGGCACCATTGGACGTCGCAAACACGGCTGCTGACAAACCTACGACCAGGAACGCGATCAACCATGCCGGCTTCCGAATCATTGATCACTCCGGCGAAAGTGACTGAATAACTGCTGAATTTCGTACGACACGGAGAACCGGTACAGGACCGGGATGCTGTAGCCGTTCAGCCCGAATTGGGGAGAGAACGCGACGGTCAGTCCGTTCGGCGCTGCCCAGTTGACCGTCGGCCCAAGGTATTGCGAAGTCAGATGCAATCCAAATCCATCGGTGTCGCCGAGGCCGCCGTACATCTCCACTCCGGCCTGAAACTTCTCCGGGCAGAAGGTGCATTCGCCGGCTCGCGCCGCAAGTTGCAGCGGACGGCTGAACGCAAACGCGTAGCCGAACTCCCATGGATCTCCGGCCAGGTTCTTTTCCGCAATGAAGTTCTCGCTGATGTTCCAGCCGTGGGTATTGCTCCCCAGGATGAGCTTGAGCTCGATCTCGCGCTCCTTATCCATGCGTGCCAGCCAGTTGGGCACGAGGAAGTCATAGCGGCCGTCGTGGCCGACCACCTCCCGGATGGATTTGTCGGCGCTGATGTCCTCGAACTCGGCGTAGAGCACAGGATTGATCCAGTGTTCGCGCGACAAAGGCCGGAAGCGGTTCTCCCAGCGGAAGCCGGTAAAGATGGTGCTCTGGTTCTGCGTCGCCTGGCCGTCGAGGTAGAACTCCGTCGTCCACCAGCCCTTCAGTCCGTATTCGAATTCGATGTTAGAACCAATGAAGCTGTCTCCGCCGTGAGGGCTGCCCACGACGCTTAAAAACTCGACGTCAAGGTTGCCGGGTTCTTCCATTTCCTGCGAGTAGGTTACGAAATAGGGATATTCCTGCGCCGAACTCCCGACCCAGGACGGCAGCGCCATCGCGGCCAGCAGCACAATCGCGTAAGCGGCGTGCAGGAGTGATCGCCCGGTTCCCGAGACCTGCACTTGCAGGCGGGCGCGCTCCATAGACTCTGTCGAAAACCTGCTCTGTCTTATTGCGACAGATGAAATCCAGCTGGTCATCCAGGGGTCCGCGTATATAATGAGTTCGAGCCTGCTACTTGCAACTAGGTTGCAAATAGTACTCGTCTATTAGGCAGCAATTGGAAGAACGGGTCAAGTAGTTGAGGAAGAATTGATTGCAACTCCATTGCAACCTACTGCAACGCAAATGAGGCAATAATCATGCCGATGCCACAGACCGAAGCCCCGGGAGCATTGCAGACGGCCCTATTGAGCCGGGGAATCCGAATGACCCGGCAACGCCGCATTCTCCTGGGAATCATCGAAACCGCGAAGCAGCATCTCGACGCCGCGCAGATTCTGCGCAAGGCCGTCCGCATCGATCCCAATATCAACCGCGTCACCGTGTACCGGACCCTGGCGCTGATGAAGCGTCACGGTCTAGTGGATGAACTTGACCTAATGCACTTCAAGGGGGAAGGTCACTTCTACGAACGGCGTCCGCAGCGCGACCACATGCACATGACCTGCCTGCGTTGCGGGAAAGTGCAGGAATTCGAGAGCGACCTCTTCGATCGCGTCAAGGGACAGGTGGAACGCGACTGCCAGTTCCACATTCTGGTCGCACGCTTTGAGATTGGCGGCTACTGCGCCGGCTGCAGAAAATAGCGACGAGCCCGAACCCACTCATCTCTTGCTAATCCGTTCGTTCTCCGCGATGCGGGCTCTCACCAGCTTCTTTATCAACTTAGCCGGCGGTGGCTTGTCCACGGGAAATTGCACCGTGCCTTTGGCGGTGCGGTAATGCCTGAGTTCGTCCTTGAGTGTCTCCAGCGGCGACTTGCCGGGAAACAGGCTGCAGTGGTTGGAGAACGCCGCGAATCCCATCAGCATTCCCTTGTGCTTGAACATTGGAATGCCGTAGCTGATGACCTCCTCGGCTTCGGGTGGTGCAGCCGACCGTATCACAGCTCGAACCTTCTCCAGCGTGCTGTGTGCCGGCTCCGGGACGCGTGCCAGATAGTCGTCCACTGTCTTGGGAACAGGGCTGCGCTTCGCTCCCGAAGCCCGGCCTGATGGCTTCTTCATGCAGCAGTCCTATCGGGCTCCCACAGCCTGCGGCACGTCATAGATGTTGTACCACGGCGTGGCCGCCTTCAGCGCATTGTTCACGTTGCCGATGTTCTTTACGCCCTGATCTTCCAGCCATGCGCGAAAGGCGGCTGCGCCCTTTTCGGCGAAGATGGGGATGCCGTCCTTCCACGTCGCGCGTCCGCATAGCACGCCGTTGAACTTCACTCCCGCCTCGGCAGCGAACTCCAGGTCCTCGATGAACTCCGGATTGCTCACCCCTGCCGACAGATAGATGAAGGGCTTGTTGGTTGCGCCCGCTGCCGCGCGGTAATGATCCAGCGCTTCCTGCTTGCTGTAAACCTTGGTGCCCTTGAACGACCGAGCGCCTTCCACGAACTGCATGTTGATGGGAATCTCCACCTTCAGCACATCCACGCCGTAGCGGTCTTTGGAAAACTCTTCCATCGACTTGGCCACCACCTCCGGCTTGAGCTTGGCATACTCGGCGCCCTTTTCGTCCACGCCTTCCTTGTAACCCACAAGCTCGAGGAAGAACGGAATATCATTCGCCCGGCACTCGTCGCCGATGCGCTCCGTCCAGGCGTGCTTGTGGTCGTTGATCTTCTGGTCGTCATGAATCGAGTAGTACAGCAGGATCTTCACGCAGTCGGCGCCCGCCTCCTTAAGCCGCTTTGCCGACCACGCGTCAAGCAAATCCGGCAGGCGGCCCCGGAGAGCCTTGTCGTAGCCGGTTTTTTCGTAGGCCAGCAGCAGGCCTGAACCCTTGGCGCGACGGCGCGCCGCCGGCAACCCCCACTCGGGATCAAGCAGGATGGCGCTGGCATGCTGGGTCAGCACCTCGGTCACGTTAATTTTGAACTCTTCCAAGCCGGCGTCGGTGGCATACGTGCCCAGCGCCTTCTTCAGCGAACCGCGCTGGTCCATGGCAGCCGCGGCGATCACGCCGCGCTCGTTCGAAACATTTTTGATGCCCGCAAGCTTTCCAGGAGTAAGTTTCACAGCAGAACCTCCTCAGGCGCGGCGCGCCCGGTAAGAATGGAATTTTGAATTCGGTCCCGCAGAATGGCGGCTGGGCCCGCAGTTGCAGAACAGAACATTCTATCTGAATTCAGGCGCAGCAGACCGATTACGGCCGCGACTGACTGGCAATGGAAAGCTATCAGCTAATGCCGGGCAGCGAGACCCAGCCCGCGCGGCTGCTGCCACTGTGGGCGCGTCCTGGTCGCGGGCTGCGTGCAGCTCGACCCAATACGTCGGCTCCTTACGCGCGACGCGCCGATGATGCCATGCTGCCGACCAGCAACGAATACCCTGCGGCGTTCGAGGCCCTGCTATTGCCGCTCGCCTGCCCTATCGTCCAAATTCCCGCACCTGTTCGCGTCCTTTGAAGGTGCGGCTGGGCTGCCGGCGTTCCGACTCTGCGCCCGCAGAGAGGCGCTGTCATCTGGCTTGACGAGGAAGCCAATGCGGGTCGGACGCAAAATCAATGAAGCTGACAAGGTGAGCATCGCGTATTTCCATTAATCACGATTCTAGGGTACATCCGGCCGGGACGCGCTGGACAATGGGCTCGCGTTCAGGAATTGAGTCCCGGCGGGCCTGGTTTCCGCGGCGGATGGAAAAGGGGCTGTCCGTCGCGGAGCTCACTGATAACGGTTTACCGCGTTCCCGTTCCACAGCACCCTTGGTTATGGTACATGTACTTTCGTAACTTGACTTTGGAGAGGAATACGATATGCTGAGTCTGTGAGACCCAGTGTCTCTCCCGCTCCAAAGAGCGCGGGACGGTCTTTGACAATCAGTGGCTGGTGGGCAGTGGATGGTGAACAGAACGGACTATTCTATGTACCACTTGGCATGATTATTTACTTGACAAAAGTTAGGCCACATGCCATAATACTCCCATGATGAAGTTAACTACTTGTTTTTCTTGGGTTTCGGAGACGCAGAAGCTCTCAGCGTCCGGCGAATATCCCGCTTTATCGAAGCAAGTAGCGTGCGAGTCGGAACTCGCTTTAGTTGTTCTTTCTTTGCCTTCTCATTCATTGGAGTGCTCCCGATGACCATCATCGACATTGCCAATCTGTTTGATTCCGATGACCGCTGCCGTGAACTCTTGGAACGCTTGCGCTGGCCTCTTGGGCCAGAGTGCCCACGTTGCCAGACCCGCGAACTGGCGCGACTGAGTACCAAGCTGCTCTACTGCAAAGAGTGCGACTACCAGTTCAGTGTGACCGCTGGCACGATCTTTCACGACTCCCACCTGCCGCTGTTCAAGTGGTTTGTCGCCACGCTGCTTATCTGCGAAGCGCGCAAGGGATTCTCCGCTAACCAAATGAAGCGCACCCTTGGAGTCAGCTACAAGACAGCATGGTATCTCTGCCATCGCATACGTCGCGCCATGATGGAACTCGACGCCCCCATGCTCGACGGTAAGGTTGAGATGGATGAAACCTACGTTGGCGGCAAGTTGCGCGGGTACGGTCAAAGCTGGCGCGGAGAGCGGAACCCGAAGCAAGTTGTTATCGGCATTCGTCAGCGCGGCGGTGACGTGCGATTCTTCCACGCCGAAGACGCCAAGACCGGAACGCTGGCGCGGTACATCCAAGAGAACATCTCGGAAGACGTTGACGTAATCATGACCGACGATCTCCCCGCGTACCGCAAGGCTGTCGGAAGCGCCAAGCATGAGACGGTCAACCACACTCGCAAAGAGTATGTCCGCTTCGGAACCGACATTCATACTAATACCGTTGAAAATGCTTTTTCGCTGCTCAAGCGTGGCATCATCGGAACGTGGCATCGGGTCAGCGCAAAGCATCTCTCGGCCTACTTGGACGAAATGCAGTTCCGCTTTAATCGCCGCAACCGCCCCGACTTGTTCCTTGATACTTTGCGCCATATGGTTACTGCCGACCCTTTGACTTTCGAGAGGTTGACGGCCTAGCAGGAACGCCCTGCTTTCTCAGCGTGGAAACCACGTGGTCTAAGGTCACCGACATTTTCTTTTCGCGCGGCATCAGCATCTCGACAATCATTTTCTCTGCATTTTTTGGCATCCTGGGAGCGCCAAATTTGACCCATGAGGCGCGAATTTTTTGGATGTGGGGAGTCTCGACGAGATATCCGCCCGACTCTAGGGACTCGCGTTGCGCGACCCACAAGAATGTTGTTTTCTCGCCGACGCCTACAGCCATTTCCGCAGTGAATCTTGCCGCGAGGACATAATAAACAACCTGCGCTAACGTCATGCTTCGGCGATAACCGTGAAAGTAGAGGCTTGCCAGTGCCGCGTCAGCACCACTGCCTGTTGCGTACATCCCCTCAGTTTTATGGAGACCGACGCCGTCGTGATTGACGTTGAAGATGTATGGGAGGCCGCTATCCGCCTGCTGTAAGCCATTACCCCACCCGCACACAATTAGGTCAGGGTCGTAGTTGCTTTCCCCGTCATTCATCATTTTGCGACTGAGTTCATTCCGAAACTCATCCGTAAATCGACTCGGCGCTTCGCGCCTGTATTTATCCCAGTCGAGGCCATATTTAGAAAGCCATCGGCCCGCTGTCCACCTCTCCAATTCTTTGGTCTGCGCCCTCTCAAGACAGCCGCGAACGGTTGCTGGCTCATTGTCCTCGGCGTTTGCCATCTCTAGTTTCGCTGCGTCATACAGTAGGTCGGCTGGCGACAGGGTTCCCGACAGGAGAAAACTCCACCCACGAAACGCGGCCCATTTGCTTACGGCGCTGTCGGCTGAAGCGATAGCGGTGCTTACCATTGTGTCGCTGGCGCACACCAATCTCCTGCCATCATCGGCCATTGCCGCAATACATACCGTCATCGGCGAACCCTTCCCGCGAACCCGAATCCTGCGCGGGTGTAGCGGCTTGCTTAAGCGATTCCCGTATTCGGTCATCGCACACCGCCCGCAGGTTCACTCTGTGCCACATTGGAACTTTTGTCAAGTGAATAATCGGGCCACTTGGTTAACGCAATCTCCGCGAGAGTATCCAAAACGCGAAGAATTTTGGCCTGTAAGTCATTTGGATATTATATTATCCGTGTAACTCGTTTGGATGGAATATCTTGCGCAGAAAATCACGCTAAGCTGTTGATTCTGAGTATGAGGGGGTGGGGAGAGGGTGTTAACCAATCGGTACAATCGTCCCGAAATGGGAAAAACTTCAATTGCGCTGATGATTGTACTAGATGGTAAACAGCAGCTACGCAAAGTTGCGGTACTGCTGTGTGGATCTTACTGCCGCAGCGGCAGGCCCGCGAGCACCGCCTGCTGGCGCGCGACCAGCGACTCGATGCCTTTGCGCGCAGCAGCCATCATCTTTGCCAGTTGCGCGTCGTCGAAGGGGCGGCGCTCAGCCGTGGCCTGCACCTCGACCATCTTCTTGCTGCCGGTGATGACCAGGTTCATGTCCACATCGGCGCGCGAGTCTTCCTCGTAGCTGAGGTCGAGCATGACCTCGCCATCCACGATGCCGACGCTGGTGGCAGCGATGTAGTCGCGGATGGGCGCGACCGTCAGTGCGCCCGACTCGATCATGCGCAGCATGGCCAAGCCCATGGCGACGAATGCGCCGGTGATGGACGCGGTGCGCGTGCCGCCGTCAGCTTGAATGACATCGCAGTCGAGGAAGAGCGTGCGCTCGCCCAGTTTCTCCAGGTCGGTGACCGCGCGCAGCGAGCGGCCAATGAGCCGCTGGATTTCATGTGTGCGCCCGCCGGCACGGCCCTTCGTAACTTCACGCGGCGTGCGCGTCAGCGTCGAGCGCGGCAGCATGCCATACTCGCTGGTGACCCAGCCTTTGCCGCTGTTGCGCAGAAACTGCGGCACAGTGTCCTCGATGGTCGCGGTGCAGATGACGCGCGTGTTGCCCAATTCGATGAGGCACGAGCCTTCGGCGGTAGAGATGAAGTCGGGGACGATGTTCACCGGTCGCATCTGTTCGGGCGAGCGGTTGTCGGAGCGATAGACCATACGGGACGATTGTACTAGCGGCCTGCTATCACCCGCCGAGGTCAACGTGCTCCACGTGGTCCACCTGCCGGCCGAGGAAGCGAGCTGCCAGGCGCTTGAACTTGTCCACCGAGTCGGTAACGTAAAAGCGGAAGGTGCGATGGTCTGCCGGAGAGGCTGATCTGGCTGTAGAGGTCCCTTGACTCGTCGCTTCGCTCCTCCCTCGGGATGACAGTTGATCGCTGTCGCTTAGCATCATGCTTACGACACGGGCGGTGGACTCGGCCGAATCGACGATCTGCACCCCCGCAGGAACGACGCGTCGCAGCACGGGCACAAGAAGCGGATAGTGGGTACAAGCCAGCACCAGCACATCGGCATGATTCGGCACCTGCGCCAGAGCCTCGCCGAGATACACCTGCGCGACTTGCTCCGTCACTGGATGCTCAATCCAGCCCTCCTCAACCAGCGGAACAAACAGCGGGCAGGCCTTTTCGTACGCCTCCATCCCGCGCCGCTGCAAGGCGTCGCGATAAGCGTGGCTGCTGACCGTGGCTTCGGTTGCGATGACAATAGCCGCGCGCTGCTTGCTGACCTCCGCTGCCATGGCCGCGCCCGGCTCGACCACGCCGACCACGGGCAGGTTCGCAGCTTCCTTAATCATCGGCATAGCCAGCGCCGTAGCGGTGTTGCAGGCAATGACCAGCAGATCAATGCCCTGCCCTTCCAGAAAGCGCGCCGCGCCGATGGCATAACGCGCCACCGTTTCCACCGACTTTGTGCCGTAAGGCAGGCGCGCGGTATCGCCGAAATAAAGGTAGTGCGCAGGGACCTGCTCGGCCATGGCCTTGAGCACCGTCAGACCACCGACGCCGGAGTCGAAGACGCCTATGCGGGGCAGGGTCATTGCAAGTCCTTGACGACCTGGCCGATGTTGCCCACCAGATAAAACCGCTGCAGGTCGGCGTGACCGGCAAGCGTCTCGCGTTCGTGGCCGTTCACCAGGATCTTCACTCGCTGGATTCGGCCGTCGTCTGCGTTCAAGGTAGCAACGATGGATGCAATCGTGAGTTCTTCGGCGAGCACGCCCGAGGGATGCGCGTCCGCGAATGCGGGGTTGGTATCCACCACAGCGGTGTCGTCGCCGAGCAGATACACATCCCGCACATCGGCATCCGCTCCAATCGGATGCTGCGACGGTGTTTGCAGGTACGCGCTGAACAGAGCACGCAGCAGCGCGCGTGCACGCTCCGACCTTTCGGACGGCAGGACAAGATTCATCTGCGTTTTGCGCAGAGTCGCATCGTGGTCGGAGGCAACGTACAGCGTCACATTGGTCGGTGGACCGCTCGCAAGCGAGGCCATCGCTCCCGCGGCGGCCTGCTGCACGGCTATCTGCTCTTCCCGTGCGACCTTACGCTTTAGCCGCCAGGCGTAGATCCCCAACGCCACCGCAATCACCACCAGTAAGGCGAACACAACCGCAATACGCCGGCTCACGGACGCACCTCGGGGAGCTTGGAGCGTACGGCTGCAATTCCCGCAGCGATGGACTGCGCCACCTGCTCCTGGTATTGGGCGGCTGCGATTTGGTCAACGTTGTCGCCGGGCGGCGCAATCTCCACGGCGATCGCCGGGGCGGCAATGTTGTTCATGGGACGCAGGGGTGCGAGCAGCGTGGTGTTGGGCAGCTTGCGCGCCTCCAACTCGGCCGATACCGACCCCGCGACAGAGCCGCTCAGATCGAGAAACGCAGCCTGCGCCGTATCCCAAGGAAGAAGGCTTTTGGGCGAGGTGTTGGCCGCCGGCAGCATTTCCGTGAAGACGTGCACGCCTCGACCGGTATTGGCGGCGTGCAGAGCGATGTAGAGCGCCGGACGCGCCGCATTTGCCGAGACTGCCCGCTGGTCGAGAGAGATGGCTATGTCGGAGTTGCGCAGCAATCCGGCGGCGATGCCGCGACTGCCCAGTTCGTGCTGCACACGCCGAGCCAGCGCCAGCACTACGTCTTTCTCCGGCAATGACGAAGTAATGGCAGCGCCCGTATCTGCTCCTCCATGGGCGGGATCGATCAGGACCAGAAACCGTGGCGCCGCCGGCTGATGCTGCTGCGGCGGTGCCGGGGGAATGTTCGATGGCGCTTGTGGCGCGGGAGCAGCAGGCTTTTCCGCCACCACCGGAGGTGGAGGCGGGGCTCCGGTCACGATGATCGTCTTGCCGCCATCGGCGAAGTTGGCCATCAACGGCCCCGTGCCGGAGATGTTCAGCTCCGCAATGCCGTCGTGCTCGGAAAAGCTCGCGCCGATAATGAGCGGGTCGTCGTACCCGACTTTGTCGGCGCCGGCAGCCACCACAGGCTCACGGCGAAAGGTGAGGCGCACACCTCCAGGCCCCGTCGCAATCGTGGGGTTCACCGCGGAAGGAAAGCCCACCAGCAGCCGCGAGGGATTACCTTGCCGCAACTCCAGCGTGAATCGCTGCGGTGTAACGCCGACAAACAACCGTCGGCCGGCAGGACGAAACTCCGTTGGCAACGAAAGCAGTTTGATCAGCAGATTCGGGATCACAGCCAGCGGCACATAACCCCGGCCATTCTGCAGGACGAAGTCTGAAGGCAACTTATAGTTCTCGCCGCGAACCTTGCCCTTCTCTTTGCCTTCCGTGAATTGCGCCTCTTCTGTCTTCCCGCCCGGCGGCGTGAAGCGCAACTTGTATTTCTTGCCGTCAACCTTGGCCTCCAGCGAGCCCAGCGGCTCCAGTAGTTCGACTAAACCGATGTATGTCTGGCCGCTTACGCTCAGCGGAGACACGGAATAGGAGGTCTGCGGGGAGTATACGGTGATGGGAGCGGGCTCGGGCGCCTGCGCGTGGGCGGGTATCCAGCGCAACTGCACAGTGAACATCAGGAGTAGAGCCAGGGCCGTTGCGGCCCAAAGGAGCACTTTGCGGTCAAACCGCAGCAAACTGATGCCCTCCAACATCCGAGCTTTGTGCTGCCACTTCGAGGGAATATGCCACCAAGCCGCTCAGAAGTTTGGGATAGAAGTCGGTAGACTTCTGGGGCAGCACCTCGCCTCCGAACGCGATGTCGCGCACTTGCTGGATTCGTACGGGATTCATGAGGAAGGCGACATTTGCGTCTTTCCCCACCTGGCCGGCGGCTTCGCGCGCATCGCGGACATATCGAAGGTGCTTCTGATCGCGGATATCTCCCTCCGACAGGCCGAGCACACTCTCCAGCACCAGCTTGTGTAGTTTCACTACATCGAGAGCGCGTTGCCTCTCCGATAACGCCACGGCACCGTCCCATTGGATCTGCTGCCGCGAGCTCACCAGAAAGCCGCCATGGGCCGTCGCTGCAAGCAGCGCTGTCCGCTCCTCGCCGGCTTGCGCCAACCGGCCCAGAGCTGCCTCCATGTCCGTCAGCGGCCCCAGATCCTCAATCTCGAAGTTGGTCTGCAGCTTCGTCACCATATCAAAGATGGAGAAGTCATTGAGCCCGAATACGACGCGATGCGTGGGCAGAATGACCAGGCCAGGCGCATCCATATTCACGAAGGTCATCATCACCCGCTCGACCGGACCGTTTCTCTCTCCTCCGCCTTGCTGGCGCATTTCATTGCGATAATTCAGTGCCGTCTCGTAGCGATGGTGGCCGTCGGCGATGATCAGCTTCTTGTCCGCCATCAGCCTCTGCACCTTGTGGACGACATCGGGCTCCCAGACCTGCCATACGCGGTGCAACACGTCGTATTCATCCCGCACTTCAATCGTCGGAGAAACATTGACGGTGGCCAGGCGCAAGGTGGCGTCGATCTCGGCCGCGGGATCGCTGTAAAGCATGAAAATCTGGCCAAAGTGGGTCTGCGTGGCGCGCAAAAGATTCAACCGGTCAGCCTTCGGCTTGTTCAGAGTCTGCTCGTGCCGGAAGACGACTTTCTGGTCATAATCCTCGACCTGGCCCAGCGCGATGAAGCCTCGGCGCTCCACTGACTCACCGGAGTTGCCGCCGGACACGCTGAAGTTCTGTGTGTAGAGGTAAACGCTGGGCTCAGCGTCGGGCAGCAGCGCACTGTCGGCAATCCACTGCTCCTCGTATTGAGCAGCGCGCATGTATACATTCTCGCGTTCACCGTCGCCAGGCTGTGCTTTGCCCAGGATGATACGCACCAGGTTATACGGGTTCGCGGCGTAATAACGATCTTGCATCGCAGGTGTAATTTTGTCGTAGGGCTGGGTTACCACCTCAGCCAGTTTGACTTTATCGGGGTTGTAACGCAGGCCACGAAAGGGGAAGATTCTTGCCATAGGAATGCCTCCGATATGAAGGTGAGCGCTCCAATCAGCTCAGGAAGACACTTCGATTGTAGCGTAAGGCAACCAAGGTGTTGGGAAAGTCATCGTAAACGTCGGCAACGCAGCAGAGTCGTGCTCTTGTCGCAGCGGTGCGAGATGTCTGTTCGGCTTGACCTGTGATAACATCAGGCCACGCTCCAGAGGGACCTATGGCCCGCGGTCGCAGTTGGGGAATCGGGTCAGAACACTCGACGAATCCGTGCCTATTTCCGGTTTGGCGGACGGGACATTCTGTTCGGCTGCCCGTCCAACCCCGTGTGCGATTTCATCTCGGCCGTCTCCCGCTGCTGGCTATGCTCCTCGTTATTGTCCTGACAGCCTTCGGGTATGCCCAGGACGAGATTCATGTTGTGCCGCGCGAGACCAAGAAGGCCGAGGCGGCCGTGCCGCCGCCACCCAACGCCGATCCCAGCCTGAAGACTTACACCAAGCCGCTGCGCAAGGACGTTGACCTTGTACTGGTGCCGGTGACCGTCACCGATCCCATGAACCGGCTGGTTACCGGACTCGAAAAAGAAAATTTTTCGCTGACTGACAGCGGGCAGCCACAGGAAATTCGGCACTTCTCCAGCGAGGACGCGCCAATTTCCCTGGGCGTGATCTTCGACATCAGCGGCTCAATGGCGGACAAGATCGACAAGTCGCGCCAGGCGGTGGTGGAGTTCTTTCGCACTGCCAATCCGCAGGACGAGTTCTTCCTGATCACGTTCAATGACAAGCCGGAACTGCTGGTGGATTACACCTCCTCTGTCGAAGACATCCAGGACAAGCTGGTGTACGCCGTTCCGAAGGGCCGAACGGCGCTGCTCGATGCCATCTACCTGGGCATGAGCCGCATGCGCAAGGCGCATTACGAACGCAAGGCTTTACTCATCATCTCGGATGGCGGCGACAACCACAGCCGTTACACGGAGAGCGAAATCAAGTCCATGGTGCGCGAAGCGGACGTGCAGATTTACGGCATCGGCCTTTACGATTACTACTTCAAGACGCCGGAAGAACGTGAAGGCCCTCTCCTGCTCTCCGACATCACCGAGGTAACGGGCGGACGTACCTTCACGATTAATTCGCCGAATGAACTGGCGGACGTGGCGACAAAGATTGGTATCGAGTTGCGCAATCAGTATGTTCTCGGCTACCGTCCGAGCAATCCGGGAAAAGACGGCAAGTGGCGTAAGATAAAGGTGAAACTCAATCCTCCCAAGGGTCTCCCTCCGCTGCACGTATACGCCAAGACAGGATACTATGCACCTTCGGAATAGTGGAACAGGCCCCCTGCTGTTGGCGCTGGTCTTGGTGTTGCTGGGGACTTGGCTGGTGGCACAGAACGCGCCGGCGGGTGGGCAGAGTTCCACTGACAACCGAACGGCCTCTTCGCAGAGTGCGCCCGCTCCTCCGCCCGGCGTGACCCAGAACCAGCCACCAACCGGCGAAGCCCCCGAAACCAAGAAGGAAAAGGAAGGCGACGTTTACGTCTTCAAGAAGGAAGTAGACGAAGTTGTGCTGCACGCCACGGTAGTGGACGACCACAACCGCCTGGTGACCAACCTGGCGCGCAACGACTTCACCGTGTTCGAGGACGGCAAGCAGCAGAAGATCGGCTCGTTTCGGCGGGAAGACATTCCGGTGGCCATCGGCATTGTCATTGATAACTCGGGTTCGATGCGCGAAAAGCGCCCGGCGGTGAACGCGGCGGCCATCAATCTGGTGCAGGCCAGCAATCCCCAGGACAAGGTGTTTGTTGTCAACTTCAATGAAGAGTATTTTCTCGACCAGGACTACACTTCCAACATCCGCAAGCTGAAGGATGCGCTGGAACGCATTGAGGCGCGCGGCGGCACGGCATTGTATGACGCGACCGTCGCCTCGGCTGACCACCTGAAGAAGAGCGGCGACCTGGAGAAGAAGGTGCTGTTGGTGGTGACGGACGGCGAGGACAACGCCAGCCGTGAGTCGCTGGAGCAGGCCATCCGCCGTCTGCAAGTGGAAAACGGCCCAACGGTCTACACCATCGGCCTGTTGCAGGAAGAACGTTCTAAGCGCGCAAAGCGTGCGCTTCGCGCAATGGCAGAGGAGACGGGAGGCGTGGCCTTCTTTCCCAAGGACCTGAGCGAAGTCAATGCCATCACGTCTCAGATTGCGCACGATATTCGCAACCAGTACACAATCGGCTATAAGCCCGATACACCGCAGAGCGCCGGCGGCTATCGAACGGTGAAGGTTGACGCTCAGGCCAAGGGCTACAAGAAGCTCCAGGTTCGCACGCGCAGCGGGTATTATGCCGGGCAGAGGGCAGCAGCCAGCGCACCGGCGAGCAATTAGTATTTAGCAAATTAGTATTGCTAAGTACTAATTGCTAGTTGCTAATTGCTTATTCCATGAGATTCATCAGGTACAAGAAGTACGTTCCCGAGCCTGCCTCCGAGATGAGCATGGAGGATCTGCTTAACGCGCTCTCCGACTTCCTGTTGCAGAGCGGGTTCCGCCAGCAGTACATGGAGTTCTACGATTTCCGCAACATGGAGCAATCGCTGGACGAGCTGCGCGAGGCCATCGCCGAGGCGCTGCTCAACAGCGACATGCTCGACGACGCCATGCGCGAGCAGATCGAGAACATGACTCCTGAGCAGATGGAGCAACTCATCCAGCAACTCATCGAGCGTATGGAGCAGGAAAACTACATCAGCGTTGACCCGCCGCATGATCCGGCGCGGCAATCGAGCGTCGGCGGACAGGTGGGCGAACCGCAGCAGGCGCGCTTCGAGGTCACCGACAAGAGCCTGGACTTCCTGGGATACCGTGCGCTGCGCGACCTGATGGGCTCGCTCGGCAAGTCAAGCTTTGGACGCCACGACACGCGCGACCTGGCGACAGGCATCGAGGCCAGCGGTGCGTCAAAGACCTACGAGTTCGGCGACACGCTAAATCTTGACATCACCGCTACGCTGTCCAGCGCTATCCAGCGCGAAGGCATGCGCCTGCCGCTGAACATCGAGTACGGCGACCTGCAGGTGCATCAATGCGAGTACCAATCGTCATGTGCCACGGTGCTTATGCTCGACTGCTCGCACTCGATGATCCTCTACGGCGAAGACCGGTTCACCCCGGCGAAAAAAGTGGCGATGGCGCTCTCGCACCTCATCCGCACGCAGTACCCGGGCGACTCGCTCTCGCTGGTTCTCTTCCACGACTCGGCGGAAGAATTGCCGCTCTCACACCTGGCGCGCGTCAAGGTCGGCCCGTACTACACCAATACCCGCGAGGGCCTGCGCATGGCGCAACGCATCCTGCAACGCCAGCGGAAGGACATGAAGCAGATCGTGATGATCACCGACGGCAAGCCGTCGGCCCTGACGCTCGAAGACGGCCGCATCTACAAAAACGCCTTCGGCCTCGATCCGCTGGTCGTCAGCGAGACCTTAAAGGAGGTCTCCAAGTGCAAACGCGCCGGAATTCTGATTAACACCTTCATGCTCGCCTCCGAATACGGCCTTGTGCAGTTCGTCCAGAAAGTCACCGAGATGTGCCGCGGCAAGGCCTACTTCACCACCCCTTACACACTGGGCCAATATCTACTGATGGATTACATGTCACGGAAGACCAAGACGGTGCATTGAAGGATGGCGACGCCGTCTTATTGAATCGGTTGTGGTTTCTGCGCCATCAGCTCGGTGAAGCGCGGGTCTTCGCGCAGGCTGGCGAACTCGGCGTCGGTGTACACCTTGTTGATGTGCTTATAGCCCTCCTCCATCGCTTTGCGGAGGTATTCGATGGAGTTCTTGAAGTCGCCAGCCTGGGCGTACATCTTGGCGATCATGAACGAAAAAGCGCCGCGGTCCTCGGGAGAGGTGGTCTGGGCGATGATGCCGGTCTTGGATACGCGAGTGAAGATGTCAGGATCGAGCTGGTAAGCGGCGCGGAAAGCCTGCGCCGCGCGGTTGTAATCGTGCATCGCGAAATACGCCGAGCCGATGTTGTAACGGAATACGGCATCTTGCGGGTTCAGCGACACGGCCTTCTGGTAATAGTGCAGCGCCTGGCCATATTTCTGCGACCTGTACTGCATGTAGCCGAGGTTGTTGTAAGCGGCCGCGTTGTGCTTGTCCATCTTCACCGCTTGGTGAAAGCACTTGGTCGCCTCGTCGTACCGCTGCAGCAGGAGGTAGGCCATGCCCTCCTTGTTCCACAACAAGGCAGACGGCTTCTTGGCGATCGCCGCTTTGTAGAAATCGACCGAGTCGAGGTAACGCTTCTCTGCGCGCAGCATATCGCCCTGATCCTCCAGTTCCTGGGCGGATGCATTCGGACTTGGATACCGCGGCAGGTTTGAAGATTGCTGATCGGTCTGAGCAGGAAGGGAGAGCGGAAAGAACAGGCAGGCGACGAGGCCCAATTGCAGCAGCGATAGCGGCGGCGCTAGAGAGCGAGCCATGGACCGACTCCCA
>Ga0335082_10003018_pt1 | contig 18224 bp, 19 predicted proteins | sample Lox_Sample_41_FD_206718 | JGI IMG/M metagenome (GOLD analysis project Ga0335082, IMG submission 206718) | Soil microbial communities from Loxahatchee National Wildlife Refuge, Florida, United States - Lox_Sample_4.1 | ecosystem: Environmental > Terrestrial > Soil > Wetlands | place: USA... | reverse complement strand
CTTTAATTCCTTCCTCAACCCTTCCCGCAATTTTTCGAATGCGATCTCCGAGTGTATCGAGCTTCCCGGTGATATCCCAGATATTCGCCTTAAATTTGTTGTAGGAAGGGTTCGAGATCAATTCGGTAAAGTAGTTTGAAAGAGCCCAGACGTTTGGAGCAATCGACATCCTGTTATCGTTAAGCACGACAATCATATCGCGCTTTTGCAGTCCGGCATTATTCATCGCTTCATACGCCATTCCGCCTGTCATGGCCCCGTCGCCGACAACCGCGACGACCCGAAAGGTCCCGCCATCCAGATCGCGTGCAACTGCCATACCAAGGGCAGCAGAGATCGCAGTGCTGGCGTGTCCCGCACCGAACGTGTCGTACTCGCTTTCCGAACGCTTCAGAAAACCGCTGATCCCACCAAACTGGCGAATCGTATGAAACACGTCCTTTCTCCCGGTGAGAATTTTATGCGGATATGCCTGGTGGCCGACATCCCAGACAACTTTGTCGGCAGGTGTATCGAACACATAGTGGAGTGCAACTGCAAGTTCTACCGCCCCCAGGCCCGCACCAAGATGACCTCCTATTTTTGATATGGTGTCGATCAGGAATTCGCGGATCTCCGAACTGACTCCCTTCAGCTCGTTCACGTTCAACTTCCGCAGGTCTGCCGGGGACTGAATATTCGGAAGGTACTTTGCGGAACCCGATCCCGCTCCGCTATTCATCACGTTCTCCATCCAAGAGCTCAAACTGTCCTTTGGTATCCTTTTGTAATCGCTTGATCCGCAGTTCCGCCTGTGAAAGTTCGGCAAGGCATTGCTTTGAAAGCGTTACACCTTCCTCATAGATTTTCAACACTTCATCGAGAGAAATCGTACCGCTCTCGAGCTGCTCGACAATTTCCTCCAGCCGTTTCAGAGATTGTTCGAATGTTCCATGCGATTCGCGTCCGGTATGTTTTTTTGCGGTCATGAATGCACCTGTGCGAAGGTTGTTCCATCGCTCATTTCTATTTCGATTTCGTCCTTCTCGTGAAGGAATTTCACCCTGGTCATGATCTTTCCATCCCGGCGAACCAGTGAGTACCCTCGTTCAAGAATACGACGGGGATGAACGGATTCAATCCGCTTCTGGAGGGATTGAACACTCTGGCTTGTCAGCGCGATCCTGTGAGAGAGTGCCTGTTCCATGGAGGATTGCATCTCATCGAGATGTTGAATGTGCTGTCGCAGAATGTCGGCAGGGCGGTTGAATGAGTAACTTCGCAAAAGGTTCGTGATCGCTTCCTTTTCTGTCGATAACGTATGTTCCACACTGCGGTCAGCAGTATAGCAATAATTGCGCAGAAGTTCAATAACTTTGGTCCGGTCGGGCACAACGAGTTCGGCCGCAGCCGAAGGAGTCGGCGCACGCAGATCAGCGACAAAATCCGCAATCGTGAAATCGATTTCATGTCCTACGGCACTCACCACGGGGACTGCAGATGCGTAGATCGCACGCGCCACGATTTCCTCATTGAACGCCCAAAGGTCTTCCAGAGATCCCCCTCCGCGCCCCACAATCATGAGGTCAACGCCGCCAACCGCATTGAGGTCCTTGATTGCTTCTGCAATTTCGTCCGCAGCGCCGGTCCCCTGGACCTTTACAGGAACAAGGAGAAGCTCGACTGCCGGAAAGCGCCGTCCGATCACATTGATAATGTCGTGAATTGCTGCTCCCGTCGGAGACGTGACAATACCGATTTTCCGCGGAAACGGTGGTAGCGGTTTCTTATGTTCCTTGTCGAAGAGGCCTTCTGAGGCCAACTGCTGCTTTAAGCGCTCGAACGCGAGCTGCAATTCGCCCACTCCCATCGGTTGGAGGAGGGCCACGTCGAGCTGGTAATTTCCGCGTACTTCGTAGACGGTGATGCTGCCGTGGGCAATCGCTTTCATTCCTTCCTGTGGCGTAAAAAAAAGCGATTGCGCCCGGGTTCGCCACATCACGGCCTGGAGCTGCGATCGTTCATCCTTCAGTGTGAAGTAAAGATGGCCGGAGGAATGTCTGTGAAAGTTCGAGATTTCGCCCTTGACCGCAACGTGGGAGAACCCCTCTTCGAGGGTTCCTTTGATCTGGCGCGTTATTTCAGAAACGGAGAGTATCGGCGAATTTCGGTCGGGCATCCGCAAAATATATTCATTTCCGAGGGTTGATGCAACTATGAAGCAAAAATAAAAGAGCCGCGAATCCGAAGATCCGCGGCTCTCGAGCATCCCACCACGCGAAAGATTACCAGCCCGTAAACACTAAGCTCGTATTTCCGAGTGAGTCGCACGTGCAGACTGCCGTCCAACCGCTGTTGAGAGCAGACGTACCCGTGAACTTTGCAGTATTACCGCTTGCACTCGTGGTCGCATAGGTGCCGTTGTTATCAGACGCCATCTTGGACGGAATGGTGTAGTTGTTATAGGTTCCGCCGCCTCCGCCCATCGTGGTCGGACGAATCCGATACTGGTAGGCATTGGCTGAGATGTTGACGAGGCTCGACGTGACACCGTCTTTATTTGCCTGTGTGCTGTGCGCGCTGAACTGCGATATACCGACGGCAATGGCGATACCGACTACGATAACGCCGAGAATGATGAGGAGAAGTTGCTGTTGACCCATTGTAAATCCCTTACGTTAGATATTGGACATTTGTGATTTATTTGTTCTTTCAACTTAAGAATTCAAACCCGATTACCACCCCACATACGTCATCTGTGATTTTCCCGTCGAATCCAGAGTGATGGTTGCGATCCACGCCCCATTCAGGCTCGACGTTCCGGTCAGCTGGAGCGATGTCGTGGTTGCGCTGCTGATTGCGTAGACACCGTTGTCATCAGAAAGCATTTTATTCGGAATCACGAATCCAACATACGAATTGTTGCCGCCGCCGAGCGTCGATGGCCGCAGCTTGTATTCATAGGCCCTCGATCCGATCGACGTGAGACCGGAAGTAAGCCCATCCTTGTTTGCCTCGGAGTTGTTTGAACTAAACTGCGCTATTCCGACCGCCACCGCGATTCCCACGATGATGACACTGACGATAATCAGTAAGAGTTGCTGTTGGCCCATTCTTGATTCCTTTTCTTCATGACTCTCATCGAGCCATGCTTGATGAGTACGCTTCCAAGATACATGCAACGGAAGGGGGAATCAATCAGGAAAAATGCGGGATTTCGGAACTACAGAAAGTTGCAAAACCACGTAGTGGTACGGGGAGAGAGTTTTGTGACGGGGATTACACCTTGACTAAACCATGCCGAATTGCATACTTTGTCAGACCTGCGATATCGTGAACACCGAGTTTTTGACTGATGTTCGCACGGTGAAAATCTACTGTCCGGACACTCAGGAAGAGCTTGTCTGCAATCTGCTTGCTCGAAAGTCCCTCCGCGATCAATTGCAGAACCTCCGTTTCACGCGGTGTGAGCTGCGGAAGCGATTTTGCAACAGATTTACGCTTCAGCTGCTGAAAGTATTCATCCACAAGGAGCTTTGAAATGGATGGGCTGAAAAATGTCTCCCCCGAGGTGATTTTCCGGATAGCGGTAATGACATCACCCTTAATGCTGTCCTTCAGCAAATAGCCGCTTGCGCCGATTTGTATGGCCTCCCGCACATACTCTTCTTTATCGTATTGCGTCAGCATCAGCAATTTACCGCCGAAACCTCCCCGCATGATCTTCTGGGCCGCCTGAATACCGTTGAGGAGCGGCATACTGATATCCAGAATGGCAATATCCGGTTTTGAGTCCAGAATCATTTTTACGGCTTCTTCACCATTGCTCGCCTGACCGATAACGCGGATATCCTCCTCCTGCTGCAGGACGAGTGCGATCCCTTCGCGGACGACGTGATGATCATCAGCAATGACGACAGTGATCATACAACTTCCTTCACGTGATCGATGGGAACTTCAATATTGATTTCGCATCCCTTCCCGGGCCGAGATTCCACCAGAACAGTTCCGCCAATGAGCTCTCCCCTTTCGAGAATATTCCTCAGCCCGAGGTGAGGACTTCCTTCCATCACCACTTCTCCGACGTCGAATCCATTTCCGTCATCCGTAATCGAAAGCACAAGGATACCCTCATCACGCACGAGCATCTGGAATGAAACGTTTTTCGCATCGGCATGCTTTTCGATGTTGATGAATGCCTCCTGCACAATCCGGTACACGGTAATTTCCACGATGGATCTCAATCGGCCGGTAAAGGTTCCAAAGTCCTTCGACACTTTCGTTCCGGTTCTCCGTTCAAAATCCGTAATCAGCTGGTTCACTGCTGCCACGAGCCCGAGATCATCGAGGAGCGTAGGACGCATATCGTACGAAATCCGTTTCGTTTCAAGCAGCGATTGCTGAATGGTCGCCAATGATTTTTCCAGATGCTCCGCGGCAAGAGCTTTATTCCGATCGTATTCCGCTTTTGCGGAATCGATGTGGAACTTCGCCACCGTAAGACCGTGGCCGATCGCGTCGTGAAGCTCCTGTGCAAAGCGTTTTCGCTGGTCCTCCTCCAATGTGGACATGTGCACCACCAGCTGTTCGATTTTCCGTTGACGTTCCCGCAGCAACTGCAGAAGATCATCTCTCTGCTTTTCGGCGATGCGGAACCGCTGCGCTACGTAATAAAAAATGAGGAAACTGATAATGATAGAGAGACCCGCAATGGCTACGCCGATCTGGAGAAATTCCGTTTCGAGAGAGTTGATGTGATCCCGTGTCACGGCCGAAGCGTGGAGATTCGTGGCAACCAGGGTACGGGAGCTGCTATCGAGTTGCTGGCGCAACGGCTGAATGAATTCTGTATAGAGCGCCATCGACGAGTCCCGGTGCTGCTCGATGACGATATCAGTAATCGAACGGATGGCATCCGCATACGAATCGAAGGTCTTGATGTATCCCTGAAAGCTCCTTCCCTCTTCCGGCTGGATTTTCACATACAGCGTCTTTGTAAACTGTCCCGTCGTTTCGTTGAGAACGGAATCAATCTGCTGTCGAAGGGATCGCCGGCGGTCCGTATCGGGATTGGTGATGAGATCACGGACAAGAAGCCGGAGGTACGTCGCATTCGTCTGCACCTGTCCGACAATTCGAACGCTCTGCGCGTAATTATCGAGAATGAGCGCGGTGTCTCCCTGGAGGGCGGAGGCAATGAGAATGAGCGTCACGACACTCAGCAGCATGAGAAAAATCAGCAGTCCGAATCCGATGCTGAGAACCACCTTCGGTTTCCGGAACGCCGGAAGACTTACCTTGTACATTCGTGCCCGGTAGTCATAGTGTCGACGATTGCGCGTTAATAAAATGAAATTCCGACATAAAACCAAATAGGTTGTGCTCCGGGTCTCCAGTTGCCTTTCACTAATCCAATCTCTATATTCATCGCTTTAACAACCCAAAGGAATACCATGTCACTGGATCTGTTGGCTATCGGAGCCCATCCCGACGACGTCGAGCTGGCGTGCGGCGGAACGGTTGCCAAATGCGTACAGCTCGGCTATCGCGCCGGAATCCTCGATCTGACCCTCGGCGAGCTTGGGACGCGCGGAACTGCCGCTCAGCGCCAGAACGAGGCCAAAGAAGCGGCCAGAATACTCGGAGTGACTGTCCGGGAAAATCTTGCCATCCCGGACGGGGATATTCAGGTAAACCGGAAGAACATCCTGAAGCTTGTTGCCGTCATCCGCAAATACCGCCCTCGCCTTTTGCTGATTCCGCATTCCACCGAGCGTCATCCGGATCACGTGCATACCCACCACCTTGCACGCGAAGCCTGGTTCTATGCCGGGTTGAGAAAAATTCAAACGAAATCCGGAGGGAAACTGCTTGATGCGTGGAGGCCCGATCAGTACTTTCAGTTCATGCAGTGGTATGAGTTTATTCCGACATTTATTGTGGATATCACCGATGTGTTTGAAACCCGGATGAAGGCGGTCAGGGCACACCGCTCACAATTTTACGATCCTGGATCAAAGGACCCGCAGACAATATTGAGCCAGAAATCGTTTCTGGATTTTGTGGAAACCCGCTGTAAGGAGTACGGGAGCAAGATCGGTGTTCGATACGGGGAACCGTTCTTCACCGTCGATGCCATCGGTACGAATGACCCGTTTTCATTCAAGCTTTTTAAAGGATAGATGAATTCAGTACTCTCAGTGACGTGAGATACGGATTCTAAAATCACATCCACGATTGAATAATCGCATCGATAGCCGGGGAACAATCGGCAGAGAAAATCTGTTCAGTATCAAAGAATAGGCACATTCCTGTACACTTGGCAGGAAATCACATAAAGATTGACTCCGGGCGAGAGAAATCGTATCTTAATCAGAATGAAAGTTATTGGAACATACAGGAAACTCTGTTGCTCACTGCTGACGATCCATTTTCTCGTCTTCAGCGTGGGAATCCCGGTTGTTCTTGCGGCATGCCCGATGATGTCTTCCCCTGCGACCCAGCTGGCGTGCTGCATCCATTCCGGTCACTCTAAATCGTCTACACTCCATTCTCAGAGCGACAATTCGTGTTGTAAGACACGAATCGCTGCAGACCGGAACAGGACCGATGCCGTTTCATCCCCCGATTCACGACATGCGCTTCCCTCCGTAGGACAGGGATTCGCACCACTAACGGTTTCAATGGTTGAGGATCAATCGGCCATCGTCGTTTCCGCAGATGCTTCACCTCCTCTGTTGAGCAACGATCTTTCGCTGCTCCACGCCTCTCTTCTTCTTTAGACATCCCGTCAAGTAAGTACGGGGCGGCTTCATCCGCCCTCACGCGCCATTGTACGCGCTCGCTGGTGATTTTCATCGGCGCATATCATTTTTGACGAGGATGCTTGTATGAAAATATTTCTCTTGTTGATTTTCCTCCTTCCGGTTGCTGCAACCGGACAACAGGATTCATTGGTCATTCCCACGCCTGCGACTGTCGACCTGTCGTTCCTGATTGCAGAAGCGATGGAAAACAATCCTGACATCCGGGCTGCGGTCCATGAAATGGATGCCCGCGATGCACATGCGTCAGAGGTCGGTGTTCTCGAAGCCCCCCACCTTCAGTACATGCAGGAAGGAATGCCGGATTTCAATTTCAGCCAGGCGATGTACTCACGTCTCGATTTTCTGCAGACAATTCCGTTTCCTTCCAAGCTGATCACCGACAGACGGATCGCCCGCATCCAGGCGGAACACGCACACCACGATCATCTGGAAATCATCAACGCCACAATTGCCCGTCTGAAATCTGCGTATGCAAATCTCTGGTACGTTCAAAAATCGATTGTTCTGGATCGGGAAAATGCACGATTGATGAAGGAATACGCTACAATCGCTCAAGTTCGGTACGGAACAGCTGGAGCATCACAGCAGGACGTATTGAAGGCCCAAATTGAAAGATCTCTCATCCAGAACGATCTTGTCGGGCTTCGACAACAGGAGCTCAGTGTCAAGGCGACAATCATGGCCCTCCTCAATCGGGCGTCGACAGATACGCTTGGTTACGCCATCATACCGGAAGAAGTTGTGTTCGATGCCAATCTGGATACGTTACTTGCAATTGCCCGAACGCAACGCCCAATGCTGACGCATGATTCGCTTGTCATCACCGAAAATGAAGAAATGTCTTCCCGGGCGAAAGAAGAATATCTCCCCGACTTTAACGCCGGGCTCGAACGCATGAGCTCCCCTGGAGATGATTTTCATGGTTGGAGTATCACTTTCGGTATCTCACTCCCTTTTTTTCCCTGGAGTTTCGCGGCCACGAAGGCAAAATCCGAAGAAGCAACTGCCTCTCTCGAGAGGTCGAAGGACCTTTACGTTGCGTCACAGAACTCGGTGATGGCTGCTGTTCGCGATCTTTACTACCGGGCGTCTGCGACAAGAGATCAGCTCAAAACATATGCGAGCAGCATACTTCCGCAGTCACAGCAAGCCCTCGAAGGAAGCCTGGCAGGGTACCGTTCCGGAACAACGGATTTTCTGGTTCTCCTCGATGCATACCGCTCAGTGGTTCGCGTGACGAAGGATTATTTCGGGATGCGCCTGCAGTTTGAACAAACCATCGCAGAGCTTGAATTCTCTGTGGGCGAACAGCATATATCTGCACGTCGATAGCAAAGGACAAGCCATGAAAAAGAAAATATTCATCCTGGGTAGTGTCGCAATACTTGCCGTCATCGGTGGGTGGGCAGTCCTCCATTTCTATACTACCTCCGGAACTCAGGAACGCAAGATTCTGTACTGGCGTGATCCCATGATTCCCGGTGACCGGAGCGACCATCCGGGAATTTCACCGATGGGTATGCAAAGAGTCCCTGTGTATGATTCTACAAGCGCAGAATCGGCTGCGGCCTCGTCCGAATCGTTCTATTACACATGCCCGATGCACCCGACAGTCCATAAGGATACCCCCGGTTCCTGTCCGATATGCGGCATGACGCTGGTAAAAAAATCTATTCAAAATGTGAATCAGAACGAACAAGTTCCTGCAGTTTCACAAGTTAGTCTATCTTCATCAAAGCAGATTCTGGCAAATGTCTCGACCACCCATGCTGTTCGCAGGAGTTTCATACGAACCATTCACGCTGCAGGGATAGTCAACTACGCAGAGCCAAATCTACGCCACCTGAGTGCCCGGTTTCCGGGCCGAGTCGAAAAGCTCTACGTGTCCTTCACCGGGGAGAATGTTCACACTGGTGATCCCGTCCTCGAGGTTTACAGCCCGGAAGCGACTTCGGCTGAGCGAGAGTATATCCTCGCAAGAAATGCGTATCGGGAGGCATCTTCCGACTCCGAGAGCAGTTCTGCGGATGCTCAGGCGCTCCTGGATCAATCAAAATCAAAACTGCTCCGGTGGGGATTCACGGAGAATCAGATCGCTCAGCTCGATACAGTCACAAAAATCCCCAATCTTGTGACGATCTACTCGCCAATTGACGGAACGGTGATCAGAAAGTATGTCGAATTGCAAAGTTATGCCTCTGCGGGAGATAATTTGTTCGACGTCGCAGACCTGTCGACGGTCTGGGTTGAAGCCGATGTCTATGAAAGCGATCTTCCCTTCGTTCGAGTGGGCGAACCCATCACGGCAGTTGTCGACGGATTACCGGGATCCCGGCTTTCCGGAAAGGTCACGTTCATTAACCCGACAATTGACCAGTATACACGGACGATCCGCGTTCGCGCTGCATGCTCCGGAGCAGCCGGGCGCCTTGCTGTCGGCATGTATGTCGAAGTCTCACTTGAATCAGAGAATCCTCCTTCCATCGTCGTGCCCGCAAGTGCCGTGCTCTCAACCGGCGAGCGTCAGATAGTCTGGGTAAAGACCGCCCCTGAAACATTTGAGGGACATCTTGTTACCACGGGAGCCCGATCCGACGAGCTCGTTCAGATTCTTGACGGGATCAGGGAAGGAGATGAAGTTGTCATCTCGGGCGGATACCTTATCGATTCCGAAAGTCAGTTGAGAACGGATAACCAGGTTTCCCCCACTTCACAACATTAGCCGGGGCGCAATCATGATTGAACGAATTATTGAGTATTCTGCTCGCAACAAATTTTCCATCATTTTAATCTATGCGGTCCTGATAGGATGGGGAATCTGGTCCATGGTGCACACCCCCGTCGACGCAATTCCCGATCTGTCGGATAATCAGGTCATTGTCTTCACGCAGTGGATGGGACGATCGCCGAGAATTATCGAGGATCAGGTAACCTATCCTCTGGTGAGCAATCTGCAGGGCCTGGCACGCGTAAAATCCGTCCGGGCACAATCCATGTTCGGCATGTCGTTCATCTACATCATCTTTGACGACGATGTTGATCTCTATTGGGCACGATCCCGTGTACTGGAGAAACTGAATTATGCCTCATCCGCGTTACCAGCCGGTGTATCCCCTACACTGGGACCCGACGGGACGGGCGTCGGACATGTATTCTGGTACACTGTGGAGGGCAAAGGATATGATCTCGGAGAGCTGCGGGCAATACAGGATTGGTATATCCGCTATCAGTTGAATTCGGTTCCCGGAGTTGCCGAGGTTGCGAGCATCGGAGGGTTCATCAAGCAGTATCAGGTAGATGTGGATCCCCGGCGTCTTACAGCATATGATGTTTCGTTTGATGACGTTGTTCGCGCAATCAAATCTACGAATCGTGAAGTCGGGGGAAAAACGATCGAATCGAACAATGTTCAATTTTTCGTTCGAGGCCGCGGCTATGTCCATTCCATTCAGGAGATCGAGAATATCCCCGTGAAGACCGGTCACAATGGCATTCCTGTGCTCATTAAAAACGTCGGCACCGTCCAGATGGGAAATGATCTGCGGCTTGGACTTCTTGACAAAAACGGAAACGGTGAAGTTGTCGGGGGTATCGTGGTTATGCGATCCGGCGAGAATGCCAAAGACGTGATCAACCGGGTCAAGGACAAGATCGCTGAAATAGAAAAAGGGCTTCCTCCGGGGGTGAAGATCGTTCCCGCGTACGACCGATCCGACCTGATTGAACGGTCGATCGAGACGTTGACACATGCTCTAGTGGAAGAAGGAATCGTGGTAAGTCTCGTGGTGATCCTATTCATCCTTCACATACGGAGCGCCCTCCGCATCATCATCGAAATTCCGGTCTCCGTCCTGATGGCGTTCATCCTTATGAAACAATTCGGTATCACTTCGAATATCATGAGCCTGGGCGGAATTGCCATTGCCATCGGCGTCCTGGTGGATTCATCGATCGTCCTGGTGGAGAACTCCTATCGCGCAATCGCTCATGCGCAGGAATCCGGCGGACCTGTCGACTACACGGAAATTTCCATCCGCTCCGCTCAACAGGTCGGGAGGGCAATATTCTTCTCCCTCATGATCATTATCGTGTCGTTTCTTCCGGTCTTCCTCTTGGAAGGTCAGGAAGGCAAACTTTTTCATCCGCTTGCGTGGACGAAAACCTTTGCTCTCGCCTCTTCCGCAATTATTTCCATCACACTTGTCCCCATGCTCATGACGATGCTCATGCGCGGGAAATTCCGGCCGGAGGAAAAGAACGCAGTTTCGCGGATTCTCCGGACGGGTTACTCCTTTCTTCTCTCAAGAGCTTTGAAACATCGGAAGACGACACTGGCAATAAATGTTGTCGCTCTTCTGGTAACCGTACCCATGATCCTGCACATCGGATCTGAATTCATGCCTTCGCTCGACGAGGGAAGCCTTCTGTTCATGCCCGTCACGCTCCCTAATGTGTCCATCGAGGAGGCGAAGCGAATTCTTCAGGTTCAGGATAAGATCATAAGTGATTTTCCGGAAGTCCAGCAGGTCCTGGGAAAAGTCGGGAGAGCAGAAACATCTACCGACCCCGCCCCTATCAGCATGACCGAATCGATCATACTGTTGAAACCGAGATCCGAGTGGCGCAAGGGCATGACCGTCAACGACATCATCACTCAGCTCGATCAGCGTTTGCAAATTCCCGGCGTCCGAAACGGGTGGACGCAGCCGATTATTAACCGGATCAATATGCTCTCAACCGGTGTTCGTACCGACCTCGGGGTGAAGATCCTCGGCGCGGATATCGACACACTCGAGCGCCTCGCTGTTGAGGCAGAACAGGTGTTGAAATCCATTCCCGGGGCCGCTGATGTATACGCAGATCGGGTGACGCAGGGAGCATTTGTCGATATCGACGTCAGGCCCTCTGCCGTTGCCAGATATGGAATAAATGCCGGGGATGTGCTCGACGCAGTGGAAGGCGGGATCGGTGGCGATAACATTTCCACCGTCATCGACGGCCGGCAGAGATTCCCCATCCGTGTGAGATTCGCCAAAGATGACAGGGACAACATTGGAGCACTTCAACGACTCCTCATTCCCGTACCGCGTCCGGGCACCGATTCACGGCCAATGTCGGCACAGGCCGCCGGGGGCTCGATGTCCACTGGTTCCGGAATGAATCAACCTTCCGGGGGATCGGGTTCGGGCTACTCGTTCATCCCGCTTGGACAGCTTGCCGACATCCGGCGAACTCCAGGCCCCTCCATGCTTAACAGTGAGAACGGTCTCCTGAGATCGGCCGTTTTTCTCAACGTGCGCGGCAGGGATATGGGGAGTTTCGTCGATGAAGCCAGAAATACATTGACAATAAACCTCCCGCTTCCTCCAGGATATTACGTCAACTGGAGCGGCCAGTATGAAAATCAGATCCGTGCCAGGAGCCGGTTGGAAATAGTTCTGCCCATCGTCTTCGTGATCATTTTTGTGATGCTCTATTTCACCCTCAGATCGTATCTGGAAGCAGCAATGGTAATGATCTCCGTCCCATTCGCACTGATTGGAGGAGTGTATCTCATCTATTTTCTTGGATACAACTTCAGTGTGGCTGTGTGGGTCGGGTTCATCGCGCTCTACGGTATTGCCGTGGAAACGGGCATTGTCATGGTCATTTATCTGCATGAAGCACTCGACAAGCGTTTGATGAGCGGGAGCATACGGGAGGAAGACATCACGGCGGCCACGATGGAAGGAGCCGTCCTGCGGCTCCGGCCGAAAGTCATGACCGTTGCAACGAATCTTCTGGGCCTTCTTCCGATCATGCTCAGCACAGGGACGGGGTCGGACGTGATGAAACCGCTTGCGGCACCGATGGTTGGAGGCATCATCACATCGGCTGTACATGTCTTATTTGTTACTCCTATCATCTTTTCCATGATGAAGGAGCATGAACTGAAGAAGGGAAGATTGAAGATGTCTCGAATGAAGCATATTTGAAGAGAAACTCCCCCATTCTTTCCGAACGGGGCTGGTTTCGTTCCACAATGAACCGGCCCTCTTGCATTGTGTATTTATGAGAGTTTTGCTATCTTGAATCACCCTATTTACTCCCTGCGGTAACGAGAGCACTGTGGAACAGTTCAGAACTTCTTTCATTTGACCAAAAGGAGAATCTGGAATGAAGTTAATGGTAATAGTTCTTGGAATGATCGTTGCGGGATCCTCGTTGTTGTTTGGACAGCAGTCCCAGCAACCGAAAATCGGCCAGGTGGCACCGGACTTTACGCTCCCCTATGCCACAAAAGACTCCGTTGGCGGCACCGTCAAACTTTCCAATCTTGTTGGCCCCAAGAACATCGTTCTTGCATTCTATCCAGCTGATTGGAGCGGCGGCTGCACGAAAGAAGTTTGTACGATGCGGGACAACTTCTCCGCCCTTTCGGACCTGAATGCGCAGATCATCGGCATCAGCGGGGATTACGAATATTCTCATCATGAATGGGCCAAGGCCAACAATCTTCCTTTTATGCTCGCCTCCGATCATAACCATGAGGTGGCGCGCAGCTACACCAGTTATAATGAAACCACCGGCTACAACAAACGCACCGTCTTTGTCATCGATAAGAACGGCAACATCGCATATGTCGACCTCAGCTACAGCGTGTTCACCCCGGATTCGTTCAACAAGCTCAAAAAGGCGCTCGAAGATCTCCATTAACAGACACCTTCCACAATCGTTTCCAGCATCATGAAATTCTGGTCCTGCGTCATCGTATGGCTTCCACTATTTATTTTCTTCGCAAGCTCTTCCTGTCCCGCGCAAGATTCCCTTATCGTTCCCGGTGAATCGCATTTCAAATCGCTCCGGCAACTCACGGCCGGAGGAGAGAACGCCGAAGCGTATTTCTCGTTCGACGGAAACAAATTGGTCTTTCAATCCCAGCGTGGGAATTTCCACTGTGATCAGATCTTCACCATGAATCTGGATGGATCGGATGTACGGTTGATATCGACCGGCAAAGGGAGAACGACCTGCTCGTATTTCCTCCCCGATGGTCAACACATCCTTTACGCATCGACGCATTTGGGAGGAGATGAATGTCCTCCCACCCCCGACCGAAAAAAAGGTTACGTCTGGTCACTCTACCCCGATTATGATATTTTCGTGGCAGATACGGGCGGAAGGATTGTTAACCGACTGACCAATACGCGGGGATATGATGCAGAAGCAGTCGTTTCACCCGTGGGAGACAAGATTGCATTTACATCGATCCGGAACGGTGATCTCGACATTTACACGATGAATCTGGATGGAACCGATGTGCGACAGTTAACGCATGAGCTGGGATACGACGGTGGACCATTTTTTTCGCCGGATGGAAAGCAAATCGTCTATCGAGCGTACCATCCAGAAACGCCAAAAGATTCTGCAGATTACAAGGAGCTCCTCGCCGAGCAGAAAATCAGGCCCATCAGTCTTCAGATATGGATCATGAATTCGGATGGCACGAACAAGAGGCAGCTGACACATAACCGGTCCGCCAACTTTGGGCCGTTCATCCATCCCGACGGCAAGCGGATTATCTTTGCCTCCAATATGGCTGATACTTCAAAGGTCCCGATGAATTTTGATCTCTACATGATGAATACGGACGGGAGCAGACTCGAGCGGATCACCCACAGTAGTTCGTTCGACGGGTTTCCGATGTTCAGTCCGGATGGAAAGTATCTCGTTTTCGCGTCGAGCCGTAACGGTTCCACGCCTTATGAAACCAACATCTTTATTGCGGAGTGGAAGGAATAGATGCGTGTTCCGGTTCTTTGCATCCTCAGTGTTCCGGCACTGATTCTTTGCTCCTGTTCCCATTCTTCCGAGACCGCGCACTATCCCCCGGGGGCGTACGAGATTCGCGGCACCATGCACTATTCAAGGAACCTTGAAGGAGGATGCTGGTTCCTCCTCACGGCAGACAGCACTTCCTATCAACCGCTCGGCGAAAAGGCCGCTGACCTCCGGAAGGATAGGGCAGATGTAGATCTTGTCGTCCGGGATCCTTCGTCCCCGAACACTTTTTGTATGACCGGCAAGCCCGTCGAAGTTCTTGCCGTACTTGACCTGCGACCACCACATTAAGGACTTACCATGAAAACGAATCGACTTCTGACCGTCCTCATCGTCGGCGTGCTTCTCGGCTGTTCTTCCGAGCCGCCGAAATATACTTCGATTGATATCACATCGAGAGAGCTTCGCCAGCACATCCAGTATCTTGCCTCGGATGAGCTGCGTGGAAGAAGAACAGGCGAAGAAGGAAATCGCATGGCGGCGGAATACATTGCCGATCAGTTCCGCTCCTACGGCCTCACCCCCATCGGCGACAACGGGACGTATTTCCAGCAATTCCCATTTCTCAAAGACGTGAAGGAGGGTGAACATAACGCCTTCGAAGTGCAAACAGGAAGCACACACTATATCTATAAACACGGAGAACAGTTCCTTCCCCTGCCGTTGTCCCTCGATACGACTCTCTCGGCTCCGCTTATTTTTGCAGGTTACGGAATTTCCCTTTCCACAGACTCGGTGAAGTATGATGATTACGCTCAAATCGACGTTCATGGAAAGATCGTTCTCGTTCTCCGGTATTCCCCGAATGGTGCAGACGGCGGCCCCTTCACCGAGAAAATGTCCATCGTTGCAAAAACCCTTGCAGCGACAGAGCGTGGTGCGTCGGGAATTATCTTCATTACAGCACCTCCCGGAAAGGATGGCGATGCCCTGAAGACGATAAAGTCCCCCAATGCCACGTTTGGTGTTGCTGCTTGTGCGTTTTCCTGGAAGTCGCTCGACACACTTTTCAAATCGATCGGAAAAGATCTTGCATCGATCCAGGCAAGGATTGATTCCACAAAATCACCATCCTCGTTCGAGCTCCAGAATACTTCCGCGATGCTCCGGACCGATTTCCGGAAGGAATATTCCACCTCAGCGAATATTGTCGGCTATCTTGAGGGTCACGACGATGGATTGAAGAACGACGTTTTTGTGATGGGTGCCCACATGGATCACCTCGGCATGGGCGGAGAGGGTTCGCTTGCGCCGGATACGGTTGCCATTCACCACGGTGCGGACGACAATGCCTCGGGCACTGCAGGCCTCCTTGAAGCGGCTCAATATCTCTCGGCCGAGCGCGGCCGCATCAAGAGAAGCATCCTGTTCATAGCGTTCTCCGGCGAAGAGCTCGGCCTGCTCGGATCCGACTACTATGTCAAGCACCCGCTCCTGCCTGCCGAACACACTATCGGGATGCTCAATATGGACATGATCGGCCGGATGAAAGACAGCGTCCTGGTAATCGAAGGAATGGGAACTTCGCCCCAGTGGGAACCGATTGTCCGGAAGGAAAATCAGGACTCGCTCGATATCAAGCTGAAGCCCGACGGATTCGGGCCGAGTGATCACGCTTCATTCTATGCAAAGGACATCCCGGTGATGTTTTTCTTCACCAACCTCCACAGCGATTATCACCGTCCGTCAGACACCTGGGATAAAATCAATTACGTCGGAGAGCAAAAAGTGGTGCGATATGTCGCTCGGATCGCCGAGGACGTGGTGAATGCGGAGAGCAAGCCGACATTTACAAAGGCCGTTGTAAGCAATCCCATGGCCAGCACCGGAGATCGGCCCGGAGTTCGCGTGAGTCTCGGAGTCATCCCCGATTTTGCCGAAACGGAATCAGGTGTGAAAATCAGCGGAACCCGGCCCGGCAGCGCCGCCGAGAAGGCGGGCCTGAAAGGTAATGATACGATCATCAAGTTTGGCGGGAAGGACGTGACGAATATCTATGACTTCATGTACCTCCTCGGTCAGTACAAACCCGGAGATCAGGTGGATATCGTCGTCAAACGCGGAACTGAAAATGTGAACCTGAAGGCGACTCTGGAAGAGAGAAAGTAACTCCCGTTACCCCGCGGCCCGCGGGCTGGAAGAGGCAATTGATTTGACGGTCTTGAGCAGATCTTCAAGATTGTAGGGCTTGGTGACATATGCAACAGAATCCTGACTCGTCACAGTCCTGATAACATTGGGATCGTTGTATGCAGTAATGAAAACAAAAGGAGTTTTGACGAACCGGTCCACGGCGCGGATTTTTTCGTACATCGCAAAGCCATCCGTTCCCGTCAGCTTCACATCGGTCACGATAAGGTGAGGATCAGTCTCGTGAAGATGCTGAAGCGCCTCTTCCGCCGATGAGAAGCTCCTCGTGGTAAATCCCTCCGACTCAAAAAGCATCGTGAGAACCGTACGCTGTTGATCTTCATCTTCAACAAGCATGATTTGTAAACTCATCGGGGTGAATCCTCTCGTCGTGATTTCACATGGTGAGAACTCATTAGAGCATTCGTCGGGCAATTTCGCGAAGTTCACTCTTCTCGAGGAACTGGCGAACGAGGGGAAAGAGAATATAATTCTCCTTATGAATGTGATTGACGAAAAGCTGGACCACATCTTTGGAGATCGCAGAAAGGCTTCGGATCGCGGCAAAGCTGTCGTGATGTCGTGAGACCCGTGCGACGGCATGGTGGAGTTTCACGAATCCTCTTTTCAATTTCTTGTGGTCGTCACGCATAACTCTGGTGGGGCCGTCAACGTAGCGTTCGAGCACGGGAAAGAGTGCTGTTTCTTCCTTACGGTTGTGCACACTGACTTCCTCGCGGATAAAACGGAGAGCATGCTGAATTTGCCGGTAGGCACGGGAAGTATATCCATCATCACGAAACGACTGGACCGCCTTGTTCAACCGCTTGAGCTGGAGGAGGGCTTCGTTATGCTCCTGCATCAACTCGGCAATCGGGTCGGCGGGGCGGGAACGGGCAGGCATGCAACGATTTACTCCAACTCGATCAGGGTGGTGTATTTCATCTTCTTGTCGGCAAGTACCGATTCCAGCTTTTCGACAAGCGAACGGAGATCATCGTCCTGGTCTTCGAGCTGGTCATACTCTTCTACACTGTTGAAGATAAACACTTCAGAGAAGCTGTTTTTCTTTCCCTTCTGCTCGAAAACTGAATACGATCTGCCGTTCACCGAGGAAAAGTGACGTTTCATTTCCTGTATCAAGGAGAGATACTCCTCCCTCCTTTCCGGATGAACGTCATATGAAATCGTGAATAAAACCTTAGCCATCAAGCCCCTTTCCTAATTTTTCCCAATATACGAATATTTTTACTAATATCCCGCCGTACGTATTTCCTCTTCCGTCATCCCGAAATAATGACCGATTTCATGGAGGAGCGTTTCATAGATCTGACGTTCCACCTCCTCCGCGGAGCGGCTTCTCGATTCGATGTTTCGCCGGAAGAGCGTCACTGTATCGGGTACCACGGGGGATGTTCCATACCAGCTTGTCCTGTGTGGGAGCGGAACGCCCCGATAGAGACCGAG
>Ga0335082_10003015_pt1 | contig 18230 bp, 22 predicted proteins | sample Lox_Sample_41_FD_206718 | JGI IMG/M metagenome (GOLD analysis project Ga0335082, IMG submission 206718) | Soil microbial communities from Loxahatchee National Wildlife Refuge, Florida, United States - Lox_Sample_4.1 | ecosystem: Environmental > Terrestrial > Soil > Wetlands | place: USA... | reverse complement strand
GGATCGAGGGCGAGGGTCTCGAGCAGCTCGAGCAGGGTCGCCCCGCGGCTCACCGCGCGCGGCTCACCGTTTACCAGCACGTCGACCGTCTCACTCACGCTTGATTCCATCTCCTAAGAGCTCCCGCACGGCGTGCGCGGGGTCTCTCGCGTCCCAGATGCTCCTGATCGCCGCCACACCGTAGATACCCGCTCGTTCGAGATCCCGGGCGCGTTCCGGCGTGACGCCGCCGATCGCGACGACGGGCAGGCCAAGTCGAACGATCTCGTCCAGTGTCCGTGAGGCGAGCGGAGCCCGATCGGGATGAGTGGGCGTGGAATACGCCGGTCCTGCTACAAGATAGTCAGCCCCGGCATTCTGCGCGGCGGCGGCTTGATCGTAGGTATGCACCGAGCATCCGATCCACCAGGCGGGGCATAGACGGCGGGCGGAACCCGGCGGCAGGCTCGAGGCCGTGAGCTGCACGCCAACCGCGCGGCAGGCGAGCGCGATGTCGAGCCGGTCGTTCACGAACAGCCGCGCGGGGGACAGCAGGGCAAAAGCGCGCGCGACGGTGTACAGTTCCAGCCCGCCGAGGCCCGGGGCACGCGCATGGAGTGCCACCCGCTCCCCCCCCGCCGCCGCGACCGCCGCGGCGAGGCGACCGAGATCGTGACGCCGCGCGATTCGATCGTCGGTGATGGCGTGCAGACGTGGCAGCGGCGGTCTTACTGAAACCGTTGCCCCGCCTCCACGCCACGTCCGCGAATCCACTCGACAGCGAGCATCCGCGCCTTGCCGGCTGGCTGGACTTCCTCGATGGAGACGGGGCCGTCACCGGTGGCGATCAGCAGGCGGTCCTGGGCTTCGAGCACCGTGCCGGGCGGATCGGCAGACCGGCGGGCCGGGGGGCCGTTGCCTGGTCCGAATACCTTCACGGCCTGGCCACCGAGCTCCGTCCATGCGCCGGGCTTGGGATCGAGCGCGCGAATCAACCGCTCGATTTCGACGGGCTTACCCGACCAGTTGATCCGTGCGCCGTCCCGGCTGAGCTTAGGTGCGTACGTCGCCTCGGCTTCGATCTGCGGCCGCGGCTTGAGCGCGCCTTGTTCGAGCAGCGAGAGTGCTTCGACCATGGCCTCGGCGCCGATTTCCGAGAGATGTGCGGCGAGCTCTCCGCCGGTGATGTCCGAAGGCAACGGTTCGGCGATCTGATGCAAGATCGGCCCCGAGTCCATCCCTTCGTTCATCTGCATGATACTGACGCCGGTCTGATCGAGACCGTTGATGATCGCCCACTCGATCGGAGCCGCGCCCCGCAGCTTGGGCAGCAGGGACGGGTGGAGGTTCACCATGCCGAGGCGCGGGATCGCGAGCAGCTCGGGTTTCAGGATGTGCCCGTACGCCACGACCACCCCAACGTCGGGAGCGAGCTCGGAGAACCGGGAAACGAACGCCGGATCGCTGGGCCGTTCGGGCTGGAGTACGGGCACATCTTCTTCTTGAGCGGCGCGCTTGACCGGCGGCGCGACCGGCTGCGACCAGGATCTGCCATGCGGGCGGTCGGGTTGCGACACGACCGCCAGGACTTCGAACCCTTCTCCGAGAAGCGCCTCGAGCGACGGAACCGCGAATTCCGGACTGCCAAAGAAGACGACGCGCATGTTACAGCTCGCCCGCCGGTTCCGGTGTGACCTCCTTGAGATATCCCGATTTTCCCTTGCGCCCGCGCTTCCATTTTGCCAGCAAGAGCCCTCGCTTGACCGCGCTCAGGCGGTCGAGAAAGAGGATGCCGTCCAGGTGATCGATTTCATGCTGTGCCGCACGCGCCTTGAACCCCGACAGCGCCGTGCGGTACGGCTTCCCGTCCCGGTCGAGCGCGTCGAGGACGATGGACACGGGCCGCTCCACGTCTCCAAAAATCTCGGGGATCGACAGGCAGCCCTCTTCCGACGTTTCGACATCCCTGCTCGACTCGACGATGCGGGGATTGATCAGTACCAGTGGCGGCGGACCCTCGTCGCCGATATCGACCACTGCGACACGCTGGCTCACGCCGACCTGCGGGGCCGCGAGCCCGACGCCCCGCGCCGCCCGCATCGTTTCGAACAGGTCGTCCACCAGCTGACGGATGTCGTCGTCCACACGTTCGACCGGCCGAGCCTGCTGCCGCAAGATAGGCGAACCGAGCAGGTGGAGCATGCGAACCGTCATGCCTGCTTCGACTCCGCTGCCTGGGGACGCTTGAGGATGTTCGACACGTTGCTGCGCATGATGACGAGCCGCGATTCTCCCGACCGGATCGTCACTTCGTTGTCCTTCAAGTGAATCACTTCCCCGATGATCCCGCCTGAGGTGACGACCTGATCGCCCTTCTGCAGCGTGGCAAGCAGTTTCTTGTGCTCATCCTGCTGCCGGCGCTGCGGCCGAATCAGCAGGAAATAGAAGATCGCGATGAACAGCCCGATCTGCACCGCAAACACGAGCACACCGCCGCTCCCGGACTGGCCGGAGGGGGTGAAGAGCGAAGCGAGCACGCGAGGCATTGTCAGGAGTGTCCGGATAGGGTGTAGCGGCGGCGCCAATCATCGGCCCAGCGCCCGTAGGTTCCCGAGATGATCGCCGCGCGCATCTCGGTGGCGAGCCGGGTCAAATAACGCACGTTGTGCAGCGAGAGCAACCGAAGGCCGAGCAGTTCCTCGGCCATGAAGAGATGGCGGAGATAGCCGCGCGAGTACGTCGTGCAGGTTTCACAGTCACACGTTGCGTCGAGGGGTCGCGGATCGGTGCGATGCTCGGCGTTGCGGATGTTTACCGGTCCGTCCGGCGTGAAAGCGGAGCCATTGCGGCCATTGCGGGTCGGGGCGACGCAGTCGAATAGATCCGCCCCCCGCTCTACCGCCGCCACCAGATCGCCCGGGAATCCCACCCCCATAAGATAACGGGGCACGGCAGGCGGCATTCGAGGCTCGAGCTGCTCGAGTACGCGGTACATCACGGCCTTGGGCTCGCCCACCGACAGCCCGCCGATGGCGACGCCGGTCCAGGGGGCCATCGCGACGGTTCGCTCGAGCGCTTCCGTGCGAAGTCCAAGATGTATGCCCCCCTGGAGAATGGGCCATAACGTCTGGCGCATCCGCCCATCCCCCAATTCCTCATGCCGCTTCCGGCACCGGTCGAGCCATCGCAGCGTCCGCTCCATCGCGTCGCGGGAAGCCGCTTCATCCGCGCCACCGGGCACGACATGATCGAACGCCATCGCGATGTCGGCGCCGAGCGCCCACTGGATTTCCATCGCGCGCTCGGGAGAGAGGCTCTGCCGGCTCCCGTCGACATGACTTTGAAACTCGACGCCGGATTCCGACACCCGCCGGAATGCCTCGAGCGAAAACACCTGAAACCCGCCCGAATCCGTGAGCAGCGGCCGGTCCCAGGCCATGAACTGATGCAATCCGCCGAGACTCGCGACCACGTCCTCTCCGGGCCGCACATGCAGGTGATAGGTGTTCGCGAGCACGAGTGTCGCGCCCGCGGAGCGCAGATCGCCGGGTGACAGGGCTCGCACGCTCCCATACGTGCCCACAGGCATGAAGACGGGGGTTTCGACGGTGCCGTGGGGAAGCGAGAGGCGTCCGGCGCGCGCGGGACCGTCGGTGGCCTCGAGGGTGAACGCCGTCACGCGATCACCATCGCGTCCCCATACGAATAAAACCGGTATCCGAGCCTGACCGCTTCATGGTAGGCGTGCATGACGGACGCGTATCCCCCGAATGCACACACGAGCATGAGCAGTGTCGAGCCGGGAAGGTGGAAGTTGGTGATCACAGCGTCCACGGCATGGAACGTATACGGCGGATAGATGAAAAGATTGGTTTCGCCACTCTGCGGGTGGACAATGCCGTCGGGCGTGGCCGCAGTTTCGAGGGTGCGCACCGTGGTAGTACCCACGGCCCACACCCGCCCGCCGCGCGAGCGCCGTTCGTTGATGGTGTGCGCGCTGTCCCGCAAAATCTCATACGCCTCGGGGTGCATGACGTGACGGTCGAGCTCGTCCTGCTCGACAGGTTTGAATGTCCCCGGGCCCACGTGCAAATCGATCCGCGCGAGGGCAGTGCCGCGCGCCTGCACGAGGCTGAGGAGCTCCGGCGTGAAGTGCAGTCCGGCCGTGGGCGCGGCGACGCTGCCGTCTCGAATAGCGTACACGGTCTGATAGCGGTCGCGGTCCTCGCGGCTTGGCGGCCGGCGGATGTATGGCGGCAGCGGCACTTCGCCGTACTTCTCGAGCGTCGCCCGCGCATCGAGTGAGCCGACGAACCGAACACGCCGCAGCCCGCCCCCCAACACCTCGACGATCTCCACCGTGGCATCGTCTCCCACGATCACGCGCCGCCCCGGTTTGAGTTTCCCGCCGGGGTGCCCCAGTGCGAGCCAGTCGCCGCCGGGGATCTCGCGCACCAGCAACAACTCCGCCGGCGCCTCCCGCTTCCCGTTTCCCGCTTCCCGTTTCCCGCGCAGTCGCGCCGGAATCACCCGCGACGTGTTGAGGACGAGCACGTCCTTCGGGGCGACGAGCTCGGCGATTTCGGAGAATACCCCATGCCGGATGGCGCCGGTTGCGCGTTCGAGGATCAGGAGCCGGCTCGCCGCACGCTCGGCAAGCGGCTCCTGGGCGATCTGGGAGCTGGGGAGCTCGTAGCTGAAGTCTGAGAGCTTCACTAAGCGCGGAAGGCGGAACGCGGCGCGCGGAACGTCAGCACGCCCACCCGTTCCGCGTTCCGTCTTCCGCGTTCCGCGTTAGCCGTCGAAAATGGTCGGCTGCTCACTTTTCCGGGGCGGTGTGAATCCAAAGTGCCGGTACGCGGTTCCCGTGGCGCAGCGGCCGCGGGGCGTGCGGGTCAGAAATCCCTGCTGCATCAGGAAGGGTTCGTACACTTCCTCTAGGGTCTCCGGGTCTTCGCCGACGGCAGCGGCGACCGTCGCCACGCCCACGGGCCCGCCGTCGAACTGCTCGATGATCGTCTTGAGAATGCGGGCATCCATGTCATCGAGGCCGAACTCGTCTACATCGAGCCGTTTGAGCGCCTCGGCGGCGACCGTGGCCGTAATCATCCCGTCGGCGCGCACCTGGGCGTAATCGCGCACGCGCCGGAGCAGCCGGTTCGCGACCCGAGGGGTGCCGCGGCTGCGGCGCGCGATTTCGGCCGTTCCGGCCGGATCCATGCCGATGCCGAGGATGCGCGCTGACCGGCTGAGGATCTGCGCCAGATCATCGGGTGGATAGTAGTGCAGCCGCTCGACGAGCCCGAAGCGAGCCCGCATCGGGGCGGTGAGCAAGCCGAATCGCGTGGTCGCGCCGATGAGCGTGAATCGCTCCAAGCTCAGAGGCAGGGTCTGGCCTCGCGGCCCGTCGCTGACACGGACATCGACGTGAAACTCTTCCATGGCCGGATACAGAAACTCCTCCAGCGCGGGTCTGAGTCGGTGCACCTCGTCGATGAAGAGGATGTCGCCCTTCCGGAGCGAGGTCAGCATGCCGAGCAGGTCGCCGGGCCGCTCGAGCACCGGTCCGGACGTGGTGCGGACGCTCACCCCCAGCTCACGAGCCATCAGCAGGGCGAGCGTCGTCTTGCCGAGTCCCGGTGGGCCAAAGAACAACGTGTGGTCGAGGGGTTCGCCCCGTTGTTTCGCGGCATCGATCGCGATCTGCAGCGAATCCTTCACCTTTGCCTGGCCCACGAACTCGTCGAGCCGGGACGGACGCAGCGCCGTGTCGGCGGACTGCTCCTCGGCGAGCGGGTCTGGGGTGGTAATCTCGGATCGCGCTCGCGTCATGAACTTGTCCGGGCTTTCCAGCGAACGGGCCGCGAATCGAGCTCGATGAGGTGCGGTGTGTGACAGGTCACGCACACATCCTCGCTGCGCCGGGTGCCTTCGGGCACGAGCTTGCGATTCGTGGCGCCGCAGCGCGTGCAGATCCACTCCGCGGTCTCGGCGGTGATCATGTCTCCGCCAACACGGCGAGGGCGCGCCGGACGAGCGCGTCGGCTGTCTCGCTCCCGCCCTCGCCGTTCGCGGCCAAGGCTTCGCGCAGGGCGCGGTCCGCCTCGGCCGCGCTGTAGCCAAGTCCCTCGAGCGCCTTGCGGGCCATGCCCGCGGGACCGCTCAACGGCTGCGGCCCCGCCGTAAAATCGCGCACCTTCTCCGCCAGTTCGAGGATGAGCCGCTCGGCTGTTTTCTTCCCGATTCCCGAGACCGAGGACAGCACGGCGGTGTCACGATCGAGAATCGCGCGCGCGGCGCGGGTCACGCCCAGGGCCGATAACAACGACACGGCGAGACGGGGGCCCACGCCGGAGACGCTCGTGAGGCGCTGGAAAAACTGCCGCTCCGTGGCGTCCGAAAATCCGTAGAGTGCCCAACCGTCTTCGCGGACCACGAGCTCCGTGGCGACCGTCACGTCCGCGCCGATCGTGGGGAGGCGTTCCATCACGCCTAGAGGCACGACGATCTCGTAGCCGACGCCACCCGGGGTCTGCACCAGGATCCGGTCTCCCTGTTTTGCCGCGAGGCGGCCACGGACTTCGGCAATCACGCCCGCAGGATATGGGTCAACGCCACGGCCACGCCATCGGCGGCATCGGAGGGCTCGGGTGCGCGAGACAGCTGGAGCAGTCGTGCCACCATCGTGGCCACTTGCCATTTCCGGGCCGCTCCCGCGCCGCCCACGGTTTGCTTGATGGTAGCCGGAGGATATTCGAAGACGTCGAGGTCGGCCTTGGCTGCCGCCAGCATGACGACCCCGCGCGCGTGGCCCAGCACCAGCGCGGTGCGCACGTTCTTGCGGTAGAACGCGTCTTCGAGGGCGACCGAATCAGGACGGTGCCGGGCAATGAGGGCCGCGATCCCGTCGTGCAACGTTCGCAGCCGTTTGGCCAGGGGGTCGCGGCGATCCAGTGCGATCGTGCCGCATTCGACGAGTCTGCCGACTGGGGCGACGACGTCGACCACGCCGTAGCCCGTGACCTGAGTGCCCGGGTCTACACCCAGCACCCTCACGTCATCCGGTGACCGCAGCCATCGCCTCGGCGTCGACGTCGAAGTTCGAGTTGACCTTCGCCACGTCGTCGAGCTCTTCCAGAGCCTCGACCAGACGCAGCAGGTTCGCCGCGTCTTTGCCTTCGACGCGGACGGTGCTCTTCGGGAGCATCGCGATCTCCGCGCTCTGCACCGGGATCTTCGCGGCCTTGAGCCGGTCCTCGACGGCGTGGAGCTGGGTAGGTGGCGCCGTGATGAGGAGGGTGTCCCCATCCCGCACGGCGTCCTCCGCGCCGGCGTCAAGCGCGGCCTCGAGGGCGTCATCTTCGTTCGCGGTGGTCACGTCCACGGTGATCTGCGCCTTGCGATCGAACATCCAGGCCACGGAGTTCGACGCGCCCAGATTGCCGCCGTGGCGCGTGAAGATGTGGCGGATCTCGGCGACGGTCCGCGTCGAATTATCAGTCGTGGCGTCGATCAGGATCGCCGCGCCGCCTGGACCATAGCCTTCGTAGACGACTTCCTCGTACTGCACGCCTTCCAGCTCACCCGTGCCCTTCTTGATCGCGCGGTCGATGTTGTCGAACGGCATGTTCTCGGCCCGGGCGGCCTCGATCGCCGTGCGCAGCCGGGGGTTGCCGGCGGGGTCGCCACCACCCGCCCGCGCCGCGATGGTGATTTCGCGAATCAGCTTGGTGAAGGCCGCACCGCGCCGGGCATCGGTTACGGCCTTCTTGCGCTTGATCTGCTTCCATTTACTGTGGCCGGCCATATACCACTCCTAAAGACGTAGCGTCGTACAACGCCTTTCAACTTACAGCTTGACCCGATCTTCACGCCACAGCTAGCATTGCGTTTCATGCGCCTGGTCCCCCTGCTGCTCCTCGCCGTGTGCGTTGCATGCGACCGTCCCGCCGAACAGAAACAAGATCGCCAATTCGCGGCTCGGGTCATGGAAGGACTGCTCGCGTACCCCCGCTCCTCGCTCGTCAATATCTCGACGGGGACTGACGCGGCGCAGGTCACGTTGACCGCGCCCGAGCCTGCTGCGAAGGTCGCGGAGTGGTATCGCCAGGTGCTGCGGCTGAACGGCTGGGACCTGCAGAATGATGCCACGGGAGCGGACGGGAGCATGACGATCTACGCCGAAAAGGGGCGGCGGCCGCTGTGGATCATGCTCAGGCCGGACGGGCCGGCGGCGACCCGGTATACCCTGATCGGCGCCGAGCTCCCGAAGGACACGGCAAGTACCGCGGTTCAGCGATCCGGGTCGAGCATGTCCTCGAACCGCATCCAGCGCCGATAGAAGTACAGATCGACGAAGCCGGTCGGTCCGTTGCGGTTCTTCGCCACCAAGAGCTCCGTCGCCCCATCCACGCCCTTGCCCGGGTTGTACATGTCCTCGCGGAAAATCGCGAGCACAACGTCCGCGTGCTGCTTGACCGCCCCCAGGTGCCCGAAATCATCGAGCGTGGGCCGGCGGCTCTCGCGCTCAGCGGCAAATCGCGGCAGCTGCGAGACCACGAGCAGCGCCACCTGCCGCTCGAGCGCCAGTGCCTTCAGGCGGCGGAGGATGAACGCGGTGTCTTCGTCCTGTGTTTGCCGCGCGATGTCGCGCGGAGCGGGCACGAGCTGCAGGTAGTCCATCACCACGAGTGAGAGTTGGCGAATGCCCGCGAGGCGTTCGGCAACGGCTTCGAGGTCTCGCGCGGCGAGCGGCAACACGTGCAGGGGCTGATCGCGCAGCCGTACCGCCGCCGCGCCCACGGCCGCCCGCGTCTGATCGTTCAACGTCGCGCTCCGGAGCTCGTCCACTGCCACGCGACCTTCGATGGCGAGCGCGCGTTCGATCAGCCGCTCTTCGTCCATCTCGCCCGAGATGTAGGCGACGCCCTGTCCCTGCTGCGCGACCCGGAGCGCGATCCCCAGGGCGAGTGCCGATTTCCCCGAGCCAATGTCGCCGCCCAGCACGATCAGATCGCGGCGTCGTACGCCGCCGCCGAGCAGCTTGTCGACCGAAGGAAATCCCGTGGGAATGGTGTCGCCCGTGATCTCGCCGGGTCGTTGCTGGTCGACACGCTCGACCAGCGACTCGGGCGAGGGGGGCTTGGGGACACGTCGAGAGCTCATGGCCTATTATTGCGAACGACCCGCCCGCCGGTCAATTCTCGTTGGCCTTGGTGAACCAGTTCGCGAATGTGTAGAGGCCGATGACGGCCACCGCTACGCCGGTGACCAGAAACGCGGTCTTCGGTCCGTCCGGGACTCTGATCGCGCGCACGTCGGCGAGGGCGATGGCCAAGCGCTGCGTGGAGTCGGGATGCGCGGGCAGGGACTCGAAGTGGGGCGGCACGTGCCCTACGAGACTGTCGCCTACAATCACCGGATCGTCGATCGTGATAATTGATCCATCGGTGGCTTTGACGGCATAGTGCTCGGGGTGATGCTGGGGCGTGAATTTACTCGGCTCGAGAGGGACGGGGCGCCAAGTCGTGCAGCACGACAGCGTCAGGGCGACGGCGGTCAGCGGCAGGCGGCGGCGGTGCACGCTCATCATATGGCTCGATGGGTAACCGCGAGACCTCAAGCGGAATTCAAGACCTATTGCGGCACCGACGAGTCATCGCCTTTCATCATTTCGTACTCCATCAACCCCATCACGCCGATCATCCCGGCGGCCAGCACTGCCGTCTTTCCAGGAGCCGCTTTTCTAATCGTCAGCACCCCTTCCGGCGTGAGAATAAAGTGCTCGCGCACGCCGCCCACGAGTCCAATGAGCGTGTCGCCATGCAGCTCGGGCGCAACGATCTCGACGGTCGAGTGATCGGGGAGCGTGAGCCAGACTTTGGGGAGCGGCTGCTCCGAGGTGAGTCGCTCGCGGGGGACGCGCTCGACGGTTTGACACGCGGCGAGCAGCGCCAGCACCGCCCAAGCTGGGATACGTGTCGTGTTCACGTTGTTCCTCGACGTGGTTCCTCGACGTTTTCTCTCGACGTGTTTCCTTGACGTATTTTACTCATGCTGCTTTTTCTCTTGCGTTCCGTGCCGCTAGCGCCACGGCGTCCGCCGCTTCGTTTCCCAAGACATCCCGTGCCGGCGCGACGAGCTGCGACAGGACCACGGCCGCGCACTCGGGAGTGGCCGGATCGAGCTGAATCTGCGCTGCGTTGAGCGCGCGGCGCAGGGGCGGCGGGATCGTCAGCGTCGCCATCCGGCCCTCGAGGGCCTGGAGCCGCCGGCGATGGCTGCGCGCGTCCAAGGGAGCCCTGCCGAGCAGGCCCTCCGCCGCTCGAATCACGAGCCAGAGCGCGAACAGCCCGTCGCGCTTCGGACCCCGTGACGCGGCGGTAATCAGCTCGATCAGGCGATCCTCGGCTGGCGTCGTGGCGTCGATCATGCGACCAGTCGTCCCACGGCGTGGGCCACCATGCCGGGCTCGAGATCCGTCATGCACCGATGGTGATCCAGAGGGCAGATCGCGGTGCCGCTCGCGGAGCAGGGGCGACAGCCGAGGTCGCATTGCAGTACCGCCGATGGCGAGCGATACGGGAAGAAGCCGAACCGCTCGACGGTCGGGCCGAACAGCGCGACCACGGGCGTGCCGACCCCCGTCGCCATATGCATGACACCCGTGTCGCCCGACACGAGTGCGCGGGCGCGCTCGATCAGTGCGCCGGTTTCCTGCAACGAGAACTCGCCCGCACTCGAATCGGGCGCCCCCGCGGCTGCCAGCTGCTGCGCCGCGCCCCGATCGTCCGACCCGCCGACGATCACGGGCGTGAAGCCGCCGCGTCGCAGCTCTTCGGCCAAAGCGATCCAGTGGGCGACCGGCCAGCGTTTGGTCGCATGCGCGGCGCCCGGCGCGAGCGCGACCAGCGCGTTGCCCGCGAGATTCCGCTCGGCGATCCATTGGGTGACGCGTTCCCGCGCTCCGGTCGCGAGATGAAACTCGGGCGGGCCGCCATCGGGTCGGACGTCGAGATGCCGAGCCGCCTCGAAATACCGCTCGGCGACGGGTTTGCGGCCATGTTTGCCGTACAGGTCCACGCCGACGGAAATCAGCGCCGAGCGCGCCAGCTTGCGCTTGCCGTAGCCGGTCCAGCGGCATCCCACGAGCAGTCGCAGGGCCGCGCTCCGCAGGCTTCCATGCAGGTCGAGCCCGTGGGTGGGCGCGTGTCCGAGCGTCCTGACGCGGCGGGCGAACCCGCCCAGCGATTCATTCGGCTCGAGGGCCAGCACCTGCGACACGTGGGGATTCTCGGAGACGAGCGGGGCCATTGCCCGCTTCGTGACGTAGATCAGCCGGGCATTGGGATGGCGCCGCGCGATGGCGCGCAGGAGCGGCGTGGTGAGCAGGATGTCGCCGATGGAGCTGAAGCGCACGAACAGGATACACAACACGCGGGCAATGTTAGCCTTGCGTTGCCGGGGTTCGCCAGTCGGAATTAGGTTACGGCGATGCCTCGCCCCAAGAGCATACTCTGGGTCGATGACGAGATCGAGAGTCTCGTAGCCCACCGGCGATTCCTCGAAGAGCAAGGATTTGCGATCGAGCAGGCCGCACACGGCGACGACGCGCTCGCGCTGCTGCGGCGCCAGCCGTACAGCGTGGTGCTGCTCGATGAGCACATGCCGGGCCGCCGCGGACTCGAGCTGCTCGCGGAGATTCGCGCCATCGATCCCTCCATGCCCGTGGTGATGGTCACCAAGAGCGAAGACCAGGGCACGCTGCGCGAAGCGATCGGGTTCGAAGTGGCGGATTATCTCGTGAAGCCGGTGCATCCGCGACAGGTGCTGTCGGTCGTGACCCGGCTGCTCGAGGGCGACCGGATCCGCCAGCAGCGACTCGCCCGTGACTTCGTGTCGCGGTTCCGGGAGCTCGAGAGCCGGCGCGGCGCGAGCCTCGGCTGGCGCGAGTGGATCGAGCTCGTGGTCGAGCTCGTGCAATGGGATGTGCGGCTCGCGGGCGCGCAGGAGCCCGGGCTCTCCGAGGCGCTTCGCATGCTGCAGCACAGCCTCCGCAAGGACTTCGCGACGTATGTCGCGCGGAACTATCCCCGCTGGCTCGCCAATCCCGATGCCGATCGTCCGCCGCTGTCCGTGGACGTGGGCGCCGAGTTTCTCGTGCCCGCGTTCAAGGCGCGCGGCCGGATGCTCCTGCTCGTGATCGATTGCCTGCGGCTCGACCAGTGGGAAGTGCTGCGGGAGCTCGTGTCGCCGCTGTTCGAAATCGAGGAGTCGCACTACTTCAGCATTCTGCCCACCGCCACGCCGTTTGCCCGGAATGCTATCTTCAGCGGGCTGTTTCCCCTCGAGCTTGCGGCACGGCATCCCTCGTGGTGGGGCCAGGCCTCGGACGAAGCGAGTCTCAACGCCCACGAGGGGGATCTCCTGTCCGAGCAGCTGGCCGAGCTCGTTGGCCGGCCGGTGCCGGTACGCTACGAAAAGCTGTTCAGCTCGATCGATGGAGCGGAGCTCTTGCGCCGGCTCCCCGCGCATCTCTCGCAGGAAGGCGTGACGGCGCTCGTGTTCAACTTCATCGATCAGCTCACGCACGGGCGCTCGGAGAGCGCGATCCTGTACGAAGTGGCCCGGGACGATGCGGCGCTGCGCAATCTTACGCGCACCTGGTTCGAGCGCTCACCCGTGCTCGCCGCTCTCCAGGAAGCCGAGCGTCGCGGCGTCTCCGTGCTGCTCACCACGGATCATGGCTCGATTCACTGCGCCACGCCGGCGACGGTGTTCGCGAAGCGCGATGCGAGCGCCAATCTCCGGTACAAGTTCGGCGAAGACCTGCGCGTCGAAGATCCCGAGGCGGCGATCACGGTCCCCGACCCCAGAACGTTCGGCTTGCCTCCGATGCCACTCGGGGTGCGGCTCGTGGTGGCGACGGGAGATCGATTCTTTGTGTATCCCACGAAGCTCCGGGAGTACCAGGCGCGGTATCGTGGCTCGTTTCTGCACGGCGGCGCGACGCCGGAAGAGATGATCCTGCCGGTAGTGCTCCTGACCCCGCGCGGTACCGCTCGCGAGAAGGCACGGTAGATGGACACACCGCGGCGTGGGGCCAAGCTGCTTCGTCTGCTCCGCCCCTACACGCCCCTCTTCACCCTCAACATCGTCGCGACGCTGCTCGCGTCCGTGCTGGACGGCGCGACGTTCGTGCTGTTGATCCCGTTCCTGCGCGCGCTGTTCGGGCAGCAGGCGTTTCAGGGCGCGGGATCGATGGTCGAGCACGTTCTCGATCTGGCCGCGGGCCCGCTGCTCGCGGGCGGCGCCTCGCCCCACGCCGCGCTGCGCAACGTCGTGGTGGTGCTCGTCGTCGCCCTGGTGCTGAAGAACCTCCTGAGCTACGGCGCGGCCGTCGCGAGCGTGGCCATTCAGGAAGGGGTCGTGCGAGACCTGCGCGTCCAGCTGTTCGATCACCTGCAGACCCTGCCACTCGGCTTCTTCCAGCGGACGCGGGGCGGGCAGGTGCTGGCGCGCCTCGTGACCGACACGGATCAGGTGAAGAGCGCCATTACGGCGGCGCTCGCGTCGCTGCTCCAGAACGTCAGCCTGATGCTCGTCTATGTCGCCATCCTCTTCAGCCTGTCCTGGCAGCTCACATGCATCGCGCTGATCTCGGCGCCGTTGCTCGCCGCGATCGTGAAGCCGCTCATTGGAAAAGTCCGGCGCCGCTCGCGCGAGCTTGCGGAGGAACGCGGCGAGCTGACGAGCCTCGTGAGCGAAATGGTGTCATCGGTCAAGCTGGTGCGCGCCTACGTGGCCGAGGCGTTCGAGTCCGAGCGGTTTCGCCGTCTGGCCGACCGCTGCCGGAAAAGCGTGCTGCGCGCCCAGCGGTACGCACTCGTCACGAGTCCCGTGAGCGAGGTGTTCGCCGGGATTGTGGTGCTCGTGATCTTCTCGATCGGCACGGAGCTCGCGCTGGGCTCGCACGGGACGCTCAGACCCGAAGTGTTGATCGCGTTCGTGGCGCTGGCGCTGCGGCTCATGTCGCCCGTCAAGTCCGTCGCGAACTATCCGACCGTCATGGCGGGCGCCCTCGCGGCGGCGGACCGCGTGTTCGACGTGCTGGAGCTGCCGGGCGGCGAGGGGGATCGGCCGGACGAAATCGAAGCCCGGTTCGAGCAGTCCATCGAATACCGCCGGGTCTCGTTCTCGTACAACGGCCAGGGAACGGTGCTGGACGGCATCGACCTGTGCGCCGAGCGCGGGCAGATCGTCGCGCTGGTGGGACCCTCGGGCGCCGGAAAGACGACGCTCGTGGATCTGCTGCCGCGCTTCTACGAGCCCACGGGCGGCGCGATTCTCATGGATGGCGTGCCGATCACGAAGCTCCGGCGCCACAGCCTGCGGCGGCTCATGGGGATCGTTTCCCAGGAAACGATTCTCCTGAACGACACGGTATTCGCGAACATCGCCTACGGACGCCGCGATTTCTCGCTGGCGCAGGTCGAGGCAGCCGCCCGGGCCGCCAACGCGCTCGAGTTCATCCGGCAGCTGCCGAGCGGGTACGACACCCTGCTCGGGGAACGCGGCACGCGACTCTCGGGCGGCGAGCGCCAGCGCATCGCGATCGCGCGGGCGCTGCTGCGCGATCCGCCGATCCTCATTCTCGATGAAGCGACCAGCGCGCTCGATACGGAATCGGAGCGGCTCGTCCAGGAGGCCATCGATCGCCTGATGGAGCACCGGACCGTACTCGTCATCGCCCACCGTCTGGCGACGGTGCGGCACGCCGATCTGATCGTGGTGCTCGCCGACGGCCGGATCGTCGAGCGGGGCACCCATGAAACGCTGTTCGCCTCGGGCGGACTGTACCGGCGCTTCTACGACATGCAATTCAAGGTGTGAGCGCGCTCTCGGGGTTCACGATCGTCCGCAACGCGGTCACGCTCGACTACCCCATTGTTCCCGCCATTCGCTCGATTCTGTCGATCTGCTCCGAGGTGGTGGTCAATGTCGGGCGTTCGCACGACGGCACGCGCGAGCTGATCCTGGGGATCGACGATCCTCGGATCCGGATCCTCGACACGGTGTGGGACGAATCGAGCGGCGGCGCCACGCTCGCGCGTGAAACGAACCGCGCGATGGCGGCGTGCCGCGGCCGCTGGGGCCTCTACATCCAGGCGGACGAAGTCCTGCACGAGAGCGGCGCCGAGCTGCTCGCCGATCGCGTTCGCTCCTGGGACCGAGACGCTCGGGTCGAGGGCCTGCTCGTCGACTACCGTCACTTTTACGGCGATTTCCACACCCTGGCCACCAATCGCCACTGGTATCGCCGCGAAGTGCGCGTCGTCCGGCTGGGCTCGTCCGGCATTCGCTCGTTTGGCGATGCCCAGGGGTTTCGCGTCGGGGATGAGATGCGCCGGGTCCGGGCGCGCGTGACCGGTGCGGTGATGTTTCACTACGGCTGGGCACAGCCTCCAGCGGTGCTGCGTCAGAAACACGAGGCGTCGAAGGCGCTGTTCGGCGAACATCTCGGGAAGCTCGAGCAGCGCGCGCAGGCTCCCGCGCTCGAGTGGACACCCGGGTTACGCCGCTTTCCCGGCCCGCACCCCGCGACGGCCGCCGCGTGGGTGGCTGACCGGAGTGGCGGGTCCAATGGGCGCGCGCTCGGCCCCAGGCGGATCAGGCCCGGCGATGTCCGGTTCTATCTCTCGGACTGGATCGAGCGCGCGACCGGCGTCCGGTTGTTCGAACACCGGAACTACGTCCTCGTATGACCGCAGCCACCACTGCGCGTCCGCGCGCGCGAGAGCTGACCTCGCGGAACACCCATGCGGTCGTCGCGCGGCTGCTCGCCCGTGAGCCAGCGGCGAAACGGGTGCTCGATATCCCCTGCGGCGAAGGCGCGTTCCTCGAGCGCATCCGCGCGCTTGGTCGCGAGGCACACGGAGGGGACATCGTCAATCGCGCGGCGCTCGCACCTTCCGAGTTCACGGCCGCCGACATGAATGCGCCGCTGCCGTTCGACGACGCCTCGTTCGATGCGGTGGTGTGCATCGACGGCATCGAGCACCTGGAACGACCCTTCGATTTCGTCCGTGAGTGTCGCCGGGTGCTCGCCGCGAACGGTGTGCTGATCGTTTCCACTCCCAACATCACCGCGCTCCGCTCGCGCTGGCGCTATCTGCTCACGGGGTTTCACAACAAGGGCAAAGTGCCGCTCGATGAGCGCGACCCCACGCCGTGGCACCACGTGAACCTGGTGTCGTTCCCGGCGCTCCGGTATCTGCTGCATCGCACCGGCTTCCGGATTACTCGCGTCGCGACCAATCGCATCAAGCCGGCCAGCTGCCTCTATCTCCCTCTCTGGCCGGTTTCGTACGTTGCGACGAGCCTCTCGATGCGCCGCTGGGAGCGGGACCCCGCGCAACGCGAGCGGAACAAGGAGATTCTCCGCCAGATGCACACGTCGTGCATCGCGTTCGGGGAGACGATGATCGTGAAGGCCGTGCGGGAGTGACGTTCGCGGGCCTCCGGGTCATCCTCGTGGCGGCGTTCAATACGCGGTATCACAGAAGCGGGTTCGCGCTCGCGCGCGGGCTCGAATCGCTCGGCTGCGAAGTGCGGCGGTGCGAGGAGCGCCAGCGGGGGCTCGCGCGCATACTGCGGAGAACGTTGCCGCAGCGATTGGGCGCGATGCTGCGGCGGCCGGTCGACCTCGTCCTGGTCTTCAAAGGAAGCAACCTGGCGCGCGCGACCGTGGCCGAGTTACGCAGCCAATCCCGCGCCCGCTGGTCCTGCTGGTTTCCCGACGATCCGCACGAGCTCGACGTCTCGCTGCGTCTCAGTCCGGCCTACCATTGGTTCTTCACGCACGACTCCTCGAGCCTCGACCGGCATCGCTCGTCGGGCGCCAAGGCGTACTATCTCGCGTTCGGTTGCGATCCCGCGTATCTCACGCCCCCCGCCGTCCCGGCCGTGAACGGGCGCGCGCCGCTCGTCTTCGTGGGGTCGCGTGACCCGATGCGGGAGCGCGCCCTCGCGACGATTCAGGATCTCGGCCTCGCAACCTGGGGGCCCGGCTGGCCCAATGGAGCCGTCTATGGCAGGAAGTTCGTGACTGCGCTGGCGAGGGGTGCGGTGGGCATCAACATGCACCAGCAGTTCGGCAGCGCGGATCCGGAGCGCTATGGAACGGGGGCCAACATGCGCGTATTCGAGCTGGCGGCGGTGGGGACGCCGCAGCTGTGCGACGCCAAGGCCGACGTTCGCCGTCATTTCACGGCGGACCGCGAGATCGTCCTCTATCGCACGGTTCCGGAGCTGCGTGAGCGCGCGCGCGCGCTGCTCGAGGATGAATCGCTGCGGCGCTCGCTCGCGACACGCGCGCGCGACCGCGCGCTGCGCGAGCATACGTGGGCGATGCGGCTGGCCGAGTTACTGGACGTGAGCCTGCGCTGAGGAGTACGGGGTCGCCTGGCCGGGGACGAGCGTACCCGTGTCGAGCATCGCCCGGTACATCCTGACGTACGCGGCCGCCATCGCGAGGTGACTGAAATACCGGGTCGCGTGGTCGCGGCAGGCTGCAGCGCTCCGCGTGTGAATCGTCCGCGCGGCCTCCACCATCTCGTCCAGCGTGGCACACAGCGCGCCGACCTCCGGGGTGACGATCTCCGGCAGCGAGCCGCGATACGTGGTGAGCACCGGCGTGCCCGAGAACAAGGCCTCGATCGTGGTCAGACCGAACTGCTCGTCCCACAGTGCCGGCATCCAGAGACAACGAGCGCCGGCCAGCAGCTCGACTTTCTGCTCCTGATCCACTTTCCCGAGAAACTTGACGCCGGGCCGAAATGTGGGCCGCCACCCGCCCACGACGAGCAGGCGGTGCCCGGCCCGGCGCGCGCCCTTCATGGCCCAGCGATATCCCTTCACCCGATGCAGCCGGCCGAGAAACAGATCGTAGTCGTCCTTGGCACTCCGATAGACAAAATCAGTGGGCTCGAGGCCGTTGTAGACGAACGCTTCGGTGCCGTGCCGGCGGGCATGATTCCGCGACAGGAAGATGGCGTAGGGCGGCACCGCGGTTCCGGGCCGCATCTCGCCGTGCACGGTCCACACGCACGGCAGCGACGGCGGGCGAGACAGCGGGAAATGGGCGTGGAGGATATCGGCATCCCGTGGCGCCAGGGAGCCGAGATCGGTCGCGGGGCTCGTCAACGTCTCGGCGGGCACCTCGATGACCATCGCTTCCCTGAGTTGCGTCC
>Ga0335082_10003014_pt1 | contig 18231 bp, 12 predicted proteins | sample Lox_Sample_41_FD_206718 | JGI IMG/M metagenome (GOLD analysis project Ga0335082, IMG submission 206718) | Soil microbial communities from Loxahatchee National Wildlife Refuge, Florida, United States - Lox_Sample_4.1 | ecosystem: Environmental > Terrestrial > Soil > Wetlands | place: USA... | reverse complement strand
GTAGGGAAGAGTTGCAACGCGCTGAAAATCAGACCGGCGATGACGCCTACACGGACAAAGATGCGTCCCTGCCCCACGTGCTTCTGCCTGAGAAGGTAGAAGGCGCCGACGGCGCTCATGACGAAGGCGCCGGTGATGACCGCACCGCTCATGTTGTGAGCGTACTGCAGCCAGGCCCAGGAATTCAGCACCAGTTCCCAGAAGCTGGTCAACTGGAAAGAGCCGTCAGCGGCCCGCTCATAGCCGACCGGGTTCTGCATCCAGGCATCGGTGGCGACGATGAAGTAGCCCGACAGCCAGGAGCCGAGGAAGACCATCAGCGCGGCAAACCAGTGTTGTACCTCGGTCAGGCGTTTTTCGCCGTAAAGGAAAAGACCGAGGAAGGTGGATTCCAGAAAAAAAGCGAAGCAGCCTTCCATGGCTAGAGTCTGTCCGATGACGCCGCCGGCAAAGCGCGAAAAATGTGACCAGTTGGTGCCAAACTGGAATTCCATAGGGATTCCTGTCACCACGCCGATAACGAAATTAATGCCGAAGATCTTCGCCCAGAATCGGGCAGCCTTGTCATAGCGCTCGTCGTTGGTCTTGAGGGCCAAAGTTTTCAGAATTACGATCAGGGGCGCCAGTCCCATGGTTAACTGCGGGAACAGGTAGTGGTAGGTCACCGTGAAGGCGAATTGCAGACGGTGGATCAGGAGTGCACTATCCATGCATAGACCTCCCCATAGAAGCGCTGGTACCAGCTTTTGATGGCATACAACGGCCCAGCAACAGTTTGCTATCCATTGTGCGCCAAGGGGTACAGCTCACACTGTGACTCGCGTCACAAGGAGGCAGTGCAGGCTATGGGCCGGCAACAGCTCTGCGTAACGGCACCGGGCACGTAGCGACTTGACCCTCGGTTCCGGGTCTAAACTGGTAGTGATGCGATGTTGGTTGCTCAAATGCCTGCTTTTTCCAGGTCTGGTCGTGGCGGTGAGTCTTGTGCTGCCACAGGCTCAGAGGCTCCATGCTCAGCAGATGACGAAGCGTCTCATGTTGAAGGATGGTTCCTATCAGTCGGTGGTGAAGTATGAGGTCCAGGGAGACCGTGTCCATTACTACAGCGCTGAGCGTTATGAGTGGGAAGACATTCCAAATTCTTTGATCGACTGGGACGCCACAAAGAAATACGAAGCCGATCTGAGCAGCGGCAAGCTCACGACCAAGATTGAAGAGACGCCGGAGGAAAGAGAGGAACGTGAACAGGAGGAGGCCAACTCACCCGAAATCGCCCCTGGCCTACATCTGCCGGGAAGCGGCGGGGTATTCCTGTTCGATCAATTTCAGGACAAGCCGGAGCTGTCCGAGATTCTGCAGAACGGCAGTGAGGTGAAGAAGAGCGCCGGGAAGAACACTCTTCGGTCAGCGATCAACCCGCTGGCAGGCGCCAAGCAGGATTTTGAGCTCAAGGGCGTACATGCTCAGATTCAGTCCCATGTAGCGCGTCCCACCATTTATGTTGACATCGATGAAGGGACGGGCAACGACATCGCGCTGAGCGACCGCTTCCGAATTGCTCGCGCTACCGTGAAGAACGGGTCGCGCGTCGTCGGAAACGTCAAAGTTTCCGCTACGGGAAAAGTGAGCGAGCAGAGTACTCTGGTTCCGGTGAAGATTGAAAAGCTCGGCACCGGCGAATGGACCAAGGTTACCCCCGTGGCAGACTTAACACCCGGAGAGTATGCGCTGATCGAGATGCTGGGCCCAAACGAGATGAACCTCTACGTGTGGGACTTTGGCGTCAATCCCAACGCGCCGGCAAATCCCAACACGTGGCAACCGGCGGCGAATGCGTCTCCTGCCAGGTGAGAGAGTCGTTGGTTCCATTGACATGAGTGAAATACCAAGCCTGCCTGGCTGTCTGCGACCCACTCATCAGCCCTGCATCCAATGTGTTAGCCTTTTCAGAGGGCGTAGTGTAGTTGACAAGCATATTCTTGTTGGTTGGACCGCCTGTCCAACAGGTACTCCGCAAGGGAAATAAAGTTGATTAATAAGGTAATCGCCAAGGTATTTGGCACCAGCAATGAGCGCGAAATCAAGCGGATCATCCCGCTGGTCGAAGCGGTCAACGCGCTCGAGCCCGACGTGAAGCAGCTTAACGACGAGCAACTCCGAGCCAAGACAGACGAGTTCCGTCAGCGGATTCGCGAGCGTCTGGACGCTGTGGAAGATCCTGACGAGAAAGACCGCGAGCTAGCAGCGGTGCTGGACGAGATTCTTCCCGAAGCCTTTGCTGTGGTACGTGAGGCTGGCCGGCGGGTGCTAAAGATGCGGCACTTCGATGTGCAGCTCATCGGCGGCGTGGTTCTACACCAGGGAAAGATCGCCGAGATGAAGACCGGCGAGGGCAAAACGCTGGTCGCGACCCTGCCCGTGTACCTCAACGCGCTCGCTGGACGCGGTGTGCATGTCGTCACCGTGAACGACTATCTTGCCAAGCGCGACTCGGAGTGGATGGGCAAGCTTTACACGTTCCTGGGACTGACGGTAGGCGTCATCGTCCACGACCTCGATGACAACCAACGCCGCGAAGCCTACGGCTCTGATGTCACCTACGGTACCAACAATGAGTTCGGCTTCGATTACCTGCGCGACAACATGAAGTTCGACCTGCGCGACTGCGTGCAGCGCGGCCACAACTACGGCATCGTGGACGAGGTGGACTCGATTCTGATTGACGAAGCGCGTACCCCGCTCATCATCAGCGGCCAGAGCGAGGAATCCACGGACAAGTACTACCGCGTCAACCGCATCATTCCGCAGCTTGAAAAGGGCGAAGAGATCGAGCGTGCGCTGGGAGAAGACAAAATCCTCACCGGCGATTATGTGGTTGATGAGAAACACCGTACGATCACGGTGACCGACATTGGCTGGGAAAAAGTCGAGCGACTGCTCGGCATCGGCAACATCGCTGACCCCGAGAACTGGGACCTGAAGCACCATGTGGACACCGCGGTCAAAGCGCACTCGCTGTACCGCCGCGACGTCGAGTATGTGGTGAAGGACGGCGAAGTCATTATCGTGGACGAGTTTACAGGGCGCCTCATGCCGGGCCGCCGCTGGTCCGATGGATTGCACCAGGCCGTCGAAGCCAAGGAGAACGTGAAGATCGAACGCGAGAACCAGACGCTCGCCACGGTTACCTTCCAGAATTATTTCCGCATGTACAAGAAGCTGGCCGGCATGACGGGCACGGCTGAGACGGAAGCTCCCGAGTTCGACAAGATTTACAAGCTCGAGGTTGTCGTCATCCCTACGAACAGGGAGCTCCTGCGTATCGAGAACTCGGACGTGGTGTATCGCACCGAGAAGGAAAAGTACTTCGCCGTCGCAGACGAGATCAAGCAGCTTGCGGAAAAGGGGCAGCCAGTGCTGGTCGGTACCACGTCCGTAGAAAAGTCTGAACGGCTGTCCGATCTGTTGAAGAAAAAGGGTGTGAAGCACGTGGTACTGAACGCCAAGTATCACGAGAAAGAAGCGGAAATCGTCGCCCAAGCCGGACGCCAGGGCGCGATCACAATCGCCACCAACATGGCAGGCCGCGGCACCGACATTCTGCTGGGGGGCAATCCCGAGTTCATGGCCAAGCAGGAGTGCCTAAAGAAGGGGATTGCGCAGCAGCTTCGCGTGGCGGCGGGCGAGGTGAACGCCAAGCCCGATGATCCCAACATCTCGTATTTCTACTACGGCGGTAATGAATACCAGGTACCGACTGGGCAGTGGAACGAGACCTATGCGCGCCACAAGCAGTCCACGGACGCGGAGCATGACGAAGTAACCGCCCTGGGGGGACTGTTCATCCTGGGCACAGAACGCCACGAGGCACGACGCATCGACAACCAGCTGCGTGGGCGCGCCGGTCGCCAGGGTGATCCCGGCGCCTCGCGTTTTTATCTGTCGCTGGAAGACGACTTGATGCGCATCTTCGCCAAGGAGTGGGTATCGAACCTGCTCCAACGGCTGGGCATGGAAGAGGGCGTTCCGATCGAGTCGGGTCTGATCACGCGGCGCATTGAAGCGGCGCAGAAGGCGGTCGAGGCGCAACACTTCGAGGCCCGCAAACATCTTCTCGAATACGACGACGTGATGAACAAGCAGCGCCAGGCTGTGTACGGACTGCGCCGGCAACTGCTGGATGGCATCGATCAGAAGGAACTCATCCTGGAAGACTACGTCCGCGACATTCTAGGCGGGCTGCTGGATAAGTATTGCGCGAGAGACGCCCACGCCGAGGATTGGGACATCAAGGGTCTGAAGAACCAGTTGTTCACCCGGTTTGGGGTGGACATTGCGGCCGAAGGCGTCGAAGCGGAAAATCTCAACCGCCAGGAGCTCGGCGACGCGATCTTCGAGAAGCTGAAAGAGCGCTACGACGGCAAGGAACAATTGATCGGTCCAGATGCCATGCGCCATCACGAGCGCATCATCATGCTGAGTGTGATTGACCAGCAGTGGAAGGACCACTTGCTCAGCATGGACCACTTGCGCGAGGGTATTGGGCTTCGCGGCTACGGGCAGCATGATCCACTGGTGGAGTACAAGCGCGAATCGTTCGACATGTTCGAGGCCATGATGGAGCGCTTTGAGGAAGAAACGGTACGCTACCTGTACCTGATGCAAGTGTTCGAGGCCCCAACGCGTCCTGCTCCTCAACCAGCCCCTTCCCCGGTAGGTGGTAATGGCGATGCAGTCGCCGCCTTCACTACTGGGGGACGACGGAACCGGGCGGCGACCTCAATGGACGACATGGAAGAAGCCTTCCAGCGCCGCAAGCGTCGCGAGTTGGAGCAGGCGCGCATGGCGGGCAGCGGCGATCAAGGTCCAGTGCAACAGGTGGTACGTGGTGACAAGGTCGGCCGCAACGATCCCTGCCCCTGCGGCAGCGGCAAGAAATATAAGAAGTGCTGCGGGGTGTAGAACGCCGCGATTCGCTGTTCGCTCTTCGCTCCCGCACTCAAAGGCCACAGCTAGAGGCGATGAATAGCCCTCCTAGCTTTACTGGAGGCGCAGGTTCCCAATCCAGGTTTGTCTACACCTGTGTTTTTCCTCCTGCCGAGATGTACACTCATCACGAGAAGGAGGTCTTCATGACATTCTGTTCGGCTTGTGGTACCCAGATGTCCGATGGCGCAGCTTTTTGTCCAAAATGCGGCAAGGCAGCAACTCAAACGGGTGCGACAGGTACTCCTTCCGCTCCGTCGCCTGCCCCATCGGCCGGCTATGGCGCAGCCACTGCTTCAGCGACTCCCATGGCGGAGAATGTGGCCGGAATGCTGGCTTATTTCACCATCATCCCCGCGATCATCTTCCTTCTAATCGAGCCCTACAATCGCAATCGCTTCGTGCGGTTTCATTGCTTCCAGTGCCTGTTTACTGCTATCTCCCTGATTGTGATTGATGTTGCTTTGATTATCCTTGCCTCCATCCTTCACTTCATACCAGTGATCGGGTGGATTTTCACCGCGATCATGTGGCCGATCTATAGTTTGGCAATTTTTGCCCTCTGGCTCCTGCTGGTAATCAAGGCATATCAGCATGAGATGTTCAAGCTGCCGTTTGTTGGCGATCTGGCGGAGAAGCAAGCAGGACCATAATCTCCGGCCGTGAAGGTTTGGCGGGGCGGTTAACGCCCGCCTTTTGAGCTCCTCCCCGCTTGACATACCGCCCCCAAAGTGTCATTTGTATTTACTTTTCATTTTTCGGCAGAAAAATCAATCGGGTTGGCGTGGACTCCGGCTTGACCACGGCGGAGTTGGCAGGCCCGACCGAAAAGGGACTTGTGAAGATACGGGTCTTCTATCACGACAAGTGTTTCGATGGAGCCTGCTCGGCGGCGCTATTTACTCGCTTCTACCGCGAGCGCATTCGCGAGCATGCCGACTTCGAATACATGGGTCTGGTGCATCGCGCCGGGGCGCTGTTTAACGAAGCCGACTTCACCGGCGACGAGAATGCCATCGTCGATTTCAAGTACTCCTCTTCTCCGCGCATCACCTGGTGGTTCGACCATCATCAGAGCGCCTTCCTCACGCCCGAGGACGCCTCCCATTTCGAGCAAGAGCAAAGCAAGACCAAGTTTTATGATCCCGATTTCCGCTCCTGCACCAAGTTCATCGCCGCTGTCACCCACGAACGCTTTGGCTTCAATTCCGAGCCCGTGGAGGAGCTGGTCGAGTGGGCTGACATCATAGACGGCGCGCTTTATGACAAGCCGCAGACGGCGGTGGAGATGGGAGCTCCGGCGATGAAGCTTACGATGGTCATCGAGGCGAACCAGGACCCGCTGCTCATCCCCAACCTGATCCCCATGCTTGCCTACAAGCCGCTCGCGGACATCATTGCCGAGCCGATGATCGCCGAGCGCATCCCAGCCCTGATGAAACGGCACCAGCGCTCGATCGAGATCATGCGTGAGCGGGCGCAATGCCAGGACGGAACCGTGTTTTTCGACGTGACCGGCTACGATCTTGAGGGGTACAACAAATTCATTCCCTATAACCTGCACCCCTTGAGCGCCTATTCGGTGGGCCTCAGCAAGAGCAGCTTCCGTACTAAAGTCTCGGTCGGGTCCAACCCCTGGACACCGGTTCAACACCTGGAAAATCTGGCTAAGATTTGCGAGCGCTACGGCGGTGGCGGCCACGCGCGCGTCGGCGCCATTTCCTTCCCGCCCGACAAACTGGAGACTGCGCGCCAGGCTGCCGAAGAAATCGTAGCCCAGTTGCGCGCCAGCTACCGAGCCAACCAGCCGAAATAGAATCGGCCTGCATGCACACCCAATGCGCGACGAAGTAGCAAGGGTGCTCCGTGTCATACTCAGCTTGGAGGTCAACCGCCCAGGTAGTAAACTTTGGCGCACCAAGGGCGTTGTGATGAAAGATACGCAGCCAGGTCGCGTTCGCTTCGGAAGTTTTGAACTCGATCTCAGGTTTGGAGTGCTGTCGGGCGTCGGACGTAGAGTTGTGCTGCAGGATCAACCATTCAAGGTCTTGCGGATGCTGGTTGAATACGACGGCGACATCGTCAGCCGTGAGGAAATCCGTAAGAGACTCTGGCCCAATGACACCGTGGTGGAGTTTGACAGCAGCATCAATGGAGTCATCAAGAAGCTGCGACGGGTTCTGGGTGATACGGCGGAAGAGCCCCAATACATTGAGACGGTGGCCCGTCGTGGCTACCGGCTCATGGCACCGGTGGAACATCCCGAATCCAGCCCCGGAGGCGAGGCGCCGAGCTCTGAGGATTCAAGTGGCGATGCGAGCCGAGAAGAGTCTGCCAATGGAGCGGAAGCTGCGAGCCGGCCGAAGCGTCAGCCCGCCAACCGAACGGGGACGACAGTTTCGCATTACCGCGTGCTTAGCATCGTTGATGGCGGGGGCATGGGGGTCGTCTACCGGGCCAAAGACCTTAAGCTGCCTCGCGCCGTAGCGTTGAAGTTCCTGCCCGAAGAACTGGGAGACGATCCACGGGCGCTGGAGCGCTTCGATCGCGAGGCACGCGCTGCCTCAGTGCTGGAGCATCCCAACATTTGTGCCATCTACGAGTTTGGAGAGCACGAAGGACAACCTTTCATCGTGATGCCGCTCCTGCATGGCCAAACGCTGAGAGACCGGCTGGCCGCAGCTGAGGATGTCGATCCGACAGGCAAGCAGGGAGTATCCCTTCCTGCCGCCGAGTTGCTCGATATCGCCTTGCAAATTACAAGTGGCCTGGAGGCGGCGCATGAGAAGGGCATTATTCATCGCGACATCAAGCCTGCCAACATTTTTCTCACCGACCAGGGCACGGTGAAGATATTGGATTTCGGGTTGGCCAAGTTGCTGCTGCCGGGCGAGGACCAGGTGCATCCATGCGAACTGGACACGGAGAGTGACCCCGAGAAGCCCCGGGGAAAGAAGCGGGATACGAATATCACTCACTTCGGCACGGCTGTGGGCACCACTGCGTACATGTCCCCGGAGCAGGTGCGCGGTGAGCCGCTCGACGGGCGTACCGACCTGTTTTCCCTCGGCGCCGTGCTCTATGAGATGGCTACCGGTCACAGAGCCTTTTCCGACCGCCAGCCTTCCCTACTGATTGATGCCATCCTGCACTACGATCCGGTTCGGCCGTCATTGCTCAATCCCAACGTGCCGGAACAACTGGAGACGGTGATCCTAAAGGCACTGGAACGGGACTCGAGGCAACGCTATCAGTCCGCACGTGAGCTCAAAGCGGACCTCGACCGGATCGCTGCAGGCCAGATGCCGACCGATAGCGGCCGTCGTTTGGCGGTGGAGGAGACCGAGCGTAGACATCGCCGCAAGAAAATGCTGATCATCTTCGCAGCCTGCCTGCTGATCGGCCTGGCACTTGTCTCTATGGCCAAGCATTGGTGGCCGCCGCCGCCTCTGACCCACCGCAGGATTATGGCTGTCCTTCCATTTGAGGCGGTGGGTATCGACGCTGCTACCAACGCTCTGGGACTCGGTCTCACCGAGACTTTGACAGCCAAGCTGGCGCAAGCGAGCGACAGCAACATGATTCAGGTGGTTTCAGCGCGTGACCTGCGTGCTCGTGGGGTGAAGACCGCTGAGGAGGCGCGCCGGGAATTTGGCACAGACCTGGTCTTGGAGGGAAGCCTTCAGCAATCGGGCCAGATGTACCGTATCACCTGCAATCTGGTTGACTCTAAGACGCAGAGACAAATCGCCGCCCGCACCATCACGATTCCCGCGGCCGATTTGTTCGGATTGCAGGATGAGGTGGTCAGCGAAACGCTGGACATGCTACCGGCGCGAACGAAATCGGAACAGCGGCTGGCCTTGATCGCGCACCCGAATACTCAGCCGGCAGCCTACGAGCACTACATGCGTGGGCGTGGCTATCTTCAGGAGTATGAGAAGGTGGAGAACATCGACAGCGCGATTGCGGAATTCGGAAGCGCGATTCAACTCGATTCGAGATTTGCGCCGGCATACGCCGGTTTGGGTGAAGCCTATTGGATCGGGTATCAGCAACAGAATCGTGGCAAAGACTGGCTGACTAAAGCGTCTGACAACTGCGAGAAGTCTTTGACGGTCGCGCCTGACTTGGCTGAGGGCCACACCTGTGTGGGCAATGTGCTTTTCGGGACCGGCAAGTACGAAGATGCGGTGAAGCAGTATCAGCAGGCACTGGAGCTCGACCCGAGCAGCGATTATGCTCTCGGACAGCTCGCGGACGCTTACCAGAAGGTCGGTAATCCGGCCGCCGCCGAAGCCGATTACAGGAAAGCGATCGCGCTGCGTCCTAACTACTGGGCAGTATACAGCGGGCTAGGAGCCCTCTATTGGGGCCAGGCAAGATATGCCGACGCCGCGGAAATGTTCAGGAAGGTCACTGAATTGGCGCCCGAAAACTACAGCGGCTACTCTAATCTCGGCGCGATCTATGTTCTCCAGGGACGTTACGAGGATGCCATCACGCAATTGAAGCGCTCCATTACTCTGCGGCCCACCGTTATCGCCTATACCAACCTGGGATCAGCTTACTTCTCCCTGCGTCGTTACGCTGATGCCGCAGACAGCTTCCAGGAGGGGGCGAGACTCGATGAGCGTAGTTGGTTCAATTGGGGAAACCTGGGAGACGCACTCTACTGGGTCCCAGGCCGGCGTTCCGAGGCAGTGAAAGCCTACCACACCGCCATTTCGCTGGCGCAGGCAAAGCTAGAAGTGAACCCCAGGGATGCAAGCACCTGGGCGACCGTGGCGGGCTACTATGCCATGCTCGATGACCGCCGTCATGCGATGGAGAGTTTGCAGCGGGCTGTGGAGATCGCCCCTAAGGATCCTGACGTGACGTTCAGGGCTGCGATTGTGTACAAGCACTTCGGTGATACCAGTCGCTGTCTGGATTGGCTGAGAAAAGCAATAGCTGCCGGGGTCTCACGCTCCAGTATCCGGGATCTTCCAGACTTCGATGCGCTTCAGGGCAATCCCGAATTCCAGATGTTGGTGGCGGGCAACTAGTCTTCCAGGGCTTATTTCTGAACCACTACGATGGGGTCTTGTGAGCAACTGTTATTACTGCTGGTTATCGTGTACTTGTAGCTGCAACCGCCCGAGAAGTAGGCCAGAAGTGCACATGTTTTGGCTGCCGTGCTTATCGGCCCCGATGACACTGCCTGCGCTCCCGTGACAGCGAAGTTCGCTGCGCTAAACGGACTTGACGCAAACACAAGATTATAGGTTTGCCCATCCCCCATCCACTGCACCTGGTCACCGTTCGCATAATGGAGGGTTACGCTATTGGGAGTCGCCACACAGTTTGCAATGCTCACGGTCTGGGACACTTGGGGCCGCGATTTTAGAATGGAGACAGCCAACGCGCCCACAACGACCAACGCCAATACAATCGCAATCCGACCTCCGGTAGAGGACATGGGCAGATCCTTCTTTGGTTGATTTGATTCGTTCAACAGTAGCATGATGACGACTACTGTCAAGAAAATTGCGAAGCGGATTCCTGTACCGCCACTTTTAGGGTAGTCGGATGCATCTATTCGCTCTGTCTCGAGGTGACGTCCGGTTCGTCACAACCGCTCGTGACCGCGCTCACAGACCTCATGTTCTTTCCCGCCTAGCCTAAGTTGTTGTCGGGGTGCGACAAACCGCGGGTGGCTGGGCGTCGCGTTGCCGGCTTCACAACGGTGTAGGGTGTGCCTCTTTTTAGGCCCGCTCGATCGGCCCGGCTCTCATCAGCACCGAGGACTCGTCCATGCCTATCGTTGACTCCTTCACAGGAAGTACTGTCCGGGAATTCTCCGTCGAAGAACTTAAGAAAGCCGCGCGCTTGATGCGGGGCTATGACTTGGTCGCGCTCTGTGCCGCCGGTTCCGGTCATTCGGGAGGCACGCTCTCCATGATGGAGATCGTTGCGTCCATATATCTGAAGGTCGCGCTCCACGATCCCAGCAATCCAGAGTGGAAGCAGCGTGATCGCATCATTTGGTCGGGCGGCCACAAAGCGCCCGCACTGTACCTCGGTCTGGCCTTTGCCGGCTACTTCCCGATCGAAGACCTAGTCACCTTGCGCAAGCTCTATTCACCGTTCCAGGGACATCCACACCGGCTGAAACTGCCGGGTGTCGAGGTATCAAGTGGATCTCTGGGGCAGGGTCTCAGCATTGCCGTCGGCCTGGCCATCGCGGGCAAACTCGACAGCGATGGGCACACCGTCTTTTGCATCATGGGCGACGGCGAGCAGCAGGAAGGCAACATCTGGGAAGCCGTAATGGAGGCGTCGCACTACAAGCTGGACAATTTGGTTGGCATCATTGACCGCAACCGTCTGCAGATTGACGGTTGGGTGAAGGATGTGATGAACGTCGAACCGCTGGAGGAACGCTATCGCAGCTTTGGCTGGGAGGTCATCGAAGTTGACGGGCACGATGTTGCGCAGGTAGTGGATGCTTTGCAGAAGGCGAAGGGAATTCCGGTGCAAGGCAAGCCCACAATTGTCATCGCCAACACGGTGAAGGGGAAAGGCGTCAGCTTCATGGAGAATGTTGCTGGATGGCACGGTAAAGCCCCAACCTACGAAGAGATGGTGAAGGCGCTGGATGAGCTCGGCCTGAAAAATGTGATTGCCTACGAAGCGCTGCTGCAAAAGGCAAACGAATACCAGAAGGAAGTGGATGTGACGCTGGCAGCCAAAACGCCGAGCTTCTCACGAGAGTACTGGTGGAACAAAGGCAGTCAGATGAAGGTGAAGATGGAACCCACTCGCAAGGGGTTCGGACAATCCCTGCAAAACAACGGCGGCGACGAGCGCGTAGTATGCCTGGGGCTCGACATCTCAGGTTCGATTACCATCAGCGATTTCTATGCTGGTAAGCCGGAGCGCAAAGGCCGTTGGATCAGCATGGGCATCGCCGAGCAGTCGGCTACTGCGGCAGCTGCAGGCCTGGCGCGGGAAGGGAAGCTGCCGGTTTTCGGCACGTATGGAACGTTTGCGGCTGCGCGCAACCTGGACCAGATTCGGGTTTCCATCTGTTACGGGAACTTCAATGTGCTCATTGCGGGAGCGCACTGCGGTGTTTCGGTTGGCCCTGATGGCGCCACGCACCAGGCATTGGAAGACCTGTTCGCTATGTGTGGCCTGCCCAACATGTCCGTGGTAGTTCCGTGCGACGTGGTTGAGACTCGCAAGGCCACCGACTACCTCTTGCTCCTACACGTTGGGCCGAAATACATCCGCTTTGCGCGAGAGGCCACACCCATAGTCACTCGCGAAGAAACGCCGTTCGTCTTCGGCATGGCAAACGTTATTCGCTTACGGCGTGAGGCACCGGAGATGCTTGACGCATTCGACACCGTGCTCGCTCCAAACTACGTCAATGAGCGCGAAGACCTCAGCATCATAGCCTGTGGCCCGATGGTCCCAGAGGCGATGCGAGCAGCGTGGATTCTGAAGCAGGAGTTTGGCTACGAAACGCGCATTATCAATGTACACACGATGAAGCCCATTGATGAGACGGCGATTGTTCGGGCGGCGCAGGAAACGGGCGTAATCATCACTGCGGAAGAGCACCAGATAGGCGCTCTAGCCTGGCGGGTCAGCGGCATTCTGACCGAAAGTCCTGAGCTTTACGGAGCGCCAGTCATCACGGGCGCGATTGGGGTGAAGGACCGCTTCGGTGACTCCGGCGCGCCTTGGGAGCTGATCAAGGAATTCGAAGTCAGCGCCGAGCACATCGCGCAAAAGGCGGTGGAACTGCTGGCCGTCGCCAAGATGAAAAGAGAAGAGGACCGACTCCAACTTACACACTGAAGTTCGGTAATGCCGGCTCTGGGTCGGAAGCGATGCCGAAATCTGGTGGGGGTACAGCTGGGCTTGGTGCTTGCAGCGTATCCACTGGATGCGACTCGTCTTCGGCCAGGGAGACATAGGCGGCGAGGCGCGCCAAATACAGCAAGTCCGCTCCCGCGAAATAAACCAGAGCGACGGAGGCCATAATCAGCCCGATCCAGCCGCGGGCAATATGGTGGGCCAGCCGCAGTGGAGCGAGTACAGCGAGGGACATGGTTCCTGCCCAGATTAGACGCAGCATTGCAAACGCAAATCCCAGGCCAAACAAGGTACCCGTTTGCCGCGACGAAAAGTCCACGGACTGCCCCAGCGCTTCTGCCGTCCCAACGTCATTGCGAATGCAGAAGAGGGGTGCGAGACCAAGGAACCAGTTAAGCACGATACCGAAGGCCCAGGATAGGCCGACTCCAAACGAAAGTAGAAGAGCTGCCAATGCGGCGCGCTGGTTGTGAGCCATGATGACTCCACCCGCCAGCGAACCCAGAGCCACGGCGAGCGCAATCAGCGTCCAAATCGCGCGCCACAGACAGAGCCAAAAAACTGGCGCGAACTTCCAGACCACGTCTTCCGGATCATCGTCGGCTCGAAACATTGCGACTAGACGACGAAGCGTTGCAGCCCGCCCCGCACTTGCCGCCAAAGCCCAAAGCAACGTCAAACCAAGCGTGAGCGTGGCTTGCTCCCACACCAGACGACCGAGGCGGCCGCCAAGAATGTGCGCCGCTGCCCTCTGCAGCAACTGCGGTTGAAACGTCGCAAGTAGTAGCTCGTCGCGGGGAGAGATCTTGAGGCTGTCAAGAAAAAGAACAATGGAGAGAATTGTCAATCCCCATGCGCCCAGACCGAAGCACCACCGCCAGGTCAGTTCGCCCGCCAATAGCGATGGCTCATGCCAGAGAGCGGCGAAACCGTCCTGGAGAGGCGAATACGATCGCGGGCGCGACATGCAACTAAGATACCAGCGGAGGTGCGCTCCGCATTAGGTTCTCGGCTTCGAGAGTACGGTGCAGGGTCAAAGCACGTGCCAAGTCGCCGGTGGTGTCCACAAGCACGTCGGGCGGGGCCTGCTCCAGTGTCTGCGGCGCGAAGCCGTAGGTGACGCCGATGCTCCAAAGCCCAGCATTCCGAGCAGTGAGGATGTCCACCGCCGAGTCCCCGACCATCACCGTTTCTTCCGGGGTGGCGTCGGCCTCGCGCATCAGAGTGTTCGCGCCAAGCGGATCGGGCTTCTTGGTCTCGAAGCTATTGCCGCCATAAATCTGGAAGAAGTAGTCGGCCAGGCCGAGTCCCGCGAGAATGCCTTGCGACGCCCTCACTGGCTTGTTCGTGAGGACCGCCAGCTTGCGGCCGCCGCCACCAATCTGTTGCAAGGCCTCCTTGATTCCCGTGTAGGGATGGGTATTGTCAAGCTTATGCTCCCGATAGTAGGCAAGGAAGTAGTTGAGCGCGTCCTGCAGCAACTCGCGGTCGGCAGGGTCGCCCAGTGCCCGGCGTATCAGCATGGGGGCTCCGTCGCCAATGTAGGTCCCGATGACTTGGATGGGCAGCTCCTTGCGGCCATGGTGGCGGAGCATGGCGTTCACCGCAGCCGCAAGATCGCACTCAGAATCGATGAGTGTGCCATCGAGATCAAAGATGATAAGCCTGATTTTCTTCAGCGGAATGAGACGAAAAATGCGTATCATTGCCTACCAGTATAGCCATCAGTGTAGCCGTTCGACTTCAGAGCAGTTCGAACAGCGGAGAGGCCGAGAGGGGAGGCCGAACAGTTACAATAAAGCGATGCTCGGACCATAAGCGGGTCCCGCATTCTCATTCCTGAGGTAATGGATGGCAACCACCAAAGTTCAGCCCAAAGTTGCAAGTGCCACCGAACAGTACGAGGGGCTTAGCAAGCAGCAATTAGTTCAGATTTACCGCCTGATGTACTTGTCGCGACGCCTCGACGATCGCGAGATCCTTCTCAAGCGACAGCAGAAGATCTTCTTCCAGATCTCCGGCGCCGGACACGAGGCGCTACTGGTTGCCGCCGGCCTGGTGCTGCGGCCCGGCTACGACTGGTTCTATCCCTACTACCGCGACCGCGCCCTCTGCCTGACCCTGGGCATGACTCCGTACGAGCAATTGCTGGAGGCAGTAGGCGCAGCGGACGATCCCAACGCTGGCGGACGTCAAATGCCGTCGCACTGGGGACACAAAAAGCTGAACATCGTTACGTCGTCGTCACCAACAGGGACGCAATTTCTGCAGGCAGTTGGCTGCGCGGAAGCAGGCCGTTATTTCGGCCGCCATCCCGAATCCGCCGTGAAGGCAAGCGGTGACTATCGCCAGTTCAAGGACGTGATCTTCCACGGCGACGAAGTGGTGTATGTCTCCAGCGGCGACGGCACAACCAGCGAAGGCGAGTTCTGGGAGTCGCTGAACACGGCGTCGAATCTTAAGCTGCCGGTTCTGTACCTCATCGAGGACAACGAATATGCCATCTCGGTTCCTGTGGAAGTGGGCACGGCGGGTGGCAACATCAGCAGACTGGTTCGCGGCTTCCCGAATTTTCATTTTGCTGAGGTAGACGGCACTGATCCCCTCTCCAGCTATGCGGCACTCAAGACCGCCGTCGAATACCTTCGCAGCGGCAACGGCCCGGCGTTTGTGCATGGCCATGTGATCCGGCCGTATTCGCACTCGCTCTCCGATGATGAAAAACTCTACCGCCCCGAATCGGAACGCAAAGAGGAGGTTGAACGCGATCCCATCACTCGCTTCCAGTTGTTCTTGGTGCGCGAAGGCATTCTCGACGAGAAGGGCGTTGACGAACTGGAGAAGGACGTAAACGCCGAGGTTCAGGAAGCCAGCGACCGCGCGGTTGCTGCGGTCTTGCCCGCTCCTGATTCGTACAAGCTATTTGTGTATTCGCCCGATCTCGATCCTGCCTCATCAGCTTTTGAGGCGCAGGCCGTACATCCCGCGCCGTCTAAGACCGGTGGTACAACTCCCGAAAAGACCATGGCCGATCTTGTCAACGCCTGTCTGAAAGATGAGATGAGCCGTGATTCCCGCATTGTCGTGTTTGGCGAAGATGTCGCCGATTGCAGCCGGGAGGAGTATCTCAAGAGCAATCAGGTGAAAGGTAAGGGCGGCGTTTTCAAGCTGACGGCGGGGCTGCAGGCCGAATACGGTCCCGAGCGGGTCTTCAACTCACCGCTGGCGGAGGCCAACATCGTGGGTCGTGCCGTGGGCATGGCGACCCGCGGCATGAAACCGGTGGTAGAAATCCAGTTCTTCGACTACATCTGGCCAGCAATGCAGCAGCTCCGCAACGAGCTGCCACTGATTCGCTGGCGTTCGAATAATGCCTTCTCGTCGCCGGCGGTGGTGCGCGTCGCTATCGGTGGCTATCTCACCGGCGGCGCCATCTATCACTCGCAGTGCGGCGAGAGCATCTTCACGCACACGCCGGGCATGAGGGTAGTGTTTCCGTCCAATGCGCTGGATGCCAACGGTCTGCTGCGTACGGCAATCCGTTGCGACGATCCTGTCATGTTCCTGGAGCACAAGCGGCTCTACCGCGAGACCTTCGGCCGTGCGCCCTATCCCGGGCCTGATTACATGATTCCCTTTGGTAAGGCGAAGATTGTCCGGCCGGGCCATGACATCACCGTAATTACCTACGGCGCCGTCGTGCCGCGCGCGCTGCAGGCTGCTCAGCGGATCGAGCGCGAGCACGGCGTCAGCGTGGAGCTAGTCGACCTGCGCACCCTCAGCCCCTACGACTGGGAGACGATTGCGACTTCGGTCACGAAGACCAACCGCGTCATCGTAGCGCATGAGGACATGCTCAGTTGGGGTTACGGAGCGGAGATTGCGGCGCGCATCGCTGATGAGCTGTTCGACCAGCTTGATGCCCCGGTGAAGCGGGTGGCGGCCAAGGACATGTTCGTGGCCTATCAGCCGATCCTGGAAGATGAAATCCTTCCCCAGGCTGAACACCTGTTCCGAGCGATGGAGGAACTTGCGGAGTATTGAGGCGGAAGGGCGTTGGCAAGGAGTACCGGCGGATGTAATGCTCGCCTTCAATTCTCCTGCCCGATTACCTGCCGCCTTTGCTTCCCCACAGCCAATCGATGGCGATGGGCCCAGAACCGCTCCAAATCAGCGAGAATGCGATCGCAGCGCACACGAGGGGAAACTCATAACCACCATTGCTGGCGAATAGCCCGTGAGGCAGATGCACTTTCAGGATGGCGACCAGCATGTCAACGAGGATGGCCAGCGCCGCAAGCCGCGTGAGGAAGCCGACGACCAGCAAAATGCCACCCCCGAACTCGGCTGCCGTTACGAGGTAGGCCATCCATCCCGGCATACCCATGTGTTGCAGTAGTCCTGTAATCATTTGCAGGTGGCCGGCAATTTTCTGCCAGCCATGGGCGATCATGATGCTGCCGAGAGCCAATCGCAGGACCAGCAGGCCTAGAGGTTGCAGTCGGTTCAGGAAGTTCAATCACCCTCCTCGACGTCCAAAGCTCCGTCTTGGGAGTTATTCTTCGCCGGTAAGCGTAGAGCAATTGATGCTCAATGCATAGCGCCCCGGCTAATCTTACGGTAGGTGCCTTGCCATCTCGATGCCGATGGGTGTGGGACTGCTGCCAGATCGGTTTGCTCCGATAAAGAGCGTCAAGTCCTTGCTGGGATCGAGCACAATCGCAGTACTGAAACCGACCGTTCCTCCGTCCTTCACGATCACCGTGTGAGTGCCTTCCTGCGGTTCGCCCATGTTATTGACCCACGCCATGGCCTGTTTGTTTCGTTCGTTAGGCATCGTGTAAATGGGCTTCTGAGCAAGCTGCATGGCAGCGATCAAATCGCTCGACACCGGTTTGCCGTTCACCTCAGTATGCCCCAGATTGGCTTCCCCAAAGCGCAGCATGTCGCGAGCGGTGGAGCGTAGTCCTCCGGCGGCGTACCAGGCGTAAATTGGCCAGGGGGGAGCTTTTGAACCGTTCTTGAGATGCCCCTCTGCCATGCGCTTCATCTGCTGGTCGCTTGGTCTCAACTCCGTATCCGGCATACTTAGAGGCTGCAGGATCTCAGCGTTGAGCTGCTGTTCCCACAAGTGACCCGTCGCCTGGGCCACCAGATAGCTCAAAAGTCCAATTCCAGCATTCGAATAGAGATAGGGTGCCGGCAGCTTGGTCGCAGGTGTCCATTTGGAAACCCAGGTCAGGAAATTTTTGGTCGTGTAGTACGCGATACCGCGCTTCCACAGTGGGCCTTTAGGCAAATCGGTCGGGTCATCCGGCAAACCTGACGTGAAGTCTGCCAGCTCCAGAGGAGTCATCATTTGTGCTCCCGGTTGAA
>Ga0335082_10003013_pt1 | contig 18233 bp, 12 predicted proteins | sample Lox_Sample_41_FD_206718 | JGI IMG/M metagenome (GOLD analysis project Ga0335082, IMG submission 206718) | Soil microbial communities from Loxahatchee National Wildlife Refuge, Florida, United States - Lox_Sample_4.1 | ecosystem: Environmental > Terrestrial > Soil > Wetlands | place: USA... | reverse complement strand
GGAGCGCCCCATTTGCCTTTGTAATGTTCGCCGCTGCGGCACACCATCACGCCGCGGCCATAGCTGCCGCCGATGCCGAAGGCGCCCTTCTTTACCGATGGCAGAACCACGATGCACTCTGCCTTGTCGAGCAGTTCCTGCGGAATGTCGTCGGGAATGTTGAGAATCTCTTTCAGCACGTTGCCGGCATCCTTCACCCGGTCTTCTTCCCGTTCGTCATTCGCACCGAAAGCGCCAAGCGCCGATATGAGGACAACCGCGAAACACACGATGAGTTTTTTCATCAGTACCTCCGCACCAGAGATTTTATGGAAAAAGCGCAACGTCCGTGTGACTATGTTAAACCCGGAATTCGATTGGGCAACGCGGCGCGAGCGGGCGGGGACGGCAAGCCAGTAGCGCCAAGTTGTTTGTATTGCAGGTTTTATGCCATGACCAAACGTGTGCTCCTTTTGTAACTTGGCACTGGGGCGGTGCGCCCCTAAAGTCAATCGTGAGAGCACCCCGGTAACTCCCCGTTTTCGGCCCCTGGCGTGCATCGAATTGTTTGGGAGTGTGCTGGGACACGGTTTAGAGTGAAAAAATTGGATTCCCCGGGCATGAAGTACACGCATTCGATGTTTCGCTTTCTGGCTTTCGCGCTGGCAACCTTTACGGCAGTTGCCCAGCTGTCCGCCCAATCGACGTACGTTGCCGGCGGGGCCACACTGAATGCGGCCAACGCAGTCGTGGCGCCGGCGAACGCCGCTCCCGTAGATAGCGACGAACCGCAGACCTCGATGATCACGCTGCATGCACGCGTGAATGAGGTTAACGTGCTCTTCATCGCGACTGACAAGCACGGCAAGTTCGTTCGCGATTTGAATCAGAAAGATTTCAATATTCTTGACGACCACAAGCCTCCGCAGGCGATTCTGAACTTCCGCCGCGAGACCGATCTTCCGCTGCATCTTGGCTTGTTGATCGACGTCAGCGGATCGGTCGATAGCCGCTTCGAATTTGAGCAGAGCGCCGCCACGAGCTTCCTGCAGCACACTGTGCGCGCGGGCTTCGACAAGGCATTCGTTCTCAGCTTCAACAGCCACACACAACTGGCACAGGATTTCACCGACAGCGCGTCGCAGCTTGCGAAAGGCATTCGCGGACTGCACAACGGCGGCGGCACCGCTCTGTATGATGCGATTTACCGCGCGTGCAAAGAAAAGCTTCTAAAAGACCATCCGGACCGCCCGGTGCGCAAGGCCATCATAGTGGTTAGTGACGGTGAAGATAATCAGAGTGAAGTGACCAAGGCGCAGGCCATTGAAATGGCGCAGCGCGCCGAGGTCATCATCTACGCCATCTCCACCGACGACAGCGGCCTGGTCATGCGCGGGGACAAGGTGCTCGAGCAATTGGCCGATGCCACCGGGGGGCGCGCGTTTTTCCCGTTCAAGATGAAGGACATCACGCGCTCGTTCGACGCGATTGAAGACGAACTGCGCAGCCAGTACGTAGTCTCGTACAAACCGGCAGACTTCGACGCCGACGGACGCTACCGGTCGATCGAAATCTCCACTCTGAAGAAGGATCTGCAGGTCCGAGCGCGCAGGGGATACTTCGCCCCGCAGCAATAACCCTCGGCGTCCGCTTTCCGCGGTTTCTTACTGTGCCCTGGCCACCACCAGCGTCAGGTCGTCTTGCGCGCGTTCCCCTCCTCGGAACTCCTCCACCGCTTGCTCCACGTTGCGCAGGATCGCGCCGGATTCCAGGTTGCGATTTTGTTCCAGGACCGAAAGCAAGCGCGCCTCGCCGAACTCGTCGCCGTTTGAGGTCGCTGCTTCAGTGACGCCGTCGGTGAACAAGCTCAACACGTCGCCTGGTTCCATTCGCGTCTCACCAACTGAACATTCCCAATTCCCAAAAAGGCCGAGAACCGTTGCTGTTGCCTCCAGGCGTTCGACGGCGCCCGCCTTGCGCAGCAGCAGAGGCGGGCTGTGGCCGCAGTTCACGTAGGCCAGGCTGCGGGCGTCGTCGCTATAGCAGCCAAAGAAGAGTGTGGCATAGCGGCTGGCTTCAGAGTGCTCGTATAGATGACGGTTGAGTCCGGCCAGAATTGCGGGCAGGTTACGCGCATCCATGCCGCCCCGAGTGTGGATGTTGCCCTGAAGATTCGCCATCAGCAGGGCAGCAGCTACTCCTTTGCCGGCAATGTCTGCCAGCACAAAGCCGAGATGCCCGGCTCCCAGATCAAGAAAGTCGTAGTAGTCCCCGCCAACCGTGCGAGCCTGCACGCATTTGCCGGAATAATCGAGTGTGCGCAGGCGCGGCTTGTTGCGGGGAAAGAGCCACCGCTGGACGGCACGAGCCACCATGATCTCCTGCATCAATGGTTCATCGTCGCTGTGCTGCGAGAGATCCAGGTCCCAGATGTTGATCTCGGGTGTCAGGCATTCCACTCCTGCTTGTCCCGCTGTGGGCGAACCCGGAACACCTACCCAGACCACGCGGAAAGACGCCTCGCGCTGGCCATAGCGGATATTCAGAAACTCCCCCAACTGGACAAGTTCGCCAGAATTGGCCAGGCGCGCGCCCATGCCCGATATGTCGATCGTGTTCGCGGGCCAAATCTTTTCCGGGCTCGCGAGGCGGGCCAGCGTAATCGCCAGCCGTATGCGAATCCGCTTCTCGCGGCGGCGGACCTGCTGGCTCACCTCGAGATGGCCATGCTTGTCGCCAAGAATCTCCTTCAATCCCGCCAGTGCGGCGCGGCACTCTTCTTCGCTGGTAAACGGCCCCATGTGAAAGGGCGGATGAGTCGTGATGTCCGGCGCGGCATGCGGCGCTTCAAAGATGTGCCACTCCATCAGTTCCGGGGGAGTCTGGTGCAGGAACATTTCGCCCTCTGCCGCCGACCGGCGGCAAACCATCGCAAACTCTGACACTACCGCATTGTCCGGCCAGGCGCCGTGCTCCAAACCACAAAAGCGCTACCTTGAGACGATTCCAGTTCCGTTTTCGGGTGCCGTGCTGTATTGGGACTCGGCTGAGTTGGTCAGAGGGTCTTCAAGTTAGAACGCAATGAAAAAGGCCGCGCTGCGGACGCGGCCCCTTGGCGTGCGTCGGAAACAGGATTATTGTTCGCCGCCCGTTACGTTGCTGCCCCACAGGACATTGCTGCCCCATAGTACGTTCGATCCCCAGAGCACATTGCTGCCCCATAGTACGTTCGATCCCCAGAGAACGTTAGAACCCCACGGCTCGTTGTTGCTGCCCCAGAGCGGACTGCCTGACATCGCGGACGCGGGAGCGCCCACGAGGAACTGCGACGAGCCCCACACCGCGGAGTTTGACCACGCCGAGGATGTGTTCCACACGGCCGTCGAGCTATCCGTGAGATAGACGTATCCGTTGCTCGAATTGTAGGAAGCAATGGGCGACATCGCCGTGCCCTTCGCAAGATCGGGGCTGCTCATGGCTGCTTCCACATCGACGTACCCAGCGCCGACCGTGAAGATGTCGTCCTGATCGGTGTAAGTAATGCCAGTGACCGGATCGGTCGTGCTGCTGTATGCGGGAAGCGACTTCCACGCCGTCTTCATTAAGCGCGCTTTCACTTGATCGGGCGTTAGGCCAGGACTCTTTTGCAGCAGGTCGGCGACGACTCCGCTCACCACGCCCGTCGCCATGCTGGTTCCGCTCAATGTGAAGTAAGCGGACGACGGCGCGCTGTTGCCCCCATTGACGTAGAAGCTGTTCGGAACACGGTTGCCCGGATAGCTGTTGTACAGCGTGGAATTGGGAGCTTCGAGCGAGACCAGCAGGTTGCCCGGAGCAACGACATCTGGCTTGGCGACGGCATCGATCGCAGTCGGCCCCTTCGAACTGTAGCTCGCCATTTCGTCGTCCACGCGAGTCGGCGTGCCCATCGTTTTCATGGCGCCCACGGTGATTACATAAGGATCATTGCCGGGCGCGCTGACGGTAGCATAACCGTTGGTGGGCTGGTACCGGCCGTTATTCCCCGCTGCAACTACGACCACAATGCCGTTCTTCCATGCGGCTTCCACGGCCTGGCACAGCGGATCAAGCTTGTAGCTCTCGTAAACGGCGCGTCCCAAAGAAAGGTTGATAACTCGAATATTGAAGACCGGCTTCAGAGCAATCGCCGTGCTGATGGCCGATATCACAGCGCTGTCACTGCCCGCGCCATTCTGATCGAGCACGCGCAGGTTGATGATGCTGGCCTGCGGCGCGATGCCTTTAAATGTCTGCGAGTATTTCGATCCTGTCGAACTGGAGCCGTTCCCGGCAATCAGTCCGGCGACGTGTGTTCCGTGTCCAAACTGATCATTCCCGCTGGCGTTGCCCGGAACGAAGCTCTGATTCCAGACCACACGCGACAATCCGAGGAAGCCTCCGTTCAAGTCAGGATGGCTGTTGACGCCGCTATCGATGAGCGCGACTCCAACTCCGGCGCCGGTATATCCCGATTGCCACGCCGCAAAAGCGTTCACCGCGGGGGCAGCGTTGCTAAGGGTGGGGGTCAGCGGCCGATCCGTGCTGATGTAGACGACCTTCGGATCGTTCGAGAGATTGAGTATGCCCGGGCCGTCGAGCAAGGCCACGACACCATTTACCAATGGGAGCGGCGCCAGAATCGTTCCGCCCAGTTTCACAACATCATTCACGAGGCAATCGACTAGACCAAACAGGCTGTTGCAGTTGACCTGCGTTCCCGGAGCATACTGCACGATAACCCGGACTTGCTGCGGCGACCGGTTCCCCTGCAGTTCCGGGGACAATTTCGAATTGTCAGCGTACGCCAGAGTGACGCTGACGATCAGCCATAGGAGCACAAGTTTCTTCACAAATTCCCCCAGTTCTTCGCCGCCACGTAACAGAACCCCAGTGACGTTAGTATGTGCACGCTCAAGGCCACTAGGGAGGAGACTGGAGGCCTGTTTTCAACATGTTGCGGAGTATGTTGAAAAATGCAGCGGGCGATTTGTCCCACGGTCTACTCCACAGGACAACGTGTCCCATCCCTAGAGCCCAGGTGGCACGCTTCACACTCGCTTGCCGTTTGTAAAGTACTGATTTTGCAAGGGTAACGATGGTAATCGAGCAGGTGCAGTTTTCGGGGGACTTGGCGGCGCAAATCGTTGAAAATTTAAGCATTTCTCATGTCGTGGGTTCGCTCCATTGGCGCGCGCGCTTTCATCGCGGGGATGGCCCTGGCGGGGCTTATCGTCGTTGCGTTTGCATTCGCGCATTGGCAGACGAACGATCCCGTCAAGTTCGTCGCTTACCTGGTCGCTGCGCTCCTGGCGTCGTGCCTGAAAGTTGGACTGCCCGGCATTGAGGGAACGCTCTCGGTCAATTTCATTTTCACGCAGCTCGGGATTCTGGAACTTAGCCTGCCCGAGACATTGCTGATTGGCCTGGCCGGAACAGTGGGACAGTTCTATTGGCGTCCCGCGCGGCAACTGAAGCCGGTGCAGCTCATCTTCAACCTGTCGCAGGTGACCGTCTCCAGTGCCGCAGCCTACGGTGCTTATCAGCTGGTGGTGACAGGAGTCCTGCACGCGCCGGGCCCCCTGGCTCTAGTGGTCGCCGCTGTTACGCAGTTCGCGTGCAACACAACGGCGCTTTCAACGATCATCGGCCTGACCGAAGGCAAATCTATCCGAAAAGTCTGGGGCGAGAGCCACCTCTGGCTTCTTCCGTACTACATGGTCGGCGCTGCGGTCGCGGGCCTGGTCCACTTCCTCAATGGCCACATCGGATGGCAGTCATCGTTGCTGGTGTTGCCGCCGATCTACCTGTTGCACCGCTCTTATCGTCTGTATCTCGGCAAGCTCGAAACCGAGAAGAAGCACGCCGAGCAGGTCTCGAACCTGCACCTTCGCACGATCGAAGCGCTCGCACTCGCCATCGAAGCGAAAGATGAAACCACCGGCGAACACTTGCAGCGTGTTCGCGTCTACGCGATGGAGTTGGCCAAGGAATTGGGACTGAGCGCCGATGAAACCGAAGCGTTGAAGGCCGCTTCCGTGCTGCACGACATCGGAAAACTAGCCGTGCCGGAGCACATTATCTCGAAGCCGGGGAAACTGACGCCCGAAGAATTCGAGAAGATGAAGATCCATCCCATCGTCGGCGCGGAGATTCTGGAGCAAGTGCATTTTCCGTATCCAGTCGTGCCGATTGTTCGCGCGCATCATGAGAAGTGGGACGGCAGTGGATATCCGAACGGTCTGGCTGGAGAAGAGATCCCAATCGGTGCTCGCATTTTGACTGCAGTCGATTGCCTCGACGCACTTGCCTCAGACCGCCAGTATCGCAAAGCACTGCCACTCGATGAAGCCATGGCCAAAGTGGCGTCCGAAGCCGGATCGAGCTTCGATCCCAAGATCGTCGCGATTCTGCAGCGGCGCTACATCCAGCTCGAAAAGATGGCGCATGAACAGCCGCTGCAGGCGCCACCCAAGCTTTCAACCGATATCAAGGTCGAACGCGGAGTCGCGCCTGATGCGGGATTTGCGGAATCGGCGACGCCTGAATCCGCCGTGATCGCCGCAGATTGCACTTCCCGAATCGCCGCCGCGCGGCAGCACGCGCAGGAGATTGTTGAACTCGCACGTCACCTGGGAACTTCGTTACGTCGGGAGGACATTTTTTCTTTGCTCTGTGTACGCCTGAAACATGTCGTGCCCGCGCACTCTATGGCGGTCTACTGCCCGGACGCCGAGGTTCTCGTTCCAGAGTTTGTAAGCGGAGAAAACTTTCGCCTGTTTTCCTCTTTGCGCATTCCTATGGGAGAAGGACTTTCCGGGTGGGTTGCGCAAAATCACAAAGGGATCCTGAATGGCAATCCGTCGGTCGAGCCGGGATATCTGAACGATCCTACGAAATACAGCACGCTACGATCGGCGCTTGCGGTGCCGATCGAGGCTGGAAATCGGGTGATCGCCGTGCTGGCGTTGTATCGGTCGGGTCAGGACGCATTCAATGCTGAAGATCTCAGCGTTATCGAAGCCGCCTGCAGTTCGTTAGGAGCCAGCATCACAGCAGCCGGCGAACCAAAATCCTCGGGCGCCGCAGCGGGCGGGAGATAGTGCCTTTACTCGTAACGCAGCGCAACCATCGGATCCACCTTCGTGGCGCGCCGCGCCGGAATATAACAAGCCAGGGAAGCGATTGCAGCCAGCGTTAGAGCGACTAGCACATAGGTGAGTGGATCCGCTGGCTTCACACCAAACAGCAACGCCGAGATCAACCGTGTTAAGCCTAGCGCCATGGCGACTCCGGCGGCGATCCCAATCGCAATCAGGCGGAAGCCCAGCCGGGCCACCCACTTCAGAATATCGGCGGGATGAGCTCCCAGAGCCATACGTATCCCGATGTCATGCGTGTGTTGGTTTACGAAATACGACATCACGCCGTAGATCCCCATCCCGGCGAGGAAGATCGCAATCGCCGCAAAAATGCTCAGGAGTTGCACGTAGATGCGGGCTCCGTCAGCCGATTGAGCCAAGAGGTCCTGCATTGTGATGGGCGGTACGACGGGCTCGTCGGGGTCAAGTTCGGCGACAATTTGCTTGATCGGCCCCGCCAGATCTCCGGGGTGAGTCATAGGGCCAACTCGGATCGCAAACTCCTGCCACAAGTGAGCCACGATCGCACCGCCGGGATATACGTCCGGCTGCTGGAAAAACGACGAATAGATGAACGGCGGCGCCGGTCGTCCCAGGCCTTCATGTTTTACGTCGCCGACTACACCCACAATTTCCCGCGTGCGGTCCTCTTCGGCGGGATAAGGATCGAAACGCAACCGGATCTGCTTGCCGATTGGATCCTCGTTCGGAAAGAATTTGCGAACGAACGCTTCGTTGACGACAATCGCCCAGGGCGCGGCATTCGTGTCGTGCTCGTCGAGGAAGCGCCCTTTCTTCAGCGGAACTTTGATGGTTCGAAAGAAGCCCGGGGTCACTTGGGCACAACTGGCTTGTGGTCTTTGGTCGGGCGACGGTGCCGGTCGCCCCAGAATGGAGAATGTTGTCCTGGAGGAGAAAAAAATGCCAGTAATCGATCCTACCGACTGGACACCCGGCAGGACGGACACTCTTTCGAGAAACCGCTGGTAGAAAATGTTTACCCCCGGCTTGGCTTTCTCCATGTCTCCGCCGGGCAGTCTCTCCATGTACTTGTCGCCCTCAGGCAACTGGATGAACATAGTGACCACATGGTTCGCATCGAATCCTGGATTCACGCCACGCATGCGCAGCATGGTGTTGATCATCAGTCCGGTACCAACCAGCAGAACCATCGCCAAAGCGACCTCGGAGATAGCTAGCATGCGCCGCATGATGCTGCCCGAGGCGGGGGTGGAGCCGCGAGCACCATCGCGAAGCGCATGGTTGACATCCGATCGCGAGGACTGCAACGCAGGTGCCAGGCCGAACATAACCGCCGTCATCAGAGAAATACCGAGCGTAAAAAGAGCGACCCGCAAATCAACCGTCATCTTTTCGGCGTAGGGTACATCCCAGCCAACGATCCACAGAACCAAGCGAATGCCCCAAAATGCCAGCAGCAATCCGCAAGCACCTCCAAGCAGACCGAGCAGTGCACTCTCTGCCAGCGCTTGTTGCACCAACCGGAGGCGACTTGCGCCGAGCGAAAGACGCACAGCGCATTCGGTGCGTCGCACTTCCGTGCGCGAATGGATCAGGTTGGCGACGTTGGCGCAGGCAATGAGCAGTACAAAGACCACTGCTCCCATAAGCGGATACAGCGCCTCTTTGGCCGAGCCGAACAGTTCCTCGTGTAACGGAACCACGATCTTGCCGATGCCCTTGTTCGTCGCGGGATACTGCAATTCGAGTCGGCGCGCGATGGTACTCATTTCCGCCTGAGCTTCCGCAATCGTCACACCGGGCTTGAGGCGCGCAACCGGTATCAGCCAATGATCAGCGCGTTCCGCGTAGCGCTTGCTTTCGGCATCGACTGGCTGCCACAGGTCAATCTTCATTCCGTCGAGCGCTTTGAGTGACTGCGGCATCACGCCCACCACAGTCGATGCCATTCCGCTTACGCGAAATTTCTTGCCAAGAATGTTGGGATCGCGATTGAAATGCGTCTTCCAGAGTGACTCACTGATCATCACGGTTTGATCGTGGTCCTGCATCTCAGAAGGAAAAGAAACACGGCCCAATATCGGCTTCACGCCGAGCAGTTCGAAGAGATTCGGCGTGGAATCCTGAACGCTGATGCGCTCCGCTTCGCCGCTGCCTGACAGAATGCTCTGCTCGGCAAAGCTGGTCAGTGCAATGTCCTGAAAGACATGATTCTGCTTTTTCCAGTCGAGCAATTCTGCGATGGGTGGATTTTGCCTGGACTCTGGATGTGCAAGTTGTATTTCGGAGAAAGTGACTAGCTGTTCGGGATGATCGTAGGGAAGAGGGCGCAGCAGGAGCACATCAATGACGCTGAAGATGGTGCTGTTTGCCCCAATACCCAGCGCCAGCGACAGAATCACAACCGCAAGATAGGTCGGACTCTTTCGGAGGCTGCGCACAGCCAGCCGGAGATCCTGGCGCAACGATTCCCACCAGGCGACAATTCGGTTCATTGGCCCCTCCTGAGAATGATGAGGGTCAGCGTGACGGCTCCACTCATTATGCACCTGCCGTTTGCCCCAAAAGGGTATTACGCGCAATTCGAGAGCCAGGTGAGTGGGCTGTTAAGTCCCTTGCGGTGAATGAAATATCGATCGCCGGAGCGATACGCATTGTCCATCGCTGCGATCGAGTGTCCGCGAGTGAACGCTCCGGAGGGCCGCAGAGTTCCGAGTTCGCTCCATGGAATCTCAATCTGACGCCGTGGTTTTGTCCCTTTTCCAATTGCGGCAGGGCAAGGAGAGCCTCATCTACCGTTAACTAACGGGTTATCAGGCTTTTACATGATTAACTTTCCGTGATATAACCGCCCGTGAGCACAAAAAGCGGGCCCCAGCCCGCTCGGAGCTTGATTTTGACGATGTTGGCCGCACTCACCGACGACAAAACGACAGGTCAACACAGAGGAGGTACCGTGGGGGAAGAAGCACGGACCGGGAAACGATTTCCGCTCGAATTGCCGATCAAGATTCATAAAGGCGAGAGCGAAGATGCCAAAGGGGTGACGGGAAATCTCAGCGCAGCCGGTGTGTACATCCGCGCCGACGCGTCGATGGAGATCGGTTCGCCCGTGGAATTTGAGATCACGTTGCCGCCGGAAATGACGGGTGGACAAGAAAACGTCACCATCCAGTGCAAGGGGCGTGTCGTCCGCGCCGACGAGACTGGCGAAGGTGGCGAGGGCCGCGGCGTGGCCTGCGTGATTGACTCATACGAGTTCGTCAGGAACTCCTAACGTTTTGAAGCGCAATTTTTGGGAGCGTTGACAACATGCTCAAACTGATTCTGGCCGATAACCAGGCGATTTTCCGGGCGGGCATCGCCAAGGTGCTCGCCGTTGAAGACGAAATGCGGATTGTGGCCCAGGCGCAGACGCCTGAGCAGATGTTCATGGCACTCGACAAGTTCCGCGCTGCGGTGCTAGTCGTAGCAGCGGGATTTCACAACGACTTTGCCGCCATTGTGCAGGCTGCCAACAAGGCCAAGACGCGCGTCATTGTCCTCGCCGACACCGGCGAGAGCGCGCAGAAGCACATGTCGAACGGCTCGCACGGCGTGGTCTATCGCAACGTGACCAGCGCGGCGCTGGTCGACTGCGTGCGCAAAGTGGCCCGCGGCGAGACCTGGGTGCAGGATGTCGCCGTCCCCAGCGAACTCACCGAAAACGATATGGTCGGATTGCGCGTGCGTGACCGCCTCACGGCAAAGGAGCTGCGCATCGTCGCCTTGATCGTGCAGGGCTACAAGAACAAGGAAATCGCCTCGCAGCTGGGCACGACCGAACAAGTCATCAAGAACTACCTGCGCAACGTCTATGACAAGATCGGAGTGTCGGACCGGCTCGAACTGGCACTGTTCACCATCCACCACCGGATCTTGAATGAAGCGGCAGCCGCCACCACGACGGGGGCAGTACCGCAACCGCCGGCGGGCGTCGCGCCGTAGAGATTCCTTCAAAGAATCGAAAGGCCGCCCAGGTGGGCGGCCTTTTCTTGTTTGCCGCATTTGCGAAGCGTTGCGCAATCTTGGGTCATCTATGGCTGATATGGAATTTCGACAACTTGGCAAATCTGGATTGAAGGTGCCTGTGCTTAGTTTTGGTACGGGCACGTTCGGCGGTGGAACGGCGTTTTTCAGAGCTTGGGGCGCGAGCGATGTGGCCGAGGCAACGCGGTTGGTCGATATATGCCTCGACGCCGGAGTGAATCTCTTCGATACGGCGGATATTTATTCCAACGGCTTGTCGGAGACGATCCTCGGGAAAGCGATCCATGGAAAGCGCGCCGATGTTTTGATCTCGACCAAGGCGACCTTCCGCATGGGGCCGGGGCCGAACGATCTGGGATCGTCGCGGCATCACTTGATCAGCGCCTGCGAAGCAAGCCTGCGACGCCTCGGAACGGACTACATCGACATCTATCATCTGCACGGATTCGACGCACTGACTCCTGTTGAAGAAGTGCTAAGTACGCTCGACAACCTGGTAAAAGCCGGCAAGGTGCGCTACATTGCGTGCTCGAATTTTTCCGGATGGCACTTGATGAAGTCGCTGAACGTCGCCGACCGCTACGGATGGGCGCCGTACGCGGGCCATCAGGTCTACTACTCGCTGATCAGCCGCGAGTACGAGTGGGAACTGATGCCGCTCGGGCTCGATCAGGGCGTGGGCGCGCTGGTGTGGAGTCCGCTGGGATGGGGCCGCCTCACGGGAAAAATTCGTCGCGGACAGCCGCTGCCGAAGGAGAGCCGCTTGCATCAGACGTCGGAGCAAGGTCCGCCGATCGAAGATGAGCGACTGTACCGCGTAGTCGATGCGCTCGAAGAAGTTGCGAAGGAGTGCGGCAAGAGCGTGCCGCAGGTCGCCCTCAACTGGCTGATGCAACGGCCGACCGTTGCAACCATCATCATGGGCGCGAGAAACGAACACCAGTTACGGCAGAATCTGGATGCGGCAGGATGGAACCTGACCGCGGCGCAGATCACGAAGCTGGACGCGGCGAGCGACATCACGCCGATTTATCCCTACTGGCACCAGCGGCAGTTTACGGAACGAAACCCGCTACCCGTCCCACCAACCGGAAAGCTAGGCGCAGGATTCTGACTGGCGTCGTTGGTTCAAGACTTTGCGTTCCTTGTATAGCTTCGCGCCCTTCGTGGTGCGGGAGTTGGCTTCTTCACTCTCCCGTGTTGCCGCCGGCATGCCTGGGTCCAAAAGTCGTACCAAAAAAGTCTCCTTTGTTCCATGACGGAGCGCCGTCGCGCTGGGCGACCTGATATCCGACCAGAAAATTCATGACCGCGCCCTTCGCACCGGAATCGAAGTCGAGCGGTTGCTCGATATTATCGAGCGGCGTGTGATAACGGGTCACCAGCCACCTCTTCTGGAGCTCCAGCCCGTTGATCTTTGGATCGGTCGCATTGATTCCATCCGAGATGTCGACCGCGGGAACACCCTGCAGGACGAACGAATACTGATCGCTGCGGATGAAGGAGACCTCCTCGGGTGTTGGATCCGGACTGATCTCGTAGCCCATGATCTTGGCCGCGGAAGAGACTTCATCGCCTATCGAGGAATGCTCCGCGCCCAGGGCCACAACGTCCTTCATCGAATAGCCCAGACCGGGAGCTCCATCAATATTTACGTTGGCCACGATGGATTTCAGCGGCACGGTGGGAAAATGCGCGAAGTAGTCCGACCCCAGCAATCCCATCTCCTCGCCGGTTACGAACACAAACAGTACCGAGCGTCGCGGAGGCGTTGGCAAGCTGGCGTACGCACGCGCGATTTCGAGAAGCGCCGATGTGCCCGACGCGTTGTCGACCGCACCATGGCAAACATTGTCGCCTTCGATCGCGGGACAAATTCCCAGATGATCGACATGCGCGGTGTAGACGACGTACTGGCCACGCAGCACAGGATCGGAGCCCTTCAGTTCGGCGACGATGTTTGGACTCTGGATCATCGCCTGCTTGGCCACGGTGTGAATATGCGCGCTGACTGGTAACGCGAAAGCCTGCGGTTTACTCGCGCGGGAGGTAGCGAAGACCTCATCCAGCGGCTTGGGCGCCCCTTCAAACAGAGTCTTTGCTCCCTGTTCGCTAAAGAATGCGCCGCCACGCAATCCTGGGAAGAAGTCATGCGGCACGCCGTCGTTGCCGACCCAGTGCATTTCTCCCATCTGCACCTGCGGAACAATCCAATCCCAGGGGTAACGCTTCCAATCTTCGGGGAGCACGATTGCCAATACGCCAACGGCACCGTGCGCCAGGGCGTTCTTCGCCTTGACTGTGCCGTCGGAATAGTAAGCGCGTTCGGTCGATGGAAAGGCAGCAGGCGCGCCGTAGATAGCAACGACGATCTTGCCGTGCACATCGATGCCGGCGTAGTCGTCATATTTCTGGTCGGGAGCTGTAACGCCGAATCCGACAAAGACCACGGGGGCTTCTAAATCGCTTTCAGCCTTGGTCTCGCCTATCCTTGCGGGACTCGCAAACCAAGCGGACAACAAATAGTCCTTGGCATCCGCCAGCTTCTGCTGCTTACCATTGATCGTCAGCGTCAGGGAACTGGCTGCAGCGTCGGTCACAGCTTTTTGGAGCGGCACCGTCTGGAACAATGACCCATCGGCAGCGGGATTGAGGCCCATTCCTTCCAGTTCCGTAGCCACGTAACGCGCCGCGATGTCATATCCGGGAGTGCCGGGCGCACGCCCCTGTAGCAGGGTGTCGGAGAGAAAGCGAATGTGAGAACGAAGGCGTTCGGGACGGATGACTTTTGTGGCCAGGTCCACTGCCCCGCGGTCGGAGGAATTCTGCCCGAGCAGATTCAGTGAGAAAACGGCGACCACAAGAACCACCTTCCCCAGACGCAGTTTCATTGTGGAGACCTCCTGTCAACTCAAAATGGAAGCGGTTTAGAGCACCCGAGAGAGTTTCCTCCCAAACACAAAAAGAGGCGCGGCATCGGAACCGCACCTCTCGCGAAAATCACCTAGACGATCTTCTCTCCAACTACTTTGGCTTGGGTAAACAGATACAGATAATCCGGGCCGCCGGATTTCGAATCGGTTCCCGACATGTTGAATCCGCCGAAGGGATGTGCGCCGACCATGGCACCGGTGCACTTGCGGTTGATGTAGAGGTTGCCGACGTGAAATTCGCGAATGGCTCGGTCGATCTTGTCTTGTGAACTTGTGTAGACGGCGCCGGTAAGTCCGAATTCGGTGTCATTGGCGATTTCGAGTGCATGATCGAAGCCGCGCGCTTTGATCACGGCTAGCACCGGGCCGAAGATTTCTTCCTGTTCGAGTTTTGACTTCGCCGGGATGTCCGCAATCACTGTCGGCTGAATGAAATAGCCTTCCCTCGGAGCACGCTCGCCGCCGGTGATGAGGCGTCCGTCTTTCTTGCCTTGCTCGATATATTCGAGGATCGTCTTCATCGAGCCTTCGTTGATCACCGCGGCCATGTTTGCGTTCTCGGCGGGGTCGCCAACTTGAATCTTCTCCACACGTGCTTTCAGCATCTGCAGGAACTTATCGTAGACGCGCTCGTCGACGATGGCGCGCGAACAGGCGGAGCACTTCTGTCCCTGGAATCCAAAGGCAGCTTGCGCGACGCCTTCGACGGCGGAGTCGATGTCGGCGTCGGCGTCGACGATGATGGCGTCTTTGCCGCCCATCTCGAGGATGGTGCGCTTGATCCAGACCTGGCCGGGAGCCTGAGTTGCCGCGGCTTTATTGATATGCAGGCCAACTTCACGCGATCCGGTGAAAGCGACGTAGCGCGTCTTCGGGTGAGCGACGATTGCGTCGCCAAAACTGGCGCCTGCACCGGGGCAGAAGTTCACGACCCCCTCGGGCATGCCGCACTCTTCGAGCAGCTCGATGAACTTAGCGGCGATGGTCGGCGAGTCGCTCGAAGGTTTCAGGATGACGGTGTTCCCGCAGACGATCGAGGCCAGCGTCATTCCAGCCATGATGGCGCAGGGGAAATTCCACGGTGGAATCACCGCACCGACGCCGAGTGGAATGTAGTGCAGGGTGTCGCGCTCACCGGGGAGTTGAATGGGCGTTTGTGCCTTGGCGAAGCGCAGAGCTTCGCGGGCGTAGAACTCGCAGAAGTCGATGGTCTCGGAAATATCGGCGTCGGCCTCGGCCCAGTTCTTCGAAACTTCAAAGACCAGCCACGCCATGTATTCCATCTTGCGCGAGCGCATGGTGTCGCCGACACGGAACAGCAGACTGGCGCGCTCTTCCACCGAGGTGCGGCTCCAGGACTCGAACGCCTTCAGGGCGGCGCTCATGGCGGGCTCGACGTGATCGCGGCCCGCTTTCTGGTGAATGCCGACGATCTCGGAGGGCTTTGCCGGGTTTAGCGATTTGATTTTTTCGGCGGTCTTGACGCGCTTGCCGCCAATGATGAGGTCATACTCGCGGCCAAGCTGGCTGCGGACCTTAGAGATAGCAGCGCGCATGCGGCGTGCATTTTCTTCACTGCGAAAATCGAAAAACGGCTCGGTAACGAACGGTCCAGAGTGCAGGCTCGTGCGTGGCCGGACGGGGGCTTCCAACGTTGCCATGGGAGAGTTCCTTTCGAAACGGATGTATGAGGTCGAATGACTCTGCCTAGTTTACACCCCGGAAAGCCGCTTCAAAATCGATAGGGTAGGCCTCCTTCTCGCAGCTTTATAAGGGTCAGGATCGCGCTCACAACCGGCAGGTGGGCTTACTCGGCCCCGACGTTTGGTTCGCCTCGATACAAAATCCCATCCTGACGCAGCCTGCGCAACATCAGGATGGGATTGTCACCACGGAAAGCCTTCCTCCGCCTAGGCGCGGATCGCGACTACTTCCAGATATTCCGCTGGCACGACGGTGATTTGTTCGCCGCCGACGTTGTGCGAAGACCACAGCTCTTCGAGTGCGCGCCGGAGATCGGTTGCCGCCGTTGCATCCAATGACGCGAAGGCGCGGTTCGTCGGACCATAGTATTTGCGGAAGAACTCGACCACCTCCGCAGGCGGGAAGGGATAACTGAAGGTGCAGGTGCGGTATTGCATCCTGATTTCGGAGGCTCCCGGGCCCAGGAGCTCGCGGACGACTGCCTTCTCACCCCACAGCACCGGCGCTGGCATTCCGTTCGGCGCGATGAAGCGCGCGAACGTCTTGAACATCTCGCCGACGAAACCGCCGGGCGTCCAGTTGCCCATGACGATGGAGCCTCCGGGCGCGCAGACGCGGAGCAGTTCGCGCGCAACGTAGTTGGGCCGCGGGGCAAACATGGCTCCGTAGAGGCTGGAGACTACGTCGAAGCTGGCATCTTCGAACGGCAGGTCTTCGGCGTCGCCTTCGACGAAGCGCGCATTCAAGCCTTCCGCCTTGGCCCGCGCCTGCGCGCGTTGAATCGAGTTCGGGGCGATGTCGACGCCCGTGACGTTGATGCCGTCGCGCGCCGCCCATAGCGCGAGTTGACCCGAGCCACAGGCCACATCGAGCATTTCGCATCCGGCGGGCAGATCGAGTTGTTCGTAGAAAATGCGCGCTTCCTGTTCGAGGTAGCGCGAGAAGTGGTCGTAGTCTCCGGACATCCAGGTTTGCTTGAGGCGTCCTTTCAATCCGAAGAAGTCGGGAGAGATTGCGATAACGGTAGCCATTGTTTCCTCCTGAGTCGAGTGCTTTACTCGCGTGATGTTTCGACCATGCCCGGATGCAACGAGCGGCACTTAACCGCGCGTCCTGCGTTCTTGCTCGCGGCACCGATGCTGTTGACGGGCTTGCCCGGTAGTCCTGTAAGATTTGCCGAGCGTCTGGGGCGGGTATGGATGTCCTTTCCGAAGTCTTGAAGGTGGTGAAGCTGGAGGGAGCGCTGTTTCACAACGGCGAGTTCTCGGCGCCGTGGAGTGTGCGCGCTGCGCCATCGTGCGTTCTGGCGCGCTGCTTCAGGGCTGGCACAGATCATCTGATCTTCTATCACTTCCTGACGGAGGGGCGCGCGTTTCTCCGGCTGGACAACGGAGAGCGCATCGCTTTGAATGCCGGTGATTTGGTGATGATCCCGCATGGCGACCGGCACATCATTGAGAATGGTCCGTCGACGCCGACGGTGGATAATTCGGAACAGCTGGACGAAGTCCTTGCGCAGGGACTGAAGCTCTGGCGCTTCGGCGGTGGTGGGGAAGTAACCAAATTTGTATGCGGCTACATGGCGTGCGACCCGCAGCTGAGCCGGGTCTTTCTGAGCGGGTTGCCGTCGGCGTTCAAAGTCAGCATTCGCGACGACCCTTCGGGCCGCTGGCTGGAAAGTTCGATTCGATTCTCGGTCGATCATGCGGGCGATTCGCGGGCAGGTGGCGAGGCGCTACTGGCAAAGCTCTCGGAAGTTCTGTTTGTGGAGACGCTGCGGGCATACATTACGAGCCTTCCGCCAGAACAGACTGGATGGCTGGCGGGCGCGCGTGACGCAGAAGTCGGAAAGACGCTGGCGCTTATGCACCGGGATCCGTCGCGACCGTGGACGATCGCGTCGCTGGCGAAAGAAGCGGGAGTGTCGCGATCGGTACTTGCCGAACGCTTCCGGCACTATTTGAACGAACCGCCGATGGCGTACCTTACGCGCTGGCGCCTGCAACTGGGCGCACAGTCGCTCACCGCAACGAGTCATTCGGTCGCGCAGATCGCAGCAGAGGTTGGCTACGAGTCGGAGGCGGCGTTCAACCGTGCGTTCAAGCGGGAGTTTGGCGCGCCGCCGGCGCGGTTTCGCGCGCAAGCGCGGACGAAACAGGCGAAGTCAGATCGTCAGGGAAGTAAGGCAACACATCTCTGACATACGAAAAATGCGCCTTGCCTCAAGAGCGCTGCGGCGGAGACCGATTGTCTTTCCTGACTCCTATTTCTCAATGGCACCCACGTCGCCCAGACTTCCACGGGGACGCAGGTTGCCGCGCTGATCGGATCCGATCAACTGGGTCGAATAGGTAGCCGCGTAAACCGTTATCTGAACACTGTCGCTGATCGGACCGGTCGCATAGGTTCCCCAGAAGTTGTCACCGAGCCCGGCAGTACCGAGGCG
>Ga0335082_10003012_pt1 | contig 18242 bp, 18 predicted proteins | sample Lox_Sample_41_FD_206718 | JGI IMG/M metagenome (GOLD analysis project Ga0335082, IMG submission 206718) | Soil microbial communities from Loxahatchee National Wildlife Refuge, Florida, United States - Lox_Sample_4.1 | ecosystem: Environmental > Terrestrial > Soil > Wetlands | place: USA... | reverse complement strand
CTTCGCGGCCATCCGGCGGGGCCGCGTCCGCCGGGTGCGCTCCCTGGCTCCGGACTGCCCCCGCCGCCTCGCCCGGGCCATCGAGCGCAGCCTGGCCCGGCGCCCGGCCAAGCGCTGGCGCTCCGCCGGGGCGCTCGCCCGTGCCCTCGACGCCGCCGCCGCCCGGTCGCTCCGGAAGACCCACCCGCGCGCCCGCCTGATCGCCCTCCTCGCCCACCGGGGCTTCGCCACCGAGGAGATCGCCCTCTCCCGGATGGACCTCGAGACCCTGAACGCCACCCGGACCGCCGACGCCCGCAAGACCACGCTCGCGCTCGACGTCTCGATCCCGGCCCGCCGGCGGTCGAGGGGCCTCCTCCTCACCCGGGCGGCGCTGGCGCTCGCCGCCGGCCTCGCGGCCTGGCTCGTCCGGCTGCCGTAGCCCGGGCGGCCCCGCCGGGCTACCATCGCGGCCTCCGTGCGCACCGCCGTCGCCCTCGTCTACGTCGCGGTCGCCTTCCTGTGGGGCTCGACCTGGATGGTGGTCCGGGTCGGGCTGCACGACCTGCCTCCGCTCCTCTTCGCCGGGGTGAGGATGGCGCTCGCGGCCGCGATCCTCGGACCGGTCGCCCTCCGCGGCGGCCACTGGCGCGAGATCGTGGGGCCGGCCCGCTGGCGGGTGGCGCTGGTGGGCCTCTTCCAGATCGCCATCCCCTACGGCCTCCTCTTCGCCGCGCAGCAGTGGGTCCCCTCCGGCCTGGCGGCGGTCCTCTTCGCCACCTTCCCGGTCTGGATCGCGCTCGTCGCCCGGGTGCTGCTGCCCGGCGAGCGGCTCACGCCGGCCAAGATCGCGAGCGCCGTCCTCGGGGTCCTCGGGATCGCGGTCCTCCAGTGGCCCCGCCTGGCCGAGCTCGAGCGCTCCCTCCCGCTGGCGCTCGGGAGCGCCCTGGTGGTCCTCGCCTCGATCACCGTGGCGGTGGCGAACGTGCTCGCCCGCCGCCACGCCTTCGAGGTGAGCCCGCTCGCCCTCACCACCGGCCAGGCGGCGGTGGGCGGGGTGGTCCTGCTCGTCGTCGCCTACCCCTTCGAGCACACCCACCCGGTGGCCTTCACCCCGGTGGCGGTGGGGGCGCTCCTCTACCTGGCGATCTTCGGCACCGCCCTCACCTACCTCGGTCTCTACTGGCTCCTCCCCCGCGTCCCCATCGCCGCGGTCGGGGCGATCCCCCTCCTCGACACCGCCTTCGCGGTGGCGCTCGGCGCCGCCATCCTCTCCGAGCCGGTGGGCTGGCCCTTCGCCGCCGGCGGGGCGATGGTGCTCGGGGCGGCGGCCCTGGCCGGGATGGGCGAGGGCGCGGCTCCCCCCTCCCCGCCCGGCCCGGCGGTGCCCTGACGGAACGAGCGCGCCCGCGGGCCGGCCGGGCGGTGGTAGCCTCGCGGGCCGATGAGGACCGTCACCGCCACCCGCTATGCCACGCCGCTGCGCGAGGGCGGCTCGCTCCCCGCCATCGTCGAGGCCGACGACTGCGGCCTCTACGTGGTGAAGTTCCGCGGCGCCGGGCAGGGGCCGAAGGCGCTGGTGGCCGAGCTGGTGGCCGGGGAGCTCGCCCGGGCGGCGGGCCTGCGGATCCCCGAGCTGGTGCGGGTGGAGGTGGACCAGGCCCTGGGGCGGAACGAGCCGGACTCCGAGATCCGCGGGCTCCTCAAGGGCAGCGTGGGGGTGAACCTCGGGCTCGACTACCTGCCCGGCAGCGTCACCTTCGATCCGCTGGCCGGCCCGCCCCCGAGCGCCGAGGAGGCGTCGGAGGTGGTCTGGTTCGACGCCTTCGTCACCAACGTCGACCGCACCCCGCGGAACCCCAACCTGCTCGCCTGGCACCGCCGGCTCTGGCTCATCGACCACGGCGCCTCCCTCTACTTCCACCACGCCTGGAGCAGGGCGGACCCGGAGAGCCCCTTCGCCGCGGTGAAGGACCACGTCCTCCTCCCCTGGGCGACGCGGCTCGCCCCGGCGGGCGCCCGGCTCCGGGGCCGCCTCGGGCCGGAGACCATCGCCCGCGTCCTCTCCGAGGTGCCGGACGAGTGGCTCCTCGCCGAGCCCGGCCTGGTCACGCCCGGCGATCACCGCGCCGCCTACCAGCGCCACCTCGAGCGCCGCCTCGGCGCCGCCCCGCTCTTCGAGGAGGAGGCCCGCCGTGCCCGCGACCTGCTCGTTTGACTACGCCGTGGTGCGGGTGGTCCCCCGGGTGGACCGGGAGGAGTTCGTCAACGCGGGCGTGATCCTCTTCTGCCTGGAGCGCGACCACCTCGCCGCCCGGGTGGAGCTGGACCGCAGACGGCTGCGCGCCGTCTGGCCGGAGGCCGACCCGGACCTCGTCGAGGAGCACCTGCGGGCCATCCCGCTGATCTGCGCCGGCGGCGAGGGGGCGGGGCCCATCGGCCGGCTCTCCCGGCGCGAGCGCTTCCACTGGCTGGTCGCCCCGCGGAGCACCGTGATCCAGGTCTCCCCGGTCCACGCCGGGCTGTGCGCCGATCCGGAGCGGACCCTGGTGGAGCTCGTCGACCGGCTGGTCCGCCTGCCGCGCCGGCGGAAGCCCGCTAGGCCTCGACGGCGAAGCGCGGCGCGTCCGCCCAGAGCCCCTCGAGGTCGTAGAACCCGCGCGACTCGCGGTTCATGACGTGGGCCACCACGTCGCCGTAATCGACCAGGATCCAGCGCCCGCCCTCGTAGCCCTCGACGCCGACCTTGGCCACGCCCTGGGCCTTCATGGTCTGCTCGACGTGGTCGGCGATGGCGCCCGCCTGTCGGTCCGAGTCGGCGGTCATCACCACGAAGTAGTCGGCGTAGCTCGTGAGCCCGCGGACGTCGAGGACGGTCACGTCCTCCGCCTTCTTGTCCAGGCCGGCGCGGGCGATCGCCAGGGCGGTGGGGCGCGCGGTGTCGGGGAGGTCGCCGGCCGCCGGGCGGGGGGCGGGCAGGGCGGGGGCGAGCGCGGCCGCCTTGGCCGCCGCCAGCCGGCGCGCCCGGCCGGGGCGCTTGGGCGCGCGGGCCTTCCCCCGGACCGGGCCGCGGGGGGTGCTCCGCCGCGCCGGGGGCTTCCTCGTCCCGGACTTCCTCGCCGCCGCCTTCTTCTTCGTCGCCATTCGGTGGTCCTTCTCCTCTGGGCTAGGCACGCACGTGCCCGTCGCCCTCGACCAGGAACTTCTGGGTGGTGAGCTCGGCGAGCCCCATGGGCCCGAACGCGTGGAGCTTGGTGGTGGAGATGCCGATCTCGGCGCCGAGCCCGAGCTCGCCGCCGTCGTTGAAGCGGGTGGAGGCGTTCACCATCACGGCGCTGGCGGTGACCTCCCGCTGGAAGCGCCGGGCGTTCGAGAGCTCGCGGGTGACGATGGCCTCGGTGTGGAGCGAGCCGTAGCGGGCGATGTGGTCGAGGGCGCCGTCGAGATCGGCCACCACCCGCACCGCCAGGATCTTGTCGAGGAACTCCTTGCCGAAGTCCTCGGGCGCGGCGGTGACCGCCCGGACGCCCGCCCGGGAGAGGATCCCGAGCGCGGTCGGGTCACAGCGGAGCTCCACGCCGGCCTCCGCCAGGGCCCGGCCGACCGGCGGGAGGAGCCGCTCCGCGGCCTCGCGGTGCACGAGCAGGCACTCGAGGGCGTTGCAGACCCCGGGGCGCTGCACCTTGCCGTTGACCGCGATCTCGACCGCCTGCCGCTCCGGGGCGCTCTCGTCGAGGAAGAGGTGGCACACCCCCTGGTAGTGCTTCACCACCGGCACCCGGGAGCGCTCCGCCACGGCGCGGATCAGGGAGGGGCCGCCGCGGGGGATGGCGAGGTCGATGAGGTCGTCGAGCTCGAGCAGGGCGAAGGTCGCTTCGCGATCTGGGACCGGGACCACCTGCGCGGCGGCGGCGGGGAGCCCGGCCTTGTCGAGCCCCTCGGCGAAGGCGGAGGCGAGGGCGAGCGAGGAGCGCAGGGCGTCCGAGCCCGGCCGGAGGATGGCGGCGTTCCCGCTCTTCAGGCAGAGCCCGGCCGCCTCCACCGTCACGTTGGGCCGGGCCTCGTAGATCATCAGCACCACGCCGAGCGGGATCCGGACCTTGCGGATCTCCAGGCCGTTGGGGCGGCGCCAGCTGGCGGTCACCTCGCCGACCGGATCGGGGAGGGCGGCCACCTCGCGCAGCGCCCGCGAGATCCCCTCCAGCCGGCGCTCGTCCAGCGCCAGCCGGTCGAGGAAGGCCTCCCCCTGCCCGGCCTTGCGAGCCGCGGCCAGGTCGTCCGCGTTGGCGGAGAGGATCGCCTCGGCCCGCCGCCCGATCGCCTCGGCGGCGGCCCGGAGGGCGGCGTCCTTGCGCCGGGTGTCGGCGCTCACCAGCGCGCGCGAGGCGCCGCGCGCGGCCTCGGCGAGCCGGCGCATCTCGGCGCGGAGGTCCTGCTCGGTGGGCTGGCGCATGCTCACTCCCGGGCGGTCTCGAGGACCACCAGGTCGTCCCGGTGGACGATCTCGTCGAGGTACTTATACCCGAGGACCCGCTCGATCTCGCTCGTCTTCACCCCGGCCAGCCGGCGCACCTCGTCGGCCCCGTACCCGGCCAGCCCGCGGGCGAACGGCCGGCCGGGATCGACCGCGATGTCCACGGGATCCCCGATCCCGAACTGCCCCTCCACCCCCCGCACCCCGGAGGGGAGGAGGCTGCGCCCCTGCTCCACCAGGGCGCGGCGCGCCCCGGGGTCGACCACGATCAGCCCCTTGCCGCGGGCGGCCGCCGCGAGCCAGCCCTTGCGCGAGGAGAGCCGGTCCCGCGCCGGGGCGAACACCGTCCCCACGTCCTCGCCGGCGAGCAGGGCGGCCAGGGCGCCGGGGCGCCGGCCGGAGAGGAGGGCGGTCACCACCCCCTGGGCGGCGAGCTTGCGCGCCGCCTTCACCTTGGTGGCCATCCCGCCCACGCTCCGCTCGTTGCCCGCCCCGCCCGCGATCCGCTCGACCTCGGCGGTGACCCGGGGCACGTCGTGGAGGAGCCTCGCCCCCGGCTCGGCCGGGTTCCGGTCGTAGAGGCCGTCCACGTCGGTGAAGATCACCACCGCCTCCGCCTCGACGCAGCCGGCCACCAGCCCGGCCAGGGTGTCGTTGTCCCCGACCTTGATCTCCTCCACGGCCACGGTGTCGTTCTCGTTCACCACCGGGATCGCGCCGGCGTCGAGGAGCCGCTCGAAGGTCCGGCGGGCGTTGAGGAAGCGGCGGCGCGAGGCCAGGTCCTCGGCGGTGAGCAGCACCTGGGCGGTGACCAGGCCGTGCCGGCCGAGGGCCTCGCCCCAGGCGGCCATCAGGTGGGGCTGGCCGGTCGCGGCGCAGGCCTGCTTGGTGGGGAGGTCCCAGGGCTTGCCCTTCCTGCGGGCGAGCCCGAGCCGCTCGGCGCCGAGGGCGATCGCCGCCGACGACACGAGCACGATCCTCCGCCCCTTGGCGGCCTCGGCCAGGTCCGCACCGAGCCGGGCGCAGTTCTGCCGGTCGAACCGGCCCTCCCGATCGGTGAGGGTGCCGGTCCCGACCTTCACGACGAGCCGCCTGGCGCGGCCGAGGGCGATCCGGGGCATGGGTCTCGGATACTAGCTCAGGGGAGGCGGTAGCCGACCGACGCCGCGATGGGCATGAGGCTCGGGCCGGCCTCCGCAGAGAGCTGGAAGTAGACGAAGTAGGCGAACCCGGAGTTGTCCACCTTGCGGGACTGGACCACGTCGGTCGTGCCGAAGCGGACCTCGCTCGCCGCGTCCTTGGTCGCCACCGCCGCCATGGGGAGGTCGTCCGAGCGGTACAGGTAGGCGGCGCCGTCCACCCGCGGATCGGCGTCCCAGTAGACGTAGGTGAAGGAGGTGACGATCGCCCCGTCGGGCAGGGAGATGGGAACCACCAGGAAATCGTCGTCCCCCGCGGTCTGGTAGCGGCCCACGCCGCCGGGGACGCTCTGCTGCGCGGTCTCCGTGGAGGTGACCCGCGGCACCCCCACCAGCGCGGAGACCGAGACCACCCCGCGCGGCAGCCGCTGGCAGACCACGGTGCCGTCCTCCTCCACCACCCTGATCGCCGAGCCCGGGCCACAGGTCCCGGTGATCCGCGCCTGCTTGCCGGCGAGCGCCTCGGCGTTCTTCACGATCTCCGCCGAGTGGACGTCGAGCGCGGCGGCGACCTCCTCCGGCATCCGATCCATCGCCAGCCGGCCGGTGCGGACGGCGCTGGCGTCGAGGCTCAACCCTTCGGGGGTCGGGGCGAGCGCCGTCGTGGGACGGTGGGCGGCGGCCGGAACCCCGGGTCCGCGCAGCACCGCCCAGCCGACCGCGCTCGCGGCCGCGGCCGACGCCGCGAGGACGGCCAGCACGATCCCCTTCCTGCGCATCCCGCCTCCCGTTTTCGTCACCGGCTTCTACCCCGCCGGCAGCGCCGGCGGCAATGCGGCGCAGGGGGCCCGCCCGGCCCGACCCGTGCTTCGTAGCCGACCGGCGGTCGCGCCGCCAGGAGGGTGGACCTACATGGAGGCGTCCGCGTTCGGGGAGGGGCTCTCCTCCGGCCATGCCGGGATCGATGCGCAGCACCAGGAGCTGGCGGCCGCCTCGGCCGAGCTCCGCGTCCTCCTCGAGGCCGAGGACCGCCTCGCCGCCGGGCCCGCCCTGGAGCGCCTGCGGCTCGCCACCCAGGCGCACTTCCGGTTCGAGGAGGAGCTCATGGCGCAGGGGTACGAGCACGCCCGCAACCACCGGGAGGACCACGCCTCGTTCCTCGCCGAGCTCGGCCGCATCTCCGCCGAGCTCGAGACCGGGATCACCGCCAAGGTCCGGCTCTGGGTGGCCTCGCGCTACCTCTCCTGGTTCCGCTACCACGCCCGCTCTGCGGACGCCGGGCTGGCGCGGTACCTGCGGCGCCGCGAGGAGGAGCTGGCGGCCGCGGCCCAGGCCGGCGCCCAGGCCGCCCCGGATGCGGGTCCGAAGGCCAAGGCCGCCCCGGCCGCCGCTCCCTGATCAGGCCCCCAGGGCCCCCCGCCCGATCTGCCAGACGCCGAAGCCGGCCATCAGCGCCCCCGACAGCGCGCCGAGGGCGCGGGAGAAGCCGGGGCCGAGCCGGGCGAGGCCGCCGGCCCCGAGCACCAGCACGGCGTTGCCCAGGACCAGGCAAGCGTAGAAGCCGGCCAGGAACGCGAGGCCGAGCCGCGGCGCCGAGCGCCAGCCGGAGGCCAGGGTCGGGCCGCCCACCGCGCTCCAGAAGAGCCAGGCGTTCGGGTTCGTGAGGTTGAGGAGCACCGCCCGGAGGAAGCCGCGGGGCGGGGTCGGCGCCCCGGCCGGCGGCGGCCGGAGGGCCGCGCGGAGGGTGGAGGCGGCGAGCCAGAGCACGATGGCGCCGCCCCCGATCTGGAGGGCGCGGAGGAGCCCGGCGGGCACCTGCGAGAGGGCGAGCAGCACCGTGGCGATCACCGGCGGATCGGAGACGAGCGGGACCAGGGTCACGGGGAGCGTCCGGCCCGCCCCGGCGCGGATCGACTGCGCGAGGACGTAGGCCTGGAACGGCCCGGGCGCGGCCGCGGAGGAGAGCCCGAGGACGGCGCCGGCGAGGAGGAGGGGGGTCACCGCGCGGCGCTCCGCGCCGCGGACGCGGCGGGGGCCTCGGCGGGCGGGACCGCGCCGAAGAGGGCGAGGAGAAGGGCCGGCCAGGGGTGCAACAGGACGCGGTTCATGGCGCTCGACAGGTGCCAGGCGAGCGGGAGTGGCGTGACGAGGAACACCGCGATCGTCTGCAGGAAGATCAGGGCGGGGGCGAGCATCGCGACGGAGGCGAGGGCTCGAGGGCGGAGGCCGAGGAGCACCGGGAGCGCCAGCGCTGCCGCCGGGAGCCAGAGCTCCACCCCGGGGAAGACTCCGGCCGCGTGGCCGAGGATGGTCGTCCAGCGCTCGGGATCGAGCACCTTCGCCGCCAGCGACGCCGCGGACTGGGACTGGGTCAGGGCCGGCGCGATCCCCGGAGACACCGCGAGGTGGAAGGTGGCCCAGGCGAGGGCGGGGAGCGCCGCCCCCGCACCGACGGCGGACAGCTCGCGGAGCGCCGCTCGCGCGCCCCGGGCACGCCAGGCGAGGAGGCCCCAGACGACGAACGCACAGGCCGCTCCGGCGAGCCCCTCGTTCTTGGTGAAGCCGGCGAGCCCGAGGGCGAGCCCGCCCATCGCCGCGCGACCCCGCTCCTCGGGGGCCTCGAGGCTCGCGCCGGCGAGGGCGAACCCGATCAGGAGATAGGAGGCCACCGGGACGTCGGCGTACTGGCAGGTGCCGAACCAGATCCACGACGGCGTCGCCAGCAGGAGCAGGGCCGCCCCACCGCCCGCCAGCGGCCCGCTGCGCCGCGCCACCGCCCCGGCGAGCGCCACGGGAGCGAGGAGCGTGAAGAGCGCGGCCACGAGCTGCGGGGCCGCGGTGGTCTCGCCCGCGTAGGCGAACAGGCGCGCGACCGCGAGCGGGAGGAGGAGCGGATACTCCGGGCGGCTCCAGGCGAGGTCCGGGACGAAGGCGTCGCGCCAGGCCGAGCCCGCCCGCAGGAGGAAGCGCGCTCGGAGGTTCCAGATCGCCCAGGCGTCCCACTCGCCGTGCGGCAGTCGCGCGATCCCTCCGACCACCGCGGCCGTGGCGACGATGAGGCCGAGGGCGAGCGCGACCTGCGCCGCGCGCCCGAGGGCATCCGGCGGCGACGAGGGGGCTGGGCGCACCCCGCGGGCGGCACGCGCCAGGCCGGCAGCCGCGATCACGAACGCGCCGGCGTCGACCGCGGCGTATGGGCCACCCAGGCGCCCGCCGGCCAGGAGCCAGGCGAACGCGAGGAGCGCGGAGAGGCCCAGCCCGAGGAGGATCGCCTCGGCGAGCCGTGCGCCGACGGCGAGCAGGTCCCGGCTCGGGGGGCCGAGGAGCCGCCCGAGGAGCAGGTAGGCGAAGGCGGCCGGCAGGGCGAGCGCGGCGCCGAGGGCGAGCGCGGTCACGGCGCCCGCCTGCCGAGGAGCACGACCTCGCCGGAGCGGGCGACCGGGACGAGCCCGAGGAGGGCTGCGATCTGCGTCGCGTGGGGCTCCGGGGCGGCGAGCGTGAGGAACCCGACCTTCCCGAGCCCGCACGCCTCGCGCCCCCGCTCGAGGCAGTCGCGGAGCATGACCGGGGTCGCGATCGCCGGCGCGAGGGCGTACTCGGTCAGGTAGAGGCGGGCGGCATCCGACGCCGAGGTGGCCGGATCCTCGAGGACCGCCACGCCCAGGCGCGCGCCTGGCGGCAGCGCCGCGCGGAGCGGGGAGAGCACGGCGTCCGCCTCACCGGGGGAGTTCGCGGCCGGTGAGCGCCGGGGCCCCTGGAAGAGCCGGTAGGCCGGCAGGGCCAGGCCGAGCGCGGCGGCGACGAGCAACGCGAGGGACCGCCGGAGCGGGGAGAGGCGCATGGCTGGCGATCCTACCCGAGAGCCGGCCGGCGCGTCCGCCCGCGCTCCAGCGCCTCTACCGCAGCTCCAGCTTCAGCCCCATCTCCACCAGCTTCAGGATCACCTCGGCGTTCCCGCGGGCGTCGTTCACCGGGTGGTGGTCGTGGGCGCTGGTGCGGAGGTGCTTCCACTGGGCGTAGGCGTCCTTCACCATCCCGCAGTAGAGGTCGCCGATCCGCCGGCCGCTCCAGCCGAAGGGGTTCCGCCCCAGGAACGTGTGGAAGTACCAGTTCACGAACTGCCAGTCGAAGGCGAGGTTGTCCGAGTAGAGCACCGGCTTCCCCCGCGTGGTCTCCTGGATCCAGCGCTCGAAGGCGGCCATCACCTCGCCCGGCTCGTCGTGGCGGAGGTGCTCCTCGCGGGTGGTCCCGGAGATCGCCAGGGCCTCGGGGAGCCAGAGGTCGGCGATGGGCCGGGTCCGCCCGTAGAAGGTCCGCGAGAGCCCCGGCTCGACCAGCACGGCGCCCAGCGAGACCATCGAGTACTTGCCGGGGATGGGCCCGTCGGACTCGACGTCCACCACGTAGACGGACATCCCGCGCTCTCCTCAGTCCCGCTCGAGGTAGTCGAGGTTCACGCCGAAGGTCTCGGGCAGCCGGAGCGCGGAGACGAACGCGAGGACGAGCCAGAACGCCCCCACGGCGAGCGCGGCGGGGACGAGCCCGGCCGGGCGCCGGAGCGCCTCCACGGACGAGGTGACCACCACCACCAGCCCGCGCACGAAGTTCGGCACCGTGGTCGCCACGGTGGCGCGGATGTTGGTGCCGAACTGCTCCGCGGCGACGGTGACGAAGATGGCCCAGTAGCCGCTCGACACCCCGAGCAGGCCGCAGAGCGCGAGGAAGAGCGGCGGGGAGGCGCCCCGCCCTCCCACGAAGTAGAGGGCGATCGAGCCCGTGAGCATCGACAGGAAGAGGAGCACCACCCGGCGCCGGCTCCCGATCAGCTGCGAGAGCGTCCCGCTCGCCACGTCCCCGAGGACGAGCCCGCCGTAGAACATCATGACGGCGTCGCCCGCGCTCACCGGCCCGGTCACCCCGAGCACCTTGGCGAGCTCGGGGGAGAGGAGGACCAGGATCGCGTTCGCGAACCAGATCGGGACGGCGATGAGGATCGACGCGAGGTAGCGCCCGAAGCGGCTCCAGCGGGTGAAGAGCGAGAGGAAGTTCCCGCGCGAGACGTCGGGCGCGCGCTCCAGGGCCCGGAACATCCCGGACTCGTGGACGCTGACGCGGAGCAGGAGGAGGACGAGCCCGAGCCCGCCGCCCACCCAGTACGCCCAGCGCCAGTCGAGCGTCTTCGCCACCACGTTCCCCACCACCGCCCCGGACACGCCGACGGAGGCGACGATCATCGTCCCGTAGCCGCGGAGGCGGGCCGGGAGGATCTCGGAGACGAGCGTCACGCCGGCCCCGAGCTCGCCGGCGAGCCCGACCCCGGCGACGAACCGGAGGGCCTTGTAGGTGGCCAGGTCCTGCACGAAGCCGTTCGCGAGCGTGGCCAGCGAGTAGAGGGTGATCGAGCCGAACAGGATGTGGAGCCGCCCGCGCCGGTCCCCGAGGACGCCGAACAGGATCCCGCCGAGCAGCATCCCGACCATCTGCCAGTTGAGGACGGAGAAGCCCTGGGAGACGAGCGCGTCGCCGGCGACCCCGAGCGCGGTCAGGCTCGGCTTGCGGACGATGCTCACGAGGATGAGGTCGTAGATGTCGACGAAGTAGCCGAGCGCGGCCACCACCACCGCCGCGGAGAGCACGTTGCGCGCGGCGGGCGCCGCGACGTTCTGCGAGGAGGCCTCCATCGGGAGCACCCACATAACCACGGGTCACCCCCGGCGTCGAGGCGGCGACCCCCGGCCAGGGGGGACGGCGGCTGGGGCTCCGCCGTTCGGGGTGCACGCAGACCTTGCCGCTGCTGCGCTGGAATCGGGCATTGCACGCAGAATTGGGTGTTCTCCCGCGAGTGAAGGCCGACTCCGGGTCGGGGTGATCCCGCCACGATCGGGTGGGATCACATCGCGCAGGCGGCCGAGATCAGGAAGTCTTGGCGATGGTTTCTGGATCTCGGCATACGACCCCACGGGGTTGGGGATCTTCGGCACGGATCTTCCAGGCGTTTTCTCCGAGAGCCAAGAACACGCAGCGGGGGGAGTACCGATGAGCAGCGAGAGCGGAAACGACGCGCTCGTGATCCAGATGGACGGCGTCTTCGACGCGAGCACGGCCCGGGACCTGGCCCGGACGCTCGCCCAGCGGCCGGAGGCCGAGGTCTACATCGACCTCACGCGGGTGCGCGAGTTCGACGACTTCGGGGTGACGGTCCTCGGCCAGGCGATGGCGGCGGCGCCGGCGCGGGTCTCGGTCCGCGGCCTCCGCCAGCACCACCTCCGCCTCCTGCGCTACCTCGGGATCGACGCCGGGCAGGCGCCGCTCGGTCGCGGGCGCGGAGCCGATCTGGCGGCCGAGGCCGGCTAGCGCGCATCCCATCACCCCGGGACGCCGCAGGGAACGGTTCGCCCCTCCCGCGGGAGCGCGCAGCGGTACACTCGACGTGGCCCGCGCCATGCTCGATCCCCTCGTCCGCCTCCTCGCCCGCAACCCCCTCCTCCTCCTCTTCCTGGTCGCCGCCGTCGGCTACCCGCTGGGCCGCATCCGGATCCGGGGCAGCCAGCTCGGGGTGGCGGCGGTCCTCTTCGTCGGCCTGGGGGCAGGGGCGATCGATCCGGCCCTGGCGCTCCCCGAGATCGTCTACATGCTGGGGCTGGCCCTGTTCGTCTACACCATCGGGCTCTCCTCCGGCCGCGCCTTCGTCTCCTCGCTCCGCCGGGACGGCCTGCGCGCGAGCGCGATGACCGTCGGGGCGGTGGCCCTCGCCACCCTCCTCTCGGCCGTCGCCCAGCGGCTCATGCGGCTCGACGTGGGGATGACGGCCGGGCTCTTCGCCGGGGCGATCACCAACACCCCCGCCCTGGCGGCGGCCATCGAGACCCTGAAGCAGGCCACCCCGGAGCGCGCCCTCTCCGAGCCGGTGGTGGCCTACTCGATCTGCTACCCGTTCGGCGTGGTCGGGGTGGTCCTGGCGATCCGGGTCGCCTTCAAGCTCTGGAAGCCCGACCTGGCCGCCGAGGCGAAGCGCCTGGGCGAGCTCGGGGCCGCCAACGAGCCCCTCGGCGCCACCACCGTCCGGGTGACGCACGACATGGGCGGGCTCGCCATCGAGGAGCTCGTGCGCGGGCTCCGCTGGCGGGTGATCTTCGGCCGCCTCCGCCGCGAGGGCCACCTGATGCTCGCCGCCCCGGACGTCCGGCTCCGCCCCGGCGACCTCGTCACGGTGGTCGGCTCCGAGGGCGAGGTGGCCCGCGTGGCGGAGCGGCTCGGGGAGGTCTCCGAGGAGCGGATCGACCTCGACCGCAGCGAGTTCGACCTCCGGCGCATCTTCGTCTCGAACCCCGAGGTGGCGGGGCGGCCGCTCCGGGAGCTGGATCTCCCGCGGCGCCTGGGCGTGGTCATCACCCGGGTCCGGCGCGGGGACGTGGACCTGCTCGCCAACGACGAGCTGCGCCTCGAGCTCGGCGACCGGGTCCGGGTCCTCGGCCCGGTGAAGCAGCTCGCCCCGGTGACCGCCTACTTCGGCGACTCCTACCGGGCCGCCAGCGAGGTCGACATCCTCACCTTCGGGCTCGGCCTGGCGCTCGGGCTCCTCCTCGGCATCCTGCCCCTCCCGCTCCCCGGCGGCGTCCGGGCCACCCTCGGCTTCGCCGGCGGGCCGCTCATCGTCGCCCTCGTGCTCGGGACGGTGGAGCGGACCGGAGGGATGGTCTGGACCCTCCCCTTCAGCGCCAACGTGGCCCTCCGGCAGGTGGGGCTGATCCTCTTCCTGGCCGGGATCGGGACGCGGGCGGGCTCGGGCTTCCTCGCCACGTTCGCCAGCCTGCAGGGGGTCGCCCTGTTCGCGGCCGGGGCCGTCATCACCTTCCTCTGCGCCCTGGCCTCGCTCTGGGGGGCCCACCGGCTGCTGGGCGTCCCCATGAGCCTCGCCCTGGGGATGGTGGCGGGGATCCACACCCAGCCCGCCGTCCTCGGCTACGCCCTGGAGCAGACCAAGAACGAGATCCCGAACCTCGGCTACGCCGCGGTCTACCCGGCCGCCACCATCGCCAAGCTCCTCCTGGTCCAGGTGCTCGTGGCGCTCGGCTGATCGCCCCCGGCGGGCCAAGGCCCTCCCAAGTTCCGGTCGATCGCCGCCCCCCTTCCCGCTAGACTGCAGGCAGCGCGAATGCAGGATGTCCTCGGCAACACCCTCGGCCTCAAGCCCTCCCAGCTCCACGCCCTCCGCCGCACCTACCGCCGCCGCGTCGACGCCTGCGACGTGGTGTCGCCGGAGCTCGCCCGCCACCTGACCGAGGTCTCGCGCGAGACCAACCGGCAGATCGGGGTCTTCCTCGACCGGAAGGGCGACGTCCAGGCGGTGATCGTCGGGGACGCCCGCCGCCTCGAGCTGCCGGACGTGGGCCGGGCCCGCGCCGGCGAGAGCCGCCTGCGCGGCGTGCGGCTCGTCCACACGCACCTGCGCGGCGAGCCGCTCTCGCGGGACGACCACACCGACCTCGCCCTCCTCCGGCTGGACCTGGTGGCCGCCATCGAGGTGCGCGAGGACGGCCTGCCGGGCCGGGTGCACTATGCCCACCTCGTCCCCGAGAACCCGCAGGGCGCGATGTGGAAGGACGAGGAGGCCCCGAGCGTCCACGAGCTCGCCTACGACGCGCACGCCGGGGCGCTCGCCCTGGAGGAGGAGTTCGCCCGCGCCCGGGCGGTGCGGCGGACCGGCGGCCGGGAGCGCGCCATCCTGGTGGGCTTCGGCGGGCGGGCCCGGGGCCGGCCCGAGGCGGAGGCCTCCCTGGAGGAGCTCCGCGAGCTGGCCCGCACCGCGGGGGTGGAGGTGATCGACGCCTCGCTCCAGCTCCGCCGCGATCCGGACCCGCGCTACCTGATCGGCAAGGGCAAGCTCGAGGACGTGGTCCTGCGCTCCATGCAGCTCATGGCGACGATGATCGTCTTCGACGCCGAGCTGTCGCCCTCCCAGGCCCGCCACATCGCCGAGGCCACCAGCCTCAAGATCCTCGACCGGACCCAGCTGATCCTCGACATCTTCGCCCAGCGGGCCCAGTCGGCGGACGGAAAGCTCCAGGTCGAGCTGGCGCAGCTCCGCTACCTCTACCCGCGCCTGGTGGGGCGCGACGACTCCCTCTCCCGGCTCGCCGGCGGCATCGGAGGCCGGGGCCCGGGCGAGACCAAGCTCGAGATCGACCGCCGTCGAGTGCGTGACCGGATCACCGCGCTGGAGCGGCGGATCGAGGCGCTGGGCGCCGACCGCCAGCTCCGCCGGCGCCAGCGCAACGCCCGCGGGCTGCCGGTCCTCTCGATCGTCGGCTACACCAACGCCGGGAAGTCCACCCTCCTCAACGCCCTCACCGACTCCGAGGTGCTGGCCGAGGACAAGCTCTTCGCCACCCTCGATCCGACCAGCCGCCGCCTCCGCTTCCCACGCGACCGCGAGGTGATCGTCACCGACACGGTCGGCTTCATCCGGGACCTCCCGCCCGACCTGGTGGCCGCCTTCCGCGCCACCCTGGAGGAGCTCGGGGACGCCGACCTGCTGCTGCACGTGGTGGACGCGTCCGATCCCCGCCAGGAGGAGCAGATCGCGGCGGTGGACGAGATCCTCCGCGGGCTCGGCCTGGCGGAGAAGCGGCGACTCCTGGTCCTGAACAAGATCGACCGGCTCTCCGCCGGCGACGGCCGGGCCCTCGCCCACCAGCGCGACGGCGTGGCGATCTCGGCCGCCACCCGGGCCGGGCTGGGCGAGCTCCTGGAGCGCTGCGAGCGCGCCCTGTGGGCGGACGGGCGGGTGGCGCTCGGCGAGGTGGCCTCGCCGGGACCGGCGCCGGCGCCCGCCGAGCCCGGGACCGAGACCGAGGACCCGCCGCCGGCGGACGCCGCCGCGGCCCGCGACCCAGAGCCGCCGCCCCCGGCCCCGGCCACCCCCGGCGGCGCCGCTCCGCGCCTCCTTCCCGCGGCCCTCCGGCGCGTTTCCTGATCCGGCGGGCTCGTGAGAGGATGCGTCCCTTCGATGCGACCCCAGCGCGCCGCGCTCGCCTTGCTCGCCCTCGCCGCCTGCTCGCGCGGCGACGAGGCGGCGCGCAGCCGGCTCCTCGCCCGCGACGAGCGGCGCCCGGCCCCCGCCGCCTACGACGCGGCCCACCCCGAGGCGACGCTCGGGCTCGGCGCCGGCGAGGCCGCCCGGCGGCTCGGCTCCTTCGAGTGGACCGCAGGGGTCGAGTGGTCGGTCTCGCGGGAGGGGGCGGACGCCCAGCGCGTCCGGGCGGTCGAGCGCCACACCCTCCGGCAGTCGGCCGACGGCGCGTTCCAGCTCGGATCGGAGATCGACCCGGGCCTCGGGCCGGGCTCCGAGACCGGGCGCGACGTGGTCTGGGTCCAGGGGATGACCTACGCCCGCTCCCGGCCCGCTCCCTGGCGAGAGCGCCCCACCGATCGGGGCCGCGACGCGGCGCGGTTCCGCGACGAGACCTTCGGGCTCCTCTCGCAGATCGCCGCCCTCTACGGCCCCGCCCTGCGCCTCCAGCCGGCCGGCGACGCGAGCGTGCTCGGCCGGCCCGCCCACCGCTACCGCTTCGCGCTGGAGCGCGCCGCGTCGCCCCCCGCGCCGGCGGGTCCACCCCCCGGGCCGCCCCCCGACCCGGACACCGCCCGCCGGCTCGCCTTCCTCGGCGGCCTGATCCCGCTCTCGGCCGAGGGTGAGGTCCTGGAGGACGCCGAGACCGGGGTGCCGCTGCGCGCCCGGCTCTCCAGCGCCTTCGGCTCGAGCAGCCTCCCGGCGGTGCGGACCACCCTGGAGCTCTCCACCCAGGTGAAGGCGTTCGGGGACAAGGTGCCGGCGGTGGCCGCGCCGCCGAAGGCGCGCCCCGACGAGCGCAAGCCGGCCGGGCCCTCCACGGCCCTCGAGGCCGCGGGGCTCAAGAAGCGCGGCGAGAAGCCCGGGGAGTCGGAGCCGTCGGACGAGGGGGAGTAGGGAAACGATTGACGATCGCGCCGCAGGCGTGCTTTCCGTGAGGGGCGATGAGAGCCTTCGCTCGATACGCCTGGGCGGTGGTCGGCTATCACCTCGCGGTCGTGGCTTGGGGCGCCTTCGTGCGCGTCACGGGCTCCGGGGCGGGCTGTGGCCGGAGCTGGCCCACCTGCAACGGCGAGGTGATCCCCCGGTCGCCCGAGGTCCGGACCGCGATCGAGTTCGTCCACCGGGTCACGAGCGCGATCGCGGTCGGGCTGGTGGCGGTCCTCGTGGTCTGGGCGGTGCGGAGCTTCCCGCGCGGCCACGCCGCCCGCCGGGCCGCCTGGTCCGCCGGCGCGTTCCTCGTGGCCGAGGCGCTCATCGGGGCGGCCCTGGTCCTCTTCGGCTGGGTGGCGGGCGACGTGTCGGCGGCGCGCGGCTGGGCGGTGGCGATCCACCTCGCCAACACCTTCCTCCTCCTCGCCTCCCTGGCGCTCGCCGCCACCTTCGCCGAGGCGGAGCCGCGCCCGCTCTCGATCTCCGGGCGGGGGCCGCTGGCCGCGATCCTGCTCCTCGCCCTCGCCGCGGCGGTCATGGCCGGAGCCACCGGGGCGATCGCCGCGCTCGGCGACACCCTCTACCCCGCCCTGAGCTTCGCCGAGGGGCTCGAGCGGGAGACCTCCACGGGCGCGAGCGTGCTCCTCCGGCTCCGCGTCCTCCACCCCTTCGCCGCGCTCGGGTCGGCCATCGCCTCGCTGGCCTTCGCCCGGGTCGCCCTGCGCTCCCGGCCCGAGCCCCGCGTCCGCACCTGGACGGTGGCGGTGGTGGCCCTGGTGGCGGTGGAGGTCTCGGCCGGAGTCCTCAACCTCGCCCTGCTCGCCCCCGCCTGGCTCCAGATCCTCCACCTCCTCTTGGCGGACGTGACCTGGCTCGCGCTGGTGCTCCTCTCGGCGGCCACGCTCGCCACCGCGCGGCGCGGCGAGCCCGCCGAACCGGCCCGCCCGCTGGGCGTCGTCGCCGGCCGCTGAGCCGCCCTCCCGGGCGGTGGCCTCTACGCCTCGCCCGGGACGAGCCGCCGCCACTCCACCATCAGGCAGCGGTCCTGGACCACCTGCATCCCCGCCCTGGCGAGCGCCTGGGCGAAGGCGTCGTCGCGGATCCCGAGCTGCAGCCAGACCGCACGCGGACGGAGCGCCAGGAGGTCGTCCAGGTGGCCGGCCAGGTCCGCCGGGCGGCGAAACACGTCCACCAGGTCCACCGGCCGGGGCACGTCGGCGAGCTTCCGGAGGACCGGGCGGCCGAGGATCTCCTTCACCTCGGGGTAGTAGACCGGGACCGGGACCACCTCGAGCCCCGCCTGCGCGAGGAAGCTCGGGACGTAGAACGCCGGCTGGTCGGCCTGGGCTTCCGTCTTGATCCCGAGCACCGCCACCCGCCGCACCGATCGCAGGAGCTCGCGGATCTTCCCGTCGTCCTCGAGCAGGTTCTCCCTCCAGGCGTCCATCGCGTGCTCCTCCTCGCCTAGCTCTGGCGCGCCCGCCCCCCGGGCGCAAGCGGCCCGCGCCCTCCCGGCTTCGAAGGAGGGGGGCGGCCGTGGAATCTCCAGGAATTTCGGATGCCTGGGGTCTGGGAGGGGCTTCGTCCCGAACCGCTCCGAAAAAATGGACAGCACGCCCCGTCCGCCTACGATGGCCTCCATGGA
>Ga0335082_10003011_pt1 | contig 18246 bp, 16 predicted proteins | sample Lox_Sample_41_FD_206718 | JGI IMG/M metagenome (GOLD analysis project Ga0335082, IMG submission 206718) | Soil microbial communities from Loxahatchee National Wildlife Refuge, Florida, United States - Lox_Sample_4.1 | ecosystem: Environmental > Terrestrial > Soil > Wetlands | place: USA... | reverse complement strand
GGTCCTGGTTCCTTCGGCAGCTTGTGTTCCTGGTCCCAATAGGCGCTGGGAGGATGATCCGACTTCGCACCCGGGATGGCCTTGTCACCCGCCGAGCTCAGCTCCGGCCCCGTTCCTTCTTCCAGTAACCCGATCGTAGGCGTGTACATCGACTCGCGGAACTTTCCGCCGGCCGGCGGTAAGGCTCCCGCAACCACGCCAAACGCCTTGCCGTTCACAATCGAAGTCGAAATGTAATCTCCCACCATCAGTCCGCCGGAGGTGTTCGGCAGCCAGCTGGTGCTCATTCCCTGGCCGAGGATCTTCCCTTGCACCCAGGTGCTTCCTCCATTGTGAGAGGAAATAAATCCGACGCCCAGCTTACAAGTTGAGCCCGAGCAGTTCGAGACCGGATAGAAGTAGAAGCTCAGCCCCAGGTGCGCCGTGCTGCCCGAAGTCGCCGGGTCCACGCCAATGCCTGGAATGAAGTGGTCCACCGTGCTGTTGGTGGGATCAATCGGAATCCGCGCCACTGCGGACCAGGTCCTCCCATCGCTCGACGTGCTCATTACGATGTCATTCGAGCTGCAACCGCTGCGGAAGCGGCAATCCGGCCACACCACGTACACCGTGCCGGCTCCATCAATCTCAGCCGATGGCAGGGTAGGCGTCCGCAGGCCACCCCCGACTCCGTGGTCGCTAATGTTAGCCACCGTGACCGGATTCTTCCACGACTTGCCCCCGTCGGTAGACGTGAACGCCTGAATACCGTTGCCGGTAAAGGGCACGACCACAGTTCCGTTCGGCTGCACCACCGGCTGTCCGCCCAGGCCAAACGCATTGGGCACATTGACCGCAGCGCCCCAGGTCTGGCCGCCGTCGGTTGAGGTGCTCATTTGCACCTGGCCACCATTCCCGGCAGCGTCCCACTCGACGTAGCAATGCCCATAGAACGGGCTGCTCGAGGTATTGTCGCAGGCGATCCAGTCCTTGTCGTCAAAGCCGTTCGTTTGATGTACGTTGACCGGGTTGTCCCAGTGGAGGGCATCACTCGAACCGCTGGAAAGGACTCCCACGCCAATTCCATCGGTGATGGCGATGGTAGCAATCAGCCATCTGCCGTGCGCGGCGTCATAGGCCACCGAGGGATCGCTCACCGAGGTGTACTTTCCGCCCTGGTAAAACTCCGTGATGCCGGGCAGGAATCCGTGGGTCCAGTGCGCGCCGGCATCGGTCGAGGTCGCAAAACCGATATCTGAGCAGCCGCCGTCAAAAATGCGGCCGGTCTGGAAGGCGCTGACCATCGTGGAACCATACGCGAATGTGTCCGGCTCGACCTGCGTAGCATGCTGGCTTTGGGGATTGTCAAAAGGATCGGAACTGATGCGGGTCGCTCCTTTTTGCGCCTGAGCGGGCGTCAGGAAGATACTCAATATAAGAGCTGTCAATATGGAGAGTACCCTGTGGCCATTCAAACTAGAGAATCTCAGATTCATAATTTCTCCTTTCATAGCTATTCATGACTGGACTCGGGTGGTTCCAGCTTTCTTGGAATCCGGCCCTCGTGGTCCCAGAACCGTATCGGGCCGTGATCGGATTTGGCGTTGGGAATCGGTTTGTCGCCCGCCGAACTGAGCAACGGTCCCGCTCCCTCTTCGAGCACGCCCACCTTTGGCGCGTACATAGACTCGTGGAACTTGCCGCCGCTGGGCGGCAGAGCGCCGGCAAAGACACCGTAGGCCTGACCGTTAACGAACGAGGTCGAAATGTAATCGCCCACCATTTGCCCCAGCGAGGTGCTGGGCAGCCAGTTGTTGTTCATCCCCTGAGCAAGAATCTTTGCGGCAGCCCAGGTCTGTCCGCCGTCGCGTGAAGAGACCGCTCCCACGCCCAGCTGGCAGGTGGATTGGCTGCAATTCGCCACGGAATAGAAGTAAAACGTGACTGCGATATGGGCTGTGCTTCCCGAGGTGGTGGCATCCACCGCCAGCCCCGGAATGAAGTGGTCCACCGTCGAGGTAACCGGATCAATCGGAATGCGGCTGGGAGACGTCCAGTTCTTGGCATCGGTGGATGTGCTCAGCACCAGGTCGTTGGAGGAACACCCGCTGCGGAAACGGCAGTCCCACCACACTACGTAAACCTTGCCTGCCGCGTCCACTTCGGCCGTGGGCAGCACGTAGACGGCGCGCAGGTTTCCTGCGACGGCGTGATCGCTGATACTCGAAATGGTAGTTGGGCTGTTCCAGTTCCTGCCACCATTGGTGGAGGTGAATACTTCGAGATCACCAAAGAAGGAAAGAAAGGGAACGACCACCGTCCCATTGGGCTGCACTACCGGTTGTCCGCCGAGTCCGCCGGCATTCGGCACGGAGGCGGCCGCGCTCCAGGTTTGTCCACCATCGCTGGACGTACTCATTAATACTTGCCCGCCATTCCCGGCATCGTCCCATTCCACGTAGCAGTGTCCAAAAAACGAACTTCCGGAGTTGCTGTCGCAGGCAATCCATTCTTTGTCGGCGAACGAGCTGCCGTTGTTGACCACGACCGGATTGTTCCAGTGGATGCCATCATTCGAGCTGCTGGCCAATACCGCGTTGTTGAAGGACCCCAGCCCGAGGGAAGCGACCATCCACTTGCCGTGGGCCGCGTCGTAACTGACCGCCGGGTCACTGGCCGCCTCATACGGCCCGTTCTGATAGAACTGGGTGATGCCGGGGAGAAATCCGCTGGCTTTGACGGTGCCGTTGTTGGCATAGGTCGCAAATCCGATATCCGACGAGCCTCCACCGAAAATGCGGCCCACTTGAAACACCGTCACGAAGGTCGAGCCGAAAGAGTAAGTATCCGGCTCCACCTCGGTGGCGTGCTGGCTTTCAGAATTGGTAAACGGATCTGAACTGAGCTTCATCAGGCCTTTCTGCGCCTGGGCGGTCAGCGAGAGGAAAACCATGCCGGTCAGCACTAGGATCAGTAGTGGTCGGATAGAAAAAAAGGCAGAAAACAATAAAGACCTACGCCGTGGATTCATAGGACTCCCCTTTTTGAGTACATCCGTTTTGTGAGTGCATCTGCGTGTGATTCTTGTGGGCGGAAGGCCGTCAGATGGGGTTTCCGGCAGGCCACGGAGCAATATAGTCCGGCGCGGCAGCCCGGTCAATCCATGGACTTTCTTCTCAATCTGCCTGGTATGCACCTCTACTACTTACGCTTATTTGGGATTCAACGCCGCGAAGGCGCTGCGGTGGAATGGGGAGGGCAGTCCAAGCGCAACGATCTACGCTGGTAATTTCAGTCAGGGAACATATAACGGTTCCAGAACCCTGTCAATGTGCAGAGTTTTTCAGTGGGTTTCGCTCTGGGCCCAAAAAATGGGGGTTGAGCGGAGGGGAAGCGGGCTGGTCTACCGCGAGGCTTCTTCCAATCGCCCCTGCTCCGCCTTCTCCTGGCATTCGATGCAGTGGCGGGTCCAGGGCACGGCCTCCAGACGCTTGGGATTGATTTCCTTGCCGCAGGAGATGCACTCACCGAACGTGCCTTCGCGGATGCGCGACAGCGCGTTCTCCACCATCTGCAGCAACTGGCGGTCGTTGTTGCTCTGGTGAAACAGGAACTCTTTGTTGTAGGAACTGGCAGCGCGATCGGCGATGTCCTGCGCCGAATCTTCGTCCACGGTGCGCCCGTCCTGCTCGGTGCGCGAAACCATGCGCCGCAGGTCGTGTTGCCGGCCTTCCAACTTCTTCTTGAAATATTCCAGTTTCTTCTTGTCCATGGTAGCTAACTTCACTGCTCTACCTGCACTTCCTGTCCGCTTGTGGCCAAACGAAGATGATATGCGCCTGAAATAAGATGCGTCAACTGCCGCTGTGGATTCCCAGGAGATATTGGGGAGGAGGTACCTTCCACGTTGCGGAAAACTTCATCACCGGGGAAGAGGTGCTGGCATGTTCGCCAGCCAGTCTGCCAACACCGCCATCGCCGCCGCGTTTTCCCGCAATTCCTGGGGCACAATCTTGTCCAATGTGTCCGCTGCCGAGTGGTGATAGTTGAAGTAGGTGCGCGTGTCCTGCATGATGCCAAATGCCGGAACGCCGGCCCGGGCAAGGGGAGCGATATCCGAGCCCGGACTATGGGTTGAGAGCCGGATCACATTCGCACCGAACTCTTGCAGCGCGTCCTTGACCGGTTGCAACAGTGCAAGCGCATCCGGATTGATCCGCGCCTGAAATCCCAGCGGGTGCCCCGCCCCCAAATCACTCTCGATGCCCGCCACGTGATTGCTCATCTCTGCGGCGTGCTCGGCAGCGTAGGCATCGTGGCCGCGCCCACCGTTCTCTTCGTCCATCCACGCGATCACGCGGATGGTGCGCTTGGGATGAAGGTTCAGGTGCCGCATCAGATACGCGGTCTCCATGGCAACGGCGACTCCTGCGCCGTCGTCAATCGCTCCCGTGCCCAAGTCCCAGGAATCCAGATGGCCGGAGACCACCACCACCTGCTCCGGATGCTCGCTTCCCTTGAGGTCGCCGATAACGTTGTAACTGATCACGTCCGGACCATTCTGTGAGGTCAGAGTGAGATGTACACGCACTCTGCCCTCGGTGGCCAGGCGTGCGATGAGCCCGGCATCCTCGGCAGTCACTGCAGCGGCAGGAATTCCCCCCGGCTCGCTCCACCCCGTATGAGGAATTCGGTAATCCGCGCCGCCCACAGAGCGCACCAGGCAGGCCACAGCACCGAGCTCCTTTGCGGCCCGAGCGCCGCGCGTCCGATACTCCACCGCCTCGCCATACGCCTCACCCGAAAGACCGTTGGCTGCCTTCTGCTTGTCGAACTCGGCGTTAAACAAGACAGCCTTGCCCGCTACCTTGTCTCGGCCCAAACTCTTCAATTGCGCAAAATTCCTGGCCACCACGACCTCGGCAGTCAATCCGTCCGCAGAGGTCGGAGTACTGCCACTCAAGGCAGTCAGGACGATCTTCTGGTTCGTCTCCGGAACGTGACCGGGATACTCCACCAACTCGGCAGTCTCGATGCCGCGAATCCACTTGGGGACGGTCACTTTTTCCAGCTGCACCTCGAGTCCCAATTGGCGCAACTCGCCCGCCACGTACTCGACCGCTGCCTGGGCCTGCGCCGAGCCTGCCGACCGTGGTCCGATGTTGTCGGTCAGATGCGCTACCTGCCGGTAGGCGTAGTCGTCATGCAAGGCGGCATCGCGAACAGCATCCAGTTCACTCTCCAGCACTGCGGCCGAGGTGTTTTCCCCGGGCTGTGCAAAGGAGTTCAGGACAAACATCACAATGGCAAGAAATACAAGGACGGTTAGAGTGCGCATAATGTGGGCTAGTCTAAGGGGAGCAACGCCGCCTTGGGAAGGGACTCACTAGCAATGGAGGCGCAGCGTCCTCGCTTGTCAGGATCACTCTCAGCTCCCCGCGGTCGGGTAGGGACGGTAAGGACCAGGTCCAAGAAAATGCGGCCCCATTTCTGGGGCCACGATTCTCAAAAGAGGCAAATGGAAGGAGTCAGGAAAGGTGATGCAAGGCACAAACCCAAAAGGGTTGGCTCAGAGAGAGAAGTCGGGAACAACGAGTGAAGGTCATTTCGTCGGCGGCCTCTTTCATTGACATCCGAAAGGAGCACTTGCCCAGCCAAAGCGGGAAGTCACTGGGGCCTGTGACGTGTCTAGCGCAAGTGTATGAAGAAAGGCAGGTTAAGAATCGCAACAACCCGGTTATTGACATCCAGACTAGCGCCTAGCACTGCTGAGGGTGCACTTTCCTGCACATTGGCTGCAGGTCACTGTTCCCGCAAGTTACCAGGTTTCGGGCCGTTCCGGGGCTACGAATTCCCGGCTACTGTCCGCAGCTTCCCCGGAAGGAAGTGATACGGGGGCCAGGGCCCACTGACGGAAAGTTCGCAGTTTTTCAACTGCTTGGCCGCGCTGTTGTAGCGGTTCTGGTACTTCTCTACCGAGCGGGAGTCGATCAGGTGGGCAATGTCGATCAGCATGCCGTCGGTGTTTACTTTCTTACAACTAATCTCTTCCTCGAGCGGGTTGAACATCTTGTGCACTTGAACGGAAAGCGCCCGCGCCTTGGTCTGGCGCTCGCGGTCCTTGGAAGCCTTTTCCCGCAGCTTCACCAGGTATTCGCCGCCCACAGTGTCCGGCAGCACGACATCCGTCAGGGCATCGCGCAGGGAACCGTCGCGCACGATCAGCTTCAGGTGCATCTCTGCCTTGCCACGCAACCGGGCCACGCTTTGCCCGAATGCCCGCCGATTGGCCCTTACCGCCTGGCGGAGAGCCTCATCGCTGTCAAAGATGGTTCCAAAGCGGAAGGGCAGGACCGTTTCGCTGCGGAAGCACACGCTTACCACACGCGCATGTTCCAGCACCGCCTTGTCTTCGATCTTGTCGGTAGCGCGGTCAAATTCGCTGACCACGACCGCAAATTCCCCGCTGGGGTAACTCAAGACCGGGGCTGAGTTCACTCCTTGAATGCCTTCCAGCAGGAAGGGGCGCCGTGCGCGTGTTCCATTGAGGGCTTGTTGCTCAGTTAGGCAGTATGCGTACCACGCCATAGGGAACCTTCTCCGCACCTGGTTCCGGGCGTATCCTCGCCCAGAACGAGACAGTTGGTTACGGCTCTTGAACCTTGGAAGAAAGGGCGGTACTACGATTGGATCGAGCGCCTGCTGCTGCGCTCAGACCACATATTACTTCGGTACCCAACGAGAATGCAACTGTTTTGTAGCAGGTTACCAGGAGGAAACCGATCAGCGAGGCCGACTCCGGGTCATTGAGCGGTACGGGCCGGCATTGCGCCAGGAACCGCTATCCAGCTTTTCAGAAGAACGCCCGACGAAAGGCCGTTCCGGCGCCATCCGCGCAAGGACCAACTATTGTTTGACCTCCTTGGCAGTTCTCGCGGCGCGTTCCTGCTGCGCCAGCCGCACCACATTGAACATCTCATCGACGGGGGCGGGCTTGCCGGTCCAGATCTCGAACTGCCGCGCCGCCTGGTGCACAAACATTTCAATTCCGGGAATGACCTGTGCTCCCGCGGCTTGTGCCATCTTCATCAGCCGGGTTTCTGGCGGGTCATAAATCATGTCAAAAACATAGCGCGCCTTGATCTCATTCTCGTTCAGCGGCGACTCGCGCGTGTTGCCCATACCGACGGGCGTGGCATTGACGATGACATCAAACGCCAGCTTCTTCAGGTCCGCCCGCTTGATCAGCCTTGCCCGCGCCGAGCGCGCCAGTTTCTGCGCCGGCCCCGCCGAACGGTTCAGGATATAGACTTCGGCTCCGCGCTCCTTCAATCCATAGACCGCTGCTCGCGCCGCGCCACCGGCGCCCAAAACCAGAATTTTGGCCTGCGCGAGTTCCAGCCGTTGTTGCAGCGGGCGCACCACGCCTGCCGTATCGGTGTTGAATCCGTACAACTTTCCATCCTGGGCGCGAACCACAGTGTTGCACGCCCCGATCTTCGTGGTGTGGGTGTCGGTGTTGTCCAGATGCGAAACGATGGACTCTTTGTACGGCATCGTGATGGACAACCCATGAATCGGGATGTCGCGCACGCAACCCAGCAGGTCTTTCAGGGTCTTGGCGTGCAAGGCCACATAGACGCCATTCACCGTTTCGCGGCGAAGTGCGGCATTCATCACTGCGGGAGACAACGAGTGGGCCACGGGATCGCCCGCCACCGCATAGACCCGCGTGGCCGCGTCCACCTGCTCGATGCGATAGGTGCTGCGCAGTTCCTGCGCCGTGACCTGGCCCGGCGCGGTCTTCTCGTCCTCGCTCACCGCGGCGAAGGTGAACGCACTCCCGGCGCGCACGCTGAGCACCCGGCTGATGATTCCTTGTTCTCCCATGCACACGCCGATCAGCGAATATTTGTCGCTGTTCTTCTCGATGAACTTCATCATCGCGACATTGTCGTAGAGGGTCGTGGCTGTGGTGACGACCTTGTAGAAATCTGCCGGTATCGCCACCATCTTGGTCAGCGTCTCTTCCAGCTTTTTGGTCGCACGAAAGTCGTGAAAGGAAAGAATCAGCGCGGCCCCCACCCGCAGCCGCTCGATTTGTTGTGGTCGGCAGCGGGAGGCGCTCTGCAACTCGATATCTACCAACTGGCAGCCCGCCGCCGCAGCCTTGCCTAGAATTTCCAGCTGCGAGGCCAGCGAGCCCCGGAACTTGCCCCCGTTCGACGCCCGCCGGCAGGTCGCGATCGCCATGATGTGGGGGTGGTATTCGCAGAATTGCCTGATCTTGGGAATCGCCAGGCCGGGTCGCGAAAGGTAGTCCAGGCGGAATTCGAGGAAGCCGTTGTCCCGCGCCAGGGCCTCGGCTTTTTCCACCATCTCATTGGCGTCCGATCCCGTCACCGCGACGCATACCCGTGGCAAACGTAAGGGCCGGAGGCGGGCAACAAAATTGTTGGACGCTGCCGTCATGAATTTTCTAGAGTGGCGCGATATTACAGGCAGGCTAATCCCAGATGCAACAAGCGATTATGAATTTTTTCGGGGAAAACTTTTTAACGTACCCGGCATGACACCAGCGTAACCTTGACCGGGGTGGTGACTGTTGTTACTGTCCGAACCTGGAAGCCTTTTATTTTTCTGCAACTTAACGAAGATATGGCGGCGTAAGCGCCGGCCCAGGCTTCGGAGGTAACATGAAGAAAACAGGATTGTTGCTGGCTTTGTGCCTGCTAACCACGGGCGCCTTCGCCCAGGCCGACCAGTCGAGCCCCGCCGGAACGGTCGCGACCAATGTCAATTTTCCGGCCGAAGCGATCGCCACCCCGACCCAGTCTGACCTCTACTGCGCTGGCTTCGTCAACAAGAGCTTGCTGCCCAATGCCACCTATGTGGCTGGGGGACTGGACACGCCTAACACCACCCAGTTCTCTGACGGGGGCGAGCTGATCTACCTTGCGGGTAAGAGCTATACCCTGGGCCAGCGCTATCGAGTCGTGCGCGAACTGAAAGACCCGAATCGCCGGGAGTTGTTCAACGGCCAGGACGCCATGCTCAAGGTCATGGGGCAACCCTATGCCGATTTGGCCATCGTCCGGGTGGTGGACACCCGCAGCCGAATGGCGGTCGCCCACATCGAGCTCAGCTGTGCCCCGATTCTGCCGGGTGATATCGTGGCGGACTTCGCCGAAAAATCTCCGATTGCCTTCCATCCTTCGATGAAGTTTGACCGATTCGCTCCCTCGAATGGCAAAGCCGGCGGCCGCATTGTGCTGGCCAAGGACTTTGACTCCGAACTTGGCACGGGCATGAAGGTTTACATGAACCTCGGCTCCAACCAGGGTATCAAGGTTGGGGACTACTTCCGGGCGTTCCGTTCTTACGAAGCCGATCTGCACAACCCGGTGGACTCGCTTTCGTTTAAGGCCTCCACGGCGGAAGACACCCAGGCCAAGCCGCCGTCTATCGAGAAGAACATGCTGACCAAGAGCAGCGGTCCGACCATTCACGTGGCCGATCTACCGCGGCGCGCGGTAGGGGAAATTGTGGTTCTTGACGTTACGCCTACCACTTCCACCGGTATGATCGTTTTCGCCATGGAAGATATGCATTTGGGCGATGGCGTGGAACTGGATCCGCAGTAGTAGCCGACATCAGTGTTTCTTAGCTCGTCTGAAACCGGGGAGGACAACTCCCCGGTTTTTCCTTTCCAGCTCACCAGCCCAGCCAAACTCTGCTTACGCCCACCGCCGCTCCTGCGAGAACCAGCCAAGTGGAGTTCAACCGGAAACGCATCAGCAAGCCGAGACTTAAAGCAGCTAGTGCAAGGGTTGTCCAATCCACGACCGCCGTGCGAAACAACTGCCAGGTGACCACGGTGATCAGACCCAGGGCTGCGACATTCACCCCGTCCAGCACCGCACCGGATGCAGGTGATTTCCGCAAGCGCGGTACCAGTGGGCCGCTTGCCGCGACAAATAAGAATGCAGGCAAAAACATGGCAACGGTGGCGACCGCGGCACCCGGCACGCCCGCCAGGAGGAAACCGATGAATGTCGCCGCAGTCGAGATTGGACCGGGAGTCACCTGGCCCATGGCGACGGCATCGAGGAGTTGGCGTTCGCTGATCCAGCCCAGCCGTGCCACCAAATTGGAGCGAATCAGCGCTACCAGCACATAGCCGCCACCGAACAGGATGGCGCCAATCTTCAGGAACACCACAAACAGGCCCCCGAGACTGAAGGGCAGGGCCGCGGCCCCCGAAGAAATGCCACCCACGGTCAAAAGTGCCGGTGCGGTTGTGGTCGTGGCTGCCCGGCGTTTGCGTACCCAGTACGCGGACAACGTCAGCAATCCGCCGATGGCCAGTACCAGCAGCTCATCGACTCCAGGGCGAACACCAGGACGGTGACGACGGCTACGACCGCAAGCCAAGCAGTTTTTATGGCTACTCTTGCCAGTTTGAAGACCGCCTGCACAATGACGGCGATCACGATAGGCTTCACCCCGTAGAGAACGCCGGCAAGTTGTGGCAAGGAACCGAATCGCGCGTAGGCCCACGCCAGTACCACGACCAGTACGGTGGAGGGCAAAATGAAGCAGCTTCCCGCCACCAGCAATCCCGGCCAACCGCGTTGCGTGCGACCGACATAGATTGCCATTTCGGTCGAAGTCGGGCCGGGAATCAGATTGGCCGCGCCGAGGAAATCCAAAAACTGCTCGCGCGTCAACCAACCGCGCCGTGCGACCACATCGTCTTCCATCATCGCGATGTGGGCCGGTGGCCCGCCGAAGGCGACTGTTCCTATCTTCAGGAATAGTCCTGCCAGTTGAAGAAGCGAGGCACGAGCACTGCCTGTTCGCTGGGAAATTTGGCCCGTCAAGGATGCTTCCATTTAGCTCTTAAGATTAGGGTGAGTGCAGTTGCCGGGATAGCGGAGGCTTGTTAATAGTGCTCATCTCCAAACACTTCAGCGGTGAAGGCCTCAATAATTGCTCCTTGCCGCCAGGCATCGCTTGACAACCCCGCCTTGCGGCAAGTTTGTTCCAGGAAAGTTTCGCGGTCCCAGCTGTGCTCTACCGGCACTTGCGGCAGCAACAGGCCGCGCCGTCCCTGCTGGCTGGCGAGCAGCCCGTGCTTGCCGATCTCGATTTCCGCGGGTGCAATCGGCTGCAACGGCGACAGAATGCTCAATGAAACCTGCAACCCTGGCAACTCCACGGCTGTTAGAGGTGAGAACCGGGTGTCGTCGAATGCCGCGGCGCGTGCCGTTTCCGCCACGGTGCGGTAGAGCGACGCCACAGGAAACACATATCCCACGCAGCCCCGCAGTTGTCCGCGAACGTAGACTGTGGTGAACGCCCCGCGTGGTTCCGCCAGATGGGGTGAGGGGGGATCGAAGGAAATGTCGCGGTCCTCCAGCGCCGACTCGATGGCGGCATGCGCCAGTCTCAGCAACACTGTGCGTTCTTCAGCACTGAACTCTGCGGCGCGGATTTGTGCAGCAGTAAGCGGATTTTCAGGTGGCGGCGACATCGCGCTTCCTTCGTCGGCTGAGAACGAAAGCGCGGCGGCGGCTCTTCACCACCTGCCGGTCGATCTTCGACCAGAAGGCGATGAAGTAGTCCCCGGCGGAAACCAGCGATAGCACGACCATGAACCAGATGGCCAGCCGCGCAATCCAGTGGACCGGAAAGATGTACGGCCCATACACGGGCCACTCTTTCCAGCGGTGGTCGAGAATCACGGCCACCACGGAGATTATCTGCACCAGCATCTTGAACTTGCCCAGTTCGCTGGCCTCGATCGTAAACCCTTCCGAAGCGGCAATCCCGCGCAGTCCGCTCACCAGGAATTCGCGGCCAATAATAATGACTGCCACCCAGGCCGGCACTAGCGCCGGATTGAACTGCACCAGGGTGACGAACGCCGCCGCGATCAGAAGTTTGTCCGCCAGCGGATCGAGCAGCATGCCCATGGTGGTGATCTGGCCGCGCTTGCGCGCCAGGTATCCGTCGATCCCATCGGTGATGGACGCGGCAATGAACAGCGCCGACGCCAGCAACTCCTTCTCGCCGCCCGGTGTTTCAAAGCGGTTGGTGGAAAGGATCCAGATCAGCAGCGGGATGCTGGCAATCCGGGTGAGCGTGATGGAATTGGGGAGGTTCACAAAAGACCAAACTTCAGTGATCTTAAATTATCCTCCACCGGCAACAATGAAAGCAATGAAGGAGTAGTACAGGTTCGAGGTTGCTCCGATCAATATGTCATCCCGAACGAGCGCAACTCGGAGGGACCTTACGACCAATAGGAATCGGCAGTGCAAAGGATGGGACCGTCCGGGATGCTCGATACAGTTTTGGGCAACGGGCTACCCTACTCCCTTTTAGCCGCTTTGTACCCCGCCTTCTTGGCTTCGTCCTCGGTCATGAACTTGCCGTTCTTCGTCTTGCCATACCAGCGGCCGCGCCGGTGGTAGACGCGGGTGTCAAGGTTCACCCAGACTTTGTGACTGGCTTTGGCGGCGGCAATGTCGGCAGCGGAGTTGCTCCCAGTTTTCGGGGAAGAGGCCTTCGCGGCGACGGTGCTCGAAGCAGCCGGGCTGGTGGAGGAATTGTCCTGCGGATGGGCCCAGGCCATCACCCACGACAGTGCGAGAAGCAGGCCAACCGACAGAACGCGTTTCATGCTGTACAGCCTCAGTCTCTACGCGTAAATCCCGCGCTGCCGGATCGTGTACGCCACGCGATCGATCGCCAGCATGTAGGCCGCGATGCGGTTGTTCACATGATGCGTCTCCGCGTAGCGCACGACGTCTTCAAACGCAGCGACCATAATGGTCTCAAGTTGCTCGTTGACCACCGACTCCTTCCAGAAGTAGCCCTGGCGGTCCTGCACCCATTCGAAGTACGAAGTAGTCACGCCGCCTGCATTGCAGAGAATATCGGGAATGACGAACACGCCCTTGTCGGCGAGGATCTCATCGGCCGACGCCGTGGTCGGACCATTTGCCCCTTCCGCAAGAATCTTGCACCGCACCCGGTCCGCATTACGGCTGGTGATCTGGTTTTCCGTGGCCGCCGGAATCAGGATGTCGCACTCGGTCAATAGCAGCTCGGCCGGATCCACCTTCTCCGCCCCGGCAAATCCAGTAATCGTGCGATTTTTCTGGCGGTGCTCGGAGAGCTTCTTCACATCGATGCCGTTCTTGTTGAACAGCCCGCCGTCCACTTCCAGAATCCCGATGATCTTGTAGCCCGCCTCTGCCATCAAGAGGGCAGCGTTGGATCCCACGTTGCCGAAGCCCTGCACGATCACCCGCGTCGACTCTTTGGACATGCCCAACTTCTTGATGGCTTCATCGCACACAATCATGATCCCGCGGCCAGTGGCCTCGCGGCGCCCGCGCGATCCCCCGATGTTGATCGGCTTGCCGGTCACAACGGCTGTCACCGTCTGCCGCATATGCATGGAATAGGTGTCCATCATCCAGGCCATGATCTGTTCGTTGGTGTTGACGTCCGGAGCAGGCACGTCTTTTTCTGGCCCGATAAATTCAAATAACTCCGCTGTGTAGCGCCGCGTCATGCGTTCCAGTTCGCCCATCGACATCTTGTGGGGATCGCAGATGATGCCGCCCTTGGCGCCGCCAAATGGGATGTTCACCACCGCGCACTTCCAGGTCATCCAACTGGCCAACGCGCGCACTTCGTCGAGCGTGACGTCGGGCGCGTAGCGCACGCCGCCTTTCGCCGGCCCGCGTGCAATGGAGTGCTGCACCCGGAAACCGGTAAAAACTTCCAGCCGTCCGTTGTCCATGGCCACCGGGATGTGCACTGTGATCTCGCGGTTGGGATAGCGCAATACCTTCCACAGTCCCTCGTCAAGATTCAGTTTGTGGGCGGCCAGGTCAAATCGCGCAGCCTGCGCCTCCATGGGATTGAATTCGCGCTCAATGCTGACGTGGTTTGCGGTGGTGGTGGCGGTCATGGCGGTCTCCATCCGTAGCGTTCGGGTGCTGGCTTGGCCGGACTCCGGGGGCATTTTCCCCGCATTTAGGCGGCGATTTGGAAGTATAAGCAGGCCGGAGCGGGGAGGCAAGCCGATGGGATGGCACAGGCTCGCGATGACCACTTTTGGGGTATCGGTGCCTGTCCGTGTAAATCCGTGGCCTGTTGATCGGCGATATCTGCGGCCCTACTTCGTCTTTCCTTTGACCTCCGCTTGCACCGTGCCCTTGGCCAGCCTGGCCGAAATCTCGTCCCCGGTCTTCACTTTGCGTGCGTCCTTGAGCAGCTTGCCCGAAGCGTCAAACACCAGCGCGTAACCTCGCTCAAGGATCGCCAGCGGAGACAGCGCCTGCAACGCCGTCTCCATGCGCTCGACGCGGACCCGTCGCTCCAGCAGCAGGTTGCGGCACGCCGAAACCAGCGCCGTTTGCTGCGCCCCCAGGTCTTTTCTCACCCCTGCCAGCACACGCCGAACGTCGTAGTGCCGCACCGCGGCTGAGAGCGTTTCAAACTGCCGCCTGCGTTTTTCGAGAATCCCGCGCTGCGCCTGCTCCAGGCGGTGCCGCAGTTCGTCCAGTCGCTGCCCCCGACGATGAATTACATCCGTGATTCGCGCGAACGCCCGGTGCTGCGCCAACTCTGTCAGGCTTTGACGCGCCATGAGCAGGCGGTAGCGCATGGCCTTTTCCAGCCGTCCACGCAAGCCGCTAGCCTGCTCCTCGATCTCCTGCCGCGAACGAATGACCAGTTCCGCCGCTGCGGATGGGGTTGGCGCCCGCAGGTCAGCTACAAAGTCAATGATGGTGACATCGGTCTCATGCCCAATCGCCGAAATCACCGGAATCTCCGAGGTGGCGATCACCCGCGCCAGGCCTTCATGATTGAACGCCGCCAGGTCCTCCGCCGAGCCCCCGCCGCGCGCCACGATGATCACGTCCACGCTGCGCGCCTTGTTGAAGTGACGCACGCCCGCGCTGACCTCGAGCGCCGCCGCCTCGCCCTGCACCTGCGCCGGATATATAACAACGTTCGCCCCGTGGTGCCGCCGCCGCAGAATATTCAGGATGTCGCGCAACGCCGCCGCTTGTGGCGAAGTTACAATGCCGATCCTCTGGGGCAAAGCCGGAACCGGCTTCTTGCGCGCCGCCTCAAACAGCCCTTCCGCCTCCAGCTTGGCCTTGAGTTGCTCAAACGCAATCTGCAGCGCTCCCGCGCCTTTGGGCTCCAGATACTCCACCGAAATCTGCAACTCGCCACGGTCCTCGTAAATCGTGACCCGTCCGCGCGCCACCACTTGCATGCCATTTTCCGGACGAAAGCGCAGCAACCGCGCCGAGGAGCGGAACATCACCACCCGAATCTGCGCGTCCTCATCTTTGAGCGTGAAATAAAGATGACCGGATTCGTGTGCCCGGAAGTTGGAAATCTCCCCTTCCACCCAGATGTCGCTGTACTCGCGCTCGACGTGCGTGCGCACCGCCGCCACCAGCGCGCGTACCGTCCAGGTGCGCCGCGCCGCCGGGGTAAAGCTCAGACCGAGTTGATCGGAAGCCGACATTGTTTAGCCCAGCAATCAGCCGTCAGCACTCAGCATTCAGTTCTGAATTGCCCGGGAGTGTGGAATCTCTTCCCTGGCTGAATGCCAATTGCTGAATGCTGACGGCTACTTTCTCATCCTCCCCACCACGTACAGCACGATACTCAACACCACGCTCACCACGATCGACGTCGCCAGCGGAAAATAAAATGTCGTGTTCTTCCCGCGATAAACCATGTCTCCCGGCAACCGGCCCAGCGGCAGGTTAGTGCGTCCCAGCAGCATCAGGGCAAGCCCGGCTACCACCATCAACCCGCCCAGCAACACCAGCAGTTTCCCGACGTCGGCCACGTGACAATTCTAGCCGACCACCCCTGCTAGAATCTCGCCATGAAAGCCCTGTGTCTCCGTGCTGCAATCCTGTTGGTTGCACTTACCGTTTCTGCTCAGTCCGGAGTCGAACTCACTGCCGAACCTTCGCACCACCTTGTGCTGGAGAACCAATATGTCCGCGTCTTCCAGGTGGAGGTCGCGGCACGCCGGGCCACGCTGCTGCACCGCCACCGCCACGACTACATCTTCGTAACGCTCGGCCCCAGCGAGGTCTCCAACGAGGTCGAGGGCAAGCCGCCGGTCACGCTCAAGTTGCACGACGGCGAAACCCGCTTCACGTCCGGCAACTTCGCCCACGTCGCGCGCAACCTGGCCAACACGTCTTTTCGCAACGTAACCATCGAGCTTCTGCAGGACGACAAGATGCGCAACGCGCCCGCGCCCAAGTGGCCCGAGAGCCGCGGCCTGCAGGTGTTACATGGCGGTACGCAGGAGGTTCTCTTCGTGAAGGACGGCGCGCGCGTCTCCGAAGTCGAGTTGCAGGTGGCCGGAGTGCTGCCCAAGCACCGTCACGCTGGCCCACACCTGGTCATCGCTCTCACCGATCTGGAATTTCGTAACGACGTGGTGGGAAAGCCTACGGCGAATGTCGAACTCAAAGCCGGGGACATCAAGTGGGTCGACGGCGGCTTTACTCACACCATTACCAACGTCGGTCGCGAGGGCGCGAACTTTGTGACCGTGGAGTTCTAGTTCTGCTCCTGTGGGGCGGACACTCCTGTCCGTCTCCCGGTAGTAAGAAAACTGTCATCCCGAGCGAAGGATGATCTTGCGTGCGCAAGATCATGCGTAGTCGAGGGCTGCTTGTCGAGCCCCCGCTAAGGTTGTCATCCAGTGCGAAGTCGAAGAACCCCGCGCCGGGTGCCCCATCCTTACGTGAGCGCTCTTTGCGAACGTAGGATGGGCAGGCGGAGCTACAACCTCTCCCGCCAGTACCCCGGCTTTCTCTTGCCGTGCGCCACCGCGATGACTCGGACCAATTCCGATTCATCGAGGTAGACCACAGAAAACGGAAACGCCCGCAGCACAAAACGGCGAGTTCCGTGCATGTACCTGGGCCAGCGTTGAGGGGCTGAGGCTATTTTCTGCAGCGCATCTGCGATCGTCGTCAGAAAGTCGCCGCTCGCATCGAGGCTCTGCGCCGCGTACCAGTCGTCAGCAGCCCTGAATTCTTGGAGGGCCGCCGGATGGAACTGGTAAGGCTTACTTTCGGGCACGACGCAAGCGGGTTTTCAGTTCCCGCATGACTTCTTCGCCAGGTATCAATTCCACCTTGCCGGTGCGGATCTCGTCCACCCTGCGCTTGATTTCCTCGCCCCAGGCTTCTTCGACGCCCGGCTCGGCAGGCTCGTCATCGAGGCTCTCGACGAGCTCATCAATCAGGCGCCCGCGATCCTTGGAGCTAAGTTGCATCGCTTGGGCCAGCACTTCTTGTCTCGTCACCTGCGGCATGGACGACCTCGCATCTGTCATTTTACAGCGACGATCAAGGGCTCTCGGCTGGGCCCGTCCGGCGCAGTTACTTCCGGGGAACCAGATTCGCCAACATCCCCTTGCGCTGATCCATAAACAGTGGTATAAGAATAGAACGCTGAGAGCATAGTGTGGCTAGCCGGGCGTTTTATCCGAATCTCTTGGCGCTCGTCCGGCATCTGATTGACTAGTTTGAAATTAGCCCCGGCCACGGGGTCATATTCGGGGACAGAGCTCCTCGAAGGGTTTAAGCGCAGGTCGCAAGAACCTCCAGTGGATCTTTAACTTGACCAGAATCTTCCGCCTCGGCTCGTGCCGAAATACTGATTCGTGCGCTTGAGCCCGCCGGAAGATCATTACTGTTGCGCGCTGAAAAGCGGCTATCAGCTAACAGCTCTCAGCTTCTAGCAAGAAGCAGACTCCTCGCTTCGCGGGGGATGACAAGGGTTTACTGAGAGCCGACGGCTGAAAGCTGACAGCTGTGTATATGCAGTGGAAAACCTGTGATTTCACCAGGTTGACAGCCACCCGGCGCAGACAGTAACTTTAAAAGGTTTCGAGGACAGGCGGATTCGCACTTGTGTGTATCCGTTCTGGACTGAATACGCCCCGCTCCGGCGGATCGCGGTTCGGTCTTTGACAACTTGGTTGAACGTGCCAGTCGTGAGATGGAATGACTCGGGTGAAAATCCGAGCGATCTCACAAGATAGGCCACCCGGTCTTCGGACTGAGGTGGTCGCCAACACATCCTTTCGAGCGATGGAGTTGGCAAGTCTGCCTACTACCCGTCGGCAGACGACAGGTTACAAACGAGAGTTTGATCCTGGCTCAGAATCAACGCTGGCGGCGTGCC
>Ga0335082_10003010_pt1 | contig 18249 bp, 10 predicted proteins | sample Lox_Sample_41_FD_206718 | JGI IMG/M metagenome (GOLD analysis project Ga0335082, IMG submission 206718) | Soil microbial communities from Loxahatchee National Wildlife Refuge, Florida, United States - Lox_Sample_4.1 | ecosystem: Environmental > Terrestrial > Soil > Wetlands | place: USA... | reverse complement strand
TTCTGCTGGTGCGTAATGTTCTTGCCTTCGCCAGCTTCGCCGAGTCCGTATCCCTTGATTGTCTTGGCCAGAACGATTGTCGGAGATCCCACATGATCCACCGCTGCGCGGAATGCCGCATGGACCTTGATCGGATCGTGACCTCCCAATCGCATGCGCGCCAGTTGATCGTCGGAAAGATGCTCGACCATCTTCAGCAACCGCGGATCCGTACCAAACAGGTTCTGTCGGAAATAGGCTCCGCTCTCGACAAAGTACTTCTGATATTGCCCATCGCTGACTTCGCCAAGACGCCTGACGAGCAGGCCGTCGCGATCGTTTTGAATGAGCTGGTCCCAATCAGAGCCCCAGATGCACTTGATGACGTTCCATCCGGCGCCGCGGAAAATCGCTTCCAGTTCCTGAATGATCTTGCCATTGCCGCGAACAGGACCATCCAGCCGCTGCAAGTTGCAGTTCACGACAAAGATCAGGTTGTCGAGCTTCTCGCGCGATGCCAGCGTGATCGAACCAAGCGATTCGGGCTCGTCCATCTCTCCGTCACCCAGGAAAGCCCAAACTTTGCCGCCGCTTGATTGCTTCAAGCCGCGGTTTTCCAGATATTTAATGAAACGCGCGTGATAGATGGCCTGGATCGGACCCAGCCCCATCGAAACGGTGGGGAACTCCCAGAAGTCCGGCATCAGCCACGGATGTGGGTAAGAAGACAGGCCTCCGCCGGATTTCAGCTCGCGACGGAAATTCTGCAGCTTTTCTTTGGAAAGGCGACCTTCCAAAAAGGCGCGGGAATAAATCCCCGGCGCAGCGTGACCCTGAAAGTAGACGATATCGCGGTCGCCGTTTTCGGTCTGAGCCCGGAAGAAATGGTTGAAGGCGACTTCATAAAGAGTAGCGGCCGATGCAAAAGTGGAAATGTGCCCGCCGATACCTTCCTGAATTTTATTGGCGCGGACGACCATTGCCAGGGCGTTCCAGCGGACAAGACTCTTGATTCGCCGTTCCATCTCCTGACTTCCGGGAAATGGCGGCTGCTGCCGTGCCGGAATCGTATTCTGATAAGGAGTTGTGGCTGTAAAAGGCAGGTTGACGCCAGCCTCGCGCCGGGCGTGCAAAGCCAATTGCTGCAACAAACGGCCAGCCCGGTTTGGGCCTCCGTGCGAAAGAACATAGTCCAGAGAGTCTACCCATTCTCTGGTTTCCAACACTTCTAGGCCGTCAGTTTCCGTCTGTGCCACGTCTGAAGTCTCCCCCAAGGATTGGCGAATACTCCATCATAATTCAATCCCGCCGATTCTTGCTGGAGAAGGGCAGAAACCGCGAAGGCGGCGAACTTTCAAGAACTAGGGTTCTTCGTAGACCTTAGTGTCCGTCGTGGTTTACGCTTTTGCAGGGAGGTGCCATGTTGCGGATTGTCTTGGCGGCTTTGCTCATCGTGCTCGCAGTTTTTCTGGTTCCGCGACTTCTCTCAAGAACGCAGAAACCGGCGGAAGGAAGCAACGCACCGGACTTCACACTGCCCTCTCAAGATGGAAATGTCAGCCTGAAGGACTATCGGGGCAAGTGGGTCGTGCTCTACTTCTATCCCAAAGATCAGACTCCGGGTTGAACGCTCGAAGCCCACCAGTTTCAGGTGGACCAACCCAAGTACGCGGAGCGCAATGCTGTTGTCCTGGGAGTCAGCCTCGACAGCATCGATTCACACAAGAAGTTCTGTGCGAAGGAAGGATTGAACTTCAAGCTTCTGGCCGATACCGAACACAAAGTCACCGACGCCTACGGTTCGCTACACAACTTCGGTCCGGTGAAGTTCGCGGCGCGCAACAGCTTTGTCATCGATCCGAACGGCAAGATCGCAAAGGTATACACCAGCGTGAATCCTGGCAATCACAGCGCAGAAGTTCTGGCTGAGTTGGACCGCGTGCAGAAGTCGGCCCGGTAGACTGTCTATTCACACCGCAGCGCCTTGTTCGGGTCCACTCCAATGGCGCGGTACGCCGGCACCAGACATGCCAGGCCGGCAACGAAAATCACCAGAAGAGAAACTCCCACAGCAATCAGCGGGTCATGCGATCCGTTCTGCACCCACCGTGCAATCACTTTCCCGCTGCCCAAACTCAGTAGGAGGCCTGCACCCAAGCCGATGCCGACGCTGGTTGCGGCCGACCACAGCACAATGCGCAGCACGTCTCTTCGCTGTGCTCCTAGCGCCATGCGAATACCGAACTCGCCAGATCGCTGTGCCACGCTGTACGACACCACACTGTAAAGCCCCACCGCCGCCAACCCAAGCGCCAGCGCTGAGAACGCGCCAAACAAAATCGAAACGAGCCGGCCATTGGCGAATTCCGGTTCCCGCATGATCCAGGTGTTGAGATCACGCACATCGGCCGATGCCTGCTGGTCGGGGTTAATGGTGGCTATCGATCGCCGAATCGTGCGCAGCAGCGTCAGGGGGTCACCTTCCGCGCGAACGAGTATCTGTGTTCCCATGAACATGCAATTCGTGTAAGGGAGATACACCGCGGGCAAAATTGGCTTATCCAGCCCGTCATCGAGTGCGTCTCCGGTGACTCCAACAATCTGCAGCCACCCGCTTGCATCCATCGATGTGAGTCGATACGGAGATGGTTCAGCCAGCCGCGGAACGCGAATCGAATGATTCAGTGCGTCCTCGCCTGAAAAATAGCGGCGCACAAACGCCTGGTTTACGACGGCGAGTGGCGCTCCGCGTGAGATTTCACTTTGCTCCCAGAGGCGTCCTTGGACCAGCGGAATCTGCAGCATCGAAAAGTATTCCGGACTTACCAGGTGCACGCGCGCTTCCTCTTGCTCGGTTGTGTTCTTGCCCAGCAGTTCGAACGGTAGATTCCATCCGCTACGAGGTGGTGTTGCGTTGCTCGAGATACCCGCTGCAATCACGCCCGGCGTTTCCGCAACGCGGTCGCGAAGCTGGGCAATGTACGCGGCCCGCTCGGGCCAGGTGGTGAAAGTATTTTCGTGGATGGGAATGCCGACCGACATCACATGATGCGGCTCATAACCCAGTGGTCGGCGGATCATCCGCGCGAACCCTTGGATTGCAGCGCCCGCTCCCGTCAGCAGCAGCAGCGTGAGCGCGATCTGCCCTGCGATCAATCCCGTGTATGCACGATGACGGCGGAGATTGCCGGCCACTTTGTGTGTTCCGGCTTGAATGGCCTTGTTGATATCGCGGCGCGCCGAATCCAGCGCCGGAAATACGCCAAAGAGTACGCCCGACACTACCGCCAGGCCCACACTGAATAGCAGTACGGTGATGTTGACGTGAAAATCTGCTTCGTGCGGAAAGGAAAACTCCGGCAGCCTCGCCACAATAAAGTCGAGTGCGCGATAGGCAATTACTACACCGATGCCCGCTCCCACCAACGCGAGTAGCAGAGATTCCGTGAGCAACTGGATCACGATTTGAAAACGAGTTGCACCCAGCGCGGACCGGATCGCCAGTTCGTGGTAGCGCGACGTACCACGCGCAAGCAGCAGGATCGACACATTACTGCACCCGATGAACAGCAGCAGGGACACCGAGGCAAACAAGAAGTAGAGCGTGCTCCGCAAATCGCGCGTGTAAAACGCTCCCATCTTGCGCAGGACCATCCGATAATTGGGCGGGTAGAAGTTCGGCCGTTCCTTGTCAAAATGCTGCATCATCGGCCGGAACTCGGCTTCGGCTGCCTCCATCCGGACTCCCGGCTTCAGCTTGATAAAGGTTCCGTAGAGGTGATCCTTATCCTCCGCCATCTTCAGCGGCAGATAGACATCGCCATCGCCCCACGTAAACCGGACGGGCATCACCCCGAGAATGGTGTAAGTCTTGTGCTCCAGTTGAATGTTCTTGCCGACAATCGACGGGTCGCCTGCAAAATGGCGCTGCCAGAACTTGTAGCTCAACACCGCGACGCGCTCAGGATCGCCTTCATCGGGCGCATCTGAAGGCCCAAAATATCGCCCGAGCATAGCTGGCATGCCAAAGAAATGGAAAGTATTGCCGCTGAAGTAGTATCCCTTCACATCTTCTGGCGCGTCGCTGCCCGTCAGAGTAAGACTCCAGTCATCCACGGCGACAACCTCTTCCGCCGCCTGCGCCTGCCGCAGTTCGCGGACCTGCGGACCGGTGAATCCCGGCGAACCCTCGCCACCGTCCTTGTTAATTGTGTTTAGCTGACAGACGCGGTCAAATCCCGCGTAGGGCCATGGAGTCAGGATTGCACTATAGATGACGCTGAATACGGAAACCGTGGCGCCAATTCCAAGCGCTAGCGAAAAGATTGCAGTCAGGCAGAAGCCGGGAGTTTTCAACATCTGCCGGAAGGCATAGCGCAAATCGTGCGGTACTCTCTGCATTCGGATCCTCCCCAGGGGCAAAGTCGCACGTCAAGAATTGAATGCTCCCGAGCACTTGGAAAGCCATCGCGCAGGCCCGCTAAGTTCCTGATTCAGCGTGTAAGAATTCCCCGCAAGCTGCGCCGTGAGTGTCCGCTTGCTTGATTTTGCGTTCAGAAATGGACACGCTCTTTGAGCTCTGCGAACGGTCGCAGAATGTTTTGTTCACCGCAAAGAAGAGCGTTGAGCTATTACACTATTCGGATGGCGACCGCCGCGAGGAACGATTGGCGTCAATCTTCGGAGAAGGCATCCAACTACCGCTTCCCGCCCGGCTTCGAGCGCAACCTGCTGTGGTTCGCGTGGCGCAGGTTCCGGCCCGCAAATCCCATTCTGTTGTTCCAACACCTCGTCGAGGAATACGGAGATATCGCCCACTACAAGATCGGCTGGAACCACATCGTATTCCTGAGTCATCCCGACTACATCCGCGAAGTGCTGGTCGTGCAAAACGACAACTTCATCAAAGAGCGCACCGTCCGGCGGTCGAAGATGCTGCTAGGGGAGGGGATGATCACCGCCGAAGGAAATCAGCACCGCGTCCAGAGGCAGGTCGCGCAGCCCGCGTTTCATCGCCAGCACATCCCGGAGTACGCGGCGACAATGGTTCAAGAGGCAGCCGCTCTGAGTAACACATGGCGGGATGGAGAAGATCGCGACATCGCCATCGACATGATGCGACTGACGCTCAACGTCGTCGCGCGCACTTTGTTTGCTACGGACCTTCGAGAGGAAGTCAACGAACTAATCGATGCGATCAATCGCATCATGAGTCTCTACAACTTTCTAGTCATGCTTCCGGCGGCAGAGTGGTTGGTGCATTTGAGGCCGCCGGGCCTGGCAGCGTTTATGAGGGCACGCAAGCGCATCGATGCGGTGGTTCATCGCATGATCGCTGCGCATCGGCGGCAAGATGCAAATAACGGCAGCCTTCTTGACATGATGCTGGCTGCATCACCTGATCGCAGTCTCGAAGCGGAGCAATCTTTGCGAGACCAGGTCATCACGATATTTCTAGCCGGCTACGAGACAGTCGCGAACGCTTTGTCGTGGACATGGTATCTGCTCTCCCAGAATCCCGGTTGCGAGCGTCGCTTCCATCAGGAAATCGATCGCGAACTGCAGGGCCGCCTCCCCACGTACGATGACGTTCCACGATTGCGCTATGTAGAAATGGTGCTCGCCGAGTCGCTGCGCCTCTTTCCTCCGGCATGGGCGATGGGTAGATACGCACTCGAGGATTTTCAGCTCGGAGATTTCCGGCTCCCCGCGAAAACGACAGTGCTAATGAGCCAGTTTGTGACCCACAGAGATCCACGTTTTTTCCCCGATCCCATGCGCTTTGATCCGGAGCGATTCACTCCTGAAGCCAAGGCTCGCCGGATGAAATTCACGTATTTCCCCTTTGGTGCCGGATTCCGCCAGTGCATCGGCGAATCGTTCGCCTGGATGGAAGGAGTGTTATTGCTAGCGACGCTTGGGCAACGTTGGAAATTAACTCTAATGCCGGGGCACCGCGTTGAGCCTGAGCCATTGATCACACTCCGCCCGAAATATGGAATGAAAATGCAAGTAGTGGAACGGGGGCTTCCTGTGCCTTCAAGTCCTCAGTGGTTCGGTTGCTTGTCTCCGGCAACCTGATCGAGCCGATGCACGCCCGATCTTCGCATCGCGAACATAACCGCCCAGCCGATCAGTCCCGCCGCGTAGAAGAAAGCGAAGAATAGCGGCATTCCCCCTAACAGAATGGAGTGTACGGACTGAATATGAACGGGAAGCGGTGGATTCACGTCGGGCACCGATGATGCAATATCTTGTCCCTTCTTGATGGCTGTTAGGACACCACCAAGAATGAGCAGCATGAATACGATCGTAGTTTTCGGAAAACGGAATCCATTGCGCATGGCAAACCTCCCTGTTACAGATGACAACTCGTCGTGAATCTCTGTGAGAGAACGGAAATGCTCGTGAACGGCACCTGCGAGCAAACCGATTGTTTCCCGCAGGAAGATCGCGCCTCGAACAATCAATTTTCTTCCGGAGTTTTCGTTGTGTTCCTCGGCTAGCACCGCCAGCATTTCCTCGCCAAACAATTTCTGATGTTCGGCAGGATACAGACGCAGAAGTCTTCGATACGCGGCGAGCATCTCAGGTCTCTTTCGTTGCGACGCGCAGCGTCGCCAGCCGGGTGATGTGCTTCATTCGGTCGATTTCAAGTTGAAGGTTACGGCGTCCTTGTGGCGTGAGACGGTAAGCCTGGCGCCCTCGGGATATCTCTTTTTCTTCAAACCGTTCGATCCAGTCATCGTCGAGAAGACGGCGCAGCGCGCCATACAGGGTCCCGGTACTCAGCAGGACGCGCCCTGAACTCATGCGCTCGACATCTTTCAGGATGGCATAGCCATGCTGTGGCTGCCCCGCAAGGCTCAACAGGATCAGCAATACGGGCTCGGTTAAAGGAAGCTGTTCCATTATGGCTGTATGCGACATGTCGTACAACGGCATATTGAGCTGGTAGCTCCAAAATGTCAATCGCAAAAAGCTCAAACCACAAAGGACACGAAGTTTCACGAAGGAATGCCCTATTCTCCCGGTTTCCTTCGTGATCCTTAGTGTCCTTTGTGGTTTATGCCATTAAGCCGTCTACGGCGTTACCGTGACCTGCTTGCCGGAGTACTGTACGACCTTGTCAGGAGCATCGGCAGTATTCACACCCACCCCGTGATTCTCGCGAGCGAAAACGACACGGAATGTGCGGCTCTCGAGCATGCCGGGAAACTGCCCTTTCCGCTCGCCGATAGTCAAAGTACGGGAGGCATCATTCCAATGCAGTGGGATGGTTGCGAAAGCACCCTTCTCGTAGTTGTAGGTATCATTCTCGTCTTCGTAGATTAAAAAGTCAGCGTCCGCGCCGGCGTACACGCGCAACTCAATCGGATCCTCTGGCTTTTCCGTGGACCATTCCTGATCAGGACCCAGCGGCACGATCGATCCCGCCCGTACATACACGGGCATTCTTTCCAGCGGAGTGATGGCGTTGATCATTCTGCCGCCGTCAACCGTCGCTCCCGTCCAGAAGTCGTACCACTTCGCCTTCGGCAGATAGACCGGGCGAGTCGAAGCGGAGGGTTCCGTCACCGGATTCACCAGGAAAGCTGGTCCATACATGAACTGATCCCCGACATTCAGAGCCCGCTCATCTGTACGAAAGTCCATCACCAGCGGCCGCATCGGTGTATAAGCTTCGTTCGTGGTCTTCCAGGCAAGCGAGTAAATGTAGGGCAGCATCCGGTAGCGCAGACGATCGTAGGTGACGAGAGTGGTCTGCGCATCAGGCCCGTACGACCACAGTTCGTTCTCGTCGGGGTTTCGCGTGCCGTGGACTCGCAAAATCGGATTGAACGTTGCGTACTGGAACCACCGCACGAACAGTTCGCGGAACGCCGGATCAGCCGGGCTTCCGAAGACAAATCCGCCGATGTCGGTCGTCCAGTAGGGAATTCCGGATACGGCAAAATTCAACCCCGCCGGAATCTGGCGCCGGTAGCTGAACCAGTCTGAGTTGATGTCGCCCGACCATGCCGTCACGGCATTTCGTTGCGATCCAGCAAATGCCGAGCGCGAGAGAATGTAGACTCGCTTCTTGTCGGACGCGCTGCGCTGCCCCTCGTACACCGCTCCCGTGTCGAGCAAAGGATAGGCATTGACATAACGATCGCCGCTCCCAGCTGCAAGCTTGTGATGAAGCAGGATGTTTTCCTCTTGCCCTTCCGTCTCCGGCTCAGTTGTGTCCATCCACCATGCATCGGCTCCAATGCTGAAAAGTCCCTTGTTCACCTGATCCCAGTAATACTTGCGGGCTTCAGGGCTGGTGGCGTCGTACACGGCCATGGCATCGGTATGATACGGCGGCTTCGCGAACTTGAACTTGTCGACGAACCACCCTTTGCTCTGCATGTAGTCGTAATTGGTCGAACCCGGTTCGAAGAAAGGCCAGATCGAGATCATCAGGTGGAAATTCTCGCTGTGCAACTGGTCAATCATTCCCTTCGGGTCGGGATAGTTTTTGTTGAAGACGAACTCACCTTTTCGATTCCACCAGAACCAGTCCTGCACAATGTTGTCGACGGGAATGTGAAGTTCGCGATATTTTTTAGCGACGCCAAGAATTTCTTCCTGCGACTTGTAGCGATTCTTGCACTGCCAGAATCCGTACGCCCATTTGCCGAACAGCGGCGCCTGTCCCGTCAGATCGCGATAGGCGGCGACGATCTTGTCAAAGTCCGGCCCGTAGAGAAAGTAATAGTCGATGACATCGGCCACTTCGGAACTGATGTAGAGATAGTTGGCGAACCGGTTGTTGAAACGGCTGCGAGCCGTGCTGTTCCAGAAGATGCCGTATCCCTTGCTCGAGACCATCAGGGGCACAGAGATATTGCTGTTGTCTTGCACAATGTCGACTGACTCGCCGCGGTAGTTCCACACTCCCGCCTGATGCTGGCCTAACCCATAGAGTCCTTCGTGGGAACCGTAAATGTTGATGAAAGATTCGGCCCGGTACGTGTCCTCACCATTCACCTTTACCGGGGTCATCGTCCGCGTGGCTTCTTGGACGAGCGGAGAGCCCGCGGCTTCGGCATATGTAATAGCGCCGTCTTTCTTCGCCACGGTGATCTTCAGCAGGGAAGTGCTGAGCGTCACCGAATCGTCGGCGGGTTGCATCGTGAACTTGGCCGCCGGCCACTTATCCTTGATGACGACAAATTCCGTTTTTTTCGGAAAGGACGCCGTGGGTGAATAAAGAACCCGAATTACGGAATCTGAGCACACCTGCAAGCGCAACGTCCCTGAGCCCATGGTGAACGTGGCGCCATCAGCTTCCTGCTGTACCTTCTTCACAGGATTCATGGGCGACCACTGAGCCTGAGCCACCACAGCGAACCAAAGGCAAGTGCAAACAACTAGCGAGGCATACGACTGCGGTGTGCGTCTCATAAATTTGGCTCTCCGATTGAATGCAAGACCTCGACAACAGGATCGATAAACCGGTCTCGTAAACGTTTACGAAATTTGCACCGCGAAGAATAACACGGACGAGTGTCCCAGAGATGTGATGTTGTGGCGAGTCCGGAACCGGGCGAATAGGGCCCTTATTGGAAGCGATATCCGGGCTTGAGGGTGCACCGGTAAATCCGTCCCTCATCTGGGTTGGTCCCATCGTTGCAAGTTGCCCAGCTTAAAGAGAGTGACGGCCCGAATGGAAAAATGATCGTTTGGCCATCGACGTCTGCCTCCATGCTGACGCTCTCAGCGCTGGCTGGCAGCGTAAACGAGAAGCCGTCTCCAAAGATTGCTGGGTATGACCAATGCTCCGCCTGCGTGACCATCGGACGAAAGACTTCCGCTTCCAGCAGGAACGTCGCTGTATCGGACCAATTGCGTACCGCCAATGTCAGAATCTGACCGTTCGGGGACGACTGGTCTGACTCGATCTTCGTAAATGGGCAAGGCCCCGCAATACAGGAGGCTCGGATATCACGGAATTGGTTACCCACGCCTGCATCTAGCGTAGTTGAGCTCAGAGTGGCCTTCCACCTTCCATCCGGCGAGCAGGGATGTTGCTTGTTGCACGGAACATTTCCACTATTCTCCACCTGAAATGTTTTCACCGCGCTGCCAATGTTGAGTTCGGTCATGGCTTTGACCGTGTAGCGAACTCGCACGTTCGCAAGCTTTATGGCGGGTTGTTGCTTTGTGTCCTGTGTGTTGTTGAGCGGAACCATCCGGACGATATAAAGCTGGTTGCCAACATAGTCATTCAGGTCAAGTGGACGATACTGTGGATGACGAAAATGAAGAACAATCGGTCTGCCCCGGCGGATCGGTTTTGGCAGGCTGAGAACGAAGAATCCAGATGAATCGGACTTCGATTCCGGAGCGATATTGCCCTCGGGATAAACGGTGACGCCCCCAATAGGCAACTGTTTGCGCGGGTCTTTGTCGCGCACGATCACAGCGCCCCGGAGCGAAATGGGTCGTTGTTTCTCCCAACGGACCAGGACATACGTCCCGGCAGCCGCGAGAATCACGATCAGTCCGAGAATGAAAGCCTCAATCTTGTGGGCCCGTGTCATAAGGGATGTTGACCCAATTGAGATGATGAAACCCTCTCGAGCGTTTCCAACTGCAAGGCAACAAAGGGGACCGCCAGAGCATCCCTACACGTTCGTACCCTTGCACTTCTCATACGTTTGACGCTAAAACTGCTTCGCGGTATCCCCGTGTTGTTACTAAGATAAGAACTTCATGGAAGAAAGCAAACCTAATCTGCGTTCTCGCCGGGAGGCCCTGCAGATTCTGGCCGGGGGCCTGTCGGTCCCCCTTTTCCACGGCTGGGGCGTCCTGCCTGTGCACGCTCAGACACCAGCGCAAAAAGCGAATACCTCCGGTCTGCCCGCTTTGTCTCCCGAGGATGATCAGTTTCTTAACGATGTCGAGAGTGCGAGTTTTCAATTTTTTTGGGATCAAGGCAGTCCCAAAACTGGGATGGTCAAAGATCGGTGCAATGTTCACGCCGATCGGCAGGGCGACGCGGCTTCGATTGCAGCGACGGGCTTCGGATTGACAGCTCTCTGCATAGGCGCGCAGCGCGGGTTCATTCCTACGGCCACAATTTTGGAGCGGGTTTTCGTGACCCTCCGCTTTCTGTGGAAAAAGCTCCCTAACCATCGCGGATTCTTCTACCACTTTGCCAATCCTGAAACCGGCGAGCGCATGTTCGACTCTGAAGTGTCCTCGGTCGATACGGCCATCCTATTATGTGGAGTCCTGACCTGCCGCCAATTCTTTCGCCACCCGGCGGTGGCGGAACTCTGCAATCTCATCTTCAGCCGGGTGGACTGGACCTGGCTTTCCGAAGATACGGCTTTGCTTACCCATGGCTGGAGTCCGGAGATTGGATTTCTACCTTCACGGTGGGACTACTATAGCGAGCTAATGATGATGTATCTGCTCGGAATGGGGTCTTCGGCCCATCCCTTGAGTCAGGAAACTTGGAATGCGTGGAAGCGTCTGACATTCGAATACGACGGGCTGCGATACATCGGATCATTCGCTCCGCTGTTTATTCATCAGTATTCACAGGCGTGGTTTGATTTTCGCGGCAAGCGCGACAAGTTCGCCAACTACTTTCAAAACTCTATTACAGCAACCGAAGTGCACCGGCGATTCTGCCTGGAACTCGGCAAGCAATTCCCTGATTACAGCGATGACCTTTGGGGCATCACCGCGTCCGACTCTCAGCAGGGCTACACAGTGTGGGGGGGGCCGCCGGCCATTGGCCCGATTGACGGTACAGTTGTCCCGAGCGCCACCGGCGGTTCCTTGCCCTTTGCGCCCGACGCTACTCTGCGCGTCCTGAAGAACATCCGTAAGAAATACCCGTCCGCTTGGTCGAAGTATGGTTTTGTTGATGCATTTAACCCTCTCAAGAACTGGTATGCCACCGATGTAATAGGGATCGACACCGGCATCATCCTGTTAATGGCGGAGAATCTGCGGACTGGTTTTGTGTGGAATACTTTCATGAAAAGTCCGGAAGCCCAGCGTGGAATGGAACGTGCCGGATTCCATGCCGAGTAACCTCCGCCAACCCATCGTTAGCTCGGCCAATTCATCCAACCCACCGGGCTATTTTCCTCATCCAAAAGGCGTTTTTGGGAGTGGCCTTGTTTGCCTTGAACTGATTCGACTATGCTCAAGGTCTCTATCAAGAACCTTGGTGGGTAACTTCGAGGCTAACGGCGATCTTCCGCAGCCAGCCACGAAGTTGGGTTGATTCAGGGATGAATTCACAGCCAGAGTTCTGGAGCGGTTGGCGCGACCGGCTTGCGGCCCTTCGCAACGTGCCGGCTGTCCTGCGCTTCGTTTGGGAGTCCGGCCGCAGCGTCGTGATTCTCGGCCTTGTGGCGAGAGTCATTGCCTCTCTTTTACCTCCCGCCCTCTTCTGGGTGTCGAAGCTCATCATCGACACTATTTTCCAGATTGTTACCACTCATCAGCCTATCAGCACCAGATTGTGGTGGTTGGTCGGAGTGGAGTTCGCTATTGCCGTATCCATGGGGCTCGTTGGTCGACTCATCGACTACCTGGATGCCCTCCTTTCCGGCAAGTACACCAATCACGTCAGCGTTCGGGTCATGGAGCATGCGGCCAGCCTCGATCTGCTGGCATATGAAGATCCTGTTTTTTATGACAGGCTGGAACGCGCTCGCGTACAAGCTACCGACCGTCTGTTCATGATCCAGGCGATCGGAAGGCTCATTCAGCAGGTCATCACGACCATCACTTTGTCCATTTCGATCATGGTGTTTTCACCGTGGCTCCTCTTGCTCCTGATCGTCGGCGTAATCCCCGCCTTTATCGGAGAGACCCACTTCGCATTCCTGGGATACGCGAAGAATTTCCGTCAGACGCCCATTCGCCGCCAACTCGACTACCTTCGCGTTCTCGGCGGTAGCAAGGAAGCGGCAAAGGAGTTGAAGCTGTTCGGATTGCGCAATTTCCTGACAGGCCGTTTCAAGGGTCTCTCGGATCAGGTATATGAAGAAGACATCAGTCTCGCGCGCCGGAAGGTGATCGCCGGATCGGCGCTCTCGGCTATCGGCACTGCTGGTTACTACACCGCCTACGTGTACGCAGTCTGGCGGACCGTGACCGGTGTGTTCAGTTTCGGTACCCTTACGTTGTTAGCGAATGCGATCCGTGAGGCAAGCTCGAATCTCCAGCAGACTTTTTCGACCCTATCGACGATTGCCGATCAGGCACTCTTCTTAACGGATCTTATTGCATTCTTCGAGATGCAACCCTCAATCCGTTCAAAGCCGAACGCGCTTCCGGCGCCGCGGCCGATCCGGCGTGGGTTCGAGTTCCAAAATGTCTCGTTTCGATACCCCGGGTCTTCTCGCCTCGTTCTGAATGGACTGGATTTTCATCTGCCTCCGGGTGAACGAGTTGCGCTGATTGGCGAAAACGGCGAAGGCAAGACGACCATTGTGAAGCTGCTGACCCGGCTCTACGATCCTGTGGAAGGTCGAGTGCTGCTCGACGGCACCGATTTGCGGGAATACGATCTTGAGGATCTCTATCGCGAGATTGGCGTCATCTTCCAGGACTTCATGCGGTATGAGATGACCGCCCGCGAAAATATCGCTGTCGGCCGGATTGAACAGGTCCATGATCTGGACAGTTTGCAACGTTCGGCTCAAAAGAGCATGGCTGACGAAGTTGTGGCCAAACTTCCTGCAGGTTATGGACAGATGCTCGGCCGCCGTTTCGATGGTGGCGTGGATCTGTCCGGCGGGGAATGGCAGAAAGTGGCGCTCGCTCGCGCCTACCTGCGAGATGCACAGGTGCTGATTCTGGACGAGCCCACGTCGGCGCTCGATGCCCGTAGTGAGTATGAGGTATTCCAGCGCTTTGCCGAACTCACGGCGGGGAAAATGGCATTATTCATCTCACACCGTTTCTCGACTGTCCGAATGGCCGATCGCATCGTTGTTCTCGAAAAAGGACGTATCGCCGAGGAAGGGAATCACGATGCCTTAACGAGTCTCGGCGGAAGGTATGCTGAGATGTTCGAGCTCCAGGCGGCAAGCTATCGATAGCGGCTTAATACGCATGTGTACGTGAAGGGCGACTATTAAATGGGGCCTCACACTCAAACAGAAGGCATCATTGGTGAAGAAGAGCGGAAGTTCTCGGCTGTCCGCATTCAGAAGGAAGAAGTCCTTCCAGTAAGGAATGCGGCCGCTGAACTTGCAGCCGGTCTCACCTGGTTGCCGGAACGGTCGTCCGAAGAAACGTTTTCCGCCAGATGCGAAAAACTCATTCTGCGTCTCAAGACTCTCTGTGAGCGTGTGGACTCCGCTCTCACCCGAACGCCGGACTCCGAAGATCTTCTCGCCGTGCATGGCAATGCGAAATTGCTTTCTTCAGGAGCCCGTGTTGTTGCTGGCGAACTCGGGCAGATCCGATTGCCCGTTGTTTCCAATCAGGTTGAGATTTTGCCTCGTGTGTTGGCGATCTCTGAGGCTTTTCTCGATCAGATGGAAACAAAGTTCCGCAAAGGCGAGTTCATCGCATTCTGCAAGGCCTTTGAAGAAACCACTCCGCTCGATTTTCATGAGATCGGCGCATTGGTTCCAGCTTTAAAGCTCGTCTTGTTGGAGCGGATCACCGAACGTGGCATCCGACTGCTGAAAACTCCCGCAGGGCAGCCGTCACTGAGCGTCATTCCTTACGTTCAGACATTCCAGCACGTGATCCATGCTTCATGGAAGGACGATCTCGAAGATCTCATTCCGTATGACGAGATCTTGCGCCGCGACCCCGCGGGGGCCTATGCAGAGATGGACCTCGAAAGCCGGAACTCGTATCGGGAGAAGATCTCGACTGTCTCTCGGCGTTCCGATCTCACGGAAATGGAAGTTGCCCGGGAAGCGCTCGCCTTAGCGCGGCAGGCGCAGAGTCGTGGATTGCGCGATCCACGGATCGCGTTGCGAGAATCCCACATCGGCTACTACCTGGTGGGCGATGGGGCGTCCATTTTGTGCCAACGGGTTGGATACCATCCGACTTTTGGTGAGAGAGTTCGCACGACCCTGCGGAGCCATCCCGACGAATTCCTTCTAATCGGGACTGTTATCCTGACTTTCGTCATCCTTACTGGTGTCCTGTGGTTACTAACGCCACCTTACACTCCCTTACAGAACATCCTGCTCTCCATGCTGATCCTGCTCTTGCCGAGTTCTCAAGCGGCAGTTCAGCTGATGAACTATCTGACCACCAATCTCCTGTCGCCCGCCACTCTACCAAAGATGGACTTCTCCGAGGGCGTGCCCAACGATTGTGTCACGCTCGTTGCGGTTCCAACGCTGTTGCTTGGCGAGAAGCAGGTGCGGCATCTGATCGAGGAGCTTGAGGTCCGATACCTCGGGAATCACGATCCGAATATTCACTTTGCGATCGTTTCTGATTTGCCGGATTCACCGCAGCCGGCGCCAGAAGAGAACGAACTAGTGGCATTGTGCTCGAGGCTCATCACAGAGTTGAACGAGCGGTATTCTGCCAAGGCATCCGGCACATTCTTCCACCTCCATCGTCACCGGGTTTATAACCCACGGGAAAAAGGATGGATGGGGTGGGAGCGCAAGCGCGGCAAGCTGCTCGACCTAAATCAACTGATGCGCGGACAATACGACAGCTTCCCCGTGAAGATCGGGGACCTGGCTTTGCTGCCCAGGGTCCGTTTTGTGATCACGTTGGATTCCGACACAGAGTTGCCGCGTGGTTCAGCCCAGCGCATGATCGGAGCGCTCGCTCATCCGCTGAATCAGGCGATTGTCGATGCCCAGAAGAATATTGTGACGGCTGGTTACGGCATTCTCCAGCCTCGCGTCGATATCAGCGTGCAGTGTACGGCGCGTTCACGGCTGGCCGCCATCTTCGCCGGAGAAACCGGCATGGATCCTTACACTCGGGCCACATCTGATGTATATCAGGACCTGTATGGCGAAGGGTCCTTCACGGGCAAAGGCATCTACGAAGTCGACACGATGTTCCAGGTGCTGTACGGCCGCTTCCCACGGAACTCGTTGCTCAGCCACGATCTGATCGAGGGCGCTTATGCGCGTGCTGGTCTGGTCAGCGATATTCCGGTCATCGAGGATTATCCATCGCATTACAGCGCCTATAGTCGCCGCAAACATCGCTGGTTGCGCGGAGATTGGCAGATTGTGGAGTGGTTGACGGATACCGTCCCCGATGAGTCCGGCTCTCGTGTGCCGAATCCGATTTCGCTCGTGTCCCGCTGGAAGATCTTCGATAACTTGCGGCGCAGTCTGGTGGAACCCGCAACGTTTGTGTTGCTGCTATATGCATGGTTCGCGACCGCGCACCCGGTGCTCTGGACTTTTGCGGCGATCTGTATTCTGTTCGTGCCGGCTTGGGTCGAACTCCTGTTCGGGCTAACCCGTGCCATAGTCGCACGTGATATTCGCGTCGCGCGCGACACGATTGAAACTCTCTTTGCATCGAACTTCACGGTACTTCTGAACTTAACGCTCCTGGCACATCAGACTCTGCTGTCGCTCGATGCTGTTGTACGAGCACTAGTCCGGAGATCCGTAACCCGGCAACGTCTTCTGGAATGGGAAACGGCTGCTGAGGCCGAGCTCGGCAAGAATCGTACGGCCATCGACCGATACGTCGACTGGACGCCTATACTTTCTGCGGCCCTCTGTGCCCTGATTTGGTTTACCCGTCCGCATGCTCTGCTAGCTTCCGTTCCGATTCTGCTGCTTTGGGCTTGCAGCAAGCCTCTGGTGTTGTGGCTGAATGCGAGTCCGGTCGACCCGCTTCCTGACATTTCGCGCGGAGATGCAGCACTTCTTCGCGGATCCGCTCTCTACATCTGGCGATATTTCGCGGAATTCTCGTCGGAGGAATACAACTGGCTCATTCCCGACAATATTCAGGACGAGCCTCGAAAAGTTGCGGCGAGTATTTCACCCACGAATGTCGGCCTTCTCTTGAATGCGCGGCAAGTAGCCCGCGAAATGGGCTATATCACTCTGCCGGAGATGGTTGATCTCACACGCAAAACACTCGATACCATCATCCGAATCCCGAAGTATCGCGGACATCTGATGAATTGGTATGACACCCGGACCGTCGAAGCGAAGCCTCCGTTCTTTATTTCCTCGGTCGATAGCGGCAACCTCGTGGCATCGCTATGGACTTTGCAACAGGGATGCATCGAGTGTCTGTCTCGGCCTCTGATTTTCAGCACAGCCGCCGAAGGTTTCACTGATCATCTGCAGGCTCTCGTAAAACTTGGTGTCCTCCGGAACAAGACTGTGGCCGGTTTTCAGGATCAGATTCGGCAGGGCAACTGGCTCTCAGCAATTCTGAATTTTCCAGTTGAATCTCTGGACGAGAAAAAACCTCGGCAAGAGTCTGATCGTGCTGATGAGATCAATTGGTTTCGCGCCCAAGCCAATGCGCGAATTCATGCCGTCCGGGATCTCGTGACATCGTACATGCCGTGGGCTCTCCCGGAGTTCTCTGAGGTGAGGAGCAAAGCAGCTGGAACGCGATCGCTCGACGATGTCCCGCTCGAGCGGCTTCCCGATCTGATATCCGAGTTCGAGCGATTCGTCGATGGAACACTACCGTCTGCGCAAAATGGCGATCGCTCTCTGAATCGGCAATTTCTGCAGCATCTGTCAGAAGCCCGCCAGAATATCAATCGCTTGGTAGCCGCTTTACACGAGACGAGTCAGCGAGCCCACGATATCGCTGAGGCCATGGATTTCACCTTCTTAATGGATAAGCCACGACAACTCGTGTCTGTTGGCTTTGACGCCGGCGCAAAAGAGTTACAGCCTTATTTCTACGACTTGCTGGCCACTGAACCTCGCACGGCTCTGTTTGTCGCGATCGCCAAGGAGGATATTCCACAGGATTGCTGGTTCCGCCTACGACGTCCGTTCACTACTGATCGTGGTCGGCCCGTGTTGCTGTCGTGGACGGGAACCATGTTCGAGTACCTCATGCCGAATATCTGGATGCGCAGCTATCGAAATACCCTGCTCGACCGCGCCTGCGTCGCTGCCGTTCGGTCACAACAGGAATACGCGACAAAGAAGGGCGTTCCTTGGGGCATTTCAGAATCGGCATGTTCCAGGCTGAACGATGGAGGAGATTACCACTACGAGGCATTCGGGGTCCCTAGCCTCGCTCTGAAGAAAACCGAGTCAAATCCGCTGA
>Ga0335082_10003009_pt1 | contig 18250 bp, 20 predicted proteins | sample Lox_Sample_41_FD_206718 | JGI IMG/M metagenome (GOLD analysis project Ga0335082, IMG submission 206718) | Soil microbial communities from Loxahatchee National Wildlife Refuge, Florida, United States - Lox_Sample_4.1 | ecosystem: Environmental > Terrestrial > Soil > Wetlands | place: USA... | reverse complement strand
GCGATCGAAGCGTTGCGGGCGCGCTTCGACCTGCCATTGTCGATCGACACGTGGCGCGCGTCGGTACTCGACGCGTGTTGCACGGCCGGCGCCGTCGTCGCCAACGACATCTCGGGCTTCGCCGACCCCGACTACCTTCGCGTCGCGGCCAAGCACGACGCGACCGTCGTCGCGACGCACATCCGTCTGCGACCCCGGGTGCCCGATCCCGAGCCGCACTACGGCGATCTCGTCGCCGACGTCGGCGCATTTCTGCTCGAGCGGGCCCGCCGGGCCGAAGCGGTCGGCCTTTCCCCCGAGCAGATCGTGCTCGACGCCGGCCTCGACCTCGGCAAGACGCCCGCGCAGAGCGCAGTCCTGCTGCGCGAGTCGGCGCAGCACGCGCAACTCGGCTACCCCCTCTTGCTGTCCGCGTCGAACAAGCGGTTCCTCGGCGAGCTGCTCGGTCGCGAGATCGACGACCGGCGCGCCGAGTCGCTCGCCGCGGTCGCGTTCGGCGTGATCCAGGGTTGCCGGGTTGTCCGCGTGCACGACGTGCGCGCGACCGCGCACGTGTGCCGCACGATCGAGGCGCTGCTGTGAGCATCGTCTTCGTGCAGGGTGCCGATCCCGGTTTGCGCGACCGCGAGGTGCAGCGCGTCGTCGACGAGCTGCTCGGCACCGACGACCGCTCGTTCGCGCTCGACGACCACACGATTGCCTCGCGCCGCCGGGGCGGCGCGGCGGCGGCCGAAGCCGCGGAACCCGAAGAAGACGACGGCGACGGTTCCACCGAGCTGCCCGCGTTCGCGGCTATCACCACCGCGCTGCAGAGTCCGCCGTTCATGACCTCGGCGCGCGTCGTCGTCGTGCGCGAGGTCGGGAACCTCACGAGCGAACAGGCGCAGTGGCTCGCCGCATGGATCAATGACCCGCTCGAGGGCGTGCAGCTCGTGCTGGTCGCCGGCGGCGGCCGCACACCGGCCGCGCTCGACAAGGCGATCAAGGCGCACGCCGACATTGTGGGTCCCGCGGCCGAGGACACGGCCGATCTCCTGCAACGCGAGTTGAAGGACGCGCACCTGAAGCTCGCACCCGCGGCTGCGAAGGAGGTCGCCGCGCACTTGGGCGACGACGCGGGACGCGTTCCGGAACTCGTCGAAGTGCTGCACGCGACGTTCGGCGACGGCAAGGTGTTGTCGCTCGACGAGGTCGACCCGTACCTGGGCGAGCTCGGCACTGCCGAGCGCTTCGCCCTGACCAACGCGATCGATCACGGCGACGTCGCGGGCGCGCTCGAGACCCTGCACCGCTATCTCGCCGCGACCAGCGCGAAACAGCCGAAGCCGTTGCATCCGATGCAGGTGATGGCCACGCTCGTGTACCACTATCAGCGGCTGTTGCGGCTCGACGACCCGGCCATCGTCACGAAGGAGCATGCGGCAACCGCGCTCGGCATGAAGAGTGCGGGCGGCGCGCGCTTCCCGCTCGACGCGTCGCGCAAGCTCGGCACGAGCGGGCTGCGCGACGCGGTCGGTCTCCTGGCGCAGGCGGAGCTCGATCTCCGGGGCGCAGGCGGGCTCGACGATCGAACGGTGATCGAGGTGCTGGTGGCCCGGCTCGCGGCGCTCAGCCGCCGGTCGGCGCGGCGCTAGGGCCGAGCGGGAAAGAAGCGCAGCTCAGACGCCCGACTTCGCAGCGCGCTTCATGAGGCGCGACGTGCGGCGAGCCGCCGCGTTCTTGTGGATGATGCCCGCGCTCGCGGCCTTGTTGATCCGCTTCTGCGCGGTCTTCACCTGTTGGTCGGCGCTCGCGTCGCCGGCCACGATGGCCTGGTTTGCCGTCTTCACGCGCGACTTCAGCTCCGAGCGCACCGCCTTGTTGCGCTGGCGGCGCTTCTCGTTCTGGCGGATGCGTTTCTTCTGCGATGCGATGTTGGCCACGACGGCATACTCCGGAGCGGTTCGAGAACCGGTGCAGGCTAGCAGAGCGCCGATCCGCCTGCTGTACGGGAAGGGCCGGGCCGATCGGCGACAATGGTTGCCTTGACCTCGCTCGACCGGATCCGCTGTCTCAGCATCATCGCCCACATCGACCACGGGAAGTCGACACTCGCCGACCGGCTCCTCGAGATGACGGGCGCGGTCGACCCGCGCGACATGCGCGCGCAGTATCTCGACACGATGGAGCTCGAACGCGAACGCGGCATCACGATCAAGGCCCAGAACGTGCGGCTCGAGTGGCGGGGCTACGTCGTGAACCTCATCGACACGCCGGGTCACGTCGATTTCGGCTACGAGGTGAGCCGCTCGCTCGCGGCGTGCGAAGGCGTGATCCTGCTCGTCGACGCTTCGCAGGGCATCGAAGCGCAGACCCTCGCGAACTGCTACCAGGCGCTCGAGCACGACCTCGCGATCGTCGCCGCGTTGAACAAGATCGACCTTCCGGCCGCGGAGCCCGAGCGGCGCGCCGAGGAGATCGAGCGCGTGCTCGGTATCCCTGCCGGCGAGGTGCTGCGCATCTCGGCCAAGACCGGCGAAGGCGTGCCCGAACTGCTCGACGCGGCGATCGAGCGCATCCCCGCGCCGCGCGGCGATGCCGATGCGCCGTTGCAGGCGCTCATGTTCGACTCGTACTACGACATCTACCGCGGTGTGATCTCGTCGGTGCGCGTGTTCAACGGCGTGCTACGCAGTGGCGCGCGCCTGCGCTACCTCAACGCGCAACAGGATCACGATGCCGAAGAGATCGGGGTGCGACTGCCCGCACCGACACCGGTCGCGAGCCTCGGTCCCGGCGAGGTCGGCTACTTGATCGCGGGCATCAAAGACGTCGGTGAAGCGAAGGTCGGCGAGACCGTCACCGACGCCGCGCGCCGCGGCGCGGCGCTCGCCGGCTATCGCGACCCGAAGCCGATGGTGTTCTGCGGTCTGTACCCGGTCGACGGCGACGAGTACGCCGACCTACGCGAGGCGCTCGAGAAGCTCCGGCTGAACGACTCGTCGTTCACCTACGAGCCCGAGACGTCGGGCGCGCTCGGCTTCGGCTTCCGGTGCGGGTTCCTCGGCCTGTTGCACATGGAGATCATCCGCGAGCGGCTCGAGCGCGAGTACAACCTGTCGCTTGTTGCCACCGCGCCGAACGTCGAGTACCGCGCGCACCTCCTCGACGGCGCGGTGGAGATCGTCGACAACCCGTCGTCGATGCCGTCGCCGAACACGATCGACCACATCGAAGAGCCGTACGTGAAGGTGACGATCCTCACGCCGTCCGAGTATGTGGGCACCCTCATGGAGCTCTCGCAGTCGCGGCGCGGCGAGCTCGACAAGATGGAGTACCTGTCGGAAGACCGCGTCGAGCTCGTGTACGCGCTGCCGCTGGCCGAGATCGTGCTCGATTTCTTCGACCAGATGAAGTCACGCACGCGTGGCTACGCGAGCCTCGACTACGAGCCCGCGGGCTACCGCGTGTCGAACCTCGCGAAGGTCGACCTGTTGTTGAACGCGGTGCCGGTCGACGCGTTCAGCGCGATCGTGCACCGCGACAAGGCGTACGACTACGGCCGGAAGATGACGGTCAAGCTGCGCGAGCTGATCCCGCGTCAACTGTTCGACGTACCGATTCAAGCCGCGGTGAGTGGGCGGATCATCGCTCGCGAAACCGTGAAGGCGAAGCGCAAGGACGTGCTCGCCAAGTGCTACGGCGGCGACATCACCCGCAAGCGCAAGCTGCTCGAGCGCCAGAAGGAAGGCAAGAAGCGCATGAAGCAGATCGGCCGCGTGGAGGTGCCGCAGGAAGCGTTCGTCGCCGCGTTGCGCCTCGACGAGTAGTCAGCGGAAGAGCGCGACGCTCGAGATGCTCACGACGACGCCGACGAGCGCGAACACGATCACTCGCGTCTCCTGACCGATCTTGGCGAGCAGACGCTCTTCCAGCGCGGCAAGATCCTGCTTCGTCGCCAGCTCGGTGTATCCGCCGGGCGGAAGGTGCTCCATCAGCGTCGTGGCCTGCTCCGGCCCGATCAGCTCTTCCAACTTCACGAACAGTTGACGCCGTGCAGTTGATGCCGTGCTCGCTCATCGACGGCCGTGGCGTCCTCCCGATGAGAAGTGGTCATTCGGGAAGCCGTGATGCTCGGCTCCGAGGGCTGCCGTCAGTGTAGTTGCGCCGCGTGACGGCGGCCGCTAAACCGCGCGCATGACCTACTCGATCGTGGCGCGCGATGCCGAGAGCGGAGAGATCGGCGTCGCGGTGCAGACCGCCTACTTCGCAGTCGGCGCCTTGGTGCCGTGGGCGCGCGCCGGGGTCGGCGCGGTCGCGTCCCAGGCGATCGCGGAGCCGGCGTACGGACCGCGCTGCCTCACGGCGATGCGCGACGGGGCGACCGCCGCCGACGCGCTGGCAGCCGGGCGCGCATCCGACGGCGGCGCGGCGCTGCGCCAAGTCGGCGTCGTCGACGCGCGGGGGAACGCCGCCGCGTTCACGGGTGAGCTATGTATCGACGCGGCCGGACACCACATCGGGGACGGGTACACGGTGCAGGCGAACATGATGGCGAGCGCCGATGTCTGGCCCGCGATGGCGCGGGCGTACGCGGATGCAAACGGGCCCCTCGCCGAACGACTCCTCGCATCGCTGCAAGCGGCTCAGCGGGCCGGCGGCGACGCGCGAGGCGCGATGTCGGCCGCGATCCTCGTCGTTGCGGGCGATGCCCACGACGACTCGCGGCTCCCACTCGTCGATCTGCGCGTCGACGCGCACGAGGCGCCGCTCGACGAGCTCGCGCGGCTCCTCAGTACCGAGCGCGCCTACGCGCATCTCGGCCGAGGGACCGACGCGTTGTTCGCCGGGACTCCGGAACTCGCGCTCGCCGAGCTCGACCGAGGACTCGCGCTGTTGCCCGACGACGAGAACATGCGGTTCACGCGCGCCGGCGCACTGTTGTTCTCGGGCGACGTTGACGCGGCCCGCGCGGCGATCCGTGCGCTGATCGACCGGCGCCCGACCTGGGAGCTCATCGTGCGAAGCTTCGCGGCGAAGGGATTGCTCGCGGTGCCCGACGGTCTCGACGTCGACTCGTTCCTGAGCGAGTAAATGACCGTGCGGCGGCGGGCACTCTGGATCGTGGGCGCGATCGCTTCGGTCTTCGTCGTGCTACGCACGATCCCGTTCATCGGCGCGAACACGGGAAGGGGGGTTGATTCTCTCGACTACCGCGCGTCTGCACGCCTCCCGTTGTTCTCACGCGCGTTCCTCGGCGGCGCGCGCCCGTTCGGCTACCCGCTCTACCTGAAGATCCTGTTGCACAACGAGCACGCCGCCGTCGTGGGCCAGCTCGTCCTCGACACCGCGGCGTGGCTCGCGCTCGCGTGGATGGTCGTGCGCGTCACACGCGATCAACGCCTGCAAATTGCGGGCGCGGCGATCGTGCTCGGCATCGGACTCGCGTTCGAGACGATCCAATGGGACCGCATCATCAGCAGCGAAGCGCTGTCGACGGCGTGCGGCGTCGGGCTGCTCGCCGCGATCCTCTGGCTCTACGAACGGTGGACGATCCCGCGCCTCGCGACCGTGGCAGTACTCGCGGCCGCGGCGACGGCAGTGCGCGACAGCAACGGCACCTTCTTGGGTTTCGTTGGCGTGGTGCTCGTGATCTGCGTGCTCATGCGCTGGTTATCTCGCCGGGTGCTGTGGCTCGCGCTCGTCTTCCTGGTCGTCGCCGCGCTGGGATCCGCGAGCGCGAGCGCGGGCAAACGTTGGGAAGGACCGCTGAAAGACGTCATCACGTTGCGCGTGCTCAACAGTCCCGAACGAACCGACTACTTCCTGCGCGCGGGCATGCCGCTCTCGCCGGCGGAGATCGCCGACGCGCGCGGGAAATGTGTCGCGCCCACACCGACACCGGGCTGCGCGCTGATCACCAATCCCGCCTTCTATACCTGGATCCGCGACCACGGCCGCGTGACATACGCGAAGTCGCTCGCGCGATTCCCGGCGACGACATTGTGGGAGCCCATCGCCCACATACGCGATTCGGTCGGCACGCGCGTGCAGGTCGAGCGGAAGTTCGCGGCCGACACCGAGGAGCACGCGCCAGTGTCGAAGTTCCTCGAAGCGGTGCTGTTCGTGCGCAACCCGTTGTTGCTGGTGCTCTGGTCGCTCGTCACGGTCGCGCTGTGCGTGGTGGCTCTGATCGCGGGCTGGCGGGGCGTCTACGTGCTCGCGGGTGCGCTCGTGGCGCTCACGTACCCGCACCTCTGGCTCGTGTGGGTCGGGGGCGCGCTCGAGGTTGCCCGGCACTCGCTGCTTGCGTCGGTCCAGCTCCGCCTCGGGCTGTGGCTCAGCGCGCTCTGGCTCCTTGACACGCTCTTGACGAATCGGGCTGCTCCAACGGATCTCCTCTTGGCCGATCAGGAGACGGCGTAAGAAACCGGAGGTCCGTCGTGCCGAAGCTCGATCCCAACGTGCAGCACCATCCCGTCGTCATCAAGCAGGTGGAGAAGCGCGCGTCCGACGTGCAGTTGAAGGTCGCCGACGCGATCACGACGTTCGCGGGCTCGATGATGTTCGTCTACCTGCACGCCGCGATCTTCGGCGTCTGGGTCGGCACGGGCTTGTTCGGAGCCGACAAGTTCCCGTTCAACTTCCTGACGATGGCCGTCTCGCTCGAGGCGATCTTCCTCAGCACGTTCGTGATGATCGGCCAGAACCGCCAAGCCGCGTTCCAGCAGGCGAAAGCCGACCACGACTACTCGGAAGAGGAGCAGCTCCTCAAGGAGAACACCGACCTCACGAAGGCGATCCACGAGCTGACGAAGGAAGTACACGCGCGTCTCGTGGGATCGCAAGCGCCGGCGGGCGGCGACTGAGCGCCGCACGCGCACCCTGTTCGAGCGCGATCGCGAAGCCGAGCACGAGGATCGCGACGATACCGTCGAGCCAGAAGTGGTTGCCGGTGACGACCACGACGAGCATCGTGACGACGGGGTGGGCGAGCGCGAGCCAGCGCAACCGGCTGCTCGACACGAGCACGATCGTGCCGCCGATGATGACAGCCCACGCGACGTGCACCGACGGCATCGCCGACAGCTGCGCGGGGCCCGACTTCCCGAACGACGGGTACACGGTCTGACCGAACAGCGCGGGCGTGTCCTTGATGTGCAACGCGGGGACGAGGCGCGGCGGAGCGACGGGAATCAGCTGGATCGCGAGGCAGAACAGCGTCGTGAGCCCGACGACGTTGCGCACCGACGGGTACCTCGTGCGGTGGAAGAACCACAGCCACGGTAGGAACAGCAACATCGATGGGATGTGCACGCTCGCGTAGTAGACGTTGCACGCCTGCACGATCGGCGACCAGTGCAGGAACAGTTGCTGCACGCTGCGTTCGCTCGGGAGGTGCAGCGCGCGCTCGACGTCCCAGATGCGTTGGCCGGCGTCGATCGCACCGTCGACCTTCACGAGCGAGATCGTGCCGACGACACGCCACATCGCGTAGAGCGCGAGCACGATCGCGAGCTCGCGCGCGAAGGCCGCGCTCCCGGCGAGCCAGCGGCGCCGCGACACGCCGGCCGCGACTCCGGCGGTACCGACGACGGCGCCCGCTTCCATCGCGACGTTCCACGGCACCCAGGTGAGCCCGATCATGCGTCGCCCGCCCCCATTGCGCCAGCCAGTGTGAACGCGCGCGCAACGTGCCCGCGCAGCAGATCGGTGCCGCGCGCGAACGTGACGTCGCTCGCGAACGGGTCGAGCTCGGTCCACGGCGGCTCCAACCCGGGCGTGTGCCAGTGGGAGGCGAGCTCGCCCGCCGGTTCTCCGCTGCGCACCGCGAGCCACGACGTGCCGGACGCGGCCGCGATCGGCGTGCCGTGGGGATGGGTGATCACCGGGCATCCGGCCACGAACACGCGGCGCGTACCGCGCACGGGCCGCGCGATCTCCGCGAGCCGCGCGACGAGATCGGGGTGGCAGTGCAGCGCGCCGATCGGCGGGTCCGGTTCCCAGCCGAGCGCGGGTTCGTGTCGGCGCGCGTGCAGGAATGCCAAGAGCGCGGGCTCGACGGTCGCGACTCGAGGGCTCGAGGGCTCACGGCTCACGCGGCAACCCCAGCACCTTCTCGCCCAGGATGTTGCGCTGGACCTCGCTCGTGCCGCCGCCGATCGTCAACGCGCGCGCGTACAGGTAGCCGTATTGCCAGCCGGTGGTGTCGGGTTCGCCGTACGGTCCGCGGTCGCGGCACAGCGCGGCGCTCCCCGCGAGGTCGATGGCCAATGCCATCACGTGTTGGCCGTGCTCGTCGGAGAGCGCCTTGCGCACGGATGCCTCGGGCCCCGGTTCCAATCCGCGCACTTGCGCCGAGACCGTGCGCAGCCGGATCAGTCGCAACACCTCGGCTTCGACGTAGAGCCGAGCCAGACGCTGGCGCATGATCGGATCGCGCTCGCCACCGTGGTCGCGCACGAGCTGGATGACGTCGTGCGCGGTCGGGCCCCGGCCCCAGAGCGCGCCCTCGCCCGAGAGCGAGACGCGCTCGTTGCCGAGCGTCACTTTCGCGAGCCGCCAGCCGTCGTGCTCGATGCCGACGACGTTCGCGACCGGGACGCGTACGTCGTGAAAGAAGACCTCGTTGAACTCGTGCGTGCCGGTCATTTGCACGAGCGGCTTCACCTCGATGCCCGGCGTGCGCATGTCGACGACGAAGTAGGTGATGCCGTGATGTGCTTCGGCTTCGGGGTCGGTTCGCGCGAGCAGGATGCCGTAGTGCGCGACGTGCGCGAGCGTGGTCCACACCTTCTGGCCGTTCACCACGTACTCGTTGCCGTCGCGCACGGCGCGGGTGCGCAATGACGATAGGTCGCTGCCCGCTTCCGGTTCGCTGAAGAGCTGGCACCACAGCTCCGAGCCGTCGAGGATGCCCGGCAGGTAGCGCTGTTGTTGCTCTTCGGTTCCGGCGACGAGCAGCGTCGGGCCGGCCCAGCCGATGCCGATGGGGTTCAAGGGTCGCGGGACGCGCAGTTCTCGCATCACCTCGTCGAGGGCGAGCTGTTCGGCCGGGCCGGCCGCGAGTCCCCACGGGCGGGGCCAATGCGGTGCCACGTAACCGGCGCGGGCGAGGCGGGCCGTCCAGTCGGGCGGGAAGGCGCCGCCGGGCGCGTGCTCGGCGACGAAGGCCCGGAGCTGCTCACCCGCGTCCACGGCGTGCCACGCTATTTCATCCATGATGGCGCTCGACTCCGAATGGTTGGTGTGAACGAGACGACCGGGCGGCCGGCGACGACGGAGGCCGAGCGGCGCTCGGCCTCCGATCACGACCTCGCGCTCTGGCTGGGCGCCGGTGACGAGGCCGCGCTCGCGGAGCTGTATCGCCGGCACGGCGGACCGTGCTTCTCGCTCGCGCGGCGGGTGCTCTCCGATCGCGTGCTCGCCGAAGAGGTCGTGCAGGAGATCTTCTTGCGACTGTGGCGCCAGCCTGAGCGCTTCGACCCGACGCGCGGCTCGATGCGCTCGTTCCTCTTCGCGCAGGCGCACGGCCGCGCCGTCGACCTGTTGCGTGCCGAGACGGCGCGGCGCGCGCGCGAGGAGCGCGACGCGTTCCGCAGCCCGACCGTCGACGACGACCTCGAACGCGCCGTCGCCGACCTCACCGAAGGCGAGGCCGTGCGGCGCGCGCTCGCGACGTTGTCAGCCGCCGAACGCCAGGTCATCGAGCTCGCGTATTTCGGGGGGCACACGTACCGGGAGGTTGCCGTGCTCCTCGAACAGCCGGAGGGAACGGTGAAGAGCCGCATCCGGTCGGGCCTGTTGCGCTTGCGCGCCGCCCTCATCGACGAGGGGGTGACCGAATGAGCGATGCCCGGGCACCCGATCCGGAGCTCGACGCCTTGCTCGGTGCGTACGCGCTCGACGCGCTCGATGCCGGCGAACGGGCTCGCGTGGACGCATATCTCGAGGGCAACCCGTCCGCGCGCGCCGAGGTCGACGAGCTGCGCGAGACCGCGGCCGCGCTGGCGCTCGCACCCGTCGCCGCCGCGAACGAGCCCGCTCCCCCCGAGCTGTGGGGTCGCATCGCGTCGACGATCGCGGCGGAGCAGACCGCGGCGGAGGAGACCGCGGCGGAGCAGACCGTGGCGCCGGCCGATGACGAGCTCGCGCGCCGCCGTGCCCGCCGCACCTCGACGAGCGCGCGCGTGCTCTCGGTCGTCGCGGTCGCGGCGGCCGTCGTGGCCGTCGTGCTCGGCGCGCAAGTGTTGTCGTTGCACCGCCAGCTCAACGACGCCAAGAACCCGGGCGGCCGCACCGTCGCGCTCGCGGCGCCGAACGGCGCGGAGCTCGCGCGAGTGGTGCTCGCGCCCGACGGCAGCGGCCGGCTCGTCAACGAGCATTTGGCCACGCTGCCCGCGAACCGCACGTACCAGCTGTGGGCGATGATGGGCGACAAGCAGCATCCGACCGTCGTGTCGGCAGGGGTCCTCGGCAACGACCTGCGGCGCGCCAACTTCAAGGTCGCGGGTCCCCTCGTCGGCCTCGCGGTGACGGTCGAGCAGGCAGGCGGTGTGGTGGTGTCCCGCCAACAGCCGGTTGCGACCGCGTCGGTAGCCTGAACGGGTGAACGCGGCCATCTTCGGCGTGTACGTGCACATCCCGTTCTGCACGAAACGCTGCGACTACTGCGACTTCGCGACGTGGACCGACCGCGCCCACCTCGTCGACGCGTACGTCGACGCGTGCGTCGCCGACCTCGCGCGACACGACACACCGCCCGCGACCAGCGTGTTCTTCGGCGGCGGTACGCCCTCGTTGCTCACCGGACTCCAACTGGCGCGCATCCTCGGCGCGATCGAGCGCGCACCCGGCGCCGAAGTCACGGTCGAGTGCAACCCCGATGCGGTCGACGCGGCCAAGCTCGATGCGTACGCGGCCGCGGGTGTGAACCGCGTGAGCTTCGGCGTGCAGTCGTTTGCGCCGCACGTGCTCTCCGCGCTGGGACGAACGCACGACCCCGCGAACGTCGAACGCGGCGTCGCGCTCGCGCGCGCGGCGGGTATCGACCGCATCAACCTCGATCTCATCTACGGCACACCGGGCGAGACGCTCGCCGATTGGCGACGGTCGCTCGAGGGCGCGCTCGCATTCGACGTCGAACACGTCAGCGCCTACGCGCTCACCGTCGAGCCGGGAACGGCACTCGGCCGGCGCGTCGCCGCCGGCGCGCCCGCCCCCGACGACGATCTGCAGGCCGACGCGTACCTCCTGGCCGACGAGTTGCTCGGCGCGGCCGGGCTCGAGTGGTACGAGGTGTCGAACTGGGCGCGTCCCGGCGCCGCGTGCCGCCACAACCTCGTGTACTGGACCGGCGACGAGTACCTCGCGATCGGATGCGCGGCGCACGGCTACACGGACGGCCGCCGGTGGTGGAACGTGCGGACGCCCGAGCGCTACATCGACGCCATCGCCGGCGGCGCATCGCCCGTCGCAGGAAGCGAGGAGCTCGCCGCGCGGCCGCGCGCCGAGGAGGCCTTCACGCTCGCGCTGCGGACGCGCGCCGGCGCTGCGGTCGCGTCCGCCGCGGCCGACGCGGTGGCCGATCTCGCGGCGTCGGGCCTGCTCACAACCACCGGCGATCGGGTCGTGCTGACGCCGCGGGGCCGACTGCTCGCGACCGACGTCACGGCCCGGCTCCTGCTGGCGGGGTCGGTGTCGGTGCCGGTTTGGCACTCGATACCATTGAGTGCCAACCGTTCCAGCGGAGGGGCGCCTCATGACCGAGCTTGACGAGCGCAAGGCCGCGGTGCTGCGCGCCGTCGTCGAGCAGTACGTGGCCGCGGCCCAGCCCGTCGGCAGCCAGACGGTCACGAGCACGGCCGGGCTCGGGGTGTCGGCCGCGACCGTGCGCAACGAGATGTCGGTCCTCGAACGCGAGGGCTACATCACCCAGCCGCACACCTCGGCGGGTCGTGTGCCCACCGATCGTGGCTACCGCTACTACGTCGACCATCTTGCCGGTGCCACCCAGCTCGCCGGACCCGACCGGCGCCGCATCGCCGAGTTCTTCACCACCGCCACGCGCGCGCTCGATGAGCTGCTCGGACAGACGAGCCAGCTCCTCGCGGGCGTCACCGCGCACGCCGCGGTCGTGGTTGGTCCCGAATCCCAAGCCGTCGTCGTGCGCGCCGCAAACCTCGTGCAGCTGCAACCCCGCGTGCTGCTCGCGGTGGTCGTGCTGTCGAACGGCTCGGTCGAAAAGGAAACGGTCATCTTCGACCACGACCTCGCGGCCGACGACGTCGCCGACGCGAGCGCGCGGTTCGCGCGTGAGCTCGACGGCCGGCGCCTCGCCGAGGCGCAGGCCGCGGTCGACGAGACCAAGGTCGTGCCGAGCGATCACGTCACGCCGATCGTCCGTGCGGCGCGTGCCGGGCTCCGCCGCCACCTCGAGCAGCATCAGAGCGAACCGTTGTACGTCGGGGGTGCGAGCCGGCTCGCGGCCGAGCACGACGCGTTCGTCACCACGAGCACCGCGCGCCTGCTCGAGCTGCTCGAGCAGCATGCGGTGCTCGCCACGTTGATGCGCGAGCTGCTCGGCCCCGGTCTCACCGTCCGCATCGGCGCCGAGAACCTCCGCGACGATCTCGTCGAGTGCTCGCTCGTGCTCGCTCCCTATCTCGTGGAGGGCGAAGTCGTCGGGACGGTCGGTGTGCTCGGCCCGACGCGCATGGACTACCGCAAGGCGCAGGCCGCGGTCGCCTCCGTGTCGCAACAGCTCGGACGGCAGCTCTCACAATGAGCACCGACTATTACGCGCTGCTCGGCGTCGCGCCGAACGCCACCGACGACGAGATCAAGAAGGCGTTTCGCTCGCTCGCGCGCAAGTATCACCCCGACGCCAACCCCGACGACCCGAACTCGCTCGAACGCTTCAAGGAGATCAACGAGGCGTACGAGACGCTGAAGGATCCGGAGCGTCGCCGCCGTTACGACATGTTCGGGCCCGACGGCGCGAACGCCGGAAACCCGTTCGGTGGCGCGGGCTTCGACGCGAACGCGTTCGGTCTGAACGATCTGTTCGACGCGTTCTTCGGCGGCAGTGGACGCGCGCGCGGTCCGGCCGGTCCACAGCGCGGTCCCGACGCCGAGACGGTGCTCGATCTCACGCTCGAACAGGTGGTGTTCGGCACGCGCGCGTCGCTCGATCTGCACATGCCGATCGAATGCGATGTGTGCAACGGCTCGGGCTGCGCGCCCGGTTCGCATCCCGAACGTTGTCGCACGTGCGAAGGCACGGGCGAGGTGCGGCAGGTGCGGCGGTCGTTGCTCGGTCAGATCGTCACGGCCGCGCCGTGCGGCGTGTGCAACGCGACGGGCCAGTCGATCCTGAGCCCGTGCGAGCGGTGCGGTGGCGCGGGCCGGATCGACGGTGATCGCACGATCGACGTCGACGTCCCGAAAGGCATCGACGACGGGCAACGTCTCCGACTCGCGGGCCGCGGTCCGTCGGCTCCGCGCGGCGGGCCGCCCGGCGATCTCTACGTGTCGGTGCGCGTCAAGCGCCATCCCGACTTCGAACGGCGCGACAACGACTTGTGGCGGCGCGTTCCGATCACGATCGTGCAAGCTGCGCTCGGCACGACCGTCGAGCTCCCGACGCTCGACGGCGCGCGCTCCCTCGAGATTCCGGCCGGCATCCAACACGGTGCGCAGCTGCGGCTTCGGGGCCTCGGCGTACCGTCGTTGCGGAGCGGCCGGCGCGGCGATGTGATCGCCGAGGTGCACGTCGAGGTGCCGATGAACCTCACGGCCGACCAAGCCGAGTTGCTCGCGCAGTTCGCGGCGGCGCGCGGCGAGCACGTCACGCCCCCGCACGACGGGCTCTTCTCGCGCATCAAGTCCGCGTTCAAATCGTGATTGGCAGATCGTGATTGGCAAGTCGTGACGAGTGCCGCGCCCGCCGGGCCGGCCGACGTCGACGCGACCGCGCACGTCTTCGTCGAGTCGCTCGACGACACGTGCGAGATCTCGGGCGACGACGGCCATCATTTGCAGCGCGTGCGGCGCGTCGACGCGGGCGAGCTGGTCACCGCGGCCGACGACACGGGTGCGTGGCGTCTGTACGAAGTGGCGCGCGTCGGGGCCGCGCGCCTCACTTTGCACGCACGCGGTGAGCCATTCCGTGCGGAAGAACCCGCCGTCGGCGTGGAGCTCGCGGTCGCGCTGTTGAAGCACGGCCTCGACGACGTCGTCGCCGCGGTCACCGAGCTCGGCGTGGCGCGCATTACGCTCGTACGCACCGCGCGTTGTGTCGTGCGGTGGGACGACGCGCGCGCCGCGAAGGCCGTCGAACGCCTGCAGGTGATCGCCCGCGAGGCGAGCATGCAGAGCCGCCGGGCGTGCATCCCCCGGGTCGTGGGCGTCCGCGGGATCGACGAGCTCGCGGCGAGACCCGGGCTCCTGATCGCCGATCGCGCGGGCATCGGCGTCGCTGAGCTCCCGCTCCCCGAGCCCCCGGGGTGGACGGTCCTCGTCGGGCCGGAGGGCGGGCTCGCCCGCGACGACCTCGAATCCCTCCCCGCCGCCCCGCGCCTGGCGCTCGGACCTCATGTCCTGCGCGCCGTCACGGCTCCGATCGCCGCGGTCGCGGTGCTGGCGGCCCGGGCAGCCGCCGGCCCGCACCAATGAGCCCCGTGTGATCCCTGTCGCGGAAACTCGGGTCGAGAGGTCAATGTTGGAAGCGATGAGAAGCATGACTTTCACGGAGCGTGCTGGTACGATGCGTGCCACCACATCGAGCAGCCGGCGAAAACGCGCATCCTGGGTGCATCCTGTACGCCTTGTACCGCGTGTCCCGCCGGCGACTCGGTGCAAGCGGGGATGCGGCGTACGTCGCGTCCGGGGCGAGGGGGCAATCTCGGTGGTGAACACAGGGGCACGAGTCGGCGAGCGATTGCGAGCGATTCGGCGCCAAAAGGGTCTGTCGTTGCACGACGTCGAGGCACGGTCGAGCCTCGAGTTCAAGGCGTCGGTGCTCGGTGCCTACGAGCGGGGCGAGCGCGCCATCTCGGTGCCGCGCCTGTTGCGCCTGGCCGAGATCTACGAAGTGCCCGCGGATCAGCTCCTCCCTCGGGAATTCGACGGCGAGATCAGCCTCGTCGACGCGAGCAGCGCGAACGGGATCGATCCCAACGCCAAGTTCACGATCGACCTCGTCCGCCTGCACGAGCTCGACGATCCCGACGCGCACATCCTCGACCGGTTTGCCACGTCGTTGCAGCGGGAGCGCCAGGACTTCAACGGCCGGATGCTGACGATCCGGCGTTCCGACCTGCGCGTCCTGGCTTCGTGCATGGGCCGCAGCCTCGAAGAGCTCGGCGCCCGGCTCGAACAGCTCGGGCTGCGTGCTATCTCGCCGGCCTAGCGCGGGAGCGTCACGGGTCGGTCGATAGCTCGGCTACCCTCGCGCGCACATTGGCACCACCACACGCCACCTCTCCCCAGGAGACCACTTCGGTCAAGATCCTGGTCCCGGGCAACCACTTGATGGTCGGCCTGCTCGGCCAACGCGACGAGCTGCTCCGCTTGATCGAGGGCGCGTTCCCCGTCGAGATCCTCGTGCGCGGCAACGAGATCACCGTCACCGGCAACGGTCCCGACGCCGAGCGCGTCGCGCGGCTGTTCGAGGAGATGGTGATGCTGCTCGAGCAGGGCCACGAGCTCGACCGCGAGAACATCGTGCGCTCGATCGCGATGCTGAAGGCCGATCAGCGCCCGACCGAAATCCTCACCACCGAGGTAGTGCGGGGCCGCAAGTCGATCCGGCCGAAGACGTCGGGCCAGAAGCGCTACGTCGACGCGGTACGCGACAACACCGTGACCTTTGCGATCGGTCCCGCCGGCACCGGCAAGAGCTACCTCGCGGTGGCACTCGCGGTGCAGGCGCTGCAAGCCAAGGATGTGAATCGGATCATCCTCACCCGGCCCGCGGTCGAGGCGGGGGAACGGCTCGGCTTCCTGCCCGGCGACATCCTGGCGAAGGTCGATCCGTATCTCCGGCCGTTGTACGACGCGCTCTACGACATGCTCGAGCCCGAGGTTGTCACGCGGTTGATGGAGCGGGGCACGATCGAGGTCGCGCCGCTGGCGTACATGCGCGGGCGCACGCTGAACGACTCGTTCATCATCCTCGACGAGGCGCAGAACACCACCCCCGAGCAGATGAAGATGTTCCTCACGCGCCTCGGCTTCGGCTCGAAAGCCGTCGTTACCGGCGACGTCACCCAGATCGACCTGGCCGAAGGGCGTGGCCGTTCGGGTTTGCTCGCGGTACGCGACGTGCTCGACGGCATCGAAGGCCTCGTGTTCGTCGAGCTCAGCTCGGGCGACGTCGTGCGCCACCGCATCGTGCAAGAGATCGTCGACGCGTACGAGCGTCACCGCCGGTAAAGGCAGCGAGAATGAACCTCGAAGTCGCGACCGTGTTCGGTGTCGACGAACAGCGCGACGTGCAGATCAACGTCGCCCGCTTCGTGAAGCTCGCGCAGCTCGTGCTCGCCGACGAGCGTGTCGACGCGCGTTTCGGCACCGACGTCGAGATGTCGTTGATGTTCGTCGACGAGCAGACGATCGCGGAGTTGAACGAGCGCTTCCTCGCGGGCGAAGGCCCCACCGACGTGCTCGCGTTCCCGATGGACGAGGAGATGCCGCCCGGCGGGCGCCAGCCCGACGAGGGTGGGCGCGGCCCGGGCGCGCCCGCCGATCCGGGCGAGCCACCGACGTTGCTCGGCGACGTCGTGATCTGCCCGACGGTCGCGGCGCGCCAGGCTTCCGAGCACCACGTGACGCCCGACGACGAGGTTGCGCTGCTGGTCGTCCACGGTGTGCTGCACCTCCTCGACTACGACCACGCCGAACCCGACGACGCGGCCGTGATGCAACGCCGCGAGCAAGAGCTGCTCGCCGCGTTCCGGAGTCTCGAACGATGAGCGCCATCGTGATCGTGGCCATTGTGGTGCTGTGGTCGGTGTCGGGCGTGCTCGCGCTGGCCGAGACCGCGTTCACGCGCGTCAGCCGTATCCGCCTGCTCGCGCTCGAAGAGGAGGGCGACAAGCGGGCGCGGCGCGTGCTGCGCCTCATGGAGCGGCCCGAATTGACGTTGAACAGCATCCTGTTGCTCGTGCTCGGGTGCCAGATGATCGGCGCCACACTGCTCGGAACCGTGCTCGAGCCGCATTTCGGCGCGGCCGGCGTCACGCTCGCCATCTTCCTCGAGATCTTCGTGGTGTTCACGTTGTTCGAGGTGGTGCCGAAGACGTTCGCGCTGCAGCACAGCGAACGCGCGGCGCTCGCGATCTCGCCGTTGCTCGCGTTCATCACGGGCTTCTGGCCCTTGCGCGTGCTGACGAACGGCTTCATCGGCATCGCGAACGTCATCTTGCCCGGCAAAGGGTTGCGGCACGGTCCGTTCGCCACCGAGGCCGAGATCCTCACGATGGCCGACGTCGCTGCGCAGGAGGCGGCGATCGAGACCGAAGAACGCGAGCTGATCCATTCGATCTTCGAGTTCGGCGACACGGTCGTGCGCGAGGTCATGCTGCCGCGCACCGACATGGTCGCGGTCGAGGCCGACGACACCGTCGACGCCGCCATCCGCACCGCGATCGCGGCCGGCAAGTCGCGTCTCCCGTGCTTCGAGGACACACCCGACAACATCACCGGACTCGTCTTCCTGAAGGACTTGGTGGCACGCAGCGGAGCCGGGGACGGCAACGAGCCGGTGCGCGAAAGCGTGCGACGCGCGCACCTCGTGCCCGAGTCGAAGCGCGTGGCCGAGCTGTTGCGCGAGATGCAGCACGGAAAGTTCCACATGGCGATCGTCGTCGACGAGTACGGCGGCACCGCCGGCCTCGTCACCATGGAAGACCTCCTCGAGGAGATCGTCGGCGAGATCACCGACGAGTACGACATCGAGGAGCCGGCCGTCGAGCGGTTGCCGAACGGCGCGCTTCGTGTGCCCGGCCGCACGCCGATCGACGACGTCAACGAGCTGCTCGACGTCGAGCTTCCCAACGACGAGTGGGACACCGTGGGCGGGCTCGTGTTCAACACGTTGGGTCACGTGCCCGACGTGGGCGAGTGCCTGACGGTCGACGGGCTCGAGTTCTGCGCCGAGCGCGTCAAGGGTCCGCGCATCGTGTCGGTGATCATCCGGCCGATCGCAAAGTCGCGCGACCGGGATGCTCCGGTCGCCGATCGCGCCGAATAGTGCGGACGCAGGGGG
>Ga0335082_10003008_pt1 | contig 18251 bp, 18 predicted proteins | sample Lox_Sample_41_FD_206718 | JGI IMG/M metagenome (GOLD analysis project Ga0335082, IMG submission 206718) | Soil microbial communities from Loxahatchee National Wildlife Refuge, Florida, United States - Lox_Sample_4.1 | ecosystem: Environmental > Terrestrial > Soil > Wetlands | place: USA... | reverse complement strand
GGCGGGGGAAGGCTCGAGCCTGGCGATGACGGCAGCCTACATTCTGGCCGGGGAACTTCATCGTGCCAATGGAGACTACGCCGCCGCCTTCGCCCGCTATCAGCGGCTATTCGGGCCGTTCGTAGCAGAGAAACAGAAGATGGCGTTGCGTTTAGCAGGATGGTTTGCTCCGCCGTCGAACTGGTCGATCTTCCTGCGCAATCAGGGCATGAAGCTTCTGAAGTTTCCCATGCTGGCTGACCTCATGGTTGGGCGCGATCTCGTTGACCACATTGAGCTGCCGCAGTACGCTGCCTGAACTCGCCAGATACTGCCATAGCCCCCAGCCGACATGCCGAGGCGCCTCCTGATGACTTGCGGTAGCCTTGAAGCATCGCATCGCGCGACTTCTCTGCATGCAACGCCGCCCAGTCCCTGAATTACTTGACGACGATCTCGGCACGCCCGCCGAGATTGCGACGTCGTTGCGCGACTTGCAGAGAATCAACGACTGGTTCGGCGGAACTCGCACTGCGATTCGCTTGTTGCAGCAGGTGGCACGCGATACGGGATTGCGCAGTATGAGCTTGCTCGAGATTGGAGCCGGCAACGGACACGTGCCGGTCGCGACCCGCGAGCCACTGGCGCGGCATGGCATTGACTTGCGTATCACTCTGCTCGACCGCGTGTCATCACATCTGCCGCGCAACGGACTGGCAGCCGTGGCCGCTGACGCCCTGCAGCTTCCATTTCGCGACGGCAGCTTCGATGTTGTGTCGTGCAACCTTGTTGCCCATCACTTTGAGCCAGGGGCGTTGCAGGCGTTCGCAGAGGAGGCGCTGCGGGTGGCGCGTATCGCGGTTCTGATCAACGATGTCATGCGCAGCGTTTTGCACCTCGCGCTTACCTACGCGGGCCTGCCGCTGTTTCGCAGCCGGCTTACCTGGCATGACGCGCCTGCCTCAGTTCGGCGCGCCTATACACTGGACGAGATGCGAAGCATTGTGGAGCAGGCCGGCGCTCGACAAGTCGATATCTCGAGACACTACCTCTACCGCATGGGAGTTGTGCTGTGGAAGTAGCGCAGTTCGATGTCGCCATCGTCGGCGGCGGCCCGGCAGGAGCCTCCGCAGCAATCACCGCCGCGCGAATGGGAGCGTCGGTGGTGCTGTTCGACAGCAGCGACTTTCCCCGGCAGAAGGTGTGCGGTGAGTTTGTCTCGGCTGAGTCGCTGGAGCTGCTGCGCGACCTTGTTCGGGAGCACCCGACGGCGGACGAGATTCTGCGGAAGGCTCCCAGCATCGCGCGTGCCCGAATCTTCGCCGCCAACCGTTCGGTCGAGACGGCGGTCGAGCCGCCAGGCGTGAGCATGTCCCGATACGATCTCGACCTGCTGCTTTGGAAATCCGCCGTTCAGGCCGGGGCTACGGCACATTCCCGCTGCGAAGTAACTGCCATCGAGGGCGATGGCCCATTCTCGCTCAAGACTGCGCAAGGCGACCTCGCCGCTTCAGCCGTCGTCGTGTGTGCCGGGCGGTGGTCAAGATATTCCCGGGTAAGTGAAGCCGCGAACGGACGCAAATGGATCGGACTGAAGGCCCACTATGGTGAGGTCAATCCGTCGCCGACAACCGACCTGTACTTCCTGGCGCAAGGCTACTGCGGGGTACAGGCGGTTGCGCCGGATGTGGTAAACGTTTGCGCTATGGTGCCCTCGGATGTGGCGACGTCGCTGCCGGAGGTCTTTCATCAATCATCGATGCTCAGCCGGCGAGCGGCGCGCTGGGAACCGATGATGAGTCCCATCACAACTTCTCCCCTGATCTATCGCACGCCCGAGCCGGTTCGCGGGAATGTTCTGCTGGCAGGAGATGCGGCAGCCTTCATCGACCCCTTTGCCGGCGATGGGATCTCGCTGGCCCTGCGCAGCGGCCGACTCGCGGCCCAGTGTCTGGGGGACTCTATCGCAAGACGCGCTTCGCTCGAAACATCAGCCCGCCTCTATGCGGCGAGGTACAGCGAGCAGTTCGCTCCGCTCATCGCCGCTGCGGCGCGCTTCCGAAGCTTGCTCTCGTTGCCCGCAATCGCACAGCCAATGGCGATGCGCCTCTTGCGCCTTCCTGGAGTGCTGCCGTATATGATTCGGCGAACTCGTGTTGTATGAGTAAGCGAAATCCAGCGATTCCTACCGAATCACCAGTACATCCCGCAGATTGTCGCGGCCCAGGAAGAACTTGATGGAAGCAAAGTCGCGAAACAGGTTCTCGATGTGGCGATTGGCGAAGACCCGCTGCAGCTTGAAAGGCGGCGCCGGCTGCATATCGACCGCCTCTTTGGAAACGATGTGATAGCGGTAGAAAGGTTCCTGCGGACCAGCGTCCTTTGTATGAAAAAAGGCCAGCAAGATACCGCCCGGCTTCATGCCCACGTGGATACGCTCAATCACCGGCTTCACCAGCGACTCGGGAAGATAGTCGGCGAGGTCCCAGAACATGACGGCATCGAATTCTTCGCGCCCAAAATTCAGGTTCTCGCGTAGAAATCGTTCGCTATCGAAGGTCTTTTCGCCGTTGCCGTTGGAGACAATCAGGTCTTGATCGGCAGAGAGCCGCAGCAGGTCTTCCTGATGGAACCTGTGGCCCAGGCCGATCATGAAGGTGATGTTGGCTGGCGAGGTGGCGCCAAGGTCGAGAGTGCTGAGTGCTTCCTGGCGAGCGATGTACTTGATGAATTCGTTAAAGCCGGTGGAGCGGCGGGAAATGCGCTGGCCCAGCGGCGCAAGGGAGCCGGGGCCCGTTCCTGCTTGTGGGCCGAAGATTTTATCTAGAATGCCGGGCACGACGTTCCCACATTGTAGGCCAGACGGAGGCAGAAACCAACTCGCGTGCTGAGCTTCCGCGCGAAGAAACCTGCCGGGCGTCCGGTTGCTCGCCATCCGGATTGCTGCAATGATTACCAAGCGCTTCGTGCAAGTTGCGGGCCAATACGGGCCCTGAGTCCCCGTGGTGAATCTGGTGTCCCATTGCAAGCGAGCTGGGGTTGCATGCTATCTGTTGGCCGCAACCTGGCTGCTTTGTTTCTCTGGGCTGGCTGGCGCCCAGTGTCCGGTCCGCAATAGCGAGGCAGCCACGAATCCTGGTCAGAGCGATACCTCTCAGGGCGAGCCGTTGCTGCCGGAGTCCGGACTGCTCACGAACGATAGCTACACCAATCTGTATTTCGGGTTCACTTTCAAGCTCCCGATCCCGCTGCACGGCCATCACCTCATGCTGCCGATTCGGCTGCCGGGAGAACACGCGCTACTCGCCATCGGATTTCAGGAGGGCCAGCACTACGGAACGCTGGTGGTCACGGCCGGCGGGCATCGCGAGGAAGATGACAAGCGAATGACACCGGAGCAGGCGCAACAGCTCGAAGACAAGATTGCCCGCAGCAAGGGCGAGGTGGTCCCTGAGCGCCGTCTCGACTACACGCCGCCGCCTGTTCATCTGAAGCGCGTCGACCGGCACTCGGGTGAGGTTCGCGGGACGCAGTATTCGGCACGCATACGAGACTACACAGTACGCTTCACCGTCCAGACGAACGATAAGTCGTTCCTGGAAAAAGCGCGAAACTCGATCACAACGCTGAGTATCTTCTGCGCCGACGACACGGGAAGGTTCTTCACCACGGATGGCAAGAGTTTCATGCCGGAAGGCACACCCACGACGGGACCCACCATTCCGACTGCAGTCGTTGATGATTCCATTCGCAGCCGCCCGGCTGAACACACGATTCCAGCGCCAGGGTTTAACGCCGGCGTTCTGCAGTCTTCCGGTTTGGCGTTCTCCTATGCTTTGCCGATGGGATGGACTGTCATGCCAACGCCGCCCGACCTGATCGCGGATGACGCCAAGGATGAACTGGATCGGCGGCTCAGCTATCTATGGAAGGCCTGCACTCGAACCTGGCTTCAGGCTGCGGGAGGGAAGGGTGCAGCCCTGACGTTGCGCGTACTGGACCAATCCTGTCTCGGACTGCCCTTTCCTGCCTCCGCCAGCGATACCTTAAGTGCCGAATCGCTTGGCCAATATCTCCAGATGCTGGGGCACTTTGGCACCATCAAGTCGAATCACATGATCCACCCCGGTGGCCGGCTCTTCGTGGTCTACGATGGCACCGTCGCAGAGGGACAATCTGTCGATAGCCTGGCGCATCGCGACGTGCAAACCGTCGCGGTCACGCGCTACAACAAGTTGATCTTCGCATGGCGGTGGAGCGCTCCCACGGCGTCAGCCCTTGCGCTGATTCCCGCTTCCCGCGCAACCTTTGGCGACAACCTGCCAGTGGCAGTCGCCCCGTCCATGTCTACCTCGCGAACGTCATCTCCACCGTGATCTGCACCGGCACGGGTTGGCCGTCCTTTCGGGCCGGTTTGAACTTCCAGGTCTTAACTGTGGCGACCGCGCTCTTCTCGAATGCCTGAGCAGAGCTGCGCACGACACGCACCGGGCCGACGTGCCCATGCGCGTCAACACCGATGAGCATGACGACTACGCCACGTGGCTCGATGTCCGGCGGGAGTTCAGGATAGGGAGGATCGGGAGAGTGTGTTGCTTTCGGAGGGACAATGCCGGCAGTCACACGCTGGTAACGGGCGAAAGCCTGATCGTCCGCGATTTCAGGCGTCGCAGTAGAGATATTCGCCGCCTTGCTGGATTGCGCGACACTGTGTCTTACCGCTGCGCCAAACGAGAGGGAAATCGCGATCACCGTCACGACCAGCCGGATGGATCCCATATGGAAATGATCGTAACCGATATGCTGCGGTTCGGGAGTTTGTCCTTCTAGCGAGGAGCGACGCGACTCCTCTCCGCTACGCCTCACACGGCTCGCGATGACAAGCCAAAACTACGCATCTCCCCTCTTCCTCAAGAACGCTGGAATCTCAAGATCGTCGGAATCGTACGTGATGTTCACGCTGCTGTTGACCGTCTCAATCGGCGGCATCTCGTCGCGCCCTACCGGAACCGGCTCAACCGGCTTGGGATAATCCTCCATCGGGGCGGCGTGACGGACCACGCCCGACTGCAGCTCATAATCGTCCACGATCGCTGGAACATAGGAAACCGCCGTGGAGATCCGCGGCGCGGGCGCGGGCTCCGTGACCAGTGGCGTTGGTGGTGTGGGTGGAACTACGCGTTCAGGCACATGCGATGGAGCGACTTCGTACGCCGCATGTGCGTCGCCGTTACTGCGGCTGGGCGGCGCTGAGCTGGCAAACACGTCATAGCGTTCACGGACACGCGGTGTTTCCTTGAAGCCCGTGGCGATGACCGTGATCTTCACTTCGTCCTTCATCTTCTCATCGAGAACCGCGCCGAAGATGATGTTGGCATCTTCATGCGCAGCGCTCTGGATGATGGTTGAAGCTTCATTGACCTCCGCGAGCCTCAGCGAGCTCGATCCCGTGACGTTGATGAGAATGCCCCGTGCGCCGTCGATGGCGCCGGCTTCCAGCAACGGAGACGCAATCGCCGCCTGCGCCGCTTTCGTGGCACGATCATCGCCCTTCGCCGTTGCCGTGCCCATCACCGCGTATCCCATGCCTGCCATGATGGTCTTCACGTCGGCGAAATCGCGGTTGATGATGCCTGGGATGGTGATGATGTCGGAGATGCCTTGCACGGCCTGCCGCAAAATGTCGTCGGCCACGCGAAACGACTCGAAGAAGCCGGCATCTTTCGCTACCGCCAGCAGCTTCTCGTTGGGAATCACGATAGTGGTGTCAACGGAGTCGATCAACTCCTGTAATCCGCGTTCCGCCTGGGTCTGGCGGCGCTTGCCTTCGAAGGCGAACGGCTTAGTGACAACGGCGACCGTGAGCGCTCCCATCTCGCTGGCCAGAGAGGCGATAATCGGCGCCGCGCCTGTACCCGTGCCGCCGCCGAGTCCACTGGTGACGAACACCATGTCCGCGCCTTCGAGCGCTTCGATGATTTTTTCGGCATCTTCCAGCGCTGCTTTGCGTCCCACATCAGGATTGGCACCGGCGCCGAGGCCGTTTGTCAGCTTGACGCCGAGCTGAATCTTCACCGGGGCATTCGACAGCTTGAGCGCCTGCAAGTCCGTGTTGGCCGCGACGAACTCGACGCCTTCGAGATGCGACTCGATCATGCGGTTGACGGCATTGCCGCCTCCGCCCCCCACGCCGATAACCTTGATGCGGGCGCTGTTGAGCATTTCTTCGTTGAACTGGATACGAAGGTCGCTCTCGGACTGCTGGTCGTTGAAATCTTCGATCATGGTGTACTCCTTGAACTTGGGTGGAGCGCACATTGATGCGTGCAATCTAACCCACCACCCAAATGAATTGTCATCCTGAGGGGACCTTAGTCCCCGAAGGACCTGCTTTCCTTCTGTCCCTAAAGGGCCTTGAAGAACTAATAAATCAACTTCATGTTCATACGCCGCTGAAGCGGTGCTCCCCCCGGCCTGCTTTTGTGCCGTCCCTGAACGGACTCGAAATATTTCAAGCGATGCCCTTTCGGCACGGCTAAAGGCCGTGCCTGATACAAAGCTCGCAAACTCAGCTCTTCCCTGTACGCCTGAAGGCGTACTCCACCCGCCCTTACCTACCTCGCAAAGATTGCTCTCAGCCTGGCCGTAATGCTGCGATCGATGTTCATGCGCGCCTGCCGCGTGCGATGTCCGTAAAGCACCATTCCGATGGCGGTCGAGAACTCTGGTTCCAAGAGCTGCGAAGGCAGCTTCGCAATGGGAACCGGATATCCCAGCCGGACCGGCCGGCGCAGAATATCTTCTGCTGTCTCCAGCAGGGCAGGGAGGCGCGAGCCTCCGCCGGTGAAGACGACGCCTGCCCCCAGTAATTCGTAGACTCCGGCCTGGCGCAAGTGATCGCGCAGCAGCTCTATCAACTCGCGGGCGCGCGGTTCCAGGATCTCGCCCAGCATCCGCTGCTGCAGCAGTCGTGAGGGACGCTCACCCACCGACGGCACCTCAATCTCGTTGCCCTCGGCAATGCGGGTAACAATAGCGCAGCCAAACATTTTCTTGATGTTCTCTGCGTCTACCAGCGGCGTGCGGAATCCGACCGCCACATCGTTGGTGAAGTGATCGCCCCCGACCGGCACTGCACCCGTGTGAATCACCACGCCTTCGAAGTACACAACAAGGTCGGTGGATCCCGCGCCGATATCGACCAAGCAGACGCCCAATTCGCGCTCATCCGTCTGCAGCACCGAATCTGCACAGGCGAGCGCTTCGAATACGGTGTCGTCCACGTGAATGCCGGCGCGATTGACGGCGGTGACAACGTTCTGTGTTGCCGTGGTGGCCGCCGTCACCACATGCACCCGGGCCTCAACTTTCTTGCCCATCAGTCCGGCAGGATCATGCACCCCGGGCTGGCCATCGAGAATGAACTCCTGCGGCAGGAGATGCAGCGGTTCACGATCTTCCGGCAGCGAGATACTGCGAGCCTTCTCCACCGCCTGGCGGACGTCTTCTCGGCTGATTTCGCGCGAGCGTGAGCCGAGCGAAATTCCACCATGGCTGTTAACGCCCCGAATGTGCGATCCGGCCACGCCGACAACGCCGTGTTCCACCGGGGCCTGGGCCACATTCTCGGCTTCCTCCACCGCCTTCTTGATGGAAGCGACGGCCTTGTCGAGATCGGCGATGACGCCCTTGCGTATGCCGCGCGAGTCGGAGATGCCATGCCCGCGGTAGCGCAGCGCGTAGTCATTCACCTCGGCTACGATGACGCAGGTCTTCGCGCTTCCGACATCGACCACCGTAAGCAGGCTCTCGTTCTGGTTCGCCATTTAGTTATGGTTCTTTGCCTTGCTCTGCCTGGCCCCCACGACGCTCTTCGCAGGTGGAGTATCAGCTGCCGGACCGGCATTTTCCGCCGACGCCGGAATTCGCTCGACATCGTCCGGATTCACGATCACTTGGTGCTGATAGCGTAGATCGACCGACTTCAATGGATGAAATTGTGCGCGCCACTCCTGCACGTGCGACACATACACCTGAAAGCGCTCCAGAAAGTCTCCTACGCCAAGGTGCACCAGAACCGCTCCCTGCGGATCGGTGATGGTCGCCTTCACATCGTCCGGGTCGCTGAGATCGACATCACTCAGGTCGTGCGAGTAGTTCTTGCCCGCCGAGTCGAGTTCGCGGATCAACCTCATGTAAGTCTTCATGCGGGCCGCGAGGGTCGACGTCGGTTCGGCCTCGCTTACGCCGACAATGACCGGAAACGAGTAGCTGGCCTGCTGCCCGGCTGGCATGGGCATAATGACGCCATGGGCATCGATCAGAGCGATATGCGAGTTGATCTCCACAAACGCCACCGGGGTGCGCTCGGTGATCGCGACGCTAAGCCGGTTGGGTAACAAGCGCGTCACGACCGCAGACTCGATCCACGGAATTTCCTCAACCTGTTTCTTACGCCCGGCCAGCGGCACAAAGAAAATATTGCGGTCGATGTCGGAGCCGAAGACCTCCAGCACTTGCGCACGACTGACGTTTTTCGCCCCGAGCACTTCGATGTTGTCACTGGAATCGATTTGAAATCTCCACGACTGCGTCGCGTAGCGGCAGAGCGAAATCGCAATCAGCCCCGCTGCCCCGCCGGCCAGCAGCAGCCACAACAGCCCTTTGGACCGCTCCAGCAGGAATCGTGGCAACTTGCCGCGCTTGACCGGCACACGCTTCTGCGCTCGCAGGAAAGGCGATGCGGCTTCGTCGTCGAGGTCGAAAAGCCGCCCGTCTAAAGGGCCGTCTTCGAAACGCCGAGCCGACGATGGAGTTTCGGGCGAGACTTCGAGTTCGTCATCGACGACGGTGGGTGCGTTCTTCCGAGTCATGAATGCGCTGCACGACGGCGTGAAAATTGACCTTAGGCCTCACTATAGCTGGGATTCGCAGAGCCGATGAGCATCATCCGTTCAAGTAACGGCCATGCGAACCTTGCAAGTAAACAGTTGCCGCACTTCTTCGCAGGTTCGCCCTGAACGGCAGAGTTGCACCGGCGATTTTTCCGCGCTAACTTCACCCCATGTTCATCGGAGAGCTGGCGAAGCAGGCGGGTTTGAAAATTGAGTCAATTCGCTTCTATGAGCGGGAAGGACTGTTACCCGTTCCACCGCGCAGCGCCTCCGGTTATCGCTGTTACGATCGCCGGCACCTGGAAACGATCCGCTTCGTCAAGCGCTCTCAGGCTCTCGGCTTCAGCTTGCGGGAGATTGGCCAACTGCTCCAGATTCACGACAGGCTCGCCCTCCCCAGCTCCACTCCGCGCGTAGGAACGCAGGACCTGAAGCTGATCCAGATTGCTCGCGAACGCCTCGCCGCGATTGAAGAGAAGATGCACGCCCTCGGATCGATGCGTAATGCTCTCGCCAAATTCCTGCGCACCTACCAGCGCCAGAAGAAGCTGGTTTGCCCCGCCAACCGCCGCACTCCCCAGCATTGAGTTCCGGCTTGACTCTGTACCTAGGTACAGGGTTCACAGTTGGAACCGGTTGTTTGGGAGGAACCATGCCGGAATCGAAGAGCATGGCTGTGCGACGCTGGACGCTGTTCTGCATGGTTGCGGTCGCGATCACATTGTTTGCCCTTTGGAACGCGAGCCGCCGTGCGATGCACATGCAAACCGCCGCTGCCGCAAGCAGCGGCCAGGAATTGGCGGCTGCAGAACCCGGCGAGCAGCTCAAAGCCGTGCTGCAGCTAACCGAGGTTGGTGATGGCTCGGCACAGGGAGTAGTGCTCGAAAAGCAGAGCGAGAACGTATACCGCAAGACCAGCCGGCAGATGCGGCTGCGCTTCCCGCGCGACGTGAGCGTGGTCATGGGCACTGCGAGTGACGTTCACAAGGATGCGGTCGTCCACGTGACCGGCACAGCTGGCGTGGACAAGGTGCTGCAGACAACCCGTATTGTCATTCTCACCGGATATGTCTCCGTCAACTAGTTCGCATGTTGACCTGCTTTGCAACTGCGGCGGCCGGCTGGCTGGGCGTCATTGGCGTGGCATTGGGCGGGCTGTCGCCGTTTCTGCTTCGGCGCACCGCGCTGTCCCGGGCGACGGGACTCGGACCGCTGAGTAATGAACCCTACCTGGTGCGCATGTGGCCTCACTACTGGTGCGGGTATCTGGTGACAGGACTTTCAACACTGCACGCATGTCTGCCAATGACCATGCGCCAGGCGGCTGTCCACCCGCCTGGGCTGTGGCTTGCGACGGTCGCGTTGGGCATCCTGTACGTGCAGGTCTGGAGCGGACTGCTGCTGCGCGGGCCACGGACGCCACAGCTACGCGTCCTCTTACGACGTTTCCACTTCTGGACCATGCTGGCCTGTGTGAGCCTGATCGCTCTGCACCTATGGATCAACGGCTAGGGATCAACGGCTAGAGACAGGCCAGCTTAATTCTGTCTGTGCAATATCTCAATGAACGCCTGCTCGGCGCTGGAGAAGTGGTGGTCCTTGCGACGGATCCACACATAGTGGATCTCGGCATCCATGTCGGCCAAGCGAATGGCGCTGAGGGCGCCGTCCTCAATCTCGCGCTGCACAATACCGCGAGGCTGAATTGATACGCCTAAGCCGGCCTCGACCGCACGCTTCACGCCCTCGGCGTTCACGAAGTCGAGAAGGTTCGTTAACCCAATGCCTTTCTCTCTGAGCCGCGCTTCGACCGTTGCTCTGGCTCCTGCGCCGCGTGCCGCTACAATGAAAGTCTCGCCGCTGAGGTCTTGCGCCCTGATGTTGCGGCGGGTACTCCATGGGTGGTCGGCCGGGACGATCACGACCAGCTCGTCGGTCCTGATCACCGTGCTCAGCAACTTGGGATGATGCACATCCGCGCTGACCAGCCCGAAGTCGAGTTTTTTGTCCAGCACCTTCGCTTCAATGTTCGCGGTAGTCGAGATTGCCAGCTTGACTTCGATGGCGGGATGCTGCTTGCGGTACGCAGCGAGAACCCGCGGCAGCACGTACAGCCCTACGGGAAAGCTGGCTCCGACACGCAATCTTCCGCCACGCAACCCCGCCAACTCTTTAATGCGCTGCTCCGCCGATGCGACGGAGCCCATCACTTCCTTCGCGGCTTGATAGAGGATCTCTCCGGCCTGAGTAAGCGAGACGTTTCTTCCCATCCGATCGAAGAGCGGAGTCCCGATCTCCTCTTCCATCTGCTTGATGTGCTTGCTGACGCCGGGCTGCGTGAGGTGTAGCAATTCGGCCGCTTTGGTGAAGCTTTCGGCCTGCGCAACCGCCTGAAACACGCGTAAACGCTCTAAATTTGTCATAACTCAAAGTTATGGATTATATGAAAACAAGTCCTTTGACTCATGTCAAGGATCGCCGTACCCTCGAATTGTGATCGAGAAGTGCAGAAGGAAGCCTCGATCGAGGAGGTTTTGGTATGAACAACCTGGCTATCGTAGAACGGGAAGAGACGACCGTTGTGGAAACTCGCAAGCCTGTGCTGGCTTACAAGCGGGACGAAAATTCGGCGAAAAGCAACACGAAGATCGTCGAGTCGATTGTCAACCGTCAACTCGCCAACGGCAGCATGCCGGCGTAACAATTCTGGCTTCGGCACGGCTTCGGCCGTGCCCGCCCTCTTACTCCGTCCGCAGCATCGTCAAATAAGCCCCGCGTCCAATCACAGCGTGAATCCGACCACAGCGTAAAATAGTCTCAGGTAGGTTCGCGACCAATCGTGACTGGTCCCTTGCACGGAGAATTCCTATGTCTGACAACAACGGCAACAATACGGGATTGCGCTTGAAGGTCGGCCTGGCCGAGATGCTGAAGGGCGGCGTCATCATGGATGTGATGAGCGTGATCCAGGCAGAGGTCGCCGAAAAATCCGGTGCCGTCGCCGTCATGGCGCTGGAGCGCGTGCCCGCCATCATTCGCGCCGAGGGCGGCGTCTCGCGCATGGCCAATCCGAAGCTGATCAAAGAGATCATGGCGACGGTATCGATCCCCGTGATGGCCAAGTGCCGTATCGGCCACTTCGCCGAGGCGCAAATCCTGCAGGAGATCGGCGTCGACTATATCGATGAATCCGAAGTGCTGACGCCTGCCGACGAAGAGCACCACGTCGACAAGCATGCCTTCAAAACGCCGTTTGTCTGCGGCGCGCGCAACCTGGGCGAAGCGCTGCGGCGCATCGCCGAAGGCGCGGCCATGATCCGCACCAAGGGCGAAGCCGGAACTGGCGACGTGGTTCACGCTGTGAAGCACATGCGCCAGATCGTGAAAGAGATGCGCCAGCTTACCGTTGCCAGCGAAGAAGAACTCTTCGCTGCGGCGAAGAATCATCAGGCACCATATGAGTTGATCAAGATGGTTGCAAAGGCAGGCAAGCTTCCGGTGCCCAACTTCTCCGCCGGTGGAATCGCTACCCCGGCCGATGCGTCGCTCATGATGCAACTTGGCGCCGAGGCGGTGTTCGTCGGCTCGGGCATCTTCATGAAGGGCGGAGTCACCCCGCTCGACCTGTTCAACCAAGACGAACGCGCCGAGGCGGAAGCCCGAGCCAAAGCTATCGTGATTGCGACCACGCACTACAACGATCCTAAGGTGGTCGCAGAGGTGAGCGAACAGGTTCCGGGAGCCATGAAGGGCCTGGCTGTGTCGGCGATCGAGGAGAAAGACCTGCTGCAGACGCGGGGGTGGTAGGAGGAAGGCCGCTTTTCGCTCTTCGCCAGAACCGCAAGCTCCCAGCTTTCAATTTTGGGCGCGACTTGTTCGCGCCCCCTTTGCTTTGGCCCCAAATGCGAATCGCCCCGCAATCGCGCTAATCTAAGTGTCATAGTTTTTGGCTGATGGCTGATAAGTGACGGCTCACGGCTGTCCTCTGGCGAATAGCGAAGAGCGAATGGCGAATAGCGTCACCAAAATCGGTGTCCTCGCGTTACAAGGCGACTTCGAAGCCCATCGGCGGCGGCTGGAAGAACTCGGCGCCGAGGTAGTTCTCGTGCGCAAGCCGGAGCAGCTTGACGAGGTCGACGGTCTGGTGATTCCCGGCGGAGAGTCGAGCACCTTCCTCAAGCTTCTCGGCGAAAAAGGATTCCAGAAGCTCAAAGACTTCGTCCACAGTAAGCCGACGTTTGGCACGTGCGCGGGTGCGATTCTGTTGGCCAAGCAAGTCGAGAATCCGCATCAGACCGGGCTAAATGCCATCGACATGACAATTCGCCGCAACGCTTATGGGCGGCAGATCGATTCGAGCATTGTCGAGGCGATGACTTCACTCGGGCATGATCCTCTCGAAATGGTCTTCATTCGTGCACCGCGAATCGAAAACGTTGGCGCTGGTGTGGAAGTACTCGCCAAGCGAGATGGCCATCCGGTGCTGGTGCGTAAAGGAAACGTCATAGCGGCGACCTTTCATCCTGAACTGTCCGATGACACGCGGGTGCATGCCGAGTTTCTGAAGCTGGTGAAGAACGGGAAGAGCAATTAGCAATTAGCAACTAGCAATTAGCCAAAAGCCAAAAGCGAAAAGCGGCTTCCTGCGACTTTGGTCACAGCCTTACACTGGTGCCAACCATAGCATTGGGTCATGGCAGTCTTAACCATGTCCACTGCTCAACAAACCCGCAAGAGAACTATGCTCATCCCGCGCGAACACGGCGCGTGGGGAATGCTGCTGGTGCCGCTGGCGACCGGCGCAATTGTCTCAGCGCGCGGCGGCTATCACATAGGCGCGCTTGCGCTGTTTGTTGTCGCAACGCTGGCCCTCTTTTGGCTCAGAACGCCTGTGGAAGCATGGCTCGGGCTTTCGCCGATCAAAGCGCAAACCGGAGACGAGCGCGCATTGGTTATTCAGATGATTGTGCTGCTCTGCGCGATCGCGCTCACCAGCCTGGCAGTGCTGTTCGAGACTGGCTACGCCCGCGGATTGTTGGTCATCGGTGTTGTCGCGGCGCTGGCGTTTGGCGCCCGGGCGATGGTCAAGAAGCTCGGGCGGGCTGGGCGAATGCCGGCACAGATCGTCGGCGCGATTGGTCTGACGTCAACGGCAGCGGGCGCATATTACGTCGCCAGCACCAGGTTCGACGCGACGGCGATCGCTTTGTGGGCAGCGAATTGGCTTTTCGCTGCGGACCAGATTCACTTTGTACAGACTCGGATTCGCGGCTCCCGCCTGAACACGTCGGGTGAGAGGTTCGCACAAGGGAAATGGTTCGTGTATGCGCAGGTTGCGCTGGTAGTTGTGCTGGCAGCGGCCAGTGCATCTCACGTGCTGCCTCTGTGGACGTCGGTCGCATTTGTGCCTGCTCTGGCGCGCGGAGTGGTATGGTTTGTCCGCCCAACCCAGCCGCTGGATGTTCACAAGCTGGGCTTCAGTGAGCTGCGGCAGGCGCTGATCTTCGGCGCGTTACTAGCGACGGCTTTCTTGGTGTAAGGCTCCAGGCGAGGAACCTCGTTCATCACACTCCAGCGCCTGAAGCCGGTTCGACTTATAGCCTATGCACACCGAAGCGCTACTGCTTCACGCTTTCCAGCAATTTCGCTTCTGCCGGGGATGGCGGTTCCGCGCGGCCGCCAAGATACTTCGCCAGGAAGTTCTCGGCTGCAGCCTGGAATGCCATGTTGTTGGTTGGGCGCGCGAAACCATGCCCCTCGTCGGGGAAGACATAGTATTCGACGTCTTTGCCGTTCTTCCGCATCGCCTGCACAATCTGGTCGCTCTCCGCCTTGTTCACGCGGGGGTCGTTGGCTCCCTGTCCGATCAGCAGCGGAACTTTGATTTGGCTGGCCTTGAATAACGGGGACTGCGCCGTCAAGAGCTCTTCCGAATCGCCCATGCGCTTGTGGAAAGTCGAGAGCAGCGTGGACCAGTACGGGGGAATGGTCTTCAGCAAAGTGTTCAGGTTTGACGGGCCGACGATGTCAACCCCGCAGGCAAATGCATCGGGCGAGAACGTAACGCCCGCCAGCGTGGCATAGCCGCCGTAGCTGCCACCCATGATGCAGACCTTGCTCGCATCCGCCACGCCCTGCTTCACGGCCCAGTCCTTTCCGTCGAGCAAGTCGGTATGCATGGCGCCTGCCCACTGGCGGTCGCCGGCGTTCACGTACTGCTTGCCATAGCCGGTGGAGCCGCGGAAGTTAATCTGCAATACGGCGTAGCCACGATTCGACAGCCACTGCGCGTAACGGTTGAAACCCCATTCGTCGCGCCCCCACGGTCCGCCATGGACGAACAGAACCATAGGCAGGCTCTTCGCGTCCATGCCGGCGGGCGTGGTGAGATATCCATAAATCTTCATCCCGTCGCGCGCGCTGTACTCGATCGGCTTCATGGCCGATAACTTGTACTTGTCGAGCGCTGGACGTGACGTGAACAGGTAGGTCACACGCTTCGAGGGACGATCATAAAGGTAATAGATCACGGGAGCGTCATCGCTCACGTACGTGACAATCCACTTCTTGTCGTCGAGCGAGCGCGAGATATCTCCGATATCGGCGTTACGGACCTTCTGCAACGCTTCATAGTCGGCTTTGATCTGCGGATCGATATAGTCGTATGCCATGCGCTGCTTAACGAACGTGACCACCTGGAGTTGGTTCGTCTTCGGCTGAGTGACAACGCCAGCCACATCGAACTGCGGATCTTCAGCAATGACTTTGCGTTGGCCGGAGGTGATGTCAATTTCGAGAATGCGCGCGGCATTCACGTCGAGGCTGGTGATTACCCAGAGCTTCTTGTTGTCAGGCGAGAAACCGGCGATGCCGCCGAAGGTCTCGTCCGGTCCCCACTTGATGAGATCATGCCAGGGCGACTTCACGTCATTGCGCACCCGAATGATTGAGCCGCCGTCCGGTTGATCGACCTGGGCGGCGCGAACTTGCAAGTCGTTGTCCGCCTGCCAGCCCTGCACATCGCCGGGGTTTTCCGTGTCGAGATCGGCCTTGCTGCTCTTCAGGTCAACGCGGTAAACGTCGAAGACCTTGGGGTCGCGCTTGTTAGCCTGGATGAGCACCGTATCGGGCTTGTGCCAGTCATAGGCGACGAGATCCACTCGCACCTTGTCCCACGGGGTAAGATCTTTCGTCTGCTTGTTGGCGATCTCGGTCTGATAGAGGCGCCAATTCTCGTCTCCGCCCACGTCCTGCGTGTACAGGATGTGCCGATTGTCGTACTGCCAGGTGAAATTGCGGATGCCGCGCTTGGTGTCGTTGGTGACGGGGCGATCATCACTCTTTCCCAGAGTGCGGATCCAGACGTTGAGCACGCCGTTGACAGGCGCGAGATACCCGATCTGGTTCCCGTCAGGCGAAATCTGCGGACTCGACTTTTCGGGATTTCCGAACAGGACTTCGCGCGGGATCAGTTGGGCTGTAAATTTCTCTTCCGCGAGAAGAGAGGCGGGAAGTACCGAGAGGCATAGCAGGAGAGAGAAGACAACAGAACGTTTCAGTCGCATTAGCACCTCGGGCCTTTATACGGCGATGGTGGCACCCCAGTTCCCGAAAGAGCAGCCGATGCGTACAGAGATTGTTGCTCATCAGGACAGGCCGGCACCCGCGCGGGGTAAGGTTCATACTAGTTAGGACTTCAACTCTTGAAAAGTGGATGCAGAGCAAATAAGTGCAACGTCCTTGGTCCCGCGGACTCTTTCACGTTAGGGCAGGGTTTTAGGTGCCGTCTTACGCACGAAGAACTGCTCTTTGTCCACGTCAGCTGGAACCGCAACATCGAAGAAGCCGACCATCATCTCGTCGTAGGTTTGGCCGCCCCAGGTGACCGTGGCGTTGGGATCAGGGTTGTGCGGGTTGTCTTCGGAGTTGTCGTACCACGCCACCGCCTGCAACCACGTGCCCGCCTTCAAAAACAGCGGCTGCGCCAGCTTGTAGCTGAGCTGCCAGTGGAAGTGGTAGTTCACGCGCAGCAGAGTTTCTTTCACTGTACCGTCGGGATTCAGGATGTTGTACTCGAAGCGCTTCCCGCGCAGGTGCATGTGGGGGAAGAAGCTGAGCAGGGTGCAATCGTTGGGTATGGTTCCGGCAACGTCGACGCGGTAGTCATCAGTGCGCGGCGGAATGACGAAGCTATGATTGGTGAGCTGCAGGGTCAGTACCCGCTGTGCTGGTTTCTCCTTGGCGAAGACCATCCCGACGCTGGTCTGGTCGGTGGCGGCGTGGCCGTTCGAGGTGTAGTGCATCTGGAAGACCAGGTCGGAGCCGGCGGGGATGAACTTGGCCATGGTTGGCGGCCAGTGGTCGGGCAGGCTGCCGGGTGCGTAGACCAGCAGCATGTCGGTCGTAGTCTCGTGGGCTTCGGCACGCATCTTCGGGTCTTTGAAATCAGAGGCGACGAATGGAACACCAACCGGCGCAGAGCGCAGCCAGTCGGAGTTTGGCGGCCGGATGTAAACCACCGCGTGATGCACGTGCGCGGGACTCGAGGGCTTGATCTCTGACTCTCGCGCCCACATATCGTGAGTGAATCCGGTGGGAACAATTTCGTAGGTATATTCAATGTCCCCGCTCGCAGGTAGCAAGACCGGCTTCGGCATCGTGATGACCTTGTCGGGAGGGTCGATATTCCAGCCCTTGGACCAGTGCTTCAGAGGCGGAGCGTCTTTTGGCGAGCCTTCGGATGCGCCGGCGTCGACCCACTGCGTGATCGTCGCGATTTGCTCGGGTGTCAGCGATGGGTCATTGGAGAACTTGCCATAGCGCGGGTCTGCGAACCACGGCGGCATGGTCTTGTTCTCTACAGCCAGGCGAATCGAGGGCGCCCATGGCTTCGTCTCTGCGTATGTCTCGAAGGGCTGGGGCGCAATCTCGCCCGTACGGTGGCACACCTGACAGTGGTCCTGGAGGATGGGGAGAATGTCCTTGTAGAAAGTGGGTGACGAGGCTTGCGAGGGGGGGCTACCGGCACCGATCAGCAGAAGCGAGGCAGCCGCAGCGAATGCGAGGAAGATGCGCGAGCCGAGGTGCGGGCTCGGTCTGCGCCGCAATGAAACGGGGAACGACAACCTGTGATTCTACCGCGTGGCGATGACTCGTTGGTTCGTGGGGGGCGATCTGTCGAGCGGTGAGGGTTTGCGGCGTTTAGCACGGATGACGGCGAGTTGGAAGGAAACACCCCCTACTGAGGACCTGCGGGAGTTCTCGGATTTGCTTTTGGTCTTGGGCCGGAACGAGTTAATCTTCCACAATTCATATCTTCGCAATAAGCTCCGCACCGTAAGCCACAGTAAACGCTCAACATTTCGAGCGGTTAGTGTC
>Ga0335082_10003007_pt1 | contig 18251 bp, 17 predicted proteins | sample Lox_Sample_41_FD_206718 | JGI IMG/M metagenome (GOLD analysis project Ga0335082, IMG submission 206718) | Soil microbial communities from Loxahatchee National Wildlife Refuge, Florida, United States - Lox_Sample_4.1 | ecosystem: Environmental > Terrestrial > Soil > Wetlands | place: USA... | reverse complement strand
ACGATGTCGCACGAGGGCGTATAGAGCGGCATCACGCTGTCCCCGATGCCCCAGCCCCACTGTCCCTCCGGATTGAGCCAGATGACCCCCTTGACGCGCTCCCGGATCTGCCGGATGGCCCACGCCTGCGGGTCGTTGTAGTTGTTGCGGGCGTCACCCAGGATGAGCACGGTGGTCTTGCGGTCCAGCGTCTCGAGCTCGGTGCGGACGAAGCGGCTGAACGCGTAGCCGAAGTCGGAGCGGCAGTGATAGTCGACCGAGGAGGCCTTCAGCGCCCAGTCGATCGCGGTGTCAACCGGATAGGTGTTGAAGGCCTGGGTGACCTCCGCGATCTCGGACACGAAGACATACGAGCGGACGCGCGAGAAGCACTCCTGCAGGCTCCACACCAGCTGCAGCATGAAGCGCGAGGCGTTGCGCACCGAGTCCGACACGTCGCAGAGGGTGATCAGCTTGGGCTTCTCGCGGTGGCGCCGGCGGAAGCGCACCTCCATCGGCACGCCCCCGTACTGCAGGCTCTGGCGGATCGTGCGGCGCGAGTCGAGCCGCCCCTTCTCCTCCTGGCGCTGGCGGAGGGCGAGGGCGTCCTTGATCTTGCGGGCCAGGCGCGCGACCACCGCCTTCATCTGGGCGACCTCGTCGGCGGAGAGCGCGAAGAGCGGCTTGTCCGTCAGCACCTCGCGGGTCAGCTTCTCCCCCTGGCGGAAGGCTCGACGCTCCAGCTCGCGCTCCACGTGCTGGCGGATCATGCGCCGGAACGCCTCGAGGCGCAGATCGAGATAGTTCCGGATGCGCGCGAGCATGCCCGGATCGAGCCCCTTGGCCTCGAGCAGTTGCATGATCCGGCTCAGATCCCGCTCGATAGCCTCCCAGTCGAACTTGTCGTAGATGCGGCGGGAGAAGTAGCCGACCTGCAGGAAGTACATCAGCCGCTCGAGGCCGGTGCCCTGGCCCTCCTGGCGAATGGCCATCTCCATGTCGCTGCCCTGCCCGCTCAGCATCAGCTCGGTGAGGTCGTCGAGCTCCATCCCGGCCTCGGACGTGAGCCGGTCGAGCATCTCCTGGATCTTGGGATCCTCGGGCCCCAGCGCCTTCTTGAGGCCCTCGCCGAGCGCCTGCAGATCGAGGAAGTACAGATCGAAGATGCGATTGAAGGTCACCAGGTCTCGCGACTCCTTGACCAGGGTGGTGGCCAGGGCGCTCTTGAACGTCTCACGGTCCTCCAGCCCGATCTCGGTGGAGGCGGTGAGCGCGTCCAGCGCCTCGCTCGGGGAGATGCGCATCTCGGCCCGCCGCAGATCGCCGATGAACTCCAGGATTCTCTGGTCCATCTAGCTCGCCTGAACGCTGCGACTCGCGTGGCCGGGTGTCATCGGGAGAATGTGACCCAGGAGGACTTGAAGACGTCCTCGCCGCCGTCGCGACTGATCGGATGCAGGCGCCCATCCTCGAGGCGGATGAGACCGTGGAACGAGCCCTGGGCGATCAGGTGCGTCATCTTGAGCTTCCACCCGAGGGGCCCGGCGGGCGCCTCCTCGTCACGCTCCTGCGCCCGCGTGACGTCGGCCACGTCGCCCACCAGGTGCAGGACCCGGACCGGGCCTTCCGCGCAGCGCAGCCCCAGCACGACCTTGTAGGAGAGGCCCTGCCGGAACGTCTCGACCGTCATTTCCCCGGGATGGAGCAGATGCGGCATCGCCTCCGGCATCGTCACGCGATAGAAATCGCGCGGGGTGGGATGGACGTAGTAGAAGTGCCAGCGGCCCATCGCGAAGATCCAGAGCTTGCTGTACTCGCCGAGCGCTCCCGAGATGCACCGGCCGCCCTCGATGAAGACCGGGCCCGACGCACCCAGCTCGGGCAGCCGGATCCGCGGGCTCGGGAACCACAGCTCCCGGAACTCGGTGAGGGTCGACCAGCTCCCGCTCATGGGCTCTAGCCCAGGTCGGCCAGCACCTTGTCGAGGGCGCCCTTGACCCGGTCCAGATCCTTCTCGTGCTTCACGAGCATGGTGAGCGTGGACTCCACCAGCTCGCGGTCGAGCGTCTCCGCGTTGAGGATGACCAGCGAGCGCGCCCAGTCGAGGCTCTCGGAGATCGAAGGGGCCTTGCGCAGCTCGAGGCCGCGGATCCGCTGCACCGCGGTCACCACCGTCTGGGCCAGGCGCTCGGACACCTCCGGCACCTTCAGGCGAATGATCGCCAGTTCTTCATCGGCCGGCGGGAAATCGATGAAGAGGTGCAAACACCGACGCTTGAGACCATCGGACAGCTCGCGCGCGTTGTTGGACGTGAGCACCACGAGTGGGATCTGGGTGGCCCGGATGGTGCCCAGCTCCGGCACCGACACCTGGAAGTCGGACAGGACCTCGAGGAGGAACGCCTCGAACTCGGGCTCCGCCTTGTCGATCTCGTCGACCAGCAGCACCACCGGATCCGGGGACTCGATCGCCTGGAGCAGCGGCCGGGGGGCCAGGAAGCGGTGGGAGAAGAAGGCGTCGTCCTGGCCGGAGATGCGCGCGACCGCGTCCGGTAGCGAGGGCGCGTCGGCGATCAACTCGCCGATCCGCTCCCGGAGCAGCTGCGTGTAGAGCAGCTGCTTGGCGTACTTCCACTCGTAGAGCGCCTTGCCCTCGTCGAGGCCCTCGTAGCACTGCAGCCGGATCAGATGCCGCGCCGTCACCTCGGCGAGCGTCTTGGCCAGCTCCGTCTTGCCCACGCCGGCCGGGCCTTCGATGAGCACGGGTCGACCCATTCGCGCGGCGAGGAACACGACGGTGGAGATACGGCGGTTGGCGATATAGCGGGCGTTCTTGAACTGCTGCTGGACGTCCTCCACGGACTGAAACATGGCGGCTCCCTGAGTGTGAATTGGCGGTCAGTGTAGCACAAACGGCGCGGGTGGTTGGCGGCCCTCCGGGACGGTGGGACACTCTGTTCATGGAAGCGTCGCCGGCGTCCGACGAGGCCCACGCGCGCGCCTATCACCGGCGCCAGCTCGCGCTGTCGCTGGTCGATCTGGCCCTCTCGGCCGCCTACCTGCTGGTCCTCGTCCAGACCCGCGCCGGCGTGATCCTAGCCGATTGGCTCGCACAGTGGACATCGCGATGGTGGCAGCAGCTCGCTCTCGAGCTGCTGGTGCTAGCGGGCGGCTACCGACTCATCACGTTGCCGGTGACCTGGCTCGGCCGCTACTGGCTCCCCCGCCACTACGGCCTGCTCCATCAGTCGTTCGGCCGCTGGCTGCTCGACGTGGTCAAGGCCGGCCTGCTCGGTGGTGTCCTCGGTCTGTTGGCCGTGGAGATCGTGTACGGCCTGATGCGGCTCACGCCCTGGTGGTGGCTCTGGGGCGCCGTCGTCTTCCTTGGCGGCTACGCGCTGCTCGCCCTCGTCACGCCCGTCTGGCTGGTCCCGCTGTTCTACCGGCTCACCCGGCTCCCGGCGAGTCCGCTCGAGACGCGGCTCCTGGCGCTGGCCGACCGTGTCGGCGTGCCGGTGAGCGGGATCTGGGTGGTGGATCAGTCTCGGAAGAGCCGCACCGCCAATGCCGCGGTCACCGGACTCGGCCGGAACCGGCGGATCCTTCTCTTCGACACGCTGCTGAGCGAGTTCACGCAAGACGAGATCGAGGCGGTGCTGGCTCACGAGCTGGCCCATCAGCTTCACCGAGACATCCGCCGCGGCCTGGCCGTGCAGGGCGCGCTGACGCTGGCCACGTTCTGGATGGCCGACCACGCGCTCCATCTAGGCTCACGGTTGCTGGGCCTGGACGGGCCCGCCGACCTCGGCGGGCTCCCCTTCTTCGGCCTCGTCCTGCTGCTCGTGAGCCTGGTGGCCCTGCCGGCGGCCAACGCCTGGTCGCGCCACGTGGAATGGGAAGCAGACCGATTTGCGCTCGACGCCATCCAGGACCCCGGCCCCTTCATCGGGGCCATGGAGCGTCTGGCCAGGCTGAATCTCGCCGAGCGCAATCCACACCCCCTCGAGGAGTTTTTCTTCTACTCCCACCCGTCGATCGGTCGCCGGATCGGCCACGCCCGGCAGTTTCGCCATGGTTTGACTTGACAGTGTGTCGGGGCAGCACCGGTACCATTCTGCGGCATTGTCCGAGAACAATCTAACTATTTGTAAAACATGATATTATTTACTCACTACCAGTGGCACTTCGCTTGCTTGGTACGCAGAGAACGTCTGGCGAGGTACCAATGCAATGGGAAGCGAGCACAGGCTGACAATGGCGCGAGTCAACCATCGTGGAGTGGGCGGTACGACGTCTCTGATCCGTCACCTGCAGATCCTTCGCACGGTGACCGAGGCGGTGAGCCGCTCGCTCGATCTCACCGAGGTCATCCAGAAGTCGCTGAGCGCGCTCACCCACGTCACCGGCCACGAGATCGCGAGCCTCCACCTCGTGTCATCGGACGGCAAGATGCTGCTGCTGCGGGGCGAGAGGGGTCTCTCGGCCCGGCTGCGCGAGGTCAACGAGGTGCTGCCGATCGGCCAGGGTCTCATCGGCCGGGTGGCCGCTTCCGGACGCGTGCGCCGCGTGGACGAAGCCGGCCGCGCGCCGGATCTCCTGCCCGCCGCGCGCGCCGCGGTGGCCGCCGACGGCATACGCGGCTTCCTGTGCGTGCCGATCCGCGCCCGCCATCGCATCCTGGGCACGCTCTCGCTGGGCCGCCAGACCGAGGAGCGCTTCAGCGGGGAAGAGATCGCGCTGCTGGAGTCCACCGCCGACCAGATCGGACTGGCCCTCGACAACGCCCGCCTCTACTCGGAGACTCGCCTGCAGCTCGAGGAGCTGCGGCGCTCGCACACCGACGTGGTCCGAGCGGAGCGGCTGGCCGCGGTGGGCGAGCTCGCGGGCGGGGTCGCGCACGAGATCAACAACCCGCTCATGATCATCCTGGGCCAGGTCCACCTCCTGCTCCAGTCACAGGATCACGAGTCGGTCCTGAACGGACTCAAGGTCATCGACGGCGCCACGAAGCGCGCCGCCAACATCGTGCGCGAGCTCGTTCTCTTCGCGGAGCGGTCGCCCCTGCGCCGGGCGCGCTGCAAGGTGAGCGATCAGATCTACAAAGTGCTCGCCCTCCACCAGTCGCGGCTCGAGGGTGCGCGCATCACGGTGCAGACCGACTTCCAGGAAGTGCCCGAGATCTGGGCGGACAGCAATCAGCTGCAGGAGGCCCTCTTCCACCTGGTGCAGAACGCGGAGCAGGCCATGTCCGCGGCCCGCGGCGGTGGCACCCTCACGATCCGGGTGCGGCCGGGTCAGGACGGAGTTCGGATCGAGGTCGCCGACGACGGGCCCGGCGTGCCGCCCGACGACCTCGCGCGCGTGTTCAACCCTTTCTTCACCACCAAGGGGCCTGGCGAGGGTCGGGGCCTCGGCCTGTCGGTCGCCCACAGCGTGATCGCCGAACACGAGGGCCGCCTCTGGGCTGAGAACCGGCCGGGCGGCGGCGCGGTCTTCGTGATGGAGCTGCCGGTCGGCATTCCGGCGGCGGACGCCGCCCTGGCTCCCTCCGTCTAGTCCACTCGCCTCACCGTTTCGCTCCCGTCCCGCCGTCCGCAGTCGTCGTGGTACCCTTCATGGTCGTGCACTCCTCTCGTCTGGGTCGCGCCCTGTTGATGCTCGGCGCCGCGGTCGCCCTGGCTGCCTGCGCCACCGCGAACTCGCCGTCCCGCTCCGATTCATCGCCGAGCCTTCGCTGCGTGAACGAGCCCGGCCGCGGCGGCTCGCCCGACCCGTCGCGACCGCTCTTCTTCCTCTTCTGCGCCCAGTCCCCCTGATTCCCCGGGTCGTCCGGGACGTGGTACTCTCCCGGCCGAAGCGTTCGACCCCATCGTGGAGGTTGTCATGAGCACCCTCAAGGATTCCATCGCGCAGGCCGTCGACCGTTTGGCCGACGAGCTCGAGGCCCTGTCCCGCCAGATCCACGACCACCCGGAGCTCGCCTACCAGGAAGTGCAGGCCTGTGGCTGGCTCAGCGACTTCCTGGCCAGACAGGGCTTCAAGATCGAGAAGGGCGTGGGCGGCGTGGACACCGCGTTCCGCGGCACCATCGAGACGGGCGAGGGCCCCACCATCGCCATCCTCTGCGAGTACGACGCACTGCCCGGCATCGGTCACGCGTGCGGCCACAACGTGATCGCGACCTCCGGGGCCGGCGCGGGCGCGGCCCTGGCTGCGGTCCGGGCGCAGCTCCCCAAGGGTCGTATCCAGGTGATCGGCACCCCCGCCGAGGAGGGCGGCGGCGGGAAGGTGAAGCTGATCAAGAGCGGTGTCTTCAAGGACGTCGACTGCGCGATGATGATCCACGGCTTCGACCGCACGCTGCTCCACCAGGATCTGCTCGGTATCGTCCGAGGAACCTTCGAGTTCACCGGCAAGGCCTCGCACGCCTCCGCCGACCCGTGGGAGGGCGTCAACGCCCTCGACGCCGTCATCGGGATGTACAACGCGGTCAGCATGCTACGGCAGCAGGTGCGCCCGGACTGCCGCATTCACGGCATCATCACCAACGGTGGTGCGGCGGCCAACATCATCCCGGAGTACGCCTCCGCGATCTTCTACGTGCGCGCGCCGCGGATCGACACGATGTGGGATCTGTTCAAGCGGGTGACCGCGGCCGCGGAGGGGGCGGCGAAAGCCACCGGGTGCACCCTGAAGGTCACCCAGCACGACAGCGTCTACGAGCCGATGAAGTCGAGCCGGGTGATGCTGGACCTCTTCGCGGCCAACATGAAGACGGCCGGCCTCGCCGAGGGCCAGGCCATCCCGGACCGCCTCGGGTCGTCCGACATCGGCAACGTGAGTCAGATCATCCCGGCCATCCAGCCGATGGTGGCCATCGCCCCCACCGGCATGGCGATTCACACGCGCGAGTTCGCCGACGCGGCGGTGAAACCGCTCGCCCGCGCGGGCATGGTGGCCGCCGCCAAGACCATGGCCCTCACCACTTATGATCTCCTCGCCGAGCCCATCCGCGTCAAGGCCGCCAAGGACGAGTTTGCCCGGACACCCCGATGAGCGCTTGCGCGAAGAGGCCCGAGACCGCGAATGGCGAGTCCGCCCCGACACCCCGATGAGCGCTTGCGCGAAGAGGCCCGAGACCGCGAATGGCGAGTCCGCCCCGACACCCCGATGAGCGCTTGCGCGAAGAGGCCCGAGACCGCGAATGGCGAGTCCGCCCCGACACCCCGATGAGCGCTTGCGCGAAGAGGCCCTACCGCAACGCGATATCTTCCCCCACGGAGCGCTAAGAATGACCCTCCACGGTAACCCGAGCGCGTTGGAGCAGGCAAAGATCCGCGTCGCTGAGACGGTCGACCGGCTCGCGGACGAGCTCGAGAAGATCAGCCACCAGATCCACGCCAATCCGGAGCTGTGCTTCGAGGAGCACAAGGCGGCGGCGTGGCTCACCGACTTCCTCGAGAAGCAGGGCGCCGCGGTCGAGCGCGGAGTGGGCGGGCTGCCCACCGCCTTCCGCGCCACCATCGCGGGTCAGGGCCCCGGCCCCACCATCGCGATCATGGCCGAGTACGACGCGCTGCCGAACATCGGCCACGCGTGCGGCCACAACGTCATCGCCACCGCGGGCACCGGTGCGGGCGCCGCCATCGCCGCCGCACTCGGAAGCCTGCCGTTTCCGGGGCGCATCCAGGTGATCGGCACGCCGGCCGAGGAGGGGGGCGCGGGCAAGGTGCGGCTGATGGAAGCCGGGGTGTTCCAGGGAGTGGACGCGGCCATGATGATCCACGGTCGCTGCGGCACCCAGGTCTGGCGCCCCAGCCTCGGCATCATCAAGGTCAAGTGCGAGTTCTTCGGGCGGGCCTCCCACGCCTCGTCCTGGCCCTGGCGGGGGGTCAACGCGCTCAACGCGATGATCCAGCTCTTCGTCTCGCTCGACGCTATGCGGCAGCAGCTGCGGCCGGACGCGCGCGTGCACGGCATCATCACCAAGGGCGGCGACCAGGCCAACATCATCCCGGAGCACACCGCGGCCGAGTTCTATCTGCGTGCGCCCACCAAGGACTACTGCCGCGAGCTGCTGCGTCGCTTCGAGGCGTGCGCGGAGGGCGCGGCCGCCGCCACCGGCTGCACCACGAAGGTGACCGCCGACGCGATCATCCACGACCCCCTCAAGGCCAACCTCGTGATGGCCGAGCTGTTCGGCAAGAACCTCGAGCGGATCGACTTCCCGGTGGATCCCGACGACGGCGAAGCGGGTTACGGCTCCACCGACTGCGGCAACGTGAGCCAGGCGCTGCCGACCATCCATCCGTACATCCGCATCTCGCCCGACGGCGTGCCCGGTCACTCCCGGGAGTTCGCGGAGTGGGCCAAGTCGCCGATCGCGCGGACCGGCATGGTGGCGGCCGCGAAGGCGCTGGCCATGACCGCCCTGGACCTAGTGGCGCGGCCCGCCGAGCTGCAGAGGGCGAAGGAAGAGTTCGCGCGAGCCTGAGGCGGGCGAAACAGCCGAGCAGGAGCTAGTTGAGGCGAATCGAGAAGCCGGCGCGGAAGTCGGCGGAATCCGGCTCGCGCTGCAGCAGCCCCCGGCCGGCACCCGCGTCGAGACGCCCGCGCAGGAATCGATACTCCCCGTACATCTGCGCTCGCTCCGAGAGGGGCAACGCGAACCCCGCGCCGAGTCGCACGTCGTCGAGCCCGTCGGTGTCCCGTCGTAGCCCCGGGGTCAGCGTCGAGTTCCACGGCGCGCCGAGCGCGGTGCTCGAGCCCAGGGACAGGTACGGGCTCAGAAGGCCATGGAGCAGGTAGTTCTCCGAGGAGAGCGGCAGGCGCAGCGACGTCTCCCCCGGCACCTCGCTGACCGATAAACGAAGGTCGGGGACGGCACTCGAGATCGAGGGCGTCGACGGATCCGCGGCGGGGGCATCGGCGGCGATCGCCGCTCCCGACCAGACCGCCGGGAGAGCCAGGGCCGCGAGCAGGAGACGGGCCAACCGCGTCATGATCCAATCTTACACGACGGGTCAACCGGCGGCGATCGCGCGCAGCGCCTTCCTCGCCTGGGTCAGGTGATCCATCTCGTGGAGCCGGAAGATCACCGCACAGGCCTTCCAATCGCAGGGCTCGATCCAGTGCATCGGCTTCACCGACCCGCCGGCATCTCGCACGTTGATCACCATGATGATGGGGGCGCGCGCCTCGGTCAGCCGGTCTGGCGCTCCGTCCAGCACCTCCAGCACTTCCCGGTGGAGTTGCCGCAGAGTGGCTCGCAGGTCATCCCAGCGTCGAGACATGGGCCGGGCCGACTGGAGGCCGGCCGGAATCGGGCTGACCGGCGAGTGTCGATTCCCCATCAACGCCCTCATCTCCTCGAGCGCGAGCGGGTGCGTCTCAACGAGGTGGTCGACGATCTCGTGGACGCACCACTCGTCGTCGACCGCCTTCCGCGCGGCCTGCGCCTCGGTCACCGAGTCGAGGAGCGTGTCCACGGTGGCGAACGCGTCGGCAACGCGCTGGCGGATCTGCGCGACCGGCGCCTCGGTCCCCTTCTCCCTGAGGTACGCCTTGGCCTTCACCTGCTCGGGGGGCGTGGTCATGAGAGATCTCCTGGTAAGAGGTAGCGGACGAGCGCGGCCTCGGCGATCCGCGCCGCGCGCGGGAGCGTCATCAGCCCGCGATCGAATGTGAGCTGGAGCGACAGCCCGTCGAGTAACCCGAGCACGACCACGGCGGCAGCCTGTACGTCCACGCGCCTCCACTCGCGGTCGGTGATGCCCTCGGCGAGCGCCACCCCGATCAGGCGCCGGGCCCGTGCGTAGGCCTGCCGGTTCACCGCGGCCAGTCGCCGGTCGTGGAAGGCCTCGCCCCAGAACTCGATGAACACCGTCCAGAAGTCGCGGCTCTCGACGGCAGTCTCGAGGCACGCGCGGATCACGGCCCGAAGCCGCGCGCGAGCGCCTCGGGCCCCGCGGGCCTGCGCAGCCACCCGGCGATCGAGATCCGCGGTCACGCGCAGGGCCGCGGCCGCGAGCATGGCGGCCTTATCGCGGAAGTAGTAGTGCAGTATTCCCTGGCTCACCGAGGCTTCGACGGCCACCCGCTTCATGGTGAGCCCGGCGTAGCCGTCACGCGCCAGACAGCGAATGGTCGCGCGCACGATCTGATCGCGCCGCGCCGGGCCCATGCCGCGCCGGGGGGTCAGGGCCGTCTCCGCGGGTAATTGGTTGGTCGACCAATTATCATGAGCAGGAGTATGCCGCGGGGAGAGGGACCGGTCAAGCGCCGAGCTCGCCCGGGACGACGAATCTACCTGTGCCGGGGCCCCTCGAAGGCGTGCTTGAACTCGTGCATGAGGACCTACGGATCGGCCGTGGAGACGATCGTCCAGTCGGCGGGCACGTAGCAGCCGTGGATGCGGCCCTCGGGCGAGGCGTGTCCGCTCCGAAGCCGACCGAGGACGGAGTCAGGAGGGCCAGCGAGGACGGCCATCGGGACCCCCAACCCGGCTCCGTGGCGATCCGGGGGGGGCGCCACCACCCGCGTGAGCGCCCGCCGGCCTTCAGCTCCCCCGACGCCGGCGCTCCGCCGCCCGCTCCGCATCGAGACGCCCACCCTCCGCGCCCGAGTGGTCGGCGTGTACCATCGCCTCCGCGAGCGCACGGTGTCCGGCCTGCTCCGCGATGAGGCGATGCATGGCCTGGCAAATTCGCCGATAGGCCGGATGGCCCTGGGGCGCGGTGCGCAGCTCGATCATGTGCATCGCCTCGCGCGCGTTCAGCTCCATGTAGAACCGCACGCGATACGCCATGGCCACCGCGTACGACGCGACCGCGGGCATCTCGGCGGCGAGCGCGTCGTGGAGCGTCGCCGAGTCCTCCATCACGCGGGTCCAGTCGGCGAGCACGCCCGCGTCCGCGAGCTCGTCGGGGGTGACGTGGCCGTGACGTGTCGAGAGCGTCTGCCACTCGAGCGTGAGCAGGCGGTGCCGCTGCAGATCACGGAACGCCCCGTAGTCTCCCAACACGTCGAAGCGGTACGCGGTACGCTCGAAGGCCCGCCCCGGCTTGTGCCGCCGATTCTCGCGGCGGCCGGCGTAGGCCTCGAGGACCTGCCGCCGCTCCTCGACCGAGAGCTTGCGGGCCACCGCGAGGAGCTGATCGTCGGGCAGCCGCGAGGCGGCGTACAGGGCGGCGGCGACCACCTTGACCTCGCCCTCCGGATCGAAGTCGGTGAGCGTGACCTCGGGCCGAGGCTCGGCGTCGACGCCCTGCAGCAGCCGGGCCGCGACGGCAGCGGTGGCTTCCCGGGTGTCCTCGAGATAGCGGGCCCACACTCCACCCCGCTCGGGGCGAGACAGGCGCTTGAGGAACGCCGGGATCACCCGGTCGAGCTCGACGAACATGAGCTCAGCGTAGTCGCGGACTTCCCGGAGCGGATGCGCCCGCATGCGGAGCACGAGCGCCTCGTAACCCTGGCCGGTACCGAAGATGCCGACGTTCGAGCGGGTGGCGGCGGGCAGGAGCCCCCGCAGGCTGTCGAGGGCCTTCGCGCGGATGGTCATGCGGTAGGCCGCGTCGCTCTCTCCCGTCGGCTGCGGGAAGCGGGCCATCCAGTACTCGCGCATCGGATCGATCCAGCGCGCGTAGGTGTCGAAGGCGCGGTCGAGCACCTCGACGTACCGGGCCCGAAGGGGATGACCGTCGAGCTCGGCCGGCACGTGATACTTGAAGCGGCCCCCTGGCCGATCCGTGTAGGGCACGTAGCGCGTGGACTGCTCGAGGTAGGCCATGAGCCGCCCCCACTCGAGGACCTTGGTCAGGATGTTGGACGCACCCTCGCAGGCCAGGTGCACGCCGCCCAACTGGGCCACCGAGTCGTCGCCGTACTCGCTGAGCACGCGCTCGTAGAGCTGGTCGGCGCGGGTGGTGCCGATGGCCCCTTCCGTCGCCGGCTCCCGGGCCTGCTCCAGGAACTCGTCGAGGAACAGCCGGCGCAGCGATTTCGCGGAGCGGGAGTAGCGCGCGAACAGCGCGCCCTTGACGACCTCCGGAAGATTGATCAGCGCGAAGACCGGCCCCTCGATGTTGGTGAAGTAGGGCGCGAGGGCGGCCCGCTCCTCGGCGGTGAAGGCTTCCACGGCGGTCATCTTAGCACGCGAGTCGACGCGGCCATGATTGCGCCCTCGCCCTAGTTGCATGCTTGCCCGTAGTTGCGTCCGATGCAATAATCCGCGCCATGCCTCGGCCCGGATGGCTGTCCTGTCTGGTCGCGCTAGTCCTGCTCGCCGGGTGCGTGTCGGTCAGGTTCGGTCGCGATTTCCCCTCGCCCGAGGCGCGATGGATCGTCAACGGCAAGACCGACCGCTACGGGCTCGTGCGCATGTTCGGCGAGCCGTACCAGATGGGGATCGACAACGGCGACACGACGTGGCGCTGGTTCTACGGGCAGCGCGACGCCGGCGCCGAGATGAGCAAGGATCTCACCGTGCGCTTCAACGCCGACGGTATCGTCAAGTCGTACTCGTTCACGTCCAGCTTCCCGGACGACATGCGGAGGCTCAGATAGCACCCGACCATTCGAGGAGGGTTCCATGCCCAACATCACCGTCCAGTGGTACGCCGGCCGCACCGACCAGCAGAAGCGCGAGATCGTCGCGGCCATCACCGACGCCATGGTGAAGATTGGCAAGACCACCGCCGATCAGGTTCATGTGGTGTTCCAGGACGTGGAGAAGTCGAACTGGGGCGTGAACGGCAAGCTCGCGAGCGACCGCTAGCGGTGGCGGGACTCCAGGTCGGCTTCATCCCGATCGAGGGTGGACACTACTACCGGGACGCCCTCGAAGAGGTCGTACGCGCCGAGGACCTCGGCTTCGACTCGGTATGGATGGAGGAGCACCACTCGGTCACCAACCACTACTGGCCGTCGCCCCTGCCGGTGCTGGCCGGCTTCGCCACCCGCACGAGCCGGATACGCCTCGGCACCGACATCCTGGTGGCGCCGTTCTACCACCCGGTCCGGCTGGCCGAAGACACCGTCATGCTCGACGTGATATCGGGCGGCCGTTTCGTGCTCGGCATCGCGATCGGGTACAAGCCAGACGAGTTCGCGCTCTACGGGGCTGCGCTCGAGAAGCGGGGCGCACGCTTCGAGGAGCAGCTCGCGATCATGAACGGGCTGTGGACCCAGGAGTCCGTCTCGTTCCGCGGCACCTACTATCAGGTCGAGGGTCGGCTCGAGCCGAAGCCGGTCACCCGTCCGCATCCGCCGGTCTGGATCGGCGGCTGGGGGGACATCACCCTCCGCCGCGCCGCCACGCTGGCCGACAACTGGGTGCCGGGGCCCACCGCGGATCTGCCTCGTCTGCTCGCGGGCAAGCAGCAGTTCATTGCCAATCGGCGCGCGGCGGGCAAGACGGAGGCCGTGACCGAGTGGGCGCTCACCCGTGACGTGATCATCGCCGACACCGACCGCGAGGCGCGCGAGCTCGCCGAGAAGCACATCATGATCTCGTACCGGAAGGAGTACGCGGGAGGCTGGCGCCATCCGTTCATCGACGCCTCCATCGCCACCGATCTCGACGGCCTGATGAAGAATCGCTTCCTCATCGGGGGTCCCGATCAGGTCATCCGCGCGCTCAAGCCCTTCGTCACCGAGTACGGCATGACCCACCTCATCTGCCGCGTCTTCTTCCCGGGCATGCCGCACCGGCACATCATGCGTGAGCTCGAGCTGATCGCGAAGGAGGTCCGTCCCGCCTTCGCCTGAGCCGCCGGGACGGGCGGCGGCCCGTCCGCCCCGATGTGGTACGCTTCGCCCGTGCGCTGGCTGATCGTCCTGCCGTTCGCCCGCCCCGGACACATGGGCATGGACTTCCGCGACGAGCTCGTGGCCATGGGTCACGAGGCGCGGACCTTCGCGTATCGCCGCGACAACCCGCTGTACAAGAACCGCTCGACCAAGGCGACCTACCAGCTCTTCATCCTTCGCCGTCTCGAGCGCGCGTGCGTGGCTTGGCGGCCGGACCTGGTGCTGGTGATCAAGGGCGGGCCGGTCACCCCCGGGCTCGTCCGACGCGTGAAGGCGCGCGTCGACACGCGCTTCGTGAACTTCTTCCCGGACAACCCACTGTGGATGATCCCGTTCGAGTGCATCGAGGCCTACGACGCCTTCTTCACCAAGGAGCGGTACGCGCTCCAGGCGCTCGAGCAGGCCGGGCTGCGGAACCTCCACTATCTGCCCATGTACTGCGTGCCCGAGATGCACCACCCGGTCGAGCTCACCCCCGAGGAGACACACCGCTACGCGGGACCGCTGAGCTTCGTGGGCAGCGCCTACGCGTACCGCGAGCGCTTCGTGCGCGAGCTCCGAGGCTACCCGCTCCGCCTGTGGGGCGGTGGCTGGGACCGCGTGGAGGCCCCCGAGGTCCGCGCGATGGTCGCGGGGGGACCGGTGTGGGGACGGGCCAAGCTCGCGGTCTACTCGGGCTCCGTCCTCTCGCTGAACCACCATCATCCGATGAACGACATCGTCGGGGTGAACACGCGGACTTTCGAGCTGGCCGCGAGCGCCGCCTGTCAGGTCGTGGACGCCAAGGACGAGCTGCCTCACCTGTTCACTCCAGGCGAGGAGGCGATCGTGTACCACGATCTCGGCGAGCTCCGTCGCCAGCTCGACTACTACCTCGCCCACCCCGACGAGGCACGCGACATCGGGGAGCGGGCGCGCAAGCGGGCCCTCGCCGAGCACACCCTCCGCCACCGCATCGAGGCGATGCTGGCCGTGCTCGGGTGAGCCGGGGCCCTCGGCGGGGGAACCGGAGATGACAAGCGCCTCCCGGGCGATGGCGCTCCGCTGCATCGCCTGCGGTGCCGATCACGCCCTCGACTACCGGCTCGAATGCATGCGGTGCAAAGGGCTCCTCGAGCTGCAGTACGACTGGGGGGCGCTGCGCGCGGCCGGCCCCACCGTCCTCGAGGGGCGCGGCCTCTGGCGCTACGCCGCGGTTCTGCCGATCGCGGATCCGGCGCACCGGGTGACCCTGGGAGAAGGCTGTAGCCCGCTGCTCGACTGCCCGGCTCTCGGCCGCGCGCTCGGGGTTCGCCGCCTCCAGGTCAAGTTCGAGGGCTCCAATCCCACTGGCACCGTCAAGGACCGATCGTCGGCGACCGCGGTCGCGGCGGCGCTGCAGTTCGGCTTTCGTGCCACCTCAGTGGTCAGCTCCGGCAACGCGGGCTCCTCGATCGCTGCCTATTCGGCCCGCGCCGGCCTGCGCTCGCTGATCTTCGCCTACGAGCGGACGTCGGCGCCCAAGCTGCTTCACATGACCGCCACCGCCACCGATCTCGTCCTCTACCGGGGTGTCTACGACGACCTGATCGGCCACTGGGACCGGCTCGTCGAGGAGCGGCTCTTCTTCGACTGCGGCGCCTCCCGGAACGCCTACAAGCACGAGGGCAAGAAGACGCTCGCCTACGAGATCGCCGAGCAGTCTCGCTGGCGCGTACCCGACGTCGTGGTGGCGCCGGTGGCGGTGGGCGAGACCTTCATCGCCACCCACCGTGGCTTCGTCGAGCTGGAGCGGCTCGGGTGGATCCCGCGGCGGCCCCAGATGGTGGCCGCCCAGGCCGCTCGCGCCAACGCGATCGCGCGCGCGTGGCGCGAGAAGCGGCCGGTGGAGCCCATGAAGATCGGCTACACGGTCGCCGAGGGGCTGGCCGCCGGCAACCCCGGCCGCAAGGGCGACTGGGTCCTGCGAATCCTGAACGAGATCGGTGGCGTGGCCGGCGATGCGGAGGACGAGGAGATCCTGGAGACGCAGCGCCTCCTCGCCCGCTCCGAGGGGATCTGGGCCGGGCCCACCGGCGTCGCGGCACTCGCGGTGCTGCGCCGGCTCCTCGCCGCGCGCGAGGTCGATCCCGACGCCAGCATCTGCGTGATCCTGAGCGAGACCGGGCTGAAGACCGAGGCGAGCGCGCCGGCGCGGCAGGCCGTCGCGTTCGACGAGGCCTCGCTCCGGCAGACCGTCCACTCCTTGCTCGGAGGCAAGTCGTGAGGCCGCTGCTGGCGGCACTGGCGCTGGCCGCCGCGATCTCCTCGGTGGGCGCGGCCGAGGCCCAGAGCGTCGCGGCGGCGTTCCAGAAGGTGAACACCGCGGTGGTGATCGTCCGGTCCCGCGGGAAGGAGATCGCGGGCACCGGTCAGGTCACCCGCTTCTCGGAGGTCGGCTCGGGAGTCGTGATCTCGAGGGACGGCAAGGTGATCACCGCGGCGCACGTGGTCCAGACCGCGGACGAGATCACCGTCGAGTTCCTGGGCGGCGAGACCGTGACCGCGCGGGTGATCGCATCCGAGCCGGGCGCCGACGTCTCGCTCCTGCGGCTCGAGCGTGTGCCCAGGGCGATCGTGGTGGCGACCCTCGGCAACTCCGACAAGGTCGCGGTGGGCGATCAGGTGTTCATCATCGGCGCTCCCTACGGCATCGCCCACAGCCTCAGCGTGGGCTACGTGACCGCGCGTCACCAGCCGAACACGGTCTACAGCGAGCTGGCGCTCGCCGAGTTCTTCCAGACCGACGCCGCCATCAACCCGGGCAACTCGGGTGGCCCGATGTTCAACATGACCGGCGAGGTGATCGGAATCGCCAGCCACAACATCTCCAGGTCCGGGGGCTCGGAGGGGCTGGGCTTCGTGGTGACGATCAACATGACCCGGCGCCTGCTCCTCGAGCAGCGCTCCTTCTGGAGCGGCATGAGCGGCGTGATCGTGAGCGGCCGGGTCGCCCAGGCCATCAACCTGCCGCAGCCGACCGCGGTGCTCGTGCAGCAGGTCGCGACCGACTCGCCCGCCGCCCGCATCGGGCTCCGGCCCGGAACGATCGTGGCGACCGTCGACGGAAAGCCCATGTTGCTCGGAGGCGACATCATCCTCGCGGTGCAGGGCAAGCGGATCGGTGAGGAGAGCTACGCCGAGCTGCAGGAGCGCCTGAGCCGAGTGCCTGCCGGAAGCCCGATCACCGTGACCGTGCTGCGCGACGGCCACGAGGTCGCGCTGACTTCCGCGAAGCCCTGACCGGGCGGAGGCGGAGGCGGCGCGCCGCGAGAGCCGCCATCTGCGGGTCGCGCTCGACGCCGATCCACTCGCGGCCGAGGGCCACCGCGACCCGCCCCACCGTCCCCGCCCCCGCGAAGGGATCGAGCACCGCGCCGCGCCGGGCCGAGATCTCGAGGATCCCGCGGAGCACCGGGTCGGGCGTCGCGTCCCACAGGCTCTCCGGATGCGAGCGCGGCAGAGGCAGCGTCCAGCAGAGCGTGTGGCCATCCGGCCGCACCGGACGGCCCGCCTTTCGGAACCGCAGCAGGTAGTTGACCCGGTTGTCCCACCGCTCGCGCGACCGCACCTGCGCCCACAGGCCCTTCGACTGGAGGCGGAAGCCCCGGCGCCTCAGGGCCGCGGTCACGAGGGCGTCGATGCCCACCCACTCGAAGCCGTCGTGCCGGTCGCCGATGACGAGCCAGAGGTCGCCGCGGTCGGCGAGCACGCGGCGCCACTCCCGGGCGAAGCCGGCCGCGAGCTCGCGCGCGTAGCGCTCGGCCTGCGCGCGGCCGCGGCCCCGGACCCAGTAGGGCGGCGAGGTCAGGATCACGCCGACGCTGCCGGTGGCGATCCCGGTGAGCCGCCGGCTGTCGCCGACGAACAGTCGGATGCGGCCGTCGCGGCTCGCGTAGCGCTTCACACCGGATTTCCGGGTTGGGTCAGGCGGGGCGCCGACGCTGGCGCAGCAGGAGCGGGACCCCCACCGCCGCCACCGCCATGCCGACCAGGCTCACGATCTGCGCGATCCGGAGCGAGCCGAGCATCAGAGGATCGGTGCGGAGGCCTTCCGTGAAGAGGCGGCCGAGCGAGTAGAGACCGAGGTAAGCGAGGAACAGCGCGCCGGGCGCCCGCTTCAGGCGATCGCGGAGCGTCAGGTAGAGCAGCAAGAACACGATCAGGTCCCAGAGCGACTCGTAGAGGAAGGTCGGGTGGAAGTATTCCGACTGCGCGTACTGCAGCGGCCGGTTCGGGGGCGAGATGAAGAGCTTCCAGGGTAGATCGGTCGGCCGGCCGAACGCCTCCTCGTTGAAGAAGTTCCCCCACCGGCCGATCGCCTGCCCGAGAGCGAGGCTGGGGGCCGCCACGTCGAGGAACTGCCGCAGCGGCAGGTGTCGCCGCCACGCGTACAGGCCGCCGACGAGCACGCCGGCGACGACGCCACCGTGAATGGCGAGGCC
>Ga0335082_10003006_pt1 | contig 18252 bp, 14 predicted proteins | sample Lox_Sample_41_FD_206718 | JGI IMG/M metagenome (GOLD analysis project Ga0335082, IMG submission 206718) | Soil microbial communities from Loxahatchee National Wildlife Refuge, Florida, United States - Lox_Sample_4.1 | ecosystem: Environmental > Terrestrial > Soil > Wetlands | place: USA... | reverse complement strand
GCAGGCCGCGGTGTCAGGGGTGATATCGTCCCACAGCGACTGAAGTACCGGTGATTCGGCCGTGTTGATATTGATCGGCGGCTGATTCGGTTCCGAAACGGTCGTCAGGTAGGGTCGGATCTTGTTGTATATCTCCGGCGTGATTCCCCTTACCAAGAGTAACTCCGAGAGGGTGTCCATCGGCCCCTTCTTGCAATGATACGGCGGATTCTGCTGCTCATAATAGTATTCCTCGAAGCAGTCGTTAGTGGGTTCCGGATTGACCCAATTCTGGGTGGCCTGAACGATCGGATCGATCAGGCCGGGATCGACCTCCATCACCTTTAGAAACCTCTTGAACATATTTGCGGTGTCGGTCCTCACTTGAGATTGCTTATCTCCAAGCCTGTTGAGGTCGATTTTCCCGGACTCATCCGAAACCTCGATTGAGACGGTTCCATCTCCCACCGGGTAAGCCGGAATCGGTTGGGCCCAGAGTTCGGTCAAGTCGTCATATGCCCCGTGATGGATGGCATCGTCTTTCAATGCCGCACGGGCCCCGGCCACTCCCGATTTCGCCAGGTAGATCGCCCGCACCTCATCTCGGAAATTGCCGGCCGTGATCAAGTTCACCTTGGCCCCGTAATCAAATTCTACGATGATGGCCGTGAGCAGGACCAGAATCACCAGTGTCAGAAGCAGCGCGATGCCCCGTTCATTACAAAACGGTCGGCCGATTGAGATCCTTATGACCCTTTGAGTTTTCATTTTGAACACGACGATAAATCTGTTAATATAATACCTATGGTGAAACCATTTGTCCCGACCACAAAAGCTAAATCATACAACGTTCTGCTCTGGGCCACGGGCGTCTTTTTTCTCCCGCTTCTACTCACTGCCTGCGGCAGCAAAAAAAATGATGGAATCGAGGCGGTGTTCGTGGCCGATTTCGGCTCCGGCAACTATGCTGGCGACAACGATAGTTATACCGACGGATTTCTCAGTCCCATTGACTCGACGGTGACCGTTGGGGTCAAGAGCGTCATGCTGATAAAATCGGATGAAACCTCACCGTCATACACCATCTTCGATACCAACAGCGACACCCACCCCCTGGTCCTCGACCTGACCCCCGTCGCTCAGTCTGCCGGCGGGATATCAGATTTTCCGGGCGGATGCCCCTGCGACTTCAGCCAAGTCCAGGTCGAATTGACCTATTTTCAAATCAAAATACCGGTTCCTCAAAATCAACTGTTCCGCTTTTACACGCTCGACCTGACCGATCCGACGCTCAACGGAACTGTCGATGCGGGCGACGTACTGATCAGCGATGTCACAGATCCCCCACATTTTAAATGGATCGATACCAGCGACGGGTCGCTTTCGTTAGCAAGGCCCTCTGTTCCTCTTCAGGTCTCGGAATCCCGCTTTCCGGATCACGTCTACAGCTCCACCGTCACGATAAACCTTCCAAATTTTCTTCATATTCCGAGCAGCCCGAAAGGAACCTTCTCCGTAAAGCTGACAGTTCACGCGGGCGGAATGTTTTTCTATGATGACGTAGACGGCAACGGACAGTTTAACATTGCCATCGATGGCCAACTGAACGGCATCGACCCCAATTCCCATTACTATCCCGTCTATCCGAACATCGACGCGGTCGCCAGTTCCTAATCCGTTCATCCGGACTTCTCATAGGTGCTGACCAGGAAGGTCACATCCAGATATTGCGGATTCGCATAACGCGTCCGGAAATGCAGGTTTTTGATTTTCAAGACATGCGGGGCCTGTTCGATCGCGGAAAGAAAACGCACGGCCTGATCCAATGTAACATTCTCAATCTTCATCTCGACCGAGACCTCCCGGTACTGGTCCACCGGCACAGCCGCCTGCGGCCGCATATAGGCGATCTTGGACCGTACATCCGTTGTCCCGGCCAGCGACTCTAGAAACGAGAGAAGCGAAAAATTCCCTTGGTCCTTGGTAATCCGTTCATCGAGGGAGCCCACCTGGCTCTTGATCTGGACATATTCCCGACGGAATTGTTCCAGTGTGGTCAGGGCCTCTTCTTTCTGGCGAATGAGCCGGTCGAGTCCGTTCATCCGATCGAGATAGGAGGTGGCGGCGGAATAAATTCCGTAGAGCAGAAGCCCGGTCAGCGTCACCCCGGCAATGATGATATAGATTCGTTCGCGGGGCGTGATTCGGTCCCGCCGAAGTCGAGCCAGAAGTTGCTGAATAAAAGCCGACCGTGAAAACGCGCTCATCCTGTCCCCTTCGGCACCAGCGTCATCGTCAGGCGGAAGCGCACACGCGCTTGGTCCGCACTGACCTTGGCGTCGCTGACGGTTACGTCTTTGAACGCCTCAAACTGTCCCAAAGCGCCCTTGATCTTATCCACGGACTCGAAGCTGTCCGTCTCCGCTTCCAATCGCAGCTGGACCTCGATCTTGACCGAGGGAGGCATCCGCCGAGTCAGCTCGGCCATCAACTGTAACGGCGTCCAATCCCCCAATCCAAACAGCGTCGATTTCTTTTTCATGTCGGCGACAGCCGTCTTCGCCTGCTGGACCTCATCCACGACGTTTTTTACGTCCGGGAACATGGCGTGGAACTCCTCGCGGACTTGGGTTCTTAACCTCTCATATTTGCCAACTTGGAGGTTGTATTTCATGTAAAGATCCGCGGCCGCAACCGCCGCGACGAGAAGCGCCCCGACCCACACGTAGCGTGCGCGCGACCTAGATGCGGCGGTCTCCCGGCCATACGCAAATTCCCCTTTACGAAAGTTCATCCGCGAACCATCCGCCAGTTGCGTGCCCTTCAATGCCAGGCCAAGACTCAGGGCCAAAGCCGGATCCCACCGGTTTCCGTTGCTCGAAGCAATCTTGGGCGTGTGGGTTGTTGCATGTACTCCCAGTTCGGACTCCAGATAGGACTCCAAACCTTTGAGCTGGCTTCCTCCGCCGTACAGAACCACCTCGGTGATGTTGGATCGATCCGGGGTAGCTTCCTGCGTCTGGTAAACATGAAAGGTTCGGACCAGTTCCGAGACCAGCGGTTGAAGCGCCCGACCGATGGCCTGGGAAATCCCATTCGGGCGAACGGAGGAAACCCCGTCATCCACCAGACCGGCCTGCCGTTTCATTTCTTCGGCTTCGGCCGGTGAAATCCCGCACGCCTCGGAAACAGCCGCGGTAACATCCCGACCTCCCCACAGGAGGGTCCGAAGAAAGCGGGGCTGCCCCCGGTGGAGGATGCAGACAATCGTTTTCGATGCCCCGATGTCCAACACGGCCGTATCGCCATCCCCGCGATCCGGCGCGCCGGGCGACCCCGGAAAGACGTGACGGGCGAGATTCATCAAGGCCATGCCGTCCAACTCCACCGATTCCGGATTGATCCCGGCCCGTGTCAGATGGTCCAGATAATTTTTCATCAGGCTTCGGGGAACAGCCGCCACCAGAAGATGCGACTTGCCGTCCACGACCTCGGTGACCTGATAGTCGACCACGACTTCCTCCAGCGAATAGGGAAGAAGCCCCTCGATCTCAAACGGCACCACTTTTTCGAGCTTCCGGGCGTCCTCAAACGGCAGCACGAGCATCCTCAGGGAGACCAAATGGACCGGCACCGAAACCACCACCCGGTCCGTCGAGAAACGATGTTCGGCAATCCATTCCTTCAATCCTGAAAATGGCTCCTTCGCCCAATCAAAGGGATCTTGAATTCGGGGCCAATCTTTTTTAAAACCGCCGGCCCATTCCAGACCCATCCATTTTTTTCGTAAAGAGACCGCCTTGAGGCAGGAGGATCCAATATCAAGACCCAGAATCTGCTGAACCATGGGAGACTTCATTGATCGCGGCCTCCCGATGCGGCCGGCCCGACCGGCGGGAGAGGGTAGCGGCCGGTTCCCGATGGCAGGCCAGGAGGACCCGGCGTGCCCGCCGGAGGCTGCGGGGAGCCAAGGACCCGGTTTCTTCCAACCGGCGAAACGGTAACGCCGGTAACGGGGGCCGCAAACGGCGCCCCGTTGACATAAGGCGTCGGTTGTCTCAAGGGGCCCCGAAGCGCGAAGTCCAGATGACCGTCGGGAGAGGCCAGACCGGACAGCAGCGCGAGCGGACCGGTCGGTTTGTGCAGCGTCACACGCGAACTAAAGTTCAACAGGCTTTCCATAAACTCCGGTCGAAGCAGAAGACTGCCGTTGCCTACCAGATCCAGCGCTTCTCCCTGTGCCGAAAAATTTTCAAGGTTGCTCATTCCGGCCTTCAGGGTCACGTTCCCGTTCAGACGGTTGAATCGGATATCCCACTGCTTTAATCCCACCTCGGCGGCCTCCCATGACAAGATCCCCTGTCCCTGCATCCAGTCCTGATTCGTCCAGTCATGTTCGAACCGGCTGATCCGGACGGTACCGATGACTCCTTCGGGTGGAACCTGAAACAAGGCCGCCAGCTTTGCGAGCTCGAAGCCCTTTCCGCTCGCTTCAACATGGTATTGCATACCTTGTCCCGTCCGGCGGGCCGTGAAGCGGCCGTGAGCTTCCCCCCCCCATGCCTTGAGCGCCAGGTCCAGATCGATGTGCCTCCGAAGAATCGCACCGATCGGCCAGGCGACCGATATCTGTTCTGCGGTCATTAAAACCGGGGCGGGACTTCCCGCCCGGCTCACCGTAATTCCCTTCCAGATGAGAAGAAAGGGAAACCGAACACGGCTATCCTGAACCTTAAGCTGAAGGTTCGCGGCCTGTTCGACTTTAATCCGGATCCATTCCGAAAGTTTCTGCCATGGGAAGGTCAGATAAACAAAGACCGTGATCGTGATCACGGCGGCGGTGGCGTACCCGATAACCGTGACAAATCCGGACCGATGGCGACTCATCCATTGGAGCCATCGCATCGGATTCACGACGCCTGGCCGATGGGGATATCGGTTTGCGTGATGAACCGACGTTCCTGACCGGAGCGATCCTTGATGATGAGTTGGATCTCAACCGCCTTCGGCAATCTCTTTTTATCCGCGTCGTTCCATTGCTCTACCCAATCCTTTCCATCGAAATATCGGAAGCTCAGCCCGACCACCGATTCGGCCAGTTCATACTCCTCCAGACCGCTCGCCGATGGACTCAGCGGCGTCGTCTCTTCCCGGTGCATCAGAACGGAGGTGTCGGTCTCGGGAACCGGGACCAGGGCGTACTCGACGATCGATACCGTCGGGTCGGCGTTTGCCGAATTAACACGGGCGTGAGAAAGCGTCGAAAACCGAAGCGTATCGGTGGGGTAATCGGTGGCGATGCTGTCCTGACCCACGAACATAAACGTCGACGAGCCGGCGGTCTGGGAAGGGAGACCATAATACGCCGATCTCAATTCGTTTGTCATTCGTTCCATGCTGATCCGGGCCATTTGATCGATTTCACTTTCCTCATCTACAAGTTGGGTGGACCGAAGCACCGCGTTGAAGGTTTCGTACAAGAGGGTGATAACCACCGCGGCAATTCCCAACGCGACCAAGAGTTCCAAAAGCGTGAACCCTCTCCGGTCACTCCAGAACGCGGTCTTCATGATTTTTCATCCATAACAAAGGTCGTCACGAGAACCGACTCCTGATGTTCGCCCTCTTGCCACGCCACTACGACATCCACCTGCCGGGCAAAATCAAACGGAGTTGGAGTGACCGTTTGGGTCCAATTGAAGCGGTCATCCGGTTCAGGAAAATCTCCCGAGAAAGCACCGAGAGACGGAAAATCGCCCATTTCCACTTCCGAAATCTTTTTCTGGGCCAGAAGCGTGGCCCGGGTTATGGATCGCGCCTCCTGATGCTGAAGGATGTCGCGGTTTCGGAGCCCCAAGAGAACCACAAAGGTCACCGCCAGAATGGAAAGTGCAACGACCACTTCCAGAAGCGTGAAGCCCTTTTGTCCCGATCGATCAAAAGGTTGGGTTTGTCTCTTCCAGATAGCCTTCATACACTTTAACACGTCCTGTGACCGGGTTGACCACAAGCGTCAATTCGTCCTTTTGCTCGTCGGTCAAATGGACCGTCGTCTTGTCCACGCGCCCCACCGGATAGAAATCGGTGTAGGCCACTCCCAGCGTCACCTTGCCCTGCTGCAGCGTGTTCACGTCCTTGAACCGGACAACTTCCGGCAGTCTTGTGCGCGTCGCGATGTCGGTGTCTACCGAAGCGAACTCCCCTTCTCCGGAGCGGACGGCCACCCAGTACTCGCCCCGCTCCAGATCAAAATTCAAACGGTAGATTTTTTTGGTCGCCGCGGCCCGATCGGCCAGGAAATAAACCGTCCGAACCAGATGACGGGCCGACTGTCTCAGGTCGCTGGATGTGAAGTTGTGAATCGTCGGGAACGCCAAAGCCGCGACCACCCCGAGAATCAACATGACAACGGCCAGCTCGAGATAAGTGAAACCGGACTGCCGCTTGCTGATCGGGCAGGGAGGGAGCCGCGGACCTTGTCTACTCGATATCCCAACTCTCCACATCCGCGTCTTTCCCTTCCCCGCCCGGCTCGCCGTCGCCTCCGTAGCTCATCAAGTCGTAATCCCCGTGACTGCCCGGACTAATGTAAACGTAATCATGGCTCCAGGGATCTTTAGGTAACTTGGGTAGGTATCCTCCTTCCCGCCAATGCGGCGGGATCGAACCAATCGAGGGCTTCGTCACCAGGGCCGACAGACCCTGTTCCGTGGAGGGGTAAACACCGTTGTCCAGTTTGTAGAGATGCAACCCTTCCTCGATGTTTTTAACCTGGACCTTGGCCGCCGTCCGACGGGCCTCATCGGTCCGGCCCATGATTTTGGGAACGACGATTCCGGCCAGCAGCGCCAGGATGAAGACGACCACCATGATCTCGATTAGTGTAAACCCGGATTCCCGTCGATCGCGGCCTGGATCCGTCCCCGTGGCAGGGGAGACACATTCGTCGCCCCTCCAATTGTTTAAATCATCCGTTCGATCCATACCCTGATAAAACATTATCTACCTCACAATTTGACTGAGTTCAAAGATCGGGAGGAGAATCGCCATGACGATGAATCCGATGACCCCTCCCATGACCAGAATCATCACCGGTGTGAGAAGGGCCGTTAGCGTACCCACGATCGCTTCCACCTCGTTGTCGTAAGCCTCCGAGACCTTGACCAGCATCGGCTCCAAGTCGCCGCTTTTCTCTCCGACGGCGATCATGTGCGTCACGAGCGGCGGAAACATTCCGCTTTTTCTGAGCGGCTCGGCCAGGCTCTGTCCCTCCCCGATGTTCTGCCGGGCCCGGTCGATCGCTTCGGCCAGGACCGCGTTCTGCACCACGTTTCGGACCACATCCAAAGCCTGGAGCAACGGCACACCACTGGTGAGCAGCGTGCTGAGCGTCCGTGTAAAACGCGAAATCGCCACCATCAGGGTTACCCTCCCGACAACCGGCATCCGTAGCATGAAGCGATCATACTGTATTCTCCCTGCCGGTGTTCTGATGTATTGCTGCAGTGCAAACACTCCCAAGACACCGGCCAATAAGATGATCCACCAGTAGTCGTTTAGGAAATGACTGACCGCGATGAGGATCACCGTCGGCCACGGCAGGACCTGATGCACCTCCTCAAAAATCAGCGTGATCTTTGGAACAATAAAGGTGACCAGTCCTAACAGGATCAACCCCCCGATGACCACCATGAACGCGGGATACGTCAGCGTAGCGACAAGTTGGTTACGAAGCTTGACCTGGTATTCAAGATAATCCGCCAGTCGGAGGAGCATTCCATCCAGTGTGCCGCTCGCCTCCCCGGCCCGGACCATATTGATATAGATCTCCGAAAACACGGAAGGATACTGCCCGAGCGCCATCGCCAGAGAGCTGCCCTCCTTGACCCGTTCGCGAACGCCCGCCACGATCCGTTTCAACTCGCCTTTTTCCAGTTGATCCATCAGAGCGGAGAGGGCCTCCATCAGCGGGAGCTTTGCACCGGTCAAGGTTGCGAGATGGCGGGTCATCAAGGATACTTCCATCATTCCAACCCGCTCCGCCACCCGGAGGCGTGAAAGCCAAGGAAGCGCCCGACCCGAACGGTCCGATTGGGCGGAGGATCCGGCGCCGTACGACACCTCCCCGGCCCCCTCCACGACATCGGTGGGGTAAATTCCCGATTGTCGGAGTTTCGCGCGCGCGGTCTTCGGGCTATCCGCGTCAATGATTCCGGAAATATCCCGACCTTCGGTTGTCAGGCCTCTGTACTCGTAAACCGCCATGGCCCGTTACTCCATCACCAGTTCTTCCTGCGTGACCCGCAAAACTTCCTCAACCGTTGTGGTTCCTTCCATAACTTTCCGCGCGCCATCGTCACGGAGGGTCCGCATCCCCTTCTCGATCGCACGATTTTTGACCCGGTTGGAGTCAATCTTTCCCAAGACCATCTGCCGGACATCGTCATCGATCAGAAGAATCTCGTAAATTCCGGTCCGCCCGTGGTAACCGGTCCGCTTGCAACGGTCGCAACCCACCGCACGGTAAAAGGTCGGCTGCCGTGCGCCGCCCTTGATACCCAATTTGGACACCTCCTGCGGCGTGGGGGAGTAGGCCTGACGACAATCCGGACAAAGCAATCGTACCAATCGCTGTGCAAGGATCGCCACCACGGAGGACGCAACCAAAAAGGGTTCGATTCCCATATCGATGAGCCGTGTTATGGCTCCGGCCGTATCGTTGGTGTGAAGCGTGGAGAATACCAGATGCCCCGTCAACGATGCATGAATGGCGATCTCAGCCGTCTCGGCATCCCGGATTTCTCCCACCATGATCACGTCGGGGTCCTGACGGAGGATGGACCGGAGCCCATTGGCGAACGTCAGATTGATTTTTGGATTGACCTGCATCTGGCCGATTCCCTTGAGCTGATACTCAATGGGATCTTCGATCGTGATGATGTTTTTGTCGGGAGAATTAATCCGGTTCAATGCCGCGTACAGCGTCGTGGTCTTGCCGCTTCCGGTCGGCCCCGTCACCAGTACGATACCGTGGCTGAGTTGGATCAGATGGAACATCGTTTGTTGATCCTCAATCGTCAGGCCGATGTCCTCGAGGTTCAAAAGACTGGTGCTTTTATCCAAAAGCCTCAGGACGACTCGCTCGCCATGGGCGGTGGGGATGACCGAGACGCGAATATCGATATCCCTACCCGCAATCTTGATTCCGATCCGCCCGTCCTGAGGCAAACGCTTCTCGGCAATGTTCAAACCGGCCATGATCTTGATCCGAGAGATGATGCTGGACTGAAACCGCTTCGGGGGCGACAAAATCTTGTACATGATTCCGTCGATCCGGTACCGTATCTCGAGATCGCGCTCAAACGGTTCGATGTGAATGTCGCTCGCCCGGTCCTTCACCGCCTGAAACATCGTCGAATTCACCAGCCGGATGATCGGCGCCTCGTCCGTGACCTCCAGTAGATCTACAGGCTCCTGGAGCTCGCTGGCGAGGAGATCCAGACTTTCGGTGCTCAGGTCCTCGATCACCTGTTGAGCGGTATCCGACGCACGATCGTAGACTTGATTGATGCAGTTTAAAATCGACTTGGCGGGCACCAAGACCGCTTGAACGTTGCGACCCAGCAGGTGCCGCGCGTCGTCTAGTGCCGCGAGTTGGAGCGGATTAGCCGTGGCCGTCAGCACACGGCCGTTCTCTTCGCGAATGGGAAGGAGCTCGTAGCGTTTTGCAAACCCGATTGGGATTTTAGAAAGAAAAACGGGATCTACCTGGGCCGGGAGCAGGTCGGGAAGGCTGGAAAGACGGAATTGCAGGCCCAAAGCCTCCAGGACCTCACCCTCCTTGACCGCGCGCATTCGAACCAGGATCTCACCGAGCAGTCCTCCTTTTTCTTGCTGAAGGACCAGGGCCTCCCGGATCTGCTCGGGTGAAACGGCAAATTTCTCCTGAAGGATTTCACCGATGCGTTGCCACGGGCTGGACATGAACGAAACTACCTCTTGTTCTGGGGGGGGTTGATGCTGTTCAGGAACTCTCCGGTCAGCGTCTGATCTCGTAGGGCCTCTTCGACCACATGCGTCTTCATATACTCCACTTTTTGCTGCCTGAGGTTATCCAGGTCGTTGTTATCACGGACAACATGCGGTGTAAGAAAAATGAGGAGATTTGCCTTGGTGAGGTGCTTGGATTGATATTTAAAAAGCCAGCCGATCAGCGGAATATCTCCCAGGAGAGGGATCTTCGTGGTAGTGTTGTTAATATCATCCCGCATCAGGCCCCCGATCACCACCGTTTGATGATTGTCCACAATCACCGTCGTTGTCGCCTCCCGTTTGTTCGTGGTGGGCCCCAACTGTATCAGAACCGCCTGAGGGGTGTCGGCCAAACTGGAAATTTCTTGGCGAACATCCATACGGACGCGATCGCCTTCAAGGATCTCCGGCGTCAATTCCAGCGTCACACCGACGTCCTGACGGGAGATCTGTACTTGCGACACCCCCCCGGTCGTTAGATTGGAACCGGTGGGGAACGGAACATTTTGGGCCACAACGATCTTGGCTTTCTGGTTGTTGGTCGTCAAGATCTGGGGTTCGGACAGCACATTGGCGTCCGCCGTGCTCTGCAATGCCGAAAGGAGGACCTTGACATTCACAGAGCTTAATGCAAATTTCAAGGCCCCGGCTGTACCTACCCCGCCCACTATGTTATTTAGGTTTTGAAGTTCAGCTCCTATGTCCTCATTCACCGAGCCGTAGAGCGAGATCTGTTCATTGGTTGTCTGGTAAGCGCCCAAGGCGCCTAATTGTGTTCCCAGTTGACGCAGTCTGTCCTGGGCGACCTCCATGATCACGGCCTCGACATAGACTTGGCGTCGACGCACGTCAATTTTTTTGATCACTTCTTTTAGCATTTCGTAATCTTTTGGAGAAGCCGTGATCAGCAATGCGTTGGTTGCCTTGTCCGGAATGATCTGAACCGCTCCCTCAAACTCCCCCGGGGTTTTGCCGCTGGGCCGGCCGGCGACGGGCGCTGCGGCGGGACGAGTGGCCAAGCTTGTGAGCAGCTTGGCCGCTTCCTCCGCATTGGCGTTTTCAAGATAATAAACATTGATATCTCGCTCCGGGGGCACTTCGGATGCCGGAAGAATCTGAACCATTTCCCCGGCGGGAACGGCCGCAAGGCCCTTGATCTCCAGAACCGATTGAAAAACCTGGTAGACTTTGTCCACCGAGATCTTGGACGGCGAAAAGATCGTCACCTTCCCACGGACTCGCTCATCAATAATAAAATTTTTCCCGATGATTTCGCTGACGAATTTCACAAAGACTGGAAGGTCAACGTTGTTAAAATCGAGGGTAATGAGCCGGTCCTTCGCCGGCTTCTGCAGCGTCGGAGTCGGAGACGGAGGAGGAAGAGGCTGGGCTACCGACGGCTGTTGAGGCTGGACGATCACCCCTTCGGGGGATGGGTTTGGAGATTCTGGCATCGGAGATGGAGAAGGAAGAGGCTGGGGTCCAGGTAACTGTTGAGGTTGGGGGATCACCCCTTCCTGAGATGGTTTTGCCGGTTCCGGTGTCGGAGACGGGGGTGGTTGGGAGGCTGGGGTGTCTTGAGCCTGCGAGACGGCCTCATGGTTCATCGGGAGGAGAACTCCAATTCCCACGAACAACCCGAAAACCCATGGAGCAAATTGCAAGATCGTCACGCACCTCCACGGCCGAGACGTTCGGATGAGTCCTCGAAATCCGGCAAGCCCCAATCCGCCCCTAGCCTTCTTAACGAATCTCATAAGTAAATGACTCTTTTTGGCTATTCCGCATCAGGTCCATCGTGATGTTGGTTTCATCCTTGAGCTGGGTAAAGACCTGCATAAAGGTCTGCGGATCTTTCACCTCGATCCCATTGATGCGTTGGATCACATCTCCGTTGCGCAATCCGATCCGCTCATAGAAACTGGCGGGAGAGATCGAGACGATTCGGAATCCATCGCTTTTGCCATCGGGGCTGAGGTCCGGCACCACCCTGGCCTTTGTTAATAGCTGCGGAAGATTTTCAAGAGCGGACGCCACCTCCTGCTTGTCCAGAACCCAACTGTTCTGCGAGCCGGACGGACGGGTTGCCCCCCCCGGGACCGCGGAAACCGGTTGGCCCATAGGAGGCTGACCTGCGCCCGGTTGGCCCGGGGAATCTCCCTCCTCAACCGCTACGGTTTCCCGGATCTTCCCGCGTAAGAACGTCACTTCATTTCGGCTGACCTCGATCAGCTTCGCGTCCGGCCCCAGGAGGTCGTCGATATGATAAAGACGCTGTTCCTTTGTGCCCAAGTCCTCGATCACGGCGAGGGATTGCTCCGCGTCACCCACGATCGTTCCTACCAACCGGACTCGGAGCGGCGGCAGTTGAACCGGCGCAGGCGCGACTACTTCGGGGGGGGCAATGGCTGAGGCCGGTTTGATCCCGAAAATATTCCGGTCTACGATGGAAGAGTAAACCTCCGTCATGGGCTTCACCTGCGCTTCGGTCGTGGCAGCCCATTCCACCGCGGGCGAACGGGAAGGCAAATCCAGTTGTCGGCCGATAAACAGGCTCACCAGATCAGCCACGAAATAGCTGAAACCCACAAGAAAAAGGAGATTCAATGTCCAGAGATATCTTTTCATGGTGAACACCTCCAATGACCGGCCCTGCCGGAATCCGAAAAATAACCCTGACCAGATCGATTAATTATAGACGTTTTCTAAAGAAAGTTCAATTAGAAAGACCAATTCCCAAGCTATAAATTCCTGACCTGAAGTCCGGGAATTTCCTGCAACATAACCCTCGACAAAACAAGGTAGCTTTCCAAATCGAAAGTGCTGTCGTCCTTCAGGCCGTATTTTTGCTTGAAGTAGCGAATGGCCCGCTTCGTATTCAAGCCCAACACCCCGTCCACCTTCCCGATGTATAGTCCCTGAGCCTTCAGAGCGTTCTGAATCGCTTTTACAGAAGGGTCCACCGTTTTCGTTTTTAACGGGAGCGTGATTCCGGGAAGCTGTTTCCAGTAGATCTCCCCTTGCTCTCCCCACATTGTCTCTAACACTTCCAAACTCAGAGTGACCTTCCCCTTTAGAGGATCCAAGAGCGTCGCGTCATGCTCCGTGAGATTGACCAACACGGAATCGGTCATGACCGTCGAATCGGTCCAATGCCCGCGGACGAGGCAAGGGTAATCGAACAACCGGACCTGTTTTAAATTAACCGGAAAAAGATGAGTTGAGAATCCGCTGGCTGACATCAACCGCTCGACATCCATACCCTTGAATTCTTCGACGGATGGATTTTGAGAGACCCCCCAGATTTTTAGAAGAGTCAACAGAGCTGCTTTGTGCGTCTCTTCCGGATCTGTTACCCGAAACACTCCATCCGGATCAAACCGGCCGGCCTGATTTTCCGCCGCTCGAGCGGCAACAGACTCAACCGGTTCAACGACGGAGGCAGACGGCGGCCTAACTTCTTCGCTTACCCCGCTTGGAACCGAGTTCGAGGCGATCGAGGATTCCGGCAATGTCACATTCTCAACCGACCGTCGGGAATTGAACCAAGCGGGCACGGCCCACACCAGGAGGCCCAGCAGCACCAACAACAGTCCGATGACCGCCGATCCAATCGGAGTGAACCACCGAGCTTCCGATGAATGCCCTCCCCCCATCAGGTCACGACGCCGTCCGGTCCAATAAAGCAGAGTCCGCCGACGGGCGGTGGCAATCGGAGGCCCGACCAACTCCGAGGCGGCCCGGTTAATATCGGCATCCTCCACAACGGGGCTTTCCCGGACATACGCGGCCAGCAGCGCCTTATCGCTCAGGATATTGATCAGCCTCGGAACACCCCCGCTATATCGATACAGCCTTTTAAGGGCCGTGGGACTAAAGAGCGGTCGAGCCTGTCCTCCGGCCACCTTCAATCGATGCGCGACGTACGTCTTCGTTTCCTCTAACTCGAGGGGGGCAAGGTGATACCGGATGGCAATGCGTTGATTGAGCTGACGCAGCGCGGGAAGTTGAAGCTTCTCCCGGAGTTCCGGCTGACCCAGCAAGAGGATCTGGAGAAGTTTTTGCTTCTCGGTTTCCAGATTGGAGAGCATTCGAATCTCTTCCAAACATTCAATCGAGAGATTCTGACCCTCGTCAATGAGAAGGAGGGCGTTGCCCTCCTCGGCCAAGGTGTCGAGGAGGAACCGGTTCAACCCGGCAACCAATTCCTTCTTGGATGTGCTTTCCCAAGAGATCCCGAAGTCATGATTGACCGCCTGCAACAGTTCGATGGTGTTGAGGCTTGGGTTGAAAATCATCGATGTTCGGACTTTTTTGTCCAGTTTCTCCAGCAGCAACCGGGAAAGCGTCGTCTTGCCCATTCCGACCTCCCCCGTGACCACAATGAATCCTTTGCGTTCCTGGATCCCGTAACGGACGTGATCAAAAGCCTCTTCGTGTTCTTTGCTGAAAAAAAAGAATCGCGGGTCGGGGGTCAGATTGAACGGGGACTCGGCAAACTTGAAAAACTTTTCATACATTAAGTAAACGAATTCTCCTTAACCATCGCTTAAAACTTCTACTCATAGCGATTGCCATTCAGATCCGAATACCGAACGCGGGTATCCTTCTGGATCACCGTTCCGGCCCGAAGACCGGATTTGGTTTTGACATTGACCACAAAAACTTTTTTCTGGTTCGGCGCCAGCTCCGTCACCTGCCAGACCAGGCCCCCTTCCGGACGCTCGGACGGTTGCGGATCGGAATTGACATACTCCAGCTCGTTCGGAAGCAGATCGGTGATCACGACGTTCCGGGCGATTCCCGACCCGGAATTGATCGCGGTCAGCTGATAAGAAATAATCCCGCCCGGGATGCTGTCCCGAGAACCTTGTTGCGTTGAAACCGAAACCATCGGCAGCGTGTAATGGAATACTTTCGCCGAACGGGCCGTACTCTCCCGGTCCAGTTTGGATTGGGCTACAAGGCGGGCCTCCAGGTTTTGTCCATCGGCCTGACGCACCGGAACGGTGATATGAACCATCACCGGAAACGCCTCCCGGCTTCCCAGTTGCGGGGTCTCAGTCAGGACGGGTTCCCCCGACTCGTACTGGCCGTCGTTATTCTGATCGGTGTAGACCAACCCTTTGATGGGTTCATCCCCTTCCAGTCGCAGGCTGAAGCTGTCCACACCGTTGCCCATATTTTTCACCGTATAAGGAAGATCCAAAATATCACCGGGCGTTACGGTAATCTCCTCCCGCGAACCTTCCAGTTTCACCACGGCCACCTGTTCCACCGTGACCAGGGGAGAGGACAGAAGCATCGGCTCGCCGCCGGCCGCCATCTCAAGGCCGCCCCTGTTGATGATCTCCTGACCCGCCGTCGCCTCATCCCCCACCTTGAAATGGACCTCCATTTGTTTGGAAGATTGACTCGGAAAGTTGTCCAACGTCCAGGCCAGGGTGCGGGAGGCCTGCTCGACGATGTTGGGCGTGGGCTGAGCCGAGAGAAAGATCAAATTGGGATGATAGGTGTATTGAAATCTTACCTCCCGAGCCTCGGCGCCGCCCGCATTCTGGAGGGTCAGCGTGTAGCTCAGGCGATCGCCCGGTTTAACGCGCTCCTTGTCGGCTTTGAAGTCGGCGCGAATCAAGGGTCCTTTGGAATTCACGGCCGCTTTGACCAATTGTGAAATGTTCGGATCGAACGAAGAAGAAATCAAAATTTCAAACTCCTCCCTCTGCCCGTCCGGCGTCGTCGGAGGAAGATGGAGCTGGAGAATGGCCGAGACCGAATGATTCACGTCCAGCGTGGGGGTAGCCTGGGCCGGTCGCTCGCCCGCGTCGATCCTGCCGTTTCCGTTTTCATCCAAGTAGAAAACCGGCTGATACTCGGGCGGAAGCGTCGTTCGAAAACCGAAGCTGTCCTCGGCATTGCCGGTGTTGGTCACCTGAAACGGGATCACTCCTGACTCCCCCGGATAGACCGAGAGCCGTTCCGTCTTCGCCTCAACCTTTAGATCGGCGACTTGCGTAATGGTCAGCGAAAACCCCTTTTGCGTCGCGCCGGAAGGAAGGGGGAGCGTCTGGGCCACCGGAGGCTTGGTCTTTCGCGGCCCGGCCGCTTTGGGAGCGGGCGATGGCGACGGGGCTTTCGTCGATGGAGAAGTCGGTTTCTCGGCGACCTTCGGCGCGGGAGCGGGACTGGACGATTTTGGAGTTGGGGGCGGGGGAACGGTTTTGGCTGCCGGCGGTTGCGGCCTCGTCGATCGGACCGCGACTTCCTGCTTCAGTTTTGGGACCAGCGGACTGTCTGGAAATTCCCGCTGAAGATCCTGCAATATCGTCTCGGCATCGGAAAACCGCCCCAGGTCGAGATACGCACGGCCCAACCAGTAAAACGTCAGATCACGAATGTTGCTTTTCGGATATTTTTTCAGGAGCTCGTTGAACTTGGTCGAAGCCGCCTCGGGCTGTTTTTTCTCCATCAAGGACTGGCCCTGATAGAAAAGGGTCGTGTCCTCTTGTTCTTGGGCGGAGATGTTGACCCAAAGCAACGGCAGCAGAGCCACTAGCAGACAGAATGAAACGAGGGTCCTCCGCGTCGCCCAGGAACGATTTGTCATTCTTTGAAATTTCAGATGAAGTCTCGGTTGCATGAAGGTCCCGAACCATGGATAATCTGTCATATTTCAAATAGTTTGTCAACAACAATGCTCGTCACGGCGATGCCTTCTACGCCTCAGACCCCAAAACCGTGTCCGGATATGGCCCGACGGAGGTTTAGGCGAGATTCAGCCACACGAGCAACGAAAGTCTGCGGTCGTGTCAACGTTGACTCTCCCCAGGGCGTGTGTTATAACCCAGGCAGTTCACCCAGGAGCAGTACGTGTCGTTTCGTTCCGGCCTAGGCCTTCGAGTCATACGGATTTTTCTCTTTGCATTCGATGTCGCCGTATCTTACCGCATCCATTTCTGGTGCTCGAAGTTCTACAGTGAGGAGACCCTTCAGCGACGGCGTTCCCGTCTCCATCAAAAAAAGGCCGATCGAATGTGTCGGCTGGCGATCGAATTCAAAGGCATCTTGATCAAGCTGGGACAGTTTATGAGCGCTCGCGTCGATCTCCTGCCGGAGGAATACACCCGGACTCTGGCGCAGCTTCAAGACTCCGTACCTCCGGCCGATTTCGCCGTGATCAAACAACGCCTGCGAGCGGATCTGGGTAAAAATCCCGAAGAAGTTTTCGCGTCCTTCAACGATATCCCAATTGCGGCCGCATCGCTTGGACAGGTCCACGAGGCCATTCTGAAAGACGGCCGAAGAGTGGCGGTCAAGGTCCAGTACCCCGGAATCCAGAGGATCGTCCAGGCGGACCTCCGCGCGGCTCGATGGGCGTCCGGGTTCCTTCAGCGATTCCTCCGCCAAATCCGGTTCGATATCCTCTACCAGGAATTTTCGCGCATCCTTCAACAGGAGTTAAACTACATTCAAGAAGCGCGAAACGCGGAGCGGTTCCATCAAAATTTCGAGGGGGACGACCGGATCATCGTCCCGAAGGTGATCTGGGATTACACGACGCCGCATGTCCTGACGCTGGAATTCGTGGACGGGATCAAGATCACCGAGTTCGAGGCGATTCGGGCCGCCGGGATGGAGCTCCCGGCCCTGGCGCGGCTGTTGATGGAATCCTACATGAAGCAGTTGTTCGCGCACCGGTTCCTTCACGGGGATCCGCATCCCGGCAACTTGTTTGTCCGAGCGGGGCGATCCTCGCCGGACGGCCTGACCCGCGATCCGGTTCTGGTCTTCGTCGACTTCGGCCTGATGCAGCCCCTGACCTCCACCATGCGGGAAGGCATCAAGATCACGGTGGGTGGCATCATCGACCGGGATATCCCCCGCATCGTACAGGGACTGGCGTATCTCGGCTTTATCGACCGGACCAGAGATCACCTGGCGATCGAAAAGGTTGCAGCCTTTTTCATCGAGAAATACCGCGATATCTCTCCCAAAGCCTTTCAAGAGATCGGTATCGATGACATCGCCCATGACTTGCAACAGATCTTCAGCATATCCTCGACTCTTCAGATGCCCAACAACTTTATTCTGATCTGGCGGACGCTGGGAATGTTGAATGGAATCAATTCCAAGCTGGATCCGAACATCAACATCATTGAACTGGCTAAACCCTACGCCGTTCCGTTCATCCGATCGGAAGAGGATCTGTTTGACCGGCTCTGGAAGACCGCGCGGGAAGTT
>Ga0335082_10003005_pt1 | contig 18252 bp, 18 predicted proteins | sample Lox_Sample_41_FD_206718 | JGI IMG/M metagenome (GOLD analysis project Ga0335082, IMG submission 206718) | Soil microbial communities from Loxahatchee National Wildlife Refuge, Florida, United States - Lox_Sample_4.1 | ecosystem: Environmental > Terrestrial > Soil > Wetlands | place: USA... | reverse complement strand
AGATCGGGTCGGTCACCGTCAAGGGCGGCGACAAGGTGACCTTCAACGCGAAGATCAAGTAGGGAGCGCTCCTGGCCGCCTCGGCCGCGCGCTGGGCCCAGGCCCGGGTGGCGCGCCTGGTCGGCCGACCTCTCTTCTGGGCGGTGCTGGTGGCGGTGCTGGCCGGCGTGCCGCTCGCCTCGGGCCTCCTGCGCCGGCCGCCCCAGCCGCCGCCGGTGCTGGGCACGCTTCCGCCCTTCCAGCTCGCCGCTCCGGACGGTGAGCGCATCGACCGGGGGACGCTCGCCGGCCGCGTCTGGGTGGTGGGATTCGTCGACACCGGCTGCGTCGCCTGCGCCGAGCGCCTCACCGCCGCCCTCGAGCGCCTCCAGTACCGGCTCCGAAACGTCGGACCCGCGGCCGGCCTGCTCTCGGTGACGGTAGAGGGGAGGGCGCCGCTGGTCGACCTCGGCCACGAGGCGGCACGCCACCACGCCAACCCGCGCCAGTGGCGCGTCGCCGGCGGCCCCGGCGCATCGTCGCTCCTCGCCGCGGTGGGCGGGCTGCAGCCGGCGCGGGCGGCCATGCTCGACTCGGGCGCAGCGGTGGCGCTCGTCGACGGCCAGGGGCGGGTGCGGTCGGTGGAGAGCCTCGAGCGGCCCGAGGGCGTCGACCGGCTGGTGGCGCAACTGAATCTGCTTCTCAACTTCGGCCGCTGAACGCGGCGGCAGCCCCGCCGCATCGCGCAATCAATCTTTTTCGCCAGTAGGTCGCTTAATGCAAAATTTAAGAATTGCAAGGCGAGATCGGACCGTGTCTCCTCCGACCCTTCCGAGGAACGAGGAGGGGACTTCATGGGAAGCCGGGGGTCACTCGTCGCGGTCTTGGTCGCACTGGGCGCGGTGCTGCTCCCCACGTCCGCCGGCGCCATCCCCGCGTTTGCAAGGAAGTACGGGGTCGCCTGCTCGGTCTGTCACACCAACTGGCCGCGGCTGAACCGCTTCGGCATCGAGTTCCGGGACAACGGCTACCGGATGAACCGGGAGCGGGACAATCCGGTGACCCAACCGGGCACCTACTGGCCGCTCGCCTTCCGGACCACGGTGGGCTACCAGTACCTGGCCCAGACGGACGTGCCCGTCCAGCCGACGGCGAGCAATCCGAACGGTCTGACCACCACCCAGACCGGGACCTTCGGATTCGCCGGCCTGGACATCCTCACCGCCGGGACGCTGGGGGAGCAGATCAACTTCCTCGTCGTCTACACCCCGTCGCTGGCGGGGGCAGGCTTCCAGACCTCGCCCGGTGCGATCGAGGACAGCGACCTGGAATCGGCCTGGGTGGGCTTCACCCGCCTGTTCGGCACGCCCTTCCTCAACGTCCGGGTGGGCAAGGCCTCGCCCGACCTCCCCGTCGACGAGCACCGCACCTATTGGCTGACGGTGCCCCACCAGATCTACTTCTTCCAGGCCCAGGGGACCGCGGTCACCTACTCCCCCGGCGACAACCAGGCCGGGGTGGAGGTGTACGGCCACTCCGAGCTGAGCAACTTCCGCTACTCGGTCCAGCTGGCCAACGAGGGCGGCCAGCCGCTCTTCTCTGCCAACTGGGTGAGCAACCCGGTGCTGTGGGGGCACGTGCAGTACTTCCATCTCACCGGCAACGACTTCCTGGTCTCCATCGAGCCGGGAGTCTTCGGTGCGGCGGGCTGGCAGGCGACCAGGTACCTGAACGACCCGACCGGGACGGCACCGGTGAGCGGCACCGGCTACTCGATGCAGAACTACTACCGCATCGGGGGTGAGCTCCATTTCCAGTTCCTCAGCGCGGTCAACCCGCTCACGCTCGACGGCGCGGTGATGTTCGGGAGCGACAGTTCTGCGCTGATCAACGGCGGCTTCAACTCCGACGGTACGCCGACCCAGAGCGCCCAGTGGATGGGCGGCTTCGCCGAGCTGACCTGGACCCCCTCGCCCTTCCTCACCCTGGGCTTCATGTACCAGCGCATCGCCACCCTGCAGCAGGGCTCGACGGACTTCTCCCACGCCATCGGGGACTACGACTCCTGGGGGCTGCTCGTCCGCTACTACATCGAGCTCACCAGCCGTGCCGGGGTAGCGCTCCACGCGGAGTTCAGCCAGGCGGCGACCACCACCGGGGGGCTCCCGTCCGGCGTCGGGCCGCCCCAGGGAACGACCCTCCTCCTCGGCATCGACTTCGCCTACTAGAGGAACGACCGATGACTCTGCACCGACCCCAGATCGCGGCTCTCCTCGGCATCGCCGGCCTGGCCCTGCTCACCGGCGCCACGGACACCACCCCCAAGCCGGTTCCCATCGACCAGGCCCTGGCCAGGAAGGGCGAGGCCGTCTACACCCGCAATTGCGTCTCCTGTCACGGGGAGCTCGGCGACGGGCGGGGCTACTCCGCGCAGTGGCTCGAGCCGCGTCCGCGCGACTTCACTTCCGGCGTGTTCAAGTGCCGTTCCACGCCGAGCGGGACGCTCCCCGTCAACGAGGACCTCCTTCGCACGCTCAACGTCGGCTTCTTCCACACCTACATGCCGCCCTGGGCAGTCCTCGGCGAGCCCTCGCTCCGCGCGGTCATCGAATACATCAAGACCTTCTCCCCGAAGTGGAAGGAGGAGGCGCCCGGGACGCCGATCGTCATCCCGCCCGAGCCAGCCGACGACGAGGCCTCGCGAAAGCGGGGCGCATTGGTGTGGAAGAACAACCAGTGCGAGAAGTGCCACGGGCCCAACGGAAAGGGAGACGGTCCGGCCGTGCCCACCCTCCGCGACGACTGGGGGTTCCCCGACCCGCCGTTCAACTTCGTCGCCAGCCCGAACCGGAAGTGCGGCAACACCAACGCCGACCTCTACCGGACCTTCATGACCGGAGTGAACGGCAGCCCGATGCCGTCCTTCGGCGACAGCATCAGCCCCCAGGAGGCCTGGGACCTGGTGCACTACATCCTCACGCTGCGCCAGCCGGCGGGCAGTGAGTACAACATCGCGGTGCACTATTGAGCTTGGCGGCCCCTGGTCACGCAGCGCCGGCAGTCTGGCCGCGGGACCGCCAGTTCGGATCCGCGCGCCCAGCCAAGCTGGCGATGTGGATCTTCCTCCTCTCCGACTGGCTCTCCTTCGCCGGGCTCCTCCTCGCCTACGGCATCCTCCGGGCGGAGAGCCCGGTCTGGCGCCACCCGGGCGAGCCGGGCCTAAACATCCCCTTCACCGCGCTGCTCACGCTGGTGCTGGCCGTCTCCAGCGTGACCATCATCCGCGCCTATGACGCGTCGTCGGCCGGGGACCGGCAGGCCACCTCCCGCTGGCTGGCGGTCACCGCCCTCGGCGGCCTGCTCTTCCTCATCGGCCAGTACGCGGAATGGGTGGGCATCCTCCACCCCGGGCTGCTCAAGGAGGGGCTCGTCTTCGGCCAGTCGGCCTATGCGAGCACCTTCTACGTCATCACCGGCTTCCACGGCCTGCACGTCGTGGCCGGGACCCTCTACCTCCTGGTGACCCTGGCGCGGAATCTGCGCCGGGCGGTGAGCGCCAACGAGGTCGAGCTGCTCGGCCTGTTCTGGCACTTCGTGGACTTCGTCTGGAACATCGTCTTCGTTCTCGTGTATCTCATCCCCACCGGGAGCTCACCGTGAGCGCGGATGCAGGGTCGGCGAAGGGACACCACCTCACGCCGGCGCAGACCTGGGTGATCCTCGGGGTGCTGGTGGTCCTCACCGGGCTCGAGGTGGTGGTGGCCATGTCCCACGGGTCGCGCGGCCTGGTCACCGGCGTGCTCCTGGTCCTGGTCATCGCCCAGGCGGCCTACTTCGCCCTGGTGGCCATGGGCCTGGGCAGCGAGACCCGGACCATGAAGCAGCTGGTGGCCGTCCCGCTCCTCATCGCCGCCGTCTACGCGCTGGTGCTGGTGGCGGACGCGGTGTGGCGCGCGGCGGGCTGGGTGTCGACGTGAGCCTGGGGTGGCTTGTGCTCCTGGCTTGCCCGGTGTGCGCGCAGACCGGCCCCTCGCGGGTGGCGGCCCTGCTCCCGCTGATGTTCACCGTCCCCTACCTGGTGGCGGCGGTCATCGCCCGGGTGGTGCGCCGCCTGGAGTGACCAGACCGGAGGTCGTGCAAGAGATGGCTTCCACCCTTCCTCTCCTCCTCGCCTCGCTCGGCGGCCCGTTCGACGCGATCCATCTGCCTCCCGACGCCTCGGAGTCCGGATGGCGGATCGACGACATGATCCAGTCGACCACCGTCTTCGTGTCCATCCTCTTCGTGCTCATGGTCATCTGGATGGTCTGGTCGGTGGTGAAGCATGGACCGATGCACCAGGCGCTCTTCGACCACGGCGCCGACTCCAAGTCTTGGCGCTGGACGGCACTGGTGGCGGCGCTGATCTTCGTCGTCGTCGACGGCGACCTGCTCTACCACAGCACCACCTTCATGCACGGCGTGTTCTTCGACTTCGCCGGAGCGGAGAAGAAGCCAGGCGCGGTGCGGGTGGAGATCAACGCCCACCAGTGGGCCTGGAACGCTCGCTACGCCGGACCGGACGGAAAGTTCAACACCCCCGACGACATCGTCGTCCTCAACGAGCTCGTCGTTCCGCAGGGAGCGCCGGTCATCTTCCAGGTCACCTCCACCGATGTGATCCACGGCTTCAACGTGCCCAGCATGCGGATGAAGGTCGACGCCATTCCCGGCACGGTGACCCGGATGTGGTTCCAGCCCAAGGACACCGGGGTGTTCGAGATCATCTGCGCCCAGCACTGCGGGGCGAACCACTACAAGATGCGCGGAACGGTGACCGTCCTTCCCCGAGCGGAGTTCGACCGCTGGGCCCGCGTCACCTCCGTCAACGCCGCTCGGGCCTACGACCCCAAGGACGTGGAAGCGCACTGGGGCTGGGACTGGGCCGAGCACTCGAGGCTCGAATGACCGCCCAGGAAGCCGCCCTCAGCCGCCAGGCCATCGAGGCCCTGCAGCCCATCCACCATCCGCCCACCAGCTTCTTCCGCCGGTACATCTGGTCGCTGGATCACAAGGTCATCGCCAAGCAGTACCTCTGGGCAGGGCTCCTCTTCCTGCTCGTCGGGGGGACGCTGGCGATGATGATCCGCTGGCAGTGGGCCTTCCCCGGCCAGCCGGTGCCCATCCTCGGGCCCACCGTGCTCAGGGCCTCGGGCGGGGTGATCGGGCCAGCCCTGTACATGCAGATCTTCACCATGCACGGGCTGATCATGATCTTCTTCGCGATCACGCCCATCCTCATCGGCGCCTTTGGAAACTTCACCATTCCGCTCCTCATCGGCGCGCGGGACATGGCCTTCCCCTGGCTCAACGCCCTGTCCTTCTGGGTGTTCGCCCTCAGCCAGCTCCTGGTCATCGGGGCCTTCTTCGGGGACCTGGGCGCGGCCGGCGCCGGATGGACCACCTACCCGCCGCTGGCGACGAACATCGGGACCCCGGGGAGCGGGCAGACGCTGATGGTGGCCGCGGTGTTCGTCACCGGGGTGGCCTCGATCATGGGCGGCATCAACTACGTGACCACCGTCATCCGGCTGCGCGCGCCGGGGATGACCTACATGCGGATGCCCCTCACCGTCTGGGGGCAGTTCCTCACCGCCATCCTCAACGTCCTCTTCGTGCCGGTGCTCGGGTCGGCGGCGCTGCTCCTGCTCATGGACCGGCTGCTCGGCACGCAGTTCTTCATCGCCGGGGCGGCGGCGGTGAAGGGGGGCGGGGACCCGATCCTCTTCCAGCACCTGTTCTGGATCTTCGGCCACCCGGAGGTCTACATCCTCATCCTGCCGGCCTGGGGCATCGTCGCCGACCTCCTGGCCTTCTTCAGCCGCAAGCCGGCCAACTGGTACAAGGGCACGGTGCTGGCCATGAGCGCGGTGACCGTCCTCAGCGCCGTGGTTTACGGCCACCACATGTTCCAGACCGGGATGAACCCGCTCCTCGGGCAGGGCTTCACCACCCTGACCCTGATTATCAGCATCCCGGCGGAGGTGCTCTTCCTCAACTGGCTGCGCACCATCTACAAGGGCTCGGTCCGGCTCACCGTCCCGATGCTCTTCGCGCTGGGGATGGTCTTCGTCTTCGGCTTCGGGGGCCTCACCGGACTGTACCTGGGAGCTGCCGCTCCGGACATCTACCTCCACGACACGATGTTCGTCGTCGGGCACTTCCACTTCACCATGGCCGCGGCGTCCTTCCTGGCCAGCTTCGCGGCCATCTACTTCTGGTATCCGAAGATGTTCGGGCGCTTGATGAACACCCGCCTGGGCAAGGCCCACTTCTGGATCAGCGTGGTGGGCATCACCCTCGTCTTCGGCGGACAGCTCCTGGTCGGCTACGCCGGCCAGAACCGTCGGCTGTGGAATCCGTTCGAGTACGACCTGTTCAAGCCGCTGCAGCCGCTGAACCGATGGACGAGCTACGCCGGCTTCGCTCTCTTCTTCGGCCAGCTTCTCTTCATCTGGAACTTCTTCGCCAGCTTCCGCGGCGAGAAGGCGCCGGCCAACCCGTGGCAGCTCGGGACGCTGGAGTGGTCGGTGGCCTCTCCGCCGCCGATGCACAACTACGATGCCATCCCCATCGTTCACCGCGGTCCTCACGAGCTCTCGGACCCGGCGCTGATGGCCAAGCTGGGGCGTGACTGGGTGGGCCAGGCGGAGGAGGTTCCGCCCGACGCGCCGGGCGCCACCCAGGCCGCCGCCCGCGGAGCGACGTGAGCACCGTGGTGAGCGGAGTCATCCCCTACCGGCCGGCACAGGCGCGCGGCGACGACACCGCCTGGCTGGGGATGGTCATCTTCCTGGGCAGCTGGGCGATGATGTTTGCCGCGCTCTTCTTCGCCTACGGCGTGCTCCGCCTGCGGCAGCCGAGCTGGCCGCCGCCGGGGACGCCGCCGCTCCCGGTGCTCCTCCCGGCGGTGAACACCGGGGTCCTGGCGCTCAATGCCGCGGCGCTCCAGGGGGCGCTGGTGGCCGCGCGGCGCGGCCAACGCGGCCGGGTGACGGCCGCCCTGCTCCTGGCGGTGCTCCTGGGAGCGGCCTTCATCGGAGGTCAGCTCTTCCTCTGGTCCGGTCTCTTCCGGGAGGGCCTGGCCTTCGAGGACGGTTCGCTGGCCGCGGTGGTGTATGGGCTCACCGGGTTCCACGCCCTGCACGTGGTGGTGGGGCTTTTGGGCCTTCTCACCCTTCTTCCCCCGGTGCTGGCCGGGACGCTCAACGCCGCGCGCCACAACCGGCTTCGCCTGTGGGTGATGTACTGGCACTTCGTCGGAGTGGTGTGGCTGAGCATGTTCCTGCTCATCTTCCTGCTCTAGAGAGGCTCTCCATGCGCTGGCTCCGCGTGGCACTCGCATCGCTGCTCCTCCTCGCCGCCTGCAAGCGGGAGGACCAGGTCTTCAAGGCACCCCAGAAGCTGGCCGGGAAGGACGTCTCCGCCGACGTCCTCAACCAGGGGCGCGTCGCCTACCTCCAGTACTGCCGTGCCTGCCATGGCGACAAGGGCGACGGGCGCGGCCCGGCGGCCGAGAGCCTGCGGCCGCCGCCGCGCAACTTCACGCAAGGGGAGTTCAAGTTCGGCTGGGTGCTGGATCAGAAGCTCCCCCGCGACGAGGACCTGGTGCGCATCGTCCGGAGCAACCTCCACGGGTCGGCGATGCTGGGGTGGGAGGTGCCGGACGCCGAGCTGGAGAAGATCATCCAGTACATCAAGACGCTGTCCGACGCGTGGAAGGACCCCGACGCGGTGGGCGAGCCGGTGGTGCTCTCGCCCGACCCCTGGGTGGGCCGGGAGCAGGCGGCGGTGGCGCGCGGGCAGCTGCTCTACCACGGCTACGCCCAGTGCCTGAACTGCCACCCGGCCTACATCCCTCCCGAGGAGATCAGCGCCGCCTCGGTGGCGCTGGGCGGCCAGCCCAAGACGGAGTTCCGGCCGGCCATGTACCAGCCGGAGCTGAAGGACAGCGACTACTCGGTGGGCGACCTCAAGCTCCAGCTCTTGCCGCCGGACTTCCTGGTCAACCAGGTCCGCTCCCCGCGGCCCGAGTCCCGGCGGGCCGACCTCTACCGGCTCCTGGTGGCCGGGGTGACGGGTGCGGCCATGCCGGCCTGGGATCCGAGCGTGCTTCCGGAGAAGACGAGCGACATGTGGGCCCTCGCCTACTACGTCGACTCGCTCATCCAGCTCCGGGGGACGACCGCCGGCCTTGCTCTCCGGGCCAAGCTCAACGCCGCCGAGCCGGCGCCCCAGCGCAAGGGCGGACCGCGCTAGGCGCCGGGCAGAGGCCGGCGGATGCGCCTCTCGACCCTCCACCAGGTGGTCATTTCCGGGGCGGCCATCGGCGCGGCCCTGCTCTGTCTCTATGCCGGGCTGCTCGCGCGGTCCGGCCGCGGAGCGACCTGGGGCTTGCTCGCCGCGGGGGCGGCGGCCACCGCGTTGGGCCTCCTGCTCTATCTGCGGCGGTTTCGCCGCACCCACCGCCCCGGGAACCGCTGAGCTCACCACCGGAAGAGAGCGTCGGCATTTTCGCGGAAGACCTGCGTCTGCTCGGCCGGCGTGAAGCCCAGCCGCTGGACGCTGCTCGCCGCCTCGGTCAGCGGGGTGAGCGGCCAGTCCGAGCCGAAGAGGACGCGATCCATTCCCACCTGGCGGCACACCCAGCGGAGCTGGGCGGCGAAGGGCGAGTCCGCGTAGAGCACCGCCACGCCGGAGAGGTCGAACCACACGTTGCGGGGAGTGAAGGGGTGGAGGTCGAGCACCCGGAAGACGAGCACGTCGGTGAACCGCACTCCGCCCAGGTGGGTGAGGACCAGCCGGGCCTGGGGAAGGGCCAGCGCCAGCTTGCCCACCTCGTAGGCGGCGTCCGGCCACCAGCCCTCGACGTACACCACCAGGTGGAGCGCGCTGGCCCGGGCGACCAGGGCCCGGACGTCCGGAGCGCCGAGGTCGAGGCGCTCGGGAGAGAGCTTGACCCCGGCGAACCCCAGCCCGGCGACCCGCTCCAGCTCGCGCAGGCTGGCCTCGCCGTCCGGGGTGGGGAGGGCGGCAACGGCCAGCACCCGGCCGGGGTGGAGACGGGTGTACGCCGCCAGCTGGTCATTCACCTGGCGGACCGCGGCCGCGTCGGCGCCGGCCGGGCTCACGGCGAGGAGGACGACGCGATCCACACGGGCAGCAGCCATCTCGCGGGCCAGGTCCCCGGGGCTCTCTCCAGAGCGCGGGCGGAGCCGCCCGGTCGGATCGTAGTGCGCGTGCGCATCCACCGCCTGGCCGGCGAAGGGCGCGGCGCAGCCGGCGGCAAGCAGAACAGCGAGCCACAGCGCGCGGTGGGGTCTGGGCCTCATTCGTCCCGGAGGGTGACCACGGTCACCCCGTCGCCTCCCTGGTGAGGCTCTCCCGGCCGGTAGACTCGCACGTAGGGAGAGTCGGCGAGCGAGCTGCGGAGGGCCGCTCGGAGCGCGCCCGTCCCGTGCCCGTGCACGATGAGCACCGTCGGATCGCCGTCGCGGAGGGCGCGGTCGAGGAAGCTCTCCACCTCGCGCAGGGCCTCGTCGGCGCGCAGGCCGCGCACGTCGATGCGGGGGACGCCGGCCTCGAGCGCCGCGGGAGCCGCCTCCTCGGCTCTGTGCGCGGCGCGGCGCCGGGCATCCCCTCCCGGCTTCCGGGGTCCACGGGCTCCGGCCAGCACCTCGCGCGGGACGCGCAGCTTGAGCGGTCCGGCGGAGATGAGCACCTCGTCCTCCTCCAGGGCCAGCACCTCGACGTCGCGGCCGAGCCCCAGGTGGTGCACGCGCGCCCCAATCTCCAGCCCGGCAGGGGCAGGAGGGCCCTCGATGCGCGCCCGAGCCAGGCGGGTGGCCTCGGCCCGCGCCCGGGCCTCCTCGGCGCGTGCGGCCAGAGCAGCCCGGGCCGTCTCGGCGCGCTCCACCGACCCCTGGGCACGGAGCTCGGCCAGAAGCTGCGACACCTCGGCCAGCGCGGCCTCGGTCGACGAGGCGAGCCGGGCCGCCTGCTCGGCCTCGGCAGCCCGGGTGCGCGCCTGCCAGGCCGCGCGCTCGTCCTCCAGCGCCCGGGCCCGCGCCTCGGCCGCCTCCTCCCGGGCGCGTGCCGCCTCGGTGGCCGCGACCAGGCGCCGGCGCTCCTCCTCGACGGCGGCCAACGCTCGACTGAGCGGCCCGCCCGTCCCGGCGGCCAGGGCCCGGGCACGGGCCACCACCGCCGGGCCGAGCCCCATGCGCTCGGCGAGGTCGAGGGCGGAGGAGGTTCCCGCCGCGCCGATCTGGAGTCGGTAGGTGGGCGCCATGCGCCGCGCATCGAAGCCCACCCGGGCGTTGAGGAAACGTGCGTCGACGTGGGTGAGCGCCTTCAGCTCCTCGAGGTGCGTGGTCACCAAGGCGCGCGCTCCGCGGCCGAGCAGCTCCTCGAGGAAGGCGATGGCCAGCGCCGCTCCCTCGCGTGGATCGGTGTCGGCGGCGATCTCGTCGATGAGTACCAGCGAGCCCGCGCCGGCCGCCTCCCCGATGCGCTTCAGCTCGGCGACGTGCGCGCTGAAGGTGCTCAGGCCCTGGGCGAGGTCCTGGGCGTCGCCGACGGTGGAGTGGACCGAGGCGTAGAGCGGGAGCCGAGAGCCTTCCCCACACGGGATGGGGAGCCCGGCGCGGAGCATCACCGCGCACAGGCCCACCCCGGTGAGCGTCACCGTCTTTCCGCCGGCATTGGGCCCGGAGACCACCAGCGCCCGGACTATCCCGGTGAGCCGCACGTCGTTGGGGACCACCTCCACGCCGCGCAGGGCGAGGAGCGGGTGGCGGAGCTGGAGGAGCTCCAGGGGACCGTCGGGCGCCTCCAGTTCGGGGCGGACGGCATCGAGCGTGGCCGCCAGTCGGGCCGCAGCCTCGGCCTCGTCCAGCTCGGCGGCGGCGGCGACCCCGGCGGCGACCAGCTCGGCACGGTCGCCGAGCAGTCCGGACAGCTCGAGGAGGACCCGCCGCTCCTCCTCGGCCAGCAGGGACTCGGCGATGGCCAGATCGTTTCCCAGCCCGACCAGGGGCTGGGGCTCGACGAAGAGCGTCTGCCCGGTCTGGCTGGCGTTGTGGACGATGCCCGGCATCTCGGCGCGATCATGGGCGAGCACCGGCACCACGTAGCGCCCGTTGCGCACCGAGTAGTAGGACTCGCGCAGGTGGGAAGTGAAGGCCGGCTCGCGGAGGAGCGCCTCGAGCCGCCCCTTGATCCTCCGGTGCAGCCCCCGCACCCGGCCGCGCGCCTCCTTGAGCGTGGCGCTCGCGCGCTCCGAGAGGGTGCCGTCCGCCTCGAAGCTCGTCTCCAGCCGAGCAGCGAGCGGCTCCAGCTCGGGCAGCCGGCGGGCCAGGGCGGCGAGCCGGGGCAGCTCCCCCTCGCGGGGCAGGAGCAGCTCGCGGGTGCGCAGGAAGGCGAAGAGCGTCTGGGCACAGGCGCGGAGTTCGGCCGGCTCGAGCTGGCCGCCCTTAGCCGCGCGCTCCGCGCTTCCGCGCAGGTCGGCCACCCCGTGGAGCGGCAGCGCCTCCCCGGCGGCGAGGAGCGCGCGGGCCTCCTCCACCAAGCCGAGGGCCTCCTCGACCTCGGCTGCATCGGCGAGGAAGGGCCGGCTGCGGGCGCGCTCGCGGCCGGCATCGGTCCGGCACCGGGCGGCCAGCGCGGCCAGGATGTCCGCGAAGGCGAGGTCGTGGAGGGTCCGCGCGGAGTAGGCCAAGGCCCTCCGATGTGGGCTGCCGGTGGTGCGTTGTCAAGCGGTTGAGACGCACCTCAGCCGTCTGCTACGACCCTCCGAGTCCATGCTCGGCTGGTTGGCGGCGGCGGTGCTGGCGATGGCCGGCGATGGACCCGGATCCGGCGTGGAGCCGGTCCTCGCCCTCGAGCAGGCGGGCCGTGACGAGGCGGCGCTGGCGCTCGCCGAGCAGCTGGCGCTTCAGGCCCCGCCTTCGCACCTGGCGCACCTCGAGGCAGCGCGCCTCGGTCTGAAGCTGGGACGGGACGCCGGGGCGGTCGAGGGCCACCTCCAGGCGGCACGGGCGCTGGCGCCGGACAACCCCCGGGTCTACGCGCTCGGGGCGCTGCTCGAGGAAGGGCAGGGGGACGATGCCGCCGCCCGGACGCTCTACCTCCGGGCCATCCTCCTGCGCAGCGGCTACACCGAGGCCCGCACCCGGCTGGTGGCGCTGGGCGTCCGCACGCGGGACTGGGCCCTGGCCGAGGAGCAGCTCCGGGCCCTCATCGCCGGCGGGGACCGGTCGGTCGGGCGAAGGCTGCAGCTGGCCCGGGTGCTGGAGGACGCGGGCCGGCCCGGCGACGCCGAGGCCACGCTGCGGGCCCTCCACCGCGAGGAGCCGCACCAGGCGCTGGTGACCAATGCCCTGGCCGACTTCTACCTGCGCCACGACCGGGCCGGGGAGGCGCTGGCGCTGCGGCGGGCACCGAGCAAGAAGCTCCGCCCGCTCCAGCCCTCCAGGCGCTAGCGCGGTGCGGCCGTCGGTCTCTGTCGAGGAAAGCGGGGTGCGCCGATGGGCGGTGCGTGGACGTACCTGATCCTGGCCGGGCTGTGCGAGGTGGCCTGGCCGGTGGGCCTGAAGATGGCGCAGTCGCCGGGACGCGCGGCGGTGGGCATCCCGCTGGCGGTGGTGGGGATGGCGCTGAGCGGGTGGCTGCTCTTCCTGGCCCAGAAGCAGATCCCGATCGGAACGGCCTATTCGGTGTGGACCGGGATCGGCGCCGCCGGCACCTTCCTCCTGGGCGTACTCGTCTACGGCGAGGGGCTGGGCGCGGTCCGCCTCCTCGGCGTGGTGCTGGTCGTGCTCGGCGTGGCGACCCTGAAGCTCGGACACTGATCGACTAGGCTCCAGCCCTTGTGAGCGTACGGACGGGACTCGATGTCTGGTCGGTCATCGACTTCCGGCCCCTGCGCGGGCGCCGCGTGGGAGCCATCGTCAACCCCACCAGCATCGACCATCGCTTCCGGCACCTGGCGGACCTGCTCTCCGCCGCCGAGGGCGTGCAGCTGGTCTGCCTCTTCGGGCCGGAGCACGGCGTCCGCGGCGAGGCCCAGTACATGGAAGCGGTGGGGCAGGCGGTGGATGCCCGCACCCGGGTCCCCGTCCACTCCCTCTATGGGACGAGCTTCGCCTCGCTGCGTCCGAAGCGAGAATGGCTGGCCGACCTGGACGTCGTCGTGTTCGACGTCCAGGACGTGGGGGCGCGCTACTACACTTACCTGGCCACCATGGCCCTGGCCATGGAGGACTGCGCCCGGGCGGGCATCGCCTTCGTCGTCCTCGACCGCCCCAATCCTCTGGGCGGCGAGCTGGTGGAGGGCAACCACGTCGCCCCGGGGTTCCGGTCCTTCGTCGGGCTGTACGACGTCCCGGCGCGGCACGGAATGACGGCCGGCGAGCTCGCGCGGCTGCTCGACGCCGAGCAGGGCTGGGGCACCGACCTCACCGTGGTGGCGTGCCAGGGTTTGACCCGGGCCATGCGCTGGGCGGACACCGGGCTCCACTTCGTCCCTCCCTCGCCGAACATGCCCACCCCGGACACGGCGCTGGTCTACCCGGGGATGTGCCTCCTCGAGGGGACGAACCTCTCCGAGGGGCGGGGAACCTGCCGGCCCTTCGAGCAGTTCGGCGCCCCGTGGCTCGATGCCGACGCCCTGGCCGGGCGCCTGGCGATGATGGGTCTGCCCGGTCTGGCCCTCCGGCCGGCGTCCTTCACCCCCACCTTCGACAAGCACCGAGGCGTGTCCTGCGGCGGCGCCTTCCTCCACGTGACCGCCCCGGCGGCGTTCCGCCCGGTGCGCACCGGGCTGGCGGCAGTGATGGCCGCGCGCGAGCTGGCGCCCGGGGATTTTGCCTGGCGCACCGAGGGCTACGAGTTCGTCACCAACCGCCCGGCCTTCGACCTGCTCGCCGGCACGGACGCGGTGCGCACCGCGGTCGAGGCCGGGGCGTCCTTTGCGGACACCGTCCATCTCCTCGACGATGCGGCCGAGGCCTTCCTCGAGCGGCGGCAGCCGTACCTGGTCTACGCATGAAGCCCTCGGATTCGGCGCACATCGCCCTCATCGGCGGCTCCTTCAACCCGCCGCACGTGGGACACCTCCTGGCCGCGCACTTCGTGCACGCCACCGAGCCGGTGGAGGAGGTGTGGCTGGTCCCGGCCGACGTCCACCCCTTCGGCAAGCAGCTCGCTCCCTTCGCCCACCGCCTCCGGATGTGCGAGCTCCTCTGCGCCGAGGCCTCGGGCTGGCTGCGCGCCTCCGACGTCGAGCACGTGCTGGGAGGCGAGGGGCGGACGGTGGACACGCTCCGCCATCTCTCCCGGCGCTTCCCCGAGCACCGCTGGACGCTGGTGGTGGGGAGCGACATCCTCGCCGATTTGGCGAAGTGGAAGGAGCCCGAGGCCATTCGCTCCCTGGCGCGGCTCCTGGTGCTCAACCGGGCCGGCCATCCCTCCCCCGGAGCGGTGGGGCCTCCCATGGCGCACGTCTCCTCGAGCGAGGTGCGCGCCGCGCTGGCCGCGGGCGGCGACGTGAGCCACCTGGTGCCCCGCTCGGTGCTGGCCTACATCGCGCGCGAGGGCCTCTACCGTGGCTGAGCCGCGGGCCCGAGCGGAGGCTCACTCGAGAGCGATGCCGAACGTGTTCAGCGCGCCGAGGCCGTCGGAGAAGCGCCAGGCAAACTGGTAGTAGAAGGAGAGGGCCAGCGCCCCGCCGAAGGTGGTGCGGAGGAGCACCGCCCCGCCGACGACCTGGTGGCTCGTCCAGCCCAGCTCGTGCGTCCAGGCCACGTTGCCGAAGGCCTGGAGGTCGACCTGCCGGAGAAAGAGGGAGGGGAGGATCCACAGCACCGAGGCCCAGCCCCGGTCGATGATGAAGGGGAACTGGTAGGTGAGGCCGGCGATGACCGTGCTCGTGCAGCGCAGGGTGGCATCCTCGTACCCGCGCAGGGGCTCGACGAAGGCGATGTCCGGGAAGACGGTGAGGTTGGGCCCGGGCTGGGCGCGGTCCGCGCCGGGGTGAACCTCGAAGACGCCGCGGGCGGTGCCGCCGACCCTCAGGAGCCGGTCCGGTGCGCCGGGCAGCGTCCTCGCCCGGAGGGAGAGGAAGAGATTGTCCCGATCGTACCAGGGCAGCGGCAGCCACCCACCGAGGGTGGAGCCCAGGTCTCCGAAGTCGTAGCCGCCCACCGGGTAGAAGGAGGCCTGGCCGGCGAGGAGCAGCCCGCGGCGAATCCCGCCGTAGGGCGTGGTCTCGGTGGCCGTCCAGATGGCGCCCAGGCCTGGACCGCCCAGCGTGGCATGGATTGGGGAAATTCCGCCCTCGTTCCGTCGGAGGAGGAGAAACCTCAGCGCCACCGGCGTGGTCCAGAACGTTCGCTCGGCGGTGAAGGTGAGGCTGTAGTCCACCACCCCGGGGGCGGCGGCCCGCGCGCCGACCAGGCTGAGCGAGATGGGGGCGAGGAGGTAGTTGCCGTAGCCGATGCTGAAGCTCGGGCCGGGGTCGTTGGCCTCGTAGAAGAGGTTCACCGCGTAGGCGTTCTTCCCCAGCCGGTCGCTTCCCTGCAGCGACCCCCCCACCACGGGGAGGAACTCCGTCTCCCCGGCGGGGGTGGTGCGGGTGGTGAAGAGGACGAAGGGCGTCCGCAGGGTGGGGACGAAGAGCCCCTCCAGGGCCGGCGCCGGGGCATCCTGCGAGAGGAGCACCTCCCCCGGCGGCGGCGGCGGGAGGGCGAGCGGAGGAAGGGCTGGCTCGGGCCCGTAGTCCCCCCGGGCGGCGGGCAGGGGCGAGGGCCGGGGAGGCAGCGTCACCTCGTCCAGCGTCCAGCCGTAGCCGTCCCGGTTCACCACCGCCAGCCGGCCGGTAGGCAAGGGGGAGGGGTCGAGCGCTCCATAGGGGACGTCGCTGACGACGTCGATGGCCCCGGTGCGCACGTCGATGCGGGAGACCTGCGCCCGGCCGTCCACCTCCCGCAGGGCGACCAACGTCGTCGCATCGAGCCAGCGGGCGCCGTAGTTGAAGCGCCCGTCGCGGGTGAGGGGGCGCGTCGTCCCGTCCGGGAAGAGGAGCCAGAGGTCGAACCCGGCGTCGCTGCGCCGGGCATAGGCCACCGCGCTCCCGTCCGGCGCGGAGACGGGCCCGGCGAGGGTGACGTTTCCGGTGAACTGGGTGAGGGCGGTGCGGCGGCCGGAATCCAGGTCCAGCCGGTAAAGGTTGGCGTCGTCGCCGCGGCTGCGGACGAAGAGGTAGCTCTTGCCGTCGGGCGTCAGGCCGCCCCCCAGCCCCTCCAGAGCGTCCCAGATGCGCAGCACGTCGCCGCCGGCCGCGTCGAGCTCGAGCAGCCGGGGCGTGTCCGTCCCATCCTCGGCGACGTCGGAGAGAACCAGGTACAGCCGGCGGCCGTCCGGAGAAAAGGACAGACCGCTCACCCGGAGCGGGCTGGTCCCGATGTAGGGGCGGCCCGGCCAGAGCTGGGCCAGCGCCCGGCGGAGCACGACGCGGCCGTCCGGGGCGCGGATGCGCAGCTCGGCGGCGGTGTCCAGGCCGACGAGCACCGCGGCCACGCTTCCCTGGGGCGAGGAGGCGGCCCGGGCGAAGTAGCCCAGGGAGGGGTCGACCACGCGCTGGCCCGGCGGCCGCTCGCGCTTCTCGGTGGTGCGGGCGAGGTCCTTGGCGTACTCGGCCAGCAGCGCCCCGATGCTCAGGCCGTACACCGCCTTGAAGCGCAGGGTGACGCCCAGCGGCGAGAGCCAGCTGTGGCCCTGAACATCCACCACCTTCCACAGCTTCTCCTCGCCGTAGGTGGCGGCCAGCCACTTCACGAAGTACTCGCCCACCAGGTAGTTGGCGCCCACCGGGAAGAACTCCCGGTTGGTGGCCACCAGGTCTCCCGGCTCGAGGTCTCCGCCGCGCAGGGCGACGATGGACTCGAACAGCCCTCGCCAGAGCGGGCTGTGGGGCCGCCCCACGTGCCGGTCGAGGCGCCCCTCGTAGTAGGTGGCCAGCCCCTCGAGGAACCAGCCCTCGGGCATGAAGTTCGGTGCGTAGACGTCGCCGAGGAGGAGGTCCACCATCCACCACAGCTCGTAGGTCTGCTGGAACTGCACGTAGTGGACCGCCTCGTGACAGCCGATGTCCGGGATGCCGTTGGTGCCGAAGTCGAAGAGGTCGAACAGCTCCAGCGTCATCTGGGTGGCGAGGACCATCTGCGGCGGCAGCCCGACGAAGGGGGGCTGGACGTAGGCGTTGTCGAAGTGCGCGGTGGTCAGGTAGGCGACCAGGCGTGGGCGGGGCTCGGGGGCGAGGACCAGCGCGCGCAGGTGGGCGACGCAGGTCTCCAGCCGGTCGGCGACGCGCAGCGCCTCGGCCCGCCGCTCCACCGGGTAGTAGAGCTCGAGCGAGGCCGTCTCCAGCTTGCGCACGTCGGTGTGAACGAAGGAGGCGGTGATGGCCGGGTCGAAGCGCGGACCGAGGGTGGCACAGCCCGCGGCGAGCGCGGCGGCCAGGACCAGGGCGAGCCGGGTCCGTGGCGGCGTTCCCCTCCGGCCTTCCCAGCCCGTGCGCACGTGTCTGGCTGTTCTACGCTATGCAACCCACCCATGGTCCGCCCTCCCTCGCACCTCGACGCCGCCCTGGAGCAGCTCACCGCCTCGCTCGCCGAGGCGGAGGGCCATCCGGTGGACCCGCTCGTCGCGCCCTGGCCGGAGGTGGAGGCGGGGGTGATCAAGCTGCTCCGGGGCGCCTACCTCCCCGACAAGCCGGAGCACCAGCTCATCGCGCTCGGGCTGGCGGCGGCCTTCGGACAGCGGTTGGTGACGGCCGACGGGGCCTTCTGGTTCCCGATGCGCGAGTCGCCCGAGGGGGTGATGCTCGGCTTTCCCCAGGCCCTCCTCCTCCTCTCGCCCTTCACCACCGTCGCCGACGCCCTGGGACGCGCCCAGCTCGCCCGGCTCGACGACGTGGCACGGGACCTCCGCCGGACGCTGGGCGAGGCGCGCTTCGCTCCCGGCGGGGCGCCGCAGCTGCGCCTCGGCCCCCAGGACTATGCCCGCCTCTTCGATCCGGCCTTCCTCCAGTTCGTCAGCCTCGAGCAGCGGAGGCTGGACGAGCTCTGGGCGGCCCGCCCCGACCAGCTGGCGCGCGATCTGCGCGATGCGCTCGGGCGCGCCGGGAGCCGCATCGCCCCAGAGTCCCGCACCCAGCTCGAGCAGCAGCTCCTG
>Ga0335082_10003004_pt1 | contig 18256 bp, 21 predicted proteins | sample Lox_Sample_41_FD_206718 | JGI IMG/M metagenome (GOLD analysis project Ga0335082, IMG submission 206718) | Soil microbial communities from Loxahatchee National Wildlife Refuge, Florida, United States - Lox_Sample_4.1 | ecosystem: Environmental > Terrestrial > Soil > Wetlands | place: USA... | reverse complement strand
CGTGACATATGTCACCCCTCCACACGCCATCGTCGCGTCATCCTCCGGCGGTATCAAGGGGAGCGGAACAACGTGCCTTGCGCGACCGGCAGACGCGGACACGGTCAAGCGGAGCAAACGCTCCGCGCTCGCGAGCCGAGCGTTCGAGGTCGTCTTTTTGCAACGTTTAGACGACTCACATGCATGAACGCTCGCGAGACGAACGAGTTCATTCACGTCGCGTAGGCGCGGCGGGCATCGTCGACTATCCGAGAGGAACCGGTGTTTGGAGGTGCCCGTTGGCGGACCGGTGCGGGAGAAGGGCGCGGTTGCGTCGCCACTTAGTCCCACAATCCGTGGAGGGCGGTACCGGCATTACAAGCCACACGTGTGGAATCGCGGCCCCCTGATGGGTGGTGACGGATTCTCGACGAGCTGATGTAGTCTTACGGCATGCCCTCAGGAAAAGACTCCGAGCCGGAAGCGCAGTGGGTGATGGTGTCCGTTCACTTCATGGGCCGAACCGCGCCGCTCGATACGATCGCTGCGACCCTTGACGGACTTACAGCGTTCGACGACAGCTACCGTCGCGACTCAGATGACCGTGACCCGCTCGTCGTCGATGCTCGGCGAGGTTCAGTAACACTTCTGCTGGTCATTCCCGCGCTGCTCAAGGCCGGTGAATGGACCATCACAAGGACGGAGACGGGAAAGCTGTTGGACAAGATTCTGAGCGAACGCATCGGAGAGTGGTGGGCGCGGCGACACTCCGGTCATCCACGCACGCGGCGGCGGACCGTGCGCCGGACCCAACCGAAGATCCGTGTGGATGTGCCCGACGCTCCCCCGTCACCGCGCGACGTCGATATTGAGGGCGTCAAGTACCGCATAGCGGGCGAGCTCCATGCCAACGTCTTTGAGGAGGAGTTCTTGCCTGATTCCAAGAAGAAGAAGGTATTCTAGGACTGGCAAGCGCCTTGCGGTGGCGGCCGCGGTCAGGCTCGTCCGGAACACCAAGACGCAGCCCGACGTGGAGCTGGAGTTCGTCACGCGATGAACGCGAAGTCCTCGAGACGTTGTTTCGCGATACACCGTGCCGTCGAGTTGCGGTAGCGACGTCTAGGAATCACCGCGCGGCGGTGGTGCGCGCTTTGTCAACGTAGCGACGGACACGTGGGGCCAGACGATGCCGTCGAACTCCAGGTCGACACGTTGCGAGTACTGGAGCTGAAGCGTCTCGCGGCCCGGTGCTGTGCGAATGTTTTCGATCCACATCCGCGCCGCGACGGTGGTCGGACGAGCATTCAGCGTCACGAAGGGGACGTTCACGATTCCGCCGTCGCCACTGGTGGAAAGCTCGAGCGTCGTGGTTTCGACGATCTGCGCACCGCGGATTGCGGCACGGAGAACCACGTTTGGATCGACGACTGCTTCGGCAGGGATTTCCTTCGGTCGCGCCGATCGGAGGAATGCTTCGACATATGCGGCGGAGACCGCATGCCCACTGGGGATAGCGTTGGCCTCGGCGATTCTCGGCGGTCCCAGCGTCGTATGGTAGGGCCCCGTTGCGAGGACCGCGTCGCCGTGCGGGATCGTCGCGAGCCGCGCCACACACGCGTCCCGTTGCGGGCTACTCGTTGCTGGCATGTGGAGCAAGAGCCCTGTCTCGAGATGCAGAAGCTCAGTTGTCTGCCGGTCCTGAATCTGCTGGAGGTATCTGAGCCCGCGAAAAAAGACGTCTTGCTGTTTCGAACCCCGATCTGCGATCGGGCCGTCGATCAGGGTGAAGGTGAGAACTTCGCGCGTCTCGTTGAGCTGGACACGGAACGGTTTGCCGTGCTCCGCATCGGGGAGAGACACGAGCGTAAGACCATTTCCGACCCACACGCCTGGCAACGTGGCTAGCGGGCCGAGCTGCGCGGCATCATTTGGAACCAATGCCGCCCACCTCACGAAGGAGCCGGGCCGCCGCATGCGCGAGCGACGGGTCCTTCGTCTTGCCAAGAAGGTTCACGACGTGGCGCTTGAAAGTTGCGACGGCGATGTCGCGCTCGTCGATGACTTGCTCGCGCGTGCTTCCCTCCGCCGTGGCGATCAAAATCTCGGTCTCGGTTGGTGACAGCCCGTAGGCGTTTGCCCACGCCACGGCGACATCCCGAACTCGAGCCCGCGAAGCGAGCGCTGCCTGCACGAAGCTCTCGATGAGGTTCCACTCTCCTGGCTTGATCAGCACGCGGGCGCCGCAGTCGAAGGCGCGGTTGATGGTCGCAGGGTCGTGGCTCGCGGTCAGTACAAGCGCGGGCGCGGTACAGCCGCGCGCACGCGCGTACGCGAGCACATCGAGGCCGCTGCCATCTGGCAGCGTGACGTCGATGAAAAGCGCCGCCCAGTCGTCCTTGGTTGCGAGCGACTTCCCCTCGGCGGCGGTGCCTGCGTGGGTCACTTCGCCATAGTCTTGAAGCGCCCTGGCGAGGGCCTTGCGAAATGGAACGTGGTCGTCCACGACGAGGAACGTCGGCCGTGTCGAGTCAGGCGAGCTCACGCGCGCCGACGATACGGAGCCGTCACGGCATCGCAACGCAACTTTGGTTGCGCTCCGTGTCTGAAAGCCTTGGTGTGCGTGGCCACGCCAGGTACGTTGGTAGCGTGGGCGAACCTGCGCGCGCACTGCGCCGTGTCCTCCTGGTAGACGATGACGTTCATCTCCGTTCTGCCCTGTCGCGGGCTCTGCGCTCGACGGGCCGAGTGGTCGTCGAGGCGTCGAGCTGCGCAACCGCGCTGACTGCCCTCGAAGACGGATGCGATCTCCTCTTGCTCGATGTTCGTCTTCCGGATGGATCGGGTGTGCGCATCGCAGAGGCGGCGGTGAGCCGTCGTCCGACGCCGCTGCTCGTCGTGTTGAGCGGCGAAGCGACCCCACATGAAGCTTTCCAACTGGCTCAGCTCGGCGCGGTGCAGTTCGTCGCCAAGCCGTTCTCGCTCGACGAGCTCCTCGCTGCCATCGAGCTCGTTCAGGTAGCGCGTGTCGAGCTCGCCCCCATCGTCCGATCGTGCGTCGGCAAGGCCGACTTGCGGGATGTGCAGGACAACGTCCGCCGCGCGATGGTCGAACAGGCCCTCGCGCTCGCCAATGGGAACCGGAGCGTTGCAGCGCGCCTTCTCCGCGTCACCCGGCAAGCGATCCAGAAGTTCATCCGAACGACGGGCGTCGAAAGTGCGACCCTCTCTACAAGTCGTACGTCGGCGATCGGATCGCCGCCCACGATGAAGGAGCCCCGCCTTGAGCTACTCGCCCGACGATGCCACTCTGGTTTCCTATCCCCTCGCTCGCAGCGGCTACGAATACATGATGCGCCTGAAGGAGCTCGGTGCCATCGAAGGCGCGCTCGGCAACATGTCGCTGCTACCGACGCTCGCGCCGCTCATCGACGCGATTCACACGATTCTCGCAGGCGGCTCCGTGGACGTTCGCGTGACGCAGCGGGGCAATCCGGATATCGTGCACGAGCTGGAGCGAATGCTCACGCAGGCCACCGCGGACGCAAACTTCATCAACGAGAAGTCCGGATACTACGTGACGATCGCGCCTCCCTGAGACGAAACGTGACCGAGCCGCGGGCCTCCGTCGTTCATTCCTTCCTCGAATGGGCCGAGCATCGAAACATCCCGGCTGTCCGCGCGTCCGTCAGCGTCTCGAGCTGGACTTCGACGGCGATCCTCGGCGCAGGAGTCGTGCTCCTCGCCGGCAAGGTGCCTCACGTTCGTGACTTCTTCGAGCTGCGCGCGACGCCGGCCCTCGTCATTCTCGCGATCCTCTACGTGACGTCGGTGGCCGGCGTTGTCGTCACCCGCAATGCGTCGCCCGCAGTGCGCGGCGTGGCGACACTCATCGGAAGCGGGATGATGCTGTGGTTCGTTTCGTCGCTCGTCACGCTCTCGAACACGCGCGGCGCGACGGTGTTCGCGCTCCTCCCGGTATTCGTCGCGTCGTACCACGGGTACCTGCTTCGCGCGGGACCGCGGTATCCGTTCCTCCTCCTTCCCATCGCTCTCGGCATCGGTGGCGCGCTGCTGCTCGACGCGCAGCACGCAGCGCTCTTTACGTTGATCGCCCCGCTCACCGTCGGCGTCAGCCTGACGCTCGGCGCCGTCGCCCTTCGCACCGACGATCTCAACGAGCAGCGCGAGCGGCTGCGCGAAGCAGTCGCTGCACGCGCCCTCGAGGACAAGACGCGCGAGACGCAACGATTGTCGAGCGTGCTTTTGGACGTTCTCGGCCAGAACCACGACATCGGCAACTCGCTTGCCGCGGCGCGAGTCAACGCCGATTGGCTTTTCCGCGAGACCGACGACGGTCGCCTAATCCTGCCTGAACGGGCAGACCTGCACGCGATGGCGGCGGAGCTGCGCGAGAGTCTCGAGCGCATCGCGCGGATCTTTGCGGAGAGCCGCCGCATCGCGCAGGACATGGGACCGATGGCGACGCTTCACGAGAGCAGCGTGAGCGCTGCGGTCGGGCGCGCATCGAAGAACGTCGAGCTGCGCTTCCGACGGGTCGTCACCGTCACGATGGAGGTGCCTAGCAACACGCACGTCCTCGTGCGCGGCGGCCCGGCAAACCTCGAGCGCGTGCTCGAGAACCTCCTGTGCAACGCGTTCGAGGGCGACGGCAAGGCGGGCGCGAGCACGGTTGGCGTCCGCGTGAAGGACGGCCCCGTCGGCTTCGTAGCCATCGAAGTAACCGATGACGGGCCCGGCTTCGCGGGAGAAGCGCTCCGTCGTGACATCACAGCGCTCGACACGACCAAGCCGCAAGGCAGTGGTCTGGGTCTGTACACGGCGGAACGCCTCGTCCTCGCGAGCGGCGGACGGATGGTTCGCGCAAACCGGCTCGGTCGCGGCGCGATCGTCTCGGTGACGCTCGCGAAGGGAGCGATGGCGTGAGCGGCGGCGTCATCTTCCAAGAGTGCCTTCGCGTGGTCGGCGCTCACACGCTGCATCAGGTTGCTGAGCGCGACGTCGTCGGTGCGCTCGAGGCAGCACGGCGCAACGGCCCGCTGGACCTCCTCTACGACTGTGGAGCCGAGGCGCACCTTCCGAGGCCGGCGCTCCTTACGCGCGGCGCAGCCATTTTTTTCAGTTACGCCGCCGGCAACCTCGCGGATGACGTTGCCGATGACGACTGCACCTATCTCGATGAGCCCGTGCGGACGGGACCATGCGTCCAGTTCATCCTCCAGAACCTATTTTTCTCGACCGCCCTTCGTGCCCAGGTGAAAGCGGACGTCCTCGACGAAGTCGTCGCGTTGCTCGCGCGCGCCGGCGGACCCCAACTCCTCGAGGTGCGCACGCGTCGCTGGACCATGGACCTCGCTCGGGCGGTCGGCGAATCGATCGCCGGTCTGCAGTACGCGGCCTATTTGCGTTTCCTCTGGGCAGACACGACGCTCGAGTCACGAGCGCGAGCTGTCGGTCTCGCGCTCGGTGTTGCGGGTCACGTCGCGAAGGACGTGGCCACCAAAGACCCCCGCGTCGCGTCGCTCCCGCGGAGCAGTGCCCGCGAGCTCGTCGCGTGGGCGAAGGCCCAGGCTGACGCGCTTCGAAAGGAGAATCTCGCGTGTCTCACTCCCATGCTCCGTTACATCGATCCAATTCTCCAGCACGCGATCTGACCGAAGCGCAGCGCTACTACGACGAGAAGACCGAGCGCCTGCTGTTGAAGTACGGTCCGGGGCCGCGTGTGCACTTTCATACCGGTCTGGACGCGCGCTTGCCGGATCAGCCCACTCTCGACGAGCTGCGACGCGAACTGGTTGCTTCGCAAGAGCGACTGGTTGCGCACTTGGACGCCGACTTGCCAGTTGGGCGCTTCCTCGACGTTGGATGCGGACTCGGTGGGAGCGCTATCCATTGGGCAGAGCGTGGCGCCGATGTCACGGCGGTGACGAACGTCCCGCGTCACGTGGGCGTGATCACGGCGCTCGCGGCTACGGCGCAGGTCCGCGTTCGTGTTGCCCAGCGAGATGCGCACGATCTCCGCGGGCTCGGCACGTTCGATCGCGCAGTCGCGATCGAGTCGTCTTGTTACCTCGAGCGCGCGCGATGGTTTCACGAGCTAGCGAGGGTTGTCGTCCCCGGCGGGCGCGTCCACGTGATCGATTGCTTCCTCGGCGACACGTCGATGGCTTCCCGTTTCGATAGCTACTGGAAAACCCGGATCGGCTCGCGCGACGAGTACCACCTGGCCGCGCACGGAGCCGGCTTCGAAGTCGTGAGCGACGAGAATCTTGCGGTCCGTGTCGCGCCGTTCTGGGAGCTCAGCTTGGCCTGGAGCTGCCGGATGCAGGAGACGTCGCCGGACGAGCGAGTCCGCCTCGGTCGCTCGATGCATGAGCACGCCTGGTTGAAGAGCATGCTTCTCCGCGGTGGGATTGCCTATTCAGCTCTCACATACGCACGCGTCGCGTAGTCCGAGCGCCGGCCGTCACCGGCCCGGCGCGGAAGAGACGCACTCTACTTGGCACGCGGAAGATGCCCGACACGCGACGTAGCGTGCGGCCGGATCAACCATCACGTCCCGTTCGACTGGCGCGCTCTCACTTCGCCACGCGGTAGATCCCGGTTCCGGTGCCCGTGTAACCGAAGTACACGTACTTGTCGTCGATCGCGATGGCGGTGATGTTCTGCGTCGGTGGCTGGTACACGACCGTAGATGTCGTGCCCCCGATCGGAGTTCGGTAGATCGCGGCTGAGTTCGCCGTGTAGACGTTCGACGAGTCGGCAGCGAGCCAGATGGTGTTGATTGCGGTCATTTTCGTCTGCGTTCCGCCATCGAGGGGGACATCCCAGATCCCCTTCTGCGTCTGGACGAACGCGTTGCCGCCATCGTTCATCACGAAGGGCGGAAAGCCCGAGAATCCAGCGTCTCCCGTGAACACTGCTTCGGAGCCTGCGTCGGGGGCCGCCGTGCTGGCTCGCCAGATCGTCGGGCCCGGATCGCCTGCGGCAAAGTAGATGTACGTGGGCGTGTAAACGGCACCGGCGATGGTATCGGTCGTCGGAATCACTCCCACCGGTGGTCCGCCGTCGTATGGCATCGCGTACACGTCCGATGCTTGGGAGTAGTCACCGTAGTAGATGGCGTCCGGTCCAAGGTACGGCACGCACGGCCATGTCGTATTGTTCGACGGCGCCACCGTCGGCGTTCCGCCTGCGATCGGCACCGAGCCTATGCCGTAAACGCTGGACCAATAGAGATTCGACTCACCGACGGCAAGCGCGATGACAATGAAGCTGATGTGGGTCGCCAGCGTCGTGGAGGTGCCGCCGCCTTTCGGCGCCTTCACGATGTCGTAGCCGTAGTTCACCCAATAGAGATTCGTCGAGTCGACGGAGATCGCAGCAGCCTGCACGCCCGAGAAAAGGCTTTCCGGCGTACACGCGCCCGATGTGCACGTCTCGCCGAGACAATCGTGGCCGCACTCGCCACAGTTCAGCGGATCGCTCGTTGGATCCACACAATCGGACCCACATTGGAGAAAGTTGCAAGTGAATCCACACGACGTGCCGTCACACGTCGCGGTCGAGTACGCCGGCGCATCGCAGCTCGCACAGCTCGGCCCGCAGTGGTTGATGTCGTTTGCGTAGCAACCTCCGTCGCAGAGCACTTGGTCTGACGCGCAAGTGACTACTGCCGCATCAGCCTCAGCGACAGCCTCGTCCAGGGCTACGTCGGCGGCGGCCTCCTGGACGCTTCCGTCCTCCTCCATTCCGGCATCGGACTCGATGAGCGGAAGCATCCCGCCACAGGCGACCAGTCCCGCCACGCCGACGACGAGAAGAGAGCGATTCATCGTGACACTCAGAGAAACGAGCCCGTGTACGTCGTCGGCATCGACGGCGGGCTCTTCGTCTTGAACCGAACCGCGGGCGCCCCGCTGGGCACGAAGTAGACGTACTGACCGTCGTAAGCCCCGCCGGTCCACGTCTTTCCGAAGTTCGTCCCATAGATATTGAGCTGCGTTACGCCGATGAGGTCAAAGTCCGTCCAAGAGGACGTCGACGTGTCGTACCGATTGAAGCGCTGCTTGGCGGAAACGTCGTACGCGATGCCGCACGGGACGAAGTTGACGTAGCGGCCGTCGAAGATCGCCGCCGTGTAGCCGTAGGATGACGTGAGCGTGGTCGACCAGGATCCGCTGGAGCCGAACTGCGCTGTCGTATCGTATTGAACGACGACATTCGATAGGCCGCCGTTGTTGCTCGTGGCGTTCGTGAGTGGCGCGAAGTAAATATTCCGGCCATCGAACGCTTCGCCAAAGAAGCTGTTCGGTGGCGTAGCGCCGAGGTTGGGCGTCGAGAGCTCCCACGCGCCGTTGGTGTCCGTGAACGTGCCCTGGGTGTCGTACCGAACAAAGCCGCCACCGCTCACGGGGGCGAAGTAGACGTAGCGTCCGTCATAAGTCCCGCCGCGATGATCCAAGTTGAGCGGAAAGCGCGCAGAGAGATCGACCTTCGACCATGCGGAAGTCGAACCGAACGACGCGGTCGTGTCGTATCGCACGACGATCGAGTTGGTATAGGGGACGAAATATAGGTAATGGCCGTCGTACGTGGAGCCGGCATATCCAACGGCGTTCGAGTCGGCGGTCGGGATGGTCGTGAAGTCGAATACGGAGTACGACGCTGCGTTCGTGAAGCTCGCGGTCGTGTCGTATCGTGTCGCGACGCTGTTCGGGCCGGTGAAAACGAGGGCTGGAACGAGATAAAGCGCGCTGCCGACGACCGCCGCACCGAAGAATCCCACCGTCCCAGACGTCGTTTGCGTCATGTCGAACTTCGACCAGGAGGACGAGTCGGTGAACGCCCCGAGCGTGTCATAGCGTACCAGCGGGCTCGCAGAGCCGCTCTCGACCGAGGCGGGTGCATAATACATGTACCGTCCGTCGAACGCTGCGCCGGTGAAGGACGGAGTCGCGCCGAGCCACGATGCGATGTCGAAGACCTCCCAGTTGGAGGCATCCGTCACGTCCGTGTACACCGTCGGGGTCGATGCTTCGGCCTCCGCCTTGAGCGGCGCATCCGCCGCTACGTCCGCGATGGTCGCGTCGCCGTCGGGCGTCGCCGCGTCCGCCGGCGTGGAGCTGTCTATTCCGCCGTCGGTCGCGGCCGGGACGTCGCCTCCGCATCGCATCGCGAGAAGAGGCAGCGCGGCAGGCAACCATCGAACGATCCGCATTGGCCGAACCGTAGCACCCACGCAGTTCCCCCGTAAGGCATGGAGTGCGGGTTGTGACCGCCCCAGAAGTCATCCTCGTCGTGCGCGGTCGTCTCGCCAGCTCCACCTGTTGCTCCCCCGTCCGCACGCGGGCCGGGAAACGGATGGCGCTTGGGACTCGAGTCTCCATGCGTCGATCGTCAGGGTCTAGGCCCCACGTCGACGCGAGGACGCGTGGAGGTCCCGTCGGAGAGAAGGCACTGGGTTGTTGCTCGGCGCAGTCGTCGTTGGCGTGGCCTCCGGGCCGCTATCGCTTAACGTGTCGGTCTTGCCGCACCAGACGCCGCTTCAGAACCCATAGGGGGCAACGTGTTTGCGTCTAGACGTGCCCGTCGCGCAATGTGAAGATCGCGGTCTCAAACGCGCGCGTCTGGCGGGACGGACAACCTCGAACGGCGTTCGCTTGATGAGTGTAGGGAGGAACGTCGCTTGTCATGGAGCGTTGATGCGCTCGCGGTCATCGAATAATGGAAGGCACTCATGCGAAACCTCAACGCTGCCCTTCAGTCACTATCCTCGAACTTTGCACGCCACGTTCTCAACGCGGTGCGAAGCGCGCGACTCGTCGACCTTGCCAATGCGGGCATCCCAGTGCGCGAGGGTTTGACTCACCCACCGGTCGTGAGCGTTGGGCTGTACGATGTTGCCCAGGTCTGGTCCGCTCAATACCGCCTGTCACCGGCCGAGCTCCAGATCCTCGTTGCCGCGGCTGAGGGCAAGTCGCGCAAAGAGCTCCGCGTGATGCGGAACGTCGCGGCGAGCACGCTCAAGCGACAAGTCTTCACGTTGATCCGCAAAACGGGCGACGCATCGCTCCTCCACGCGGTCGCGCGCTTATTGCGGCAGACACTCGACATACGCTCGAAGTCGCAACGGTCGCGACAAAGACGTTGAAAGTTCGGCCACTGTGGAATACGGCTTGGGTCATGTCCGATCTGAAGGCCGCTCTCGAAAAGCTTGCCAGCGACTTCGCCGCTGCTGCCGTGACCGCGATTCAACACGCCTCGCTCAACGACATCGCGGGTATCGGCGAGCGGCAATCGAGCTCCGCTCCTCACACTCCGCGAGCGGCGGCTCCGCGCGCAGCACGCGGCGGTCGCCATCATCGACGAAGCGCAGCCGACATCGCCAAGGTCACCGGCGAGATCGCCGCGCTCCTTGCCAAGCACAAGGGCGGACTTCGCGCCGAGCAGATCCGCGCTGAGCTCGGCATCAGCAAAGCGGAGCTTCTCGGGCCGATCGCCGAGGGGCTCGCGTCCGGCAAGTTCCGAAAGGGTGGGCAGAAGCGGGCCACCACGTATTTCGTGGGGGGCGGAGGTGCGGCGGCGAAGAACGCGAAGCCGAAGGCCAAGCGCGCATCGAAGGCGAAGCATTCGCGCAAGGCGACGCCGACAAAGAAGCGAAAGGCAGCGTCCGCAAGGCGACGCGCCGCCCATTTCGCAAAGAAGCCCGCTTCCGCGCCGAAGGCGACAGCGGCGGCGACCTCGGCGAGCTGACCAGCACCCCTACGCCACAGGCTTCGACGACGGTTCTTCTGCCGGCTTGCTGGGCGGCTCCTCAGACGGTGCGCCGTTGGTCTTCTTCGATGCCAGCTTCTCGAACCACGAGTCGACGAGCGTCGATAGGAACGCAAACACCTTCGTCGAGAACATTCCTGCCAGCAGTCCGCGCAGCGAACCGGTAGCTGGGTTGGTGAGGGCGGTAGTGCTTATGCCCGGTAGCTGGAAGCTGCCGCCGGAGATCACGAGAAAGCACACGATGCCGCCCCCGATGGCTCGGAACACGGTCCGAAACGCGTCAGCCTCATTACGTCCTGGGAGGTAGAGGCGTATGGGCGCGCCGCCTACGGCTGCGACGATGATGAGGACGGCAAAGACGTCGCCGCTCGAGCGCTGTTCCGCCATACGCTTGAGCGCGATCGTCGCAGCGATCTCGCGCGGCGAGGAGAACGCGCCGGGCGACTCGGTGGGGCAGCGAATGCTCGAATCCCCAAGCGCCGCGAGGTCGCAGCTGATCCCCTTCAAGATCCCAGAAGGCCCGCGCTGCGCCGGACCAACGACGATGAGCGCGACGAGCCGCGCGTGGATGGCAGCCAGCTTCTTACGCGTGCCCTCGAGCTCGGTGCGCTTGGCGACCGATGTGGAGTCGCTCGCGCTGCCGAGCGCGGCCAGCGCCGCGGTAACTTCCCCTTCGCGCTCGGTGACGATGCTGTGGAACTTTTGGCGACGCTGCAGCTCTTCGATCGCGAAGATGCCAATCAACGCGATGTAGACGATGCCGCACCCGAAGAAGATCCGCCAGGCAACGCGTTTCATCCGATTAGCGCCCTCCGCATCGCTTTGGAAACCCTATCGATCACGAGAACGCCGCGTCAAGCGGCGCAACGGAGATCAGCTGACCGTCGATGTAGATGCACCACGAGCACCACGATGAGGTCTGTCCGTCGGCGGGCTGACGTCAGTGGGTGAAAGGCAGCAGGTTCAGGTCCACGGCGAGAAAGCCGTTGACTCGGAACATGTTGAATGGGCTCTTCGCGCCCGTGGCATCGTCCTGGTAATAACGGGATAACGGCGCAAAACTAATGCCGGCTCCGAGCGTGAACGGCGTGTTGCCAAGGCTCGTGTGCAGATAAAACCCCGGCGAAAGAATTTGCAAAATGTTGATGTCGCCGCCCGCCTGCGCCGTCTTCGCGGTCTCCGTCCCCGTATTTTGCCCTGCCTGCGGGTTGACCGGCAGGGTGAGCAACTGACCAACGTCGAGAATCGAGACAAAACCACCCAACGCCCAGTTACACGGTGGGGCAGTGAAGTCGATGCCTACCGCCCCAAATGCCCCGAAGAACCCGTTGGCAGGATTGGCCGTGAGCGATCCCGTAGTCGGCATTTCTAGACCCCCCGCTACACCGACGTAGGCTGTCAGGCCGATGGCAGCGCGTTGATGTTTGTAGCGCCACGACCCGATCGGAGCAGTCGCTGCCTGTAGCGCGGCTTGAACCCCCTGAGCGTCCTTCGCTGCCGCCAGATCTGCCGCAAGCGAGATCACCGCTTGCAATGCCGGGTCGAGCTTGAGCGAGCTATCGATGGTGACGACCTTGTTGAGAAGCACGACGAGGTCTCGAGCAGCCTCGGCTCCCTGACCTGCGACGGCTTCGGCGGTTGCGCGGAGTGCCTCTTCGGTGAGCGACCACGGCGTATCCTGGGCGGCGTCGACCGGTTGGGTGATCCCACTAATCGTTGGGAACATTTTCACGATGAGCGGGACGGCCGCGTCCATCACGTCGAGAACGAGATTGATGGTCTCCGACACCTGCGTGTCGGCTGAAGGAGCCGAGTTACCACTCCAGCCCTTGATAATCGCGATCAGCGCTTGCGTACGCGTCAGCACAGTCGTCAGCGCCGCGTCGTCCGCAGGGTTGAGTGGCGTGCATCCGCTGATGTTCCGGCACACAGCGTTGAGCTGCCCAAGGAGACCGTCGACGGTCTCCTTGTCGGGAGGCGCGTTTGGGTCCTTCAGCGCATCGCCGCACCATGCGAGCAGAGTCCCGAGCAGACGCATTCCACATGCAGTCGGATTGGGTGCTGCGCCACCCGCAGTGCTCGGGCATGCTGTCGCGAGTCCAGCGTCTTGCGACCAGGCTGCAAGTGCTTCGAGCGGCGGAACCCCGCTTCGTATCTGCTCGAACGCGGTGATGAGGGCCGCCAACACGGGGGTGACAGACGCCTTTACCCCTGGGAACTTGGCGTCGGCAAAGTCGATGGTCACAGCGATTGGAAGCGATTCGATGTCCGCGCGCAAGGCCGCGCCAAGGGACGCACTGATTCCGTACCCAATCGTCGTCTGGCTGAGCGCGCAGGTCTTGGGAAAGAGGTCTTTTGCATGGACGCTGCCTTTGCCGACCGGAAACGTATCGGTACAGAAGCGGTTGAAAATGTCCTGAAGCAGCCACGCAGCCACCTCATCAGTCGCGCGCTGCTGCAGGAAAGACGCTAGACCCTGAATCGCAGTAGTTTGCCAACTCACCGGCGGGGTCGGGACGATTGTGGCTACCGGAGCAGCTGCAACGACGACCGCCGGAGGCGCGCATGCTGCCTTGATCTCCTGAAGGCACTGTGCACTCGCCGTTGACGTACAGTGCGGTAGGAGGGGGGCCGTGCGGCCGTTTGCGATAGCCAGGATGTTCGCGTCGGTGACCGCTATGGGCTGATTGGTGGTCACGGCGGTGCTCGCGCACCAAGCCTGGATTTGATGCTGCAAGACACCGCGCTGGCTTTGAATCAGCACGCGCGGCGGCCGCGCAAACGCCGACGTCGTGACTACCATTAGCGCGCTCACGACAAGAGCGCGCAAGACGAACGTCCCGTACCTCATGACTGCCCCGGAAACTTCACCGCCCAAACGGACTCGGTGCCGACCTGGTTCGCACCATACGCAATCCGCATGTAGCCTTGTTCGCACCATGCGTTGCCCCATGAGTTGCGGAGGATCCACGACCCGGTGCTGTCGTCCCAGCCAACGAGTATGACGTCATGGTCGATGTTCGTCGCGCCTGAATCGGTGAACACCGCTCCCGCCGCGTGGTTTTCGAAGGCATCGTCCGTCGCGATGCCGCATCCGACAGCGCCATACTGCATGATGGCACTCTTGATGTCCGGCGTCGGAGTGACGCCCGCACCGCCGTTCAAATCTGCAAAGCCCCAATCATCCGGGCTGTAGAGAGCCATCGACGGCTTGTACAGGCACGTTCCTGCTGTCGCCTTGTACGGTCCGTAGTCGGAAGTGAGCGGTAACCCATGACCCTTCGCCCAGTCCAGTACGGTCGTGTTGTCGTCTCCCGAACACCGACCACTGCGATAACAGGAGATGGAATACTCTTCCGACAGGACGAAAGTGGCGGGACCGCCGCCGATTCCGGCCTTGTTGAATGCGATTTCGATGATCCCGGTGCCACTGAAGTCCCAGCACGACCCGCACTGTCCCTGATCCTTGACTGCTCCCACCCAGTTCAGCGGTCGGGAGTCCCATTTCGCAGGCGGCGGCGCTGCTGCGGCGCGCCTCAAGTGCGGCCCGTGGCGGCGATGCGACAGCAGAATGAGATGGTCCTTGTCGGGCCGTCGAACGTGTCCCTTGGAGTGCTTGCCCATTGTTCCCTCGTCTCGGAATCGCGGTTGGTGAACCGGACGCGATCACGCGCTTGAGACATGCTCGCGTCGAGCTAGCGGCACGTAAAGAGGTCAAGCGGCAGTACGCGCTGTCGCAACCATTACGACCGCAGCGCGCATTGTTGTCTTGTTTCGCCGGCACGGCGCAGCGGAGCGCATGCACGTGGTGATGTCAGGCTCCGCTACTGCCGGTGGCCTACTTCAGCGCGTTCACATAGGCGACAGCAGCGGCTTTCGCCATTCGCGCGAGGCAGCGAACGCGTCCACGAACACGTTCGCATCGGGTTGCCGGAATCGGCGTACCCTTCAGCGCGTCCATATCTCCGAGAGACGCGATTCTCATCACGACGCTACCCGAGACGTCGAAGACGCTGGAGGACCAAGGGATCACGGGCGCGATCGACCTGGCCTGGTATGCCTCCGAAGCGATGCCGCCGTCCGGCGTGTCCCCGCTGGCGGCCCTTGCAACAGCGGTGAAGTTGGACCTCTCCACACTTCAAGCCACGAGCAAGCGGCTCGCGGAAGACAGTCAGGTGCGCCTGATCTGGCTCCTCTATCAGCTCGATGAGCAGGGCGAGAACGAGCCGCAGGTCACTACCGGAGAAGAGACACCATCTCCAAACGCTCCGCCGGCGGCCTGAGACCGCTACTTCAGTGCGTTGGCATACGCGATCGCCGCAGCTTTCGCTTTCTCACGCGCCGCCGCGAAGGCATCGACGAACGGTTTCGCGTCCGCGTTGCCAGGGTCGGCATAAGGCTTCAGCGCGTCCATGTCGCCTAGAAGGTCTCGGAGGTTCTTTCGTACATCATCTATGGCTGCCATCAATTTGCTCCCTTCCGTCAATCACGTTGTGTTGGTTGCACGCGCCGGCGGCGGTCCCGCAGCTCGCAGGTTCACGAATCGAGAAAGCACATCGAACCAGAAAGGCCCGCCCATCGTCATCGCGATGGCGCTCGTGAGCCAGCCCATGAACCGCGCGAACCAATCCCAACGCGAGTCGCCGCTTGGAAGGTGGTGCCAGCCGATGGGAAGCTCGGTCTGGAGGGCGCTTGCGGAAGGAAGGGGCGACACATTCGCGCTGCCCGCGGAGGTCGTCGCCTGTGCCACGAGCTCCTGCCGCTGCGCCGGGTCTTGCCAGAGGGCGGTTACGAGGTGAATCGAGTCGACGTTTGCTGCGACGGTCACCACGCAAGAGATGACGAAGATCACGACCTGCGTGCGCCGCTTGTACCAGCCGGACGCCCGGTCCATGGCATCGTCGAAGTGGCGCTCGATGCTCGCCTGAAGTTTGGCGATGTCTCCGGCGCCGTCAATGAGCGGGAGCAAGGCGGCCTGGACCGACTTGTCCGGGAGCTGGACGACGGCGTCGCGGACTGCCTGCACCGTTCTTGCGGACTTGTCCGGAACGAGGACATCGAGGAGCGCGGTTCCGAACACGCGCGCCGGGAGGTACGACGGCGCCGACTTCGCGTCCTTCGCCAGATTTCGAATGAGGGGATGGCCGAGGACGACGGAGGCGAGCTTCTCCTTGGTGAGCTTGCCCACCCGTGCTGCGTTGTCGGCTACCCCACTGAACGCTGCAAACGCGGCGACGTTCGACTTCACATCGCGAGCAGCGCGGGATCCGTCGGCACCGAGAAGTTGTGACACCGCGTCGGCGAGCGACTTCTCCCTCGCCGAAAGGAGTCGCGCGACGAGCTCCCGCAGGGCGGAGCACACGCCGCCGAACACGGTGTAGGTGACGAGAAGCCCGATCGCTACCTCGCAAGCGGCGGAACCAAACATGCGATTACTACATCACCGGCGCGCCTGCGGTCTCAAGGCGGCACAGTCGATTTTCGTCGCAGTCGTCGGACGCGTTGCAAAGTCGTTCGCCGATGGCCTGGCCCGCCATCTTCGCCCATGACGGCGAGGACGACCTCGGCGGGGGAGCGATGACGAACGTAGCGGTCTACGTTGGTGTCGCGAGCATCGTCGCGCCTTGACGCTCGCTACATCCGCGCCGATGCTCTCACCGTCGTCGAGCAGCCATGCAAATTCGACTCGCCCACCTTCGAGACCAAGGCATCGACTTCGCGGTTTTTGACGCTGATGCAGTTGCGCGAACCTCAAGCGCGAGGTCAGCGTTGCTTGCTCAACTCACACAGGTGGCACGACAGTCCGGTCTGCGAATCCAAAAATCAGCACTCGCCTTCGTCGAGAACGGGCAGGTCACGTTCTACGGGGCTCCAGACCTCGTCGATTACCTTGCATCGATTGGTGGCGTGTCGATGTGGACGCACACGGTGACTCTTCCCTGAGCCGAGCGGATGATCGCATGAAGGTTTTTCTTTGTTGGTCTGGAGATCGAAGCAAAGGCATCGCCGAGGCACTCTATGAGTGGCTGCCAAAGGTCATTCAGCGGCTCGAACCGTGGATGTCCAAGGAGAGCATCAAGGCAGGCGCGCGATGGCGTGAAGAGGTCGCCAAGCACCTTGAGCTTTGCAGCGTCGGCATTCTGTGCCTGACGGGAGACAACCTCTCGTCTCAATGGATCCACTTCGAGGCGGGTGCGCTCGCGCACAAGATGGAGCAGTCATTCGTGATTCCCTACGTTCACGGCATCGAGAAATCGGCGGTAAAGGATCCTCTTGCTCAGTTTCAAGCTCGCAAGGCATCACGCGACGAAACGCTCGATCTCCTGAAGACACTGAACGGCGCTCTCCCAGAGGGCAAACTCAGCGAGAAACATTTGGTGGAGCAGTTCGATGCCTGGTGGAGCAAGCTCGAAGGCAAGCTCGCTGACGCCTCGAAGATCGCCGCGTCCGAAGAGGCCGCCAAGCGAGAGACGAACGACATTCTCGAGGAGCTTGTTGAGCGCATTCGCAACGTGGAATCTGCCGTGTCGGCGATATCGCCGAAGTCGGCGAGCTTGGTGCCCGCAACTGCGACCGAGGCGACGCCAGGAGGCGTGTCTAAGGTCGTCGAGCCCATCCCCAAAGTTCCTGCACGACCGCCACGTAGTCGGAAGTGATTCGGAGTTCGTTCGTAGTACGGACAGATGGGGCGACTGGGACAGAAGAGCTGGCCGAGGTCGTGGAAGCAGACGGTCTCGGTCGGCGGCACGCTCACGTTGAAAAGGTCGTTCGTTCGAGGCCGAGTACGTCGTTATGACGGAGCGGGTCGAGGCGAGCCCGCCGGAGGAACTCGAAGAAACCGTCGTCGAGCGGATGAAAGCGCAACGGCCATCGTGACCACCTAGACGAACGGTTACGATTGGTGGAATGGAAGCCCTTCTACCTATCATCGGCGTCGGCGGCGGTACTGCCGCAACACTCCTCATCCTGGCGTGGATCATTCGCGGCGCGATCTCGACGGCTGTCGAGCAGGCAGGCAAGGCGGAGATCACCAAACTCGACGCCTCGTTGAAGGAAAAGCTCGACGCTCGACGGCAAGACTTCGAGCGTGACCTTGATGCGTCGCGCCGTGCAGCGGCGAAAGACCTCGAGGCATTCAAGGTCGAGTTGCAGCTTGCGTCCGAGGTGCGAAGGCAGACCGCAACCAGAAAGGTCGAAGCCCTCATCAAGATCGCCACGCTAGGCGAAGCACTCCAACGTGACCTTCTGAATGTTCGTCCGGGTTCTCGGGAGGATCGCGCGGGGGCGATGGTGAAGGTGAGCGAGTACGTGACCGCGCTCAACGCCACTTCGTTTCTCTTCGAGGCCAAGGTCGTTGGGCAGTTCCGGCAACACCTTGCGGATCTGATGAAGGCGGAGATCGACCTGAACACCAAGCAAGACGCGTCGGCCATCGAACGGGCGATGAAGACAGCGGATGCTTTCCTTCAACTCGCACGCGAGG
>Ga0335082_10003003_pt1 | contig 18257 bp, 12 predicted proteins | sample Lox_Sample_41_FD_206718 | JGI IMG/M metagenome (GOLD analysis project Ga0335082, IMG submission 206718) | Soil microbial communities from Loxahatchee National Wildlife Refuge, Florida, United States - Lox_Sample_4.1 | ecosystem: Environmental > Terrestrial > Soil > Wetlands | place: USA... | reverse complement strand
TTGAAAACGACACGTTTCACTTCACCCGGATTCGTGCATCCGGGGGTGGTGGAACAAACCGGGTCTCCATAGGATAAGTCGAACCCGGAACTGACATTCTTGAATACGTTGTTCGTAATCGTAACGTCGTCGGTTACGGCTACGCTACCGCTTTGTGTAGTACTCACCTTGATATTGAGGGCGAAGCCCATCTGAGCGCTCGTCCACACATTTTCAAACAGGTTGCTATCCACAAGCACGCGGCGTGCGCTCTTGAATTCCAGCAGGTTCTTCACCGCCCACTGGTTGTTCGGCGGAATCGTGCCCCCTACTCCGGACTTGGCCCACGCCAGCGGCTTGAAGAAGTAGTTGCCACGGATTTCGATATCGGAAGGCACCCAGGGATTGCTGTAGCCTCCGGCACCTCCGAACATGACGTTCTCGCCGGTCGATTCCAGGAAGTTGTTGACGATCTTGATGGGGCCGGGGGAATAGTAAGCCTCCACTGCCTGCGAGTCGTTGGTGCTCTGGTGGATGTCGGAGATGTAGCTGTCGATGACGGCAACATTCGAGCCATTGGCCATCACCCCCTGGCGCACATCCTGGGTGGGCGATCCATGAATATAGCAGCGGTCCACCGTGATCGAATCCACTAGCGGCTTGCCCGGGACGCTAGTGAGGTCAACGAGACGCGTGGTGTAGGGATTCTGACTAGAGCTTCCACCCTGTGTCGATGCAGTAGTCACTTCCAGCCCAACGAGGCGGTAATGATTGGCGCCGGGCGGGAAGATGATGGTTGAGGTGACGTAGGACGAAGTGATCTTCGGCATGTTGGCTGCATCAGCAGGCGCGACCCGCGTGCCCGGCGCCGGCAGCTTGGCCAGGCCAGAACTAACGATGTAGATCCATTTGTTGTTGGGATTGGTCTTTACGGGAAGGGTGAAATTGCCTTGGTAAGTCACCCCGGCATCGAGAACGATTATGTCTCCCGGGTTCGCGGTCTCCAGCGCTTTCTTAAACTCCGCCTCAGTGTGGGCGTTCAATCTGGCTCCAGTTGGAGGAGCAAAGGTCGTGTCGACGTACGTTTGCGGAAGTTGAGGGACCGGAGGTTGCGCCAGGCCTGTCAGGGTGTAAAGCAATAGCGACAAGTAAACGAGATATCGGGCCATACTTCTCCGCACAGCGCCCCAAGGTACCTGATTGTAATCAACTCTATTCTGTGTCGGCAAATAGCGCGCCGGCTACTTTAGCCGGACGTTGAAGTCAACCTCCCGAGGCAGGCGTCTGTTCGATGCAGCATGCCGATCAGCACTCCGAAGAATTCGCGTGCGCATCACGATGAGTAGAAACGCATCTGGCACCGGGTTTACTCTCCGGTAATCATGCTAAACTACCGCAATGCGGGAAACGGCGCGTTCTTGACCACGTTACTGGCGCGCCCATCGTCACAGCCGCGAGTTCCTCCGACGCCAGCCTTAGGCCCGTGGTAGTCGGACAACTAGACAAAAATATGTGTGGCATTGCAGGATTTGTTAACACCGACGGCGCACCTGCCGACTCGCGGCTCCTCCACCGCATGACCGACCTCATTGTGCACCGTGGACCCGATGCCTCGGGATTCTATGTGCACGGGGAGGTCGCCCTCGGCCATCGCCGCTTGAGCATTATTGACCTCACAACCGGCGGGCAACCGATGTCGAACGAAGACCAATCGGTTTGGATCATCTACAACGGCGAGATTTTCAACCACGCCGACGTCCGCCCCGAGCTGGAAGCCGCCGGGCACCGTTACAAGAGCCATGCCGACACGGAGACCGTGATACACGCCTACGAGCAGTGGGGCGATCAGTCCGTCACGCGCTACCGCGGCATGTTCGCTTATGCCCTCTGGGACCAGAAACGGAAGCAGCTTTTCTGCGTTCGCGATCGTCTCGGCATCAAGCCGTTCTACTACTTCTGGAATGGCCGCCTCTTCGGCTTCGCCTCTGAAATCAAGGCACTGCTCGAACACCCCGCCATCGGAACCGAATTCAACGACACCCTGCTGCCGGAGTATCTGGCCTTTGGCTACAGCAGTGGCGAAGAGACGCTGTTTGCCGGTATCCGCAAGCTCATGCCGGGGCACACGCTCACGCTGACCTGCGGCGACCAGTCGAGGCTCGAAATCAAGCAGTACTGGGATGCGCCCTGTCCGAAGCAGTTCGACGACCGTCCAGACAGCGAGTGGATTGCTGAGTGCCGCGCACGCCTGGAAGAAGTGGTCCGCATGCGCCTGATGAGTGACGTTCCGCTGGGCATGTTCCTCAGCGGAGGTGTCGATTCCAGCGCCATCGCCGCCATCATCAAGCGGCAGACCACCGGCCCAGTGAAGACCTTTTCCGTGGGCTACAGCGAGTCGCGTTTCAGCGAACTCTCCGAAGCGCGCCAGGTGGCCGGTCAGATTGGCACAGACCACCACGAAGTCCTGGTTTCCATGGAGGACTTCTTCAACGCCCTGCCGCGACTGGTCTGGCATGAAGACGAGCCCATCACCTGGCCTTCCAGTGTCTCTCTCCATTTCGTTTCCAAGTTGGCCGCCGAACAGGTTAAGGTTGTACTCACCGGAGAAGGCAGCGACGAACTCTTCGCCGGTTACAGCCGCTACCGCTTCTATGAGCTCAACGCGAAGTGGATGCGCGCTTACCGTGGAGTTCCCACCGGGGTCCGCGACGCTGTCCAGAATGCCGTCGCCGAGTCGTCGCTGCTATCCGCGTCGCTGCGCCGCAAACTCGGCCACACGTTTCTGGGTCGTGGCGGCGACATCGAGTCACTTTACCTCAACAACTTCTATTGCGCTTTCGGATCCGAGGAGCAGCAGCGCCTGCTGAGCGCAAAATTCTCCGCCAATCCCTACGCGTCCTTTCTGCAGCGCTGGAACTCGACGGCCCAATCTTCTACATTGCCGCGCCTGCTCTATGCCGACCAGAAGACCTACCTGATCGAGTTACTGATGAAGCAGGACCAAATGAGCATGTCGTGCTCCATCGAGAGCCGCGTGCCCTTCCTCGACCACAAGTTCGTGGAGTTCGCGGCGTCTGTTCCGCCGCACCTGAAGCTGCGCGGCAAACACGGCAAGTACATCATCAAGAAAGCAGTTGAGGACCTCATCCCCCGCGACATTATCTACCGCAGGAAGATGGGTTTCCCCACACCCATAACCGCGTGGTTGCTGCAAGAGGAATCCCGTGTCCTTTGCGACTACTTGCGCGATCCCGAAGGCGTCCTCGCAGGCTACGTCAACATGAAGTACCTCAATGACCTGCTCGACAAGCACGAGCGTGGGGTGCACGATGCCACCGACCGTATCTGGCGTCTGCTGAACCTGCAAGTTTGGGGCGACATTTTCCTTACCGGCCGCCGCGAACAATTCTGGGAAGGGCTCATGAAGACGCCGGCCGGCAGCGTCCAGGTCGCGTGATCGACGCAGCATGAGAATCCTCTGGGTCAGTCCTGGCTTTCTACACCCAACCAATCGCGGAGGCCAAATCCGCACCCTCGAGATGGTGAAGCGCCTACATGCCCGCCACGAGGTTCACTACGTCGCTTTCGAAAATCCTGCGCAACCCGAAGGACGGCAGCGCGCGCGCGAATACTGCTCGCAGGCATACCCGATGCCGCTCGATGTGCCGCCCCGCCTTTCGCTGAAGTTCGCCGGGCAGGCAGCGGCCAATGTCATCTCCTCGTTGCCGCTTTCCCTCAGCCGCTATCGCTCAACGATGATGCGCGACACGATCACCCAGTTGCGCAGCTCGACTCAGTTCGAATGCGTGGTCTGTGACTTCCTGACGCCCGCGCCCAACTTTGCCGATATGCGTGGGGTGCTGCTCTTCGAGCATAACGTCGAGACCATGATCTGGCGCCGTCATGTGGAGCAATCACCCGATCCCGTGCGCCGGGCTTACTTCAAGATGCAGGCCGATCGCATGTTCAATTGGGAGCGGCGCATGTGCCGGGCGGCTGCGCGCGTCATCGCTGTCTCTCCCCAGGACGCCGCGACCATGCGACGTATGTTTGCGGTCGAAGCCGTCAGCGTGTCCACCGGAGTGGACCTCGATTACTTTAGCCGTCCTGCCGACGCCGCTCGCACCACGGACCTCGTGTTCGTCGGTTCCATGGACTGGCTGCCCAATTCGGATGGGGTAAACTACTTCGTCCGCCAGGTTATACCCCTGATTTGGCAGCGCAAGCCGGATTGCACGCTGGCCATCGTGGGACGTTCGCCTTCGCCGCCGGTGCAGGCTTTGGCCCGGCAAGACTCCCGCATCCTGGTCACGGGTACGGTGCCCGATGTGCGTCCTTGGCTATGGGGAGCGAGTGTGTCGATCGTTCCGCTGCGCATTGGCGGCGGCACGCGGCTGAAGATTTACGAGGCGATGGCGGCTGGCACGGCGACAGTCTCCACCACGATCGGCGCCGAGGGGTTGGATATTTCCCATCCCGCCAACATACGGCTTGCTGACACGCCGCAAGACTTCGCCGCCCAGTGCCTCACATTGTTGGACGATGCGGGCCAGCGGCAGTCGGTGGCCGCCGAGGCACTGCAGTTGGTAACCTCGCGCTTCTCGTGGGACGTCGTCACCGCAGAGTTCGAGAAGTTGCTTGTGGAGGCCGCCCCAGCGTCGGCGGAACGATTGGCCAGCGCTCGGCCTTAGCTGTGCCGAGAAATATTTCGTATGCGTAATTCCCGCGGACTCTGATGGCCGCATATTGATGATAAGGACGGACTGATCATGGACGGCACTCCCAATCAATCGACAGTTGCTATCTTCGGACTCGGATACGTCGGCTGCGTCTCCGCCGCCTGCTTCGCTGAACTGGGTTTTCGCGTCGTGGGTGTGGACGTCGACGCCCGTAAAGTAAGTGCCATCCAGGCCGCGCGCTCGCCCTTTTACGAGCCCGGGCTCGAACCGCTGATCGCCAAACACCTGCGGAGCGGCGCGCTCACCGCGACTCTCTCTACTGAAGAAGCCTTGCGCCATGCCGACTACGCCTTTCTTTGCGTGGGCACTCCGTCGGCCCCGAACGGCAATCTCAATCTCGACTACTTGCGCAAGGTGGCCGCGGAAATCGGCGCGTATCTGGACGGCCGCTCCAAGCCCCTCACCGTGGTCGTGCGTAGCACAGTCTTCCCTGGGACGTGCGATGAAGTCGTCGCACCCGCGGTTGAGCCCAGGGCCATAGTCGTTTCGAATCCCGAGTTTCTTCGCGAAGGCAGCGCCGTCAAAGACTTCATGGAGCCGTCGCTGGTCGTTGTAGGCAGCCACAACCGCGCCGCCGCCGAGCGTGTGGCCTCCCTCTATGCGGGACTGCCGGTGCAGACCTCCGTGGTCGCGCTGCGCACCGCCGAGCTTATCAAGTACACCTGCAACACCTTTCACGCGCTCAAGATCGCTTTCGCGAACGAAATCGGAACGCTCTCTGCCGCACTCGGCCTCGATGGTGCTGAGGTGATGGAGACGATTTGCAGCGACACCAAGCTCAACATCTCTCCCGTGTACATGAAGCCTGGCTTTGCTTTTGGCGGCTCATGCCTGCCCAAGGACCTGCGCGGGCTGACCTATCGTGCACGACAGCTCGATCTCGATCTGCCACTGCTGAATTCGGTGCTGCCCAGCAACGAGGCCCACATCTCCCGCGCGTTTCGCCGCGTGATGGAGATGGGCTGCCGGAAGATCGGCGTGTATGGCCTGGCCTTCAAGCCCAACACCGACGACCTGCGCGAAAGCCCGGGTGTGGCGCTCATCGAGCGGCTCATCGGGAAGGGCTGTGACGTGAAGATCTACGATCCGCACATTCAGTTAGATGCCATTTACGGCAGCAATCAGGCGTTTCTGCTGAGCTCGCTGCCCCACATCGGACGCTCGATGGAGAACAGCCTGCAAGCCATCCTCGCCTGGGCCGACCTGATCGTGGTCACCCAGGAGCCCAACGCCGAATCGCAGTCCGTCCTGGCGCAATCGCCCGTGCTGATCATCAACGTTGCCAGCGCCGAAGCGGCCGCCCTACCAAAGCTCGAAGCCGTGAAGTGATCCGGGTCGCGTAGGGACGGCGACGCGCTCGTACCCATAGGCGCAACACCGGGGTGTGCTAATTGCTTAACTTCTCCCATCTATGATGGACCTGGTTCCCATGCGTTCGCCTCGCGAGATCACATTCCGTCTGCGCCAGGAGGCTGCCAACGCCCTGCTCGCGCTCTCCTCCCCAAACAAGAAGCTGCAGGCGAACACGCCGCTTTCGCTGCTTCCCAATCCGTCCTCGGTCGCCGGTACGCTGCGCGATACCGATTACGCCCGTGACCTCATCGGCATTGCTGACCAAATCCTGGATGGCCGCATCCCCATTTTCGGAAGCATGATCGACTGCGGCCCGACCATCGCCTGGAGGCGCGACCCGCAGAGCGGCATCGAGACGCCAGCGCAGTACTTTCGCCGCATTCCTTATCTCGACCCCGCCGCCGTTGGAGACCACAAGCTCATCTGGGAGGTCAACCGTCACCAACACCTCGTCGCGCTGGCGCAAGCCGCCGTCATTACCGGCAGCGAGGTGTATGGCGACCACGTCTTCCGCCAGCTTGAGCACTGGTGGGCCGAAAATCCCTTCCAGCGCGGCATCAACTGGGTGAGCGCCCTCGAAGTCGCATTTCGCGCCCTTTCGTGGACCTGGATCTTCCATCTCATCGGCGACCGCATGTCCGACGATTTTCGTCGCAGCTTCCTCGCCGAGCTCTACCGCCACGGTCTGCATCTCGAGTACAACCTGTCGATTTACTTCTCGCCCAACACCCATCTGCTGGGCGAAGCTGTCGCGTTGCACACTCTCGGACGCCTCTTCCCGGCATTTCCCCGCGCCGGACGCTGGCGCACCCTTGGCAGTGACATCGTCCGCCGGCACATGCAGGCGTGCGTGAAGCCGGATGGCAGCTACTTCGAGCAGTCCACCTACTACCACCTCTATGCGCTCGACATGTTCGCCATTCACGCCGTCCTTGAGGATGTTCCCGCCGCCTATTGCGAGAAGCTCGCGCGTATGGCCGAGTTCCTCGCTTCGATCGTGTGCGAAGCCGGCGACCTACCCTTCCTCGGTGATGACGACGGGGGGCGCCTCTTTTCGCCCTATGGCCCCCGCAGCCGCTTTGCGCGTGCGACGCTGGCCACGGCATCGGTGCTGGCGGGAAAGCGCTTCTTCCCTTACACCCAGCGCGACATCAACGAGATCGCCCTCTGGTGGATGGGTCCTGCGCGCTGCCAGGTCAGCCCGGCCGATTCGCACCGGCCGAGATCACGCGCGTTCGACGACGCCGGCCTGGTCGTCATGCGGCGCCACCGTATTGGCGTCCTCTTCGACGCCGGCCCTTTCGCATCGGGCAGCGGAGGGCACAGCCACTCCGACACTCTCTCTTTGGTGGTGAGTGCAGGTGACCGCGAACTGCTGGTCGATTCCGGCACCTACGGCTATATGGACGCTGGATGGCGCAATCTCTTCCGCGGCTCCGCCGCGCACAATACCGTCCGCATCGACGGTCGCGATCAAGCCACCCCGGCAGGACCATTCCGCTGGACAGACGAACCGCAGGTAAAGCTCCTGGAATTCGCCACCGACGCCGGTAAAGACCGCGCCGTTGCCACCTGCTGTTATCAGGGCTTCAGCCACACCCGCACCGTCGAAGTCACTGATGCCGGTTTGTCGGTAGTGGACCAGATCGAAGGCCCCGGCGGCGAACACGACATCGAACAGTTTTGGCACGTCGCCCTCGAACCCAGAGCACTCGCAGCCGGCCAGTGGGATCTCGGCGGCCTCGCCGAATTGATCGCTGAAGGCAGCGTACTCGAACCGGGCTGGCGCTCCCGTTGCTTCAACGCGAAGCAGCCGGCTGCCGTGATCGTCGTCCGCCGCTGCGCCACGCTTCCGCTCACCCTGCACACCCGTTTGCGGCTGAACCCTTAGCGAACATCCCGCGTATCCAACTCCGCGGCTCACCGAGGCGAGTACGGAGCACAGTTTAGAGTCTTGAGACTCCAACCCGATGTCGGGAGGTTCCGTACTTTTTGCAAGCAACGCCGATAGAGTGGGACTTTCTTCACCCGCTCCCCATTTAGGAACGCCACACCTCGACAACCTACTTGTACGTACCGGATCGTACCCTCTGTGTATAGAATGAGAAATTGGTGTTTATTCGGCGATTACCCTGAGCGCCGCACTTTTGAAGGAGACTCAATCATGCAGGTGGCGGAGAAATCCGTGGGCATATTCCAGGCACTGAAAGACAAAATTGAGAGCAAGACTGCGCGCGTGGGCATCGTCGGGCTGGGTTACGTAGGCCTGCCCCTGGCTGTCGAATTCGCCAAGGCGGGATTCCACGTCACCGGTATCGACCTGCAGCAATCGCGGGTGGACCGTCTCATGCAGGGCGAATCGTATGTTCAGGACGTCCCCAGCTCCGATCTCGCACAACTGGTAAAGGATCGCCGCTTAGACGCCACCACCGACTTTTCCATCGTGCGTGAGCTGGACACCATCAACATCTGCGTCCCCACGCCGCTCCGCAAGACCAAGGACCCGGACATGAGCTACATCGTGTCGGCCTCCGACGAGATCGCCAAGTACTTCCATCCCGGCCTGCTGGTCATTCTGGAATCCACCACCTATCCCGGCACCACCGACGAGCTGCTGCTGCCCGCCTTTGAGAAGTATGGCCTGAAAGTCGGCGAAGACTTTTTCCTTTGCTTCTCTCCCGAGCGCGTCGACCCCGGCAACCCGGTGTATCAGACCTCGAACACCCCCAAAGTCGTCGGCGGCATCACGCCCGCCTGCACCGAGATGGGCAAACTGTTTTTCTCGCAGGCACTGCAAAAGGTCGTACCCGTCGCCAACACCCGGGTCGCCGAAATGGTGAAGCTGCTGGAAAACACCTTTCGCATGATCAACATCGGCCTAGTCAATGAGATGGCCATCATGTGCGACGGTATGGGCATCAACGTCTGGGAAGTCATCGAGGCCGCAGCTACCAAGCCCTTCGGCTTCATGCCGTTTTATCCCGGCCCCGGACTCGGCGGCCACTGCATTCCCATCGATCCCTTCTACCTCTCCTGGAAAACCAGGCAATCCGGCATCGAGGCGCGCTTTATCGACCTCGCGGGCTACATCAACGGCAACATGCCGCACTTCGTGGTAGACAAGGTGCAGAACGCGCTTAACCGTCACGGCAAGCCCGTTAATGGCTCCCGCGTGCACATAATCGGTGTCGCCTATAAGCGCAACATCGACGACATGCGCGAATCGCCTGCTCTCGACGTGATTCTGCTGCTCAAGAAGTTGGGGGCGGAAGTCAGCTACAGCGATCCCTACGTCCCCACACTCAAGCTGGACGGCGTCGATCTCGCTTCGCAGGACATGCTAGCTTCGGCGGAGAGTGCCGACTGCTGCGTTATCATCACCGACCACTCTGGTTTCGACTACAAAGGATTGCTCGACTCAGCGAAGCTGATCGTCGACACCCGCAATGCGCTCCGCGGCTTCGACTCCGAAAAAATCGTCCGGCTGTAGTAAGTCCGGCTCCGTGGCTCGCTGCATAACGAGCGGGCGTCCCTGGCCCAGGCTGCCTTTACGTGGATGGATCCCTTGACGGGTTCTTGCCTCACTACCCGCATTCCGGATTGAGGGCCCCTCCTCACGGAAACTTCGGCAAATGCTTCCTCGGATCGGGCAATGCCGGGGCGTGACCGGACAGTGCTTTCTTGGCGGCATTCGCCGCATCTTGGGCTGCATGCGCCACGCGGTCTGAGTTCTGCCTGGCCTGCTTTGCCGCTGCGGCCGCCTGTTGCGAAGCCTCTTGCGCTGCTCTGGCCGCAGCTTCGCCGGCGCGCCGCTCCGCATCGTTTTTCGCTTTCGCAACTTGCTTTTGAGCTGCCTCTGCCAGCTTCTGTTTTGCGGCAGCCGCGGCTGCCTTGCCCTCAGCGTCTTTGGCGGCGTGTTCCGCCTGCTCCGCGGCTTTCTGTGCTTGGTTCCGGACCTGCGTTAAGGCTCGGTCAGCCGCCTCTGCCGCCTGTCGTTCCGCCTCGCTCATCTGTCTGGCCAATTCCTTGGCCTTTTCCAGCCATTCCAGTAGCACTTTCGGCAACTGCAAATTGGTATTGAGCGCTTCAATCCAGAACGCTCCGTTGGCGATCAGGTTCGAACCATAGCGCACCCAGCCAAATCCCTGTTCGCCCCAAGTTGCTCCCCAGGAATTCTTGATGTGCCACGCCTGCTTTGCGTCATCCCAACCCACCAGCGTCACTACGTGGTTAGTCGGCCCTTTGTTCTCCACGATTTCGTTCGCGTTCGGCATATCGAACGCGTCATATGTTCCACCTGTGTAGTTTTCAAACGCGTCGCTCGCAAACATTGCTACGACCAATGGTCGATGCAGCAAGAGGTTGAGTTTAATCTCTTCGATACTCGCGGTAAATCCGTTGCCCACGAAGCCCCAGATCAGTGCGCGATACGGATTGTCGAACACCGCCCGAGGCCCGAACTTCTTGCCCTGGTACGGCACATCAGACTCTTTCGCCGTGCCCAGCGTCATCATCGAGGTGAACGCCTCAGGCGGAAATCCGCCGTTGCAACTGCTGAACACCGCGTTGTCCATCACGTACTGAGGCGACAACTCTACACCGGCGTTGTACCGGATCAGGATGCTACTCTCCAGTGCCGACACGCTGGCAAACGCCCAGCAGCTACCGCAAGTGCCCTGATACCGCACCGGACTAACCTTGCTAAGGGGCGTCCAATCGAATCCGATCGCTGACGGAGATGGCAACTTCGCCCGTAGAGCCACTTCGGGCAGATGCGCTAGTCCGAGGCGGACAGCCGCATCCTCGAACGCTTTGATCGCTTCCTGTTCAAGTTTCAGGATCTCGGTGGCGATCTGGTTCTGGTGTGTCACTAGCTCGGCCATGTACGCAGCGGACGGCGTGACCAACCCGGTGACATCACGCAGCCGCTTTCCCGACACGCTCGTGGGTCCAACGTTGAAGTGCCATCCGTGCTGTGCTATCTGGCTGCGTAGCTCTTTCAGGCGTAGCTTGACCGACAGAGGAGCCGTCGCTTCGTCACTCCGCGGTGGTTTCAATTTTGTGTTGGGTGCTGCAATTTGACGTGAACGATGGTCGTCCACTGGGCCATCCTTCCTGGACGAGTGGGCAAAACAAGCGCTAGACCGCGCTGTCAGAATTCCGTGCAATTCGTCCAAGCTGGGTTTGCTCGGGCGGGTGTTTCCAAAAACGCACTTATGATACTCCTATCTCGGCTCTCCGTGGACGACTTCGTCCAAGAGCTGGCGGAGCCTGCCTCGCGGTTCGCCCCAGAATGGGGACCTTAGCGCCTCATTCTCACTAGATTCCTAGCTTCTTCACTTCTTCGTTGTAGTACTTGCGGTACAGGATGTCCCACTCCTGCGAGCCTTCTAGGATGGTCCTGCGCTGGCTCTCGATCTTCTGCCGGGCGGCAGCGTCGATCTTGGCTTCTGCCGCCATCAGTCCTTCTAGAATGCGCCGGGTCTCGAGGCGAATGGTATTGCGGTCCTCGATGAAGTCCACGCTGTCCGTTTCCGCCAGCGCGTCGGCCACGGCGTGTGCGAGTTTATTGATCTTCTCGCGGCTGATCCTCATAGCACGGCCTTGTACTTGCGCACCAGCTCGTTCTTGATCTTCTTAAACATCTCCTGGTAATTCGCGCCCGTTTGCCGCATCTCGTCCGAATAGGTCTCAAGAATGATCCGCACCTCATCGTTGATGCGGTCTTCCAGCGTCAACTCCTCCAGCAGGGCGGCGTTGATGCGCTCGCGGACTTCCTGCTCGTTAGGAGTCTCGATGAACTCACCTTGAATGAGTTTTCTGGTTACTTCGCGGGCCAGATAGCCCACATAGTCTTTGGAGAAGAGCATGCCGATAAGAACTTAGTTGCTGAAACTCTCATTTTATCACACGATTCGCGGCGGTCATCGCACAGCACGCGCTTCGTCGCAAGTCCGGCTGGGTGCGATTTGCTGCTCTGCCGGATGCTCGCGCAAGCAAGTCCTTATCAGCCGCGGCCACCGGTTCTTTCGCGCTCACGCTATAATACGGCACACCTCATGGCCCTCGCTAACGGAACCAAACTCGGACCCTACGAACTCGTTTCACTCATCGGCGCAGGCGGTATGGGAGAGGTGTATCGCGCGCGCGATCAGCGTCTGGGTCGCGAGGTCGCCATAAAGATCCTGCCCGTTTCTTTCGCCGCTGACCCCGAACGTCTGCGCCGCTTCGAGCATGAAGCCCGTGCTATCGCAGTGCTCAATCATCCCAACATCCTCGGCGTCCACGACATTGGCGAGTATGAGGGTACTCGTTTCATGGTGTGCGAGTTGCTGGAAGGCGAGAGCCTGCGTGCCATTCTTACGCGTGGCCCTCTCTCCCATCGCAAAACGATCGATTACGCTATCCAGATCGCGCACGGTCTGGCTGCCGCGCACTCTAAAGACATTGCCCACCGTGACCTGAAACCTGACAACGTCTTCGTCACCCGCGAAGGCCGAGTCAAAATCCTCGACTTTGGCTTGGCGAAAAACGTCGAGGGGCCTCGCGGTCGCGACTCCGCTTTTCCCACCATGACCTCCGACGTTCCGGCGACAGGTATTGGCACCGTCGTCGGTACCGTCGGCTATATGTCCCCCGAACAAGTCCGTGGCGCAACGGTCGATTTACGTACCGACATCTTCAGCTTCGGCGCCGTCCTCTACGAGATGCTGACCGGCGTGCGCGCCTTCCAGCGCGATACCACCGCCGAGACCATGACGGCGATCCTCCACGACGATCCGCCCGAAAACCCTCCCGACGTTCGTCGCGTCCCTCCCGCGCTCGACCGCATTGTGCATCACTGCCTCGAGAAGCTCCCGGACCAGCGCTTCCAGTCCGCCCGCGATTTGGCATTCGACCTGGAATCGGTCACCAGTCTCAGCGGCTCAGGCGACCTTTCCGCTGCGAAGACCAAGGAGCGCAAAAAGCGCTGGTACTTGATGGCCGCTGCAGCGGCACTGGTAACTCTGGCAGCTCTGGGCGGCTGGTTCTTCTCTTCGACCTTACGTCCAGCTCAATATCCGCGGTTTCATCAGGTTACCTACCGCCGCGGCACTCCGGGAAGTGCCCGCTTTACGCCCGACGGCACCGACATTATCTATACCGCTGCTTGGGAGGGTGCCGAGCCCGAACTCTACACCGTGCCCGCGGACGGCATTGGTGGCCATCCGCTCGCTATCAGCAATGCCCGTCTCTTGGCCGTTTCCGTGCGCGGCGAAATCGCCGTGGCCATGGATCCAAATCCCATGACGCAGTTTCTCGCTCCGGGTAATTTGGGACGCACGACCGGCATCAACGCTCCTAAGGCGGAGATCGAAAACGTGCAGGCCGCCGCCTTTACGCCGGATGGCGACGCGCTCGCGATCGTGCGTTACGAACCCAGCGATTTGACCTGTCGGGTCGAGTACCCCATTGGCAAGGTGCTTTACCGTGAACGGTTGGTGGACGACCTGCATTTCTCGCCGGACGGCAAGTATTTAGCTTTCATTACCCACACCGTGCCTTCCGACGACCGCGGCAACGTTGTCGTGCTTCGCACCACAGGCGAGACAGTCGTGACCAGCAAGACCTACGAGAGCGCCGAGGGGCTCGCATGGAGCCGCTCCGGCGATGAGGTGTGGTTCACTTCGCCGCTGGAATCCGGCGCGATTCATGCCATGACGCTTTCTGGAAAGGTGCGCGAACCCTTGGCCGTGCCCGGCCGCATCTACCTTTGGGACATCGCGCCCAATGGAAAGCTGCTCGTGGGCCAGGGTGTGGCGCGCCGTGGCATCGTGGTTTCCAGCAACGATGGCACGAGGGTGCGCGACCTTTCCTGGCTGGATTACAGTTTTCTGCGCACCATCAGCGCCGACGGCAGAACCATCGTTTTTGAGGAGGAGGGCAGCGGATCAGCCCACTACACCGTCTTTGTGCGCGACGTTGATGGCTCTCCCGCCGTGCCTATTGGCCAGGGATACGGTCTCGATATCTCTCGCGACAAGAAATGGGCGCTGGCCGAGAAGATCACCGATCCCGTACACGAGATTTGGCTCCTGCCGGTCGGCCCTGGTGAACCCCGCCGCATGAGTCCTCCGCAGCTCGTTCCCCTCATCGCCGCACGGTTCTTCTCGGATGGCAAGCACATTGTCTATCCCGCCTACGAACCCGGTCATCAAACCCGCACGTGGGTGCAAGACGTCAACGGGGGCGCGCCCCGTCCCATTTCGCCCGAGGGCATTGCCGGTTTCAATCTTTCTCCCGACGACCAATGGCTGTTTGTGATGCAGTTTGCCCTTGGTAGGCCTGCGCTGCTGTCAATGAACGACGGGAAAATACAGGAGATTCACGGCTTTCAGCCAAACGACCAGATGCGAGGATGGACCAGCGACAACCAGCTTTACATTTCGGCGGCCGCCATGAGCTCCCGGAACGGAATTCACGTGGACAAGCTCAATCCCTTTACCGGTGCACGCACGCCGTGGCGCGATCTCGCGATCGCGCCGGTCGGGGGCGTAATTCCCGACCCTCCGATCTTCACTCCCGATGGCACGACCTTTGGCTTCGACTACCGTCTCCGTCTGGCCGACCTCTACACCGTGACCGGCGTCCGCTAGCATTGACGCCGTTCGCGAAGGGATCCACGCTGGGTCCGCCCTCCTTTCGCGCAGCGAAAGGAGGGATTCGCACACCCGCCTGCGGCTGTTTCATACGCAGTCATCCGCGCATTCCAAGGCGCCTTTGCTTTTGACTTTCGGAGTATGATGAAATTTCATTGCAGCCGCGAGATACCCCATGACTGACGATCTCTCCAGTCTGAAAGACGATATGGTGGCCTTCATCCTGGGTCACGGCATGAGCCGCTTTCAGGGCTATGTCACCGAAGACGTCCACAGCGTCATGTGGGACCCCCGCGACAATCCCGAAAGCTGGAAGGACTTTGTCGAGCTGGCCAAGCGGGCCGGGTGCGCCTTCCTCTCCATGGACGAGGAAATCCTCGAGCGCGACGAGTTGGACTACTTGGTGCAACGCCTGCAACAGTCCGCTTACCCCAGCGACGACGACGTTGAAGAAGCCCGCTGGCTGCGCAGCTTCGTGGGTAAAACCGGCTTTTTGCAACTCGGCTGGCCGCACCAGGGAATCATGTTCCTCTACGAGGTTTCCACCGAATGGTACGAACGCTATCAGCGCCTGCTCGATCTCGTCGAGGACTTTGGCACCCTCACGGTGGACGGCTCCGATCAGGACGAAGAACACTAAGTGCGCTGGCAACCCCGCCACTCCGAACCCACCCACATCGAGCGGCTGACCCGCGAGGCCGGACTGTCGCCCGTGATCGCGCGCATCCTCGCTGGCCGCGGCATCGGAACTGCCGAGCAGGCGCAACAATTCCTCGCCCCCTCGCTCGCTCACTTGCACTCGCCCTACCTGATGGCCGGACTCCGCGCTGCGGTCGAACGCCTCCGCGCCGCCATTGAGCGCAGGGAAACCGTTTTCATCTATGGCGACTACGACGTCGACGGCACCACCGCCATCGTCATCCTTAAGACCGCGCTGGAGCTCTGCGGTGGCCGAGTGGACTACCACGTCCCTCACCGCATCCGTGAGGGCTACGGCATGCGCGATGAGGTCATCGAGCAGGCGGCGGCTCAGGGTGTGCGCCTCATCATCAGCGTCGATACTGGCATCCGCGCCTTTGCTGCAGCCGAAGTCGCGGCTCGTTGTGGCGTCGATCTCATTGTCACCGACCACCACCTGCCGCAGGCCGAAGGTTTGCCCAAAGCGCTGGCGGTGGTCAACCCCAACCAGCATGGTTGCGAGTATCCCTGCAAGTCGCTCTGCGGAGCCGGCGTCGCCTTCAAGATCGCCCAAGCCCTGCTCGAAGCCACCGGCCGCGAACGTCTATTGCCGTCCTTCCTCAAGATCGTTGCCATTGCCACCATTGCCGACGCCGTTCCCCTCATCGGCGAAAATCGCGTCTTCGCCAAACTTGGTCTGGAGGGCCTCCGCGATCCCCGCAATCCCGGTCTGCGCGCGCTGCTTTCGGTCTGCCAACTCGACGGTTCCCGCCCTCTGAGCGCGGGCGACATCGCTTTCCGTGTCGCGCCCCGCCTCAACGCCGCCGGGCGCATGGACCTGGCCAAACACGTTATCGAACTCTTCACCGAGCGCGATCCGGCTCGCGCTGCTGGGATTGCCATGCGCCTCAGCGAACTCAACGGCGACCGCCAGCTCGAAGAGCAGCGCATCCTCGAAGAAATCTACCGCCAGATCGACTCCACTCCCGAGTGGAAGGACGCGTACTCGCTCGTCGTCACCGGCGAAAACTGGCATCGCGGCGTCATCGGCATCTGCGCCACCCGCGTGGTCGAGCGCTATCACCGTCCGGCGTTGGTCTTTTGCTGCGAGGAAGGCGAAGCTCATGGCTCCGGCCGCTCCATCGAGGCCTTTCACCTCCTCGATGCGCTGGAATCGTGCCACGAGCTCTTCACCCGTTACGGCGGACACTCGCACGCCGTCGGCTGCGCGCTTCCAGTCGAGCGTCTGCCCGAGCTCCGCGCGCGCCTCGAGGCCTACGCCCGTCAGCGCCTCGTTCCCGACGACTTTGTCCCGGTGCTGGAATACGACGGAGAGATTGCGCTCGACGACGTGAACCGCGCATTCTGGGAGTCGCTGATCAAGCTCGAACCCTTCGGCTCCGGCAATCCAACGCCGGTATTCGTCGCTCGCGCCGCCAAGCTGGCGCAGCCTCCCCGGATCATGAAAGAGAAGCACCTCAGACTGCGAGTGGTCCCGGCTGGCGCACCCGGTAACGGCAACCAGCAGCGCACACAAGAAGTCGTCGGCTGGCGCATGGCCGACCGCTCCCTGCAGGAGGCGCTGCTCCTCGGCGATACGCTTGATCTGGCCTTCACGGTGGACTACAACACCCACCCCGACTTTGGTGGGGTCCAGCTGAACCTTGCCGACTTCGCTCGCTCCGTCCCCGCCCACGCCCTCCCGCCGGTCGAAGTTGCAAAGGGGTAAGCGCCTTTACACCACCCTCCCCCAAGCGATACCATTCCCCTCCGATGGAGGCTGCTGTCCAACAGGTATGCAGCAATTGCGGGAACCCTTTGTTGCCCGACGGCAAGTTCTGTCTGTTTTGCGGCGACGTGCTCTCTGACGCCCCGCAACAATCCGATGCGGCTTCTTCACCTTCCGGCCCCAACCCTGCTGCCGAACCTGGGCCCCCCGCCCGACCCGAGTACGCCGGATTCTGGCTGCGTGTTTGGGCCGGTGCCGTTGACGTCTCGCTTGAAGCGCTCGCTGCTTTGCTTCTCACAGTCGTTGTTGGGTACACCATCCGGGTGCTGGGTCCGCGCTCCGGCCTCAGCCCCATCACCGGGTCTTATCTGACCGGCATCGCCTTCATCCTTGTGCTCACCATCGGGGCTTGGCTGTACTGTGCCTTCAGCGAGAGTTCCGACTGGCGCGCCACCATCGGCAAGCGCATCTTCGGGTTGCAGGTCGTTAACGCATCCGGCGGCAAGCTGACCTTTGGACAGGCCAGTGTTCGCCACTTCATGAAGTTTCTCTCGCTGTTCACCGCCGCCATAGGTTTCATGATGGCCGGCTGGACCAAGCGCCGCCAGGCGCTGCACGACATGCCCTCCGACTGTGTGGTCATTCGCATCGCCGAACCGAGTCTCTCCCTATTGGGCAAGCATTCGTAGTGCACGGCGGGCGCCCAGATCCTTGCCATCAGGGGATTGGTTGTCTCCGGATGTTCGACTGAATGTACGGGGCTTGCCATACAATACGCTGGAACAAAGTGCGGGACCGGGAACTTCACCATCCCAGCAAAACCGGCCGCGCACGGCCGGTTCCATTCATCCCAATATGATTTGTCGCTTACGGATGCAGCGTCTGCAACTTCTGTGCGGCCATTTGCCCAACCGGACTGGTGGGATAGTCCTTCTGCATCTGCTCGTAGAGCTTGCGCGCCTCAAGCGGCTGATGGTTGTTCTCGTAGAGGTTGGCCAATTCAAACTGCGCGGTCGTCTTGCCTACCGAGGTAGTCGGCTTCTCGATCAGCGCTTTGTACAGGTCGATGGCCTGCTGCGTCTTGCCGGAGTCTTGATACATCGACGCCAGCGCCAGCTTGGCCAGGCTGGCGACTTCCTT
>Ga0335082_10003002_pt1 | contig 18258 bp, 18 predicted proteins | sample Lox_Sample_41_FD_206718 | JGI IMG/M metagenome (GOLD analysis project Ga0335082, IMG submission 206718) | Soil microbial communities from Loxahatchee National Wildlife Refuge, Florida, United States - Lox_Sample_4.1 | ecosystem: Environmental > Terrestrial > Soil > Wetlands | place: USA... | reverse complement strand
ACAAGGTGCTCATTCATAAAGATATTATCATCCGGCATCATTTTCCCTCTTTCTTATCCATATTGAAAAAATACCTACGCAGGTCCAATCAGTTTTCCAAACTCCTGAGAGAGAGAAAAAAACTTACCAGTGTCCATACAAACAAGAAAGGGATGCTGTCAGTACTCATGGTGCTGATGAACAGCTTGTTCTTGCTGTTGACATGCGTCAGCGTCTTTTTTTTCGCCCTTTTCAGCATCATTTCTTTCTTGGCCTGCTATTGCATCTCGGTTATTCTGTTTTTCAAGCTGAATAATAATCTTTTTACCTTTTGCGCCAGGAAGAAAGGATTGCCTTATGTTGTCGAGGCTGCCTTTTTTGAATACGTCTTTTCCCTGGCAATCGGGCTGGGCGGGATTTCTGCCTGGTTTTACTAAATCGTAAGGTCTCATGATGCCTTTCCTCATTGTACTTAGTAGTATGCTTCATGTCTCGACATAGAATAGTGGCCGGGCACATGTTTGCAGCAGTCAGCAAATACCTTGACCTTGTCAGGATGTTTCTCCCCGGGAAGCCCACCTATCTGGTTTTCTATGTAACAGCCCTGTGCAACTCCCGTTGTAAGACCTGCTTTAACTGGGAATACAATAATCCGTGTCACCGGACGGAAAACGAAATTACTCTCGATGAGATCGGCAAATTCGCTGCGAAGGCAGGACGACTTGCTTATGTTACCCTCGGAGGAGGCGAGCCGTTCTTACGGGCCGATATTGCCGATATCTGCAAGGTCTTTTATGACAGCAATTCCGCCCGTATTTTCGCAATTCCCACCAATTGTCTCACCCCGCAATCAATTGCCAGCCGCACTCAAACAATATTGGAGAAGTGCCCCGAAGCGGTGGTCAGGGTCAGCCTGTCCATAGACGGCATAGGGGCGGATCATGACTTTATTCGCGGGGTGCCTGGGAACTTCGACAAAGTCAAGCAAACTTACGAACTCTTGGACAAGCTGCGGGAGAGATTTGATAGGCTGGAGATACTGGCCAATACTACTTTCTGTATTTACAACCAAGACAGTATCAGGGAGATTCACTCCTACGTCGCTGGCCATTTCCGCCTTGACATGTATAGTCTTACCCTTATTCGCGGGACGATTGAAAATCCCGATGTCGGGAATGTCGACCTCGGAAAGTATGAGGCGGCGGTCAAAGCATTCGAGGAAAGTTACTTTTGCAGCAAAGTGAAGAGCCGTCACCCTCTGCAACGGTTACTGTCGATCCTGCCGATTTTTACGAGACGAGAGGTAGTACGAACCGCTACTGCCGATCGCAGGACTTACACCTGTCACGCCGTGAGAAAACAGATCGTCATTGACTCGTTTGGCGGTGTTTTTGCCTGCGAGATGCTTGCTCAGCAATTGGGAAATTTGCGCGATTGCGGTTACGATCTGTCTGCCATCCTGCGTAAACCAGAAGTGAAAAAACTGGTCGCATCCATCGACCGCAAAGAATGCAACTGCACGTGGGAGTGTGCAATTCAGCACAGCATGGTACTTAGCGTGAGGAAATGGCCCCGCATCTTCTACGAAGCATTCTTCAAGTAGGAACTTCAGGAGATCCCCATGAATTTTACATGCACCGTTATGATACCGTGCCATAATGAAGAAATTACTATCGAGAAAGTCATCCACGACGTCAGGGAGCTTCTTCCTCAAGCTGAGATCTATGTGTTCGACAATAACTCAACGGATCGAACGGCGCAAAAAGCTGAAGAGGCTGGCGCTGTAGTGATCAGGGAAAAACGGCAGGGAAAGGGCTTCGTTGTCCAGACAATGTTCTCTAAAGTAGAAGCATCGATTTATGTCATGGTGGATGGCGATGATACCTATGATCTTCGGCGATTGCCCGAAATGGTGGCGGCGATAGAACAGGATCGGGCGGATATGGTTGTCGGCAGCAGATTGGACAACTGTGGCTCAAAGGCGTTCCGCCCTCTGCATAGTTTCGGCAACCGACTGGTGGCCTGGCTAACCAACAAGTTCTTTGGGGGGAACCAGACCGATGTCATGTCCGGCTTCCGTGTCATGAGCAGAGAGTTCGTAAAGAGCATCTCCCTCAGTGCCACCGGCTTCGAAATTGAAACCGAGTTGACCATCAAAGCCCTGAAACTTCATGCCGTTATCGATGAAATGGCGATTTGTTACCGGGCCAGGCCGCAAGGAAGTTTCTCCAAATTGAGCACCTTCCGTGATGGCGTCCTGGTGGTCCGGACTATCTTCATGATCTGCAAGGATTACAAGCCGTTCCTGTTCTTCTCGATGATAGCGTCCTGCCTCTGCTGTCTCTCTCTTACGGCCGGATCAGTGGTTATCGCGGAATTCATTGAAACCCGCTATATCAGCCATACTCCACTTGCAATACTAGCATCAGGCCTAATGATACTTTCCTTTGTTTTCTTTATTACCGGGCTTATACTCGATTGCACCAACAGACGATTCGACGAACTCTACAATTTTATCCGCCTCAAGTCATCTATTAATCAGCATCAGTAGATCGAGGTCAAACACCTGGGGACGAGTTCATCAAAGACAAAAGGCTTGCCAACTTCTAAGAGTCATGCTGATTTTTCCACATCGCTTTTTTATCAAAGTAAGCGCGCCAGGAAACATCCTTTTTTTCATCATCACCCATAGTACCCACAGCGGTTCATGGGGGGAATAGCGAGCAGAGAAGTTTCACGGTCGAGGCAACATCGGGGAACGAAATCGAGAAATGATGGTGACATGCTTCTTCCGGGAGGCATCATCCTCTCAGATGAACTCGTACGCGATAAACAGGCAGATCAGGACCATGAAGACGAGGGCAGAAAAGAAGACTTCCTCGGCGAACGTCTCCAGGCGATGATGCTTGCCTGTTTTCCTCCTCCTCAAGGCCGTGTAGGAAAGAATGCACGACGCGAGAAACAGCAGCGCGTCGAGAGCCAGCATCTTCTCGCCGATACTTTTCACATGGGAAAGACGGCGGCTGATGATGAACAGGCTGATGACCGTCAGGCACACCCCGACGAGAGTGGCAGAGGCGGCAAACACATGGATCGTCACATCCACATCGATGAATTCTTTTGATGGTTCCTGCTGCGACATGTCTTCCTCCTGCGGCACGGGCACTCTTCCCTTCCCGCTCACCTCTCTCCCTGACATACTACCTCCAGTCTACCAGCCTGCGCGTGCTGTTCAACCCCGCCCGACCCGCCTCGAACATTTCCCGAGGCATCCCCCCTGGCCCCTGGCCCAACATTTGGTATGCTATAGGGAAAGGTCACACGGAGGCATCCCATGGCACACGTGGTCAGGAACTTTATCGGCGGCACATGGTCCGATACACCGTCGGGAAAGCGCTTCCAGAGCCTCGACCCGGCAGACAACCGGTCGGTCGTTGCCGAGGCGCCCCTTTCGGAGAGAACCGACGTCGACAGTGCCGTTACGGCGGCCCGCGCGGCACTGGCCGGCTGGCGCCGGATGCCTGCGCCCCGCCGCGGGGAAATCCTCTTCCGGGCCGGAGAACTCCTCATCGGGAGCAAGCAGCGCCTCGGCGAGCTGGTCACGACGGAGATGGGAAAGGTGATCGCCGAGGGGCTGGGCGATGTCCAGGAGGCGATCGACATCGCCTTCTACATGGCCGGCGAAGGGCGCAGGCTCCAGGGGGAGACGGTCCCTTCGGAACTCCCCGACAAGGAGTGCAGGAGCGTGCGCGAGCCGCTGGGGGTGGTGGCGCTCGTCACCCCCTGGAACTTCCCCATCGCCATTCCCGCCTGGAAGCTGTTCGCCTCCCTCATCTGCGGCAACACCGTCATTCTCAAGCCGTCGTCGGACACCCCGGCCTGTGCGGCGGCCCTCGTGGAAATTCTCGCCGAGGCGGGGGTCCCCGACGGGGTGGTCAATCTCGTCTGCGGTCCGGGCGGAGACGTCGGGGAGTACCTGGCGAGCCATCCCGATGTGGACGCGGCGTCCTTCACCGGTTCCTGCGCCGCCGGGGAGCGCCTGGAATGTGTGCTGGCCCCGCTGCATCGCCCCCTCGCCCTGGAAATGGGGGGGAAGAACGCCATCATCGTCATGGACGATGCCGACCTGGAGCTGGCCCTGGAAGGAGCCATCTGGGGCGGATTCGGCACCAGCGGCCAGCGCTGCACCGCCGCCAGCCGGATCGTAGTCCACGAGCGGGTGCACGACCGTTTCCTGGAGCTCCTGTGCGAGCGGGCCGCCCGCCTGAAACTCGGCAGCGGCCTGCTCCGCGCAACCCATGTCGGCCCTCTTATCAACGAAGCCCAGGGGAAAAAGGTCCTCGACTACATCCGCATCGGCGCGGAAGAAGGAGCGCAGCTCCTGACCGGCGGCCACAGGGCGAGCGAGGGGGAGCTGGCCCACGGTTTCTTCATCGCCCCCACGGTCTTTGCCGGGGTGACGCCGCAGATGCGCATCGCCCGGGAGGAGATCTTCGGGCCGGTGGTGAGCGTGCTGCGCTGCTCGTCCCTCGATGAAGCCCTCGCCATCGTCAACGGTGTCCCCTTCGGGCTTTCCTCGGCCATCTACAGCCGTGACGTGAATGTTACCGCCCGGGCCGAGCGGGAACTCTCCACCGGCATCGTCTACGTCAACGCCTCCACCATCGGCGCCGAGGTCCAGCTTCCCTTCGGCGGCTGGCGGCACTCGGGCTCCGGCCATCCCGAAGCCGGCGGGAAGGGGGGCGCCATCGACTTCTTCACCCGGATGAAGGTGATCTACCGGGACTTCAGCGGCAGGCTCCAGAAGGCCCAGATCGACACATGAGGTGAACCGCGGCATGTTCAAGGGGATCGACTACTACGACATCGAGAGCGGGCTCGGCTCCGAGGCCCGGCTGGTGCGCGACACGGCCCGCTCCTTCGTGGAGCGGGAGTTCCTCCCCCTCGTCCGGGAGCACTACCGTGCCGGCACCTTTCCCCTCTCCCTGGCGCCGCGGCTGGGGGAGCTGGGGATGCTCGGGGCGAACCTCTCCGGCCACGGCCTTCCGGGAATCGACCACACTTCCTACGGCGTGCTGATGCGGGAGCTGGAGCGGGGGGACTCGGGTCTCAGGAGCTTCGCCTCGGTCCAGGGGGCACTGGTCATGTATCCGATCCTCGCGTTCGGCAGCGACGCCCAGAAGGAGCGCTGGCTGCCGCTCCTGGCCAGCGGCCGGGCCATCGGCTGTTTCGGCCTGACGGAGCCTGACCACGGCTCCGACCCGGCCGGCATGCTCACCCGGGCGGAGCGGCGGGGAAGCGCGTATATCCTGAACGGGGTCAAGATGTGGATCACCAACGGCTCCCTCGCCGACGTGGCCCTGGTCTGGGCCAAACTGGACGGGGTCATCCGCGGCTTCCTCGTGGAGCGGGGGAGTCCCGGCTTCACTGCCAACGAGATTTCCGGCAAGCTCTCCCTGCGCGCCTCCAATACCGCCGAGCTGGTCCTCGACGATGCCCGTGTGCCGGAGGAGAGCATCCTCCCCGGGGCCGCCGGACTGAAGAGCGCCCTCGCCTGCCTCGACCAGGCCCGCTACGGCATCGCCTGGGGGGCCCTCGGTGCGGCCATGGCCTGCTTCGAGGAGGCCCTCGCCTATGCCGGCGAGCGAAAGGTGTTCGGCCGGCCGCTCTCCGCCTGCCAGCTGACCCAGGCAAAGCTTGCGGACATGCTCTCGGGGATAACCGCGGGGCAGCTCCTGGCGCTGCAGCTGGCGCGGCTCAAGGAGGCGGGAAGGCTTCGCCCCGGCCAGGTATCTCTCGCCAAGCGCGCCAATGTGCGGATGGCCCTGGAGGTCGCCCGGACCGCCCGCGGGATGCTGGGGGCGAACGGAATCACCGACGAGTACCAGAGTATGCGCCACATGTGCAACCTGGAGTCCGTCGAGACCTACGAGGGGACTTACGAGATCCACACGCTGGCGCTGGGAAAAGACCTCACCGGCATCGACGCCTTCTCCGGAAGGGATGGGTGACGATGGCCGACCGTGGGAAGTATGCCCCGGTGTCCGAAGGAAGAGGAGACGGTACCTCGATGAGGAACGGTGCAGGCAAAGAGGTGCTGCTGGTGGCACTGGGCGGAAACGCCCTGATCCGCCCCGGAGAGCGGGGGACGGCAGAGGAGCAGTTAGCCAACCTGCGGCTCCCCATGGCACAACTGGCACGCCTGGCGGAAGATTTCCGCCTCGTCATCACCCATGGCAACGGCCCCCAGGTGGGGAATCTCCTCCTGCAGCAGGAATGCTGCCCCGATCTCCCCCGGATGCCGCTGGAGATCCTCGTGGCCCGCACCCAGGGGGAGATCGGCTACATGATCGAGTCCACCCTGGAGAGCGAGCTCCTGGCGCTGGGAGGGCGGCGGCGCCACCTGGTGAGCCTCATCAGCTACGTGGTGGTCGATGAACGCGACCCCGCCTTCCGGGAGCCGACCAAGCCGATCGGCCCGGTGTACGGCGAAACAGAGGCTGCCGGGCTCCCCTGGCCGGTGCGGCGGACCCCGAAGGGGTTTCGCCGGGTGGTAGCCTCGCCCCGGCCGGTCAGCATCGTGGAGAAGGAAGAGATCCACCGGCTCCTGGCGCTGGATTTCATCGTCGTCTGCTGCGGCGGTGGAGGGATTCCGGTGATCCGCGAAGGCCGCGCCTTTCACGGGGTGGAGGCGGTCATCGACAAGGACCTGGCCAGCGCCTGCCTGGCAACGGAAGTGGGGGTCGATCTGATGGTCATTGCCACCGATGTTCCCGGCGTGGCCCTCGACTACGGCACGCCGGCAGAACGGTTTCTCCCCTCCCTCGCACTGGACGAGGCGGAGCGCCTCCTGGCCGCCGGGCAGTTCCCTGCCGGGTCCATGGGACCGAAGGTGGAGGCGGCCATCCGGTTCGCCCGCGCGGGGGGGCGACGGGCCGTCATCTGCCATCTCGACGAAATTGCCGCGGCCGTCGCCGGCAGGGCCGGAACGGTCATCGAAGGCCACCACAGGAGGGAAACAGGGCCATGAACAGCGACATCGTCACCAGGGCGGGAGAGGTCTTCACCCCTGCCCTCCACATCTACCATCCGGTCGCCATCGAGAAGGGCGACGGCTGCCGGGTCATCGACCGGGAAGGGAAGAGCTACCTGGACTGCTCGGCCGGCCTGGCGGTCCTGAACATCGGCCACAACCATCCGCGGGTCATGTCCCGGGTGGCCGAGCAGTGCTCCCGCTTCGTCCACACCGGCGGGGTCTACTACAACGAGACCACCGTAGCGGCAGCGGAACTCCTCACCACGGTCACCCCCACCGGGCTCGACATGCTCTTCTTCAGCAACTCCGGGGCAGAGGCGGTGGAGGGGGCGCTCAAGCTCGCCCGCCACGTCACCGGCCGCCAAGGGATCATCGCCTTCAGCGGTGCCTTTCACGGCAGGACCCTCGGGGCGGTATCGGTGACCTCCAGCTCCGCCCGCTACCGGGAACGCTACCACCCGCTCCTGCCGTCGGTGTACCACGCCCCGTACCCCTTCTGCTTCCGCTGCCCCTTCGGCTGCACGGCAGTGACCTGCACCCTCTCGTGCCTCAACTACCTGAAGGTGATGCTGCGGCACACCATTACGCCCAAAGAGGTGGCCGCGGTCATCATCGAGCCGGTGCTCGGCGAGGGGGGGTACGCGCCGGCCCCGGCCCCTTTCCTCGAGGGACTTCGCCGTCTCTGCGACGAGCACGGCATCCTCCTCATCTTCGACGAGGTGCAGTCGGGCATGGGACGGACCGGCCACTGGTTCGCGGCCCAAGGCTGCGGCGTCGACCCCGACATCATGACGGTGGCCAAGGGAATCGCCTCCGGCTTCCCCCTCTCGGCGCTGGTATCCCGGCGCGACATCATGGAGAAGTGGCCGTCCGGTGCCCACGGCACCACCTTCGGCGGCAATCCCGTGTCGTGCGCCGCCGCCATCGCCACCATCGAGGCCATCCGCGACGAAGGGCTGCTGCCGCGCTGCCGGAAGCTGGGGGAGCGGGCGCTGGAACGCTTCCGTCTCCTGCGGGGGGAGCATGCCGTCATCGGCGACGTGCGCGGCATGGGACTGATGATCGGCGTTGAACTGGTGGAAAGCGACGGCACCCCTGCGACCCGGGCCTGCGAGCGCCTCCTCGACGAATGCCTGAAGCGCGGACTGATCGTCATCAACTGCGGACCGGAGCGGAACGTCGTCCGCTTCATCCCGCCGCTCACCATCGGCGACGAAGAACTGGACGAGGCACTGGCCATATTCGCGGCAGCCCTGGGAGAAGCGGCGTGAAACCGGCCAGGGTCATCATCATGGGGGCCGCCGGGCGCGATTTCCACAACTTCAACTGCTGCTTCCGCAACAACCCGGCCTACCGGGTCGTGGCCTTTACCGCCGCCCAGATCCCCTACATCGCCAACCGCCGCTACCCGCCGTCACTGGCAGGCGGGCTCTACCCCCGCGGGATCCCGATACATCCGGAGGAGGAGCTTCCCGAGCTGCTCCGTCGCCACCGGATCGACCAGGTGGTCTTCGCCTACAGCGACATATCCCACGAAGAGCTCATGCACAAGGCTTCACTCGTCATCGCCAGCGGAGCCGACTTCCGCCTCATCGGCCCCGCAGCCACCATGCTGAAGAGCCGCCGGCCGGTGGTGTCGGTCTGCGCGGTCCGGACCGGCTGCGGCAAGAGCCAGGTGGTCCGCTTCTTCTGCGACATCCTGCGGGAAAGAGGGATGGTACCGGTGGTGGTGCGTCACCCCATGCCCTATGGCGACCTGGAGCGGCAGGTGGTGGAGCGTTTCACCCGCCCCGCCGACCTGGACCGGTTCCGTTGCACCATCGAGGAGCGGGAGGAATTCGAGCACCTGCTGGATCACGGCGCCACGGTCTACGCCGGCACCGACTACCGGAAGATCCTGCGGAAGGCGGAAGCAGAGGCGGAGGTCATCATCTGGGACGGCGGCAACAACGACCTCCCCTTCTTCCGGCCCGACCTGGAGGTCGTGGTCACCGACCCCCTGCGACCGGGGCACGAGACCGCCTGGTACCCGGGTGAAGCGAACCTGCGGCGGGCGCACCTGGCGGTGATCAACAAGGTGAACGCCGCCGACCCCGTTGCGGTTGCCGCGGTAGCGGCGACGATCGGCCGGGTCAACCCGGCTGCTGCGGTTATCAGGACCGCCTCGCAGGTCACGGCGGAGCGGGGAGAGCAGATCGCGGGAAAACGGGTGCTCGTGGTGGAGGACGGTCCCACCATCACCCACGGCTCCATGGCGTCCGGCGCCGGAGTTGCGGCGGCCCGCCAGCACGGTGCCGCAGAGGTCATCGACCCGCGCCCCTGGGCACGGGGCTCCCTTGCAGCGGTGTTCAGGCGGTACCCCCACATCGGTCCGGTCATTCCCGCCCTGGGATACCGGCCGGAGCAGGTGGCGGAGCTCGAGGCCACCATCGCCGCGGTCCCGTGCGACCTGGTGCTGGCGGCAACACCCATCGACCTGGCACGGGTCGTCACAACGAACAAGCCGATCATCCGCGTCACCTACGCCATCGTGGAAACCGTCTGCTGCCCGCTGCGGGAGGCTTTCCTCGGCTTCCTCCACCATCGGGTGCCCGGCGCCTCCCGGCGCTGATCCGTTCCCGCCGGGAAGGAAGGAGCGAGCATGCTGGAAATCGACGGCAGCTACGGCGAGGGAGGCGGCCAGATTCTCCGCACGGCCCTCTCCTTCTCCTGCCTGACCGGCATTCCGTTCCGCATGGAGAACATCCGCCGGGGACGCCGCAGGCCGGGTCTCATGCCCCAGCACCTGGCCGCCGTCCGGGCGGCCTGCGCCATTTCCGGCGCGCAGGCGCAGGGAGCCGAGCCCGGCTCCACCGGGATCGTCTTCACCCCCGAGGCGGTGCGCGGCGGCGAGTTCGAATTCGCCATCGGCACGGCCGGCTCCGCCACCCTGCTGCTCCAGACCCTCATCCCGCCCCTCCTCCGTGCCGACCGGCCGAGCAGGGTGACCATCTCCGGCGGGACCCATGTCCCGGCCAGCCCTTCATTCCATTACCTGGCAGAAGTCTTTGCTCCTCTGCTGCGGCGCCTCGGCGGGGATGTACGGCTGGCCATCCGCACGTACGGTTTCTACCCCCGGGGTGGGGGGGAAATCTGCGCGGAGATCGCACCCGCCCGGGAATTCCGGCCTCTCGTCCTGACCGCACGGGGCGAGGTGCAGCGTATCACGGGCTGGTCCGGGGTATGCAACCTCCCGTCAGGCATTGCCGAACGGCAGCGGGCCGCCGCCCAAGAGACGCTCGCGGAGTGTCCCGGCGACGTCCGCCGGCAGGCTGACATTACCCTCCTCGAGGCGCCGGGTCCGGGACAGGGGACATTCCTCTTCCTCCGGGCGGAGACGGACACCGTTGCCGCCGGCTGTACCTCCCTCGGCGCCCGCGACAAGCGGGCCGAAACGGTCGGGACGGAGGCGGCGGGAGAACTCTTCGCCCATCTCTCGACCGGAAAGGCCTTCGATCCCCACCTGGCGGACCAGGTCGTTCCGTTCCTGGCGCTCTCCCCGGAGAAATCGGCTTTCACCACGTCCCGCATCACCCGTCATCTCCTGACCAACCTCTGGGTCATCAACCTCTTCCGACCGCTCCGGTACCGGGTCACGGGGGAGGAGGGAGAGCCCGGAGAGGTGACGGTCCACCCCGGCACGGCCTTCGACAGGTCCGGGGGGTGATGCCGGGATTCGACTCGACCGGCGCTTGCCCGCTCCCTTTTCGGTGGTATACAAATGGGAGAACGAAAGTGTCGGCGAAACACTGCGGAAGAGGCGAGTCATGGCGGACACCCCCGCATTTCCCCTGCAGGTTTTCTACGACGGCTCCTGTTCCGTGTGCGCCCGGGAGATGGCGGTCTACCAGCGTAAGGAGCACGACGGCCGCCTCCGCTTCGTCGACATCAGCGCGCCGGAATTCGATCCGGCCCCTTTTGGGATCGGACTGGACGCCTTCATGCACGAGATGCATGCCATCGACCGGGACGGGCGCGTCTATCGGGGGGTGGAGGCGTTCCGGGCAATCTGGCAGGCGTTTCCGGCCTCCACCTGGTGCGGATTCCTGGGCGCCCTGGTCGTTCTGCCGGGGGTGAATCTCCTGGCACGCCTTGCGTACCGCGGCTTCGCCCGAATCAGGAAGTACCTGCCGATGAGCCGCGATGCGTGCCGGGAGGGGAGCTGTCGGCTCGGCAGGAGGAGCCCCCGTCCGTAGCGCCAAATGTTCTCAGTGGTCATCCCATTTCATCGAGGGAGGTTTCCCATGGACATCCCGAAGCGCAAGCTCGGCAGGACGAGAGAGGAGGTGACCATCCTCGGCCTCGGCGGAGAGGGGGTCCTGCGCACCCATGGCTTCCAGCGGGAGGCCTACGATCTCATCAACCGCGCCCTCGACCTGGGGATTACCTACTGCGAGTCGGCGCGGGCCTATGACGGCAGCGAGTCCTACTACGGCAGGGCCCTTCGCGAGAGGCGCCGCCAGGTCTTTCTCACCAGCAAGTCCCACGCCCGGGACAAGGCCGGGGCCCTCTCCCACCTCCGCGAGACACTCCGAAACATGCGGACCGACCACCTCGACCTCTGGCAGGTGCACGACGTGCGCACCAGAGGCGATCTCGAGGAGATCTTCGGTCCCGGCGGGGCCATCGAGGCCTTTGTCGAGGCCAAGGAAAAGGGTCTGACGCGCTTTGTCGGCGTCACCGGCCACCACGACCCGGCGGTTCTCCGCGCCTGCATCGAGCGGTTCCCCTTCGACACCGTCCTTCTCCCGGTGAACCCGGCCGAACCGGCCCATTGGAGCTTCATCGAAGAAACGATTCCCCTTGCGCAGGGGCGGGAGATGGGGGTCGTGGGGATGAAGGTGTACCTGCGCGGCCTTGCCGCCCGGATCCCGGGCTACTCCGGGATGGAGCCGTTCCTCCGCTTCGCCCTCTCCCAGCCGGTCAGCACCGTTGTCATCGGCTGCGACGACCTGGGACAGGTGGAGGAGAACGTCCGTTTCGCCGCCTCCTTCGTCCCCATGACCGGGGCGGAGCAGGAAGAGCTGCTCGCCCGCGTCGCCCCCCATGCCCGGCAGCTCATGTACTACAAGCCGTAGGATGTCCGCAGGAAGATGCAACGAAAGGAGGAAGACCATGGCGCACGTGGCGTTGTTCGTCCGCCTGGAGGCACAGCCGGGCAAAGAGAAAGAGGTCGAGGAGTTCCTGCGCGGTGGATTGGCCCTGGTCCGGCAGGAGCCGGCAACGGCGGCATGGTTTGCGATCCGCCTCGGGCCCTCGACATTCGCCATCTTCGACACCTTCGCCGACGAGGCGGGGAGGGAGGCGCACCTCTCCGGTCGGGTAGCGGCGGCATTGATGGCCAAGGCCCCCGAGATCCTCTCCCGGCCTCCCGTCATCGAGAAGGCCGAGGTCATTGCCGCCAAGCTCCCCGGATAAGGCGGTACCGATGGCCTTGTGCCCGCGGCCCTTCCGGGTTGTCGCGCGGGGGGAAATGCCCTGTCAGGCGGGAGGGGACGGCAGGAGAAGGGTCCCGACAGGGGGAGGCGGGATCGGATCGATGACGACCACGGAGACGTTGTCCGGTCCCCCCTTGCCGTTCGCCGCTGCCACGAGGGAAGCTGCGAGGAGGGCGGGGTCCGGCGGCTTCCGCCCCATGAGCGCCCCGATTTCCGCGTCGGCAAGGGCCTCGGTGAGCCCGTCGCTGCAGAGAAGGAGGAGGTCTCCCGGCTCCAGGCCGAGGGTGTGCAGCTGCGGCACCAGTTCCTCCGACACCCCGAGCGCCTGGGTGAGGACATGCCGGTACGCGGCCGGGATTTGGCCCGCCGGGATGTTCCCCCGTGCGGCGAGCACCGCGGCATAGTTGTCGTCGGTCGTCACCTGGCGCAGGGAGCCCTGCCGGAACAGGTAGACCCTGCTGTCCCCCACGTGGCAGATATGGGCGACATTCCCCCGGACGACCACGATCTCCAGGGTGGTCCCCATCCCGTCCAGCGACGGTTCCAGAAGGGCCCGCCGGGCAATGGCGGAGTGGGCCGCCGCCAGGGCATCGGCGAGGAGCCGGCCGATGTGGTCCGGATCACAGCCGGGAAACTTCTCCACGAGCAGGTGGTGGGCCACGGTCACGGCCAGGTCGCTCGCCACCTCCCCCCCCGGACCTCCCCCCATGCCGTCGGCGAGGAGGAATATCCCGTTCGCCTCATCCACGGCCACCGCGTCTTCGTTGTTTTCCCGCACGAGGCCTTGATCGCTCCGCCACGCCGAACGCATGTCGCCTCCTTCACCCGGGGGATCACTTCGTGAACACCACCGTCACTGTGTCGTTCAGGTCCACCAGGAGGCCGGGTATTTTCCCGGCCAGCTCCCTGGCGTCTTCCATGGAACCGCTTTGCAGCCGGCTCAGTTTTTCCAGCTCCGGCGCGGCGGCGCCCAGCTTCTCCAGGTCGAGGTCGAGGATGGTGAGCCGGTTGCCGCTCCGGTGGGTGGCATTGGTGCTGACGATGGTGCCGTTCACTTCAACGGCGACGACAAACTTCATCCCGGTGATCATCTCCGCGAATTGCTCGGCGGCGGCGTCCGACATCCGGGGTTCCACGGCGGGAGCCGGCCCCGGCTCCTCGGCGGGAGCGGCCGTGGTCTTTCCGGCAGCCGGGGACCGGGTCTGAACGATGGTCAGGGTTGCCGGAGAACCCTTGCGGAAGTGAAAGGTCAGGGGGAGGGAGTCCGCTTTGCTTTCGCCGGTGGGGGCGCCGCTCTCCCGGCTGAGCTGCAGCCGGTTGATGTCGGTAAAGGCATAGGTGGCGGTGTAGCCCGTGTACTCGGCGGTTTCCACCTTTTCCCCCGACCGGTAGGTGACCCCCGCCCCCATGGTGCGGGCCTTTTCCCTGAGCTTGTCCGGCTCGAAGATCTCCAGGGGCTTCGGCTTTTCCCCCGTGTCCCCGGCAAGGCCCCGCATCATCTCGTTGATCCGGGCAACCATCTTCTTGCCGAGGAGCATCTTCTCCTCCACCGTCCCGCTCCCGTCCGGATTCACCCGCACGACGGTGGTGGTCTGAAAGCACCCGGCAAGAAAAAGGAGTGTGCCGCCGGTGACAAGTAAACGGAGATAGCGCATGGGAAGCCTCCTGCGGGAGATGGGGACGGCCCTGCTGACGACCGGCGGCTCTTGCAACACATTCATACATCTTCATTCGATCCCGGCGCGGCCATATCAATTGTACTATGCTATTCCAGGCCCGCAATGCGGGCACTAGTGGCAGCTCCGGCGCCGAATCCCCCCTTTGCGCGCTACCGTCGTCCGGCAGCAACAAGGAGCCGTGTCCCTTCGATCAGCGTAAGAAGCCTCTCATGCCGTGTCGGAGCCGGGGCTCGTCGGGGAATGTGCCCTGGAGAGACAGGGGTGGTCAGGCGATGCAATTGAAGATGATCCACAACAGCAGATAGCTCGTCACGTTGGCGATATTGAGGATGATGCCGACCAGGCGGTAGTTGTAGGAGAACTCCACCGCGAAGGCGATCATCATCAGTGGGGGCGGCAGGATGAGGCTGACAAGGACGATGTCGCGGAAGAGCTGGTTGAAGGGGAGAGAGAAATAGAGGGAGATCCCCACGGCCAGGCCGAGACCGTAGCGAAGCCCCAGCACCTTGGCCACGTTGGCCATGCTGCCGCCGGAAAGCCGGAAATTGAGATAGATGCCGAGGAGGAGGAGCGCCAGCGGCATGTTGGCCCGCGCCAGCGACTTCGCCAGGTCGACGACGACGCCGGGGTAGTGGAGCCCCGAAACGCTGATCAGGAGGCTGACAATGTATGCCATGAAGGGGACCGACCGGAGGAGCATCCGGGCCATCCCCCCGTAATCGAGGCTCGTTGTCCCCGGAGAAAAGTAGTAGCCGATGAGATACGCGATGACGAAACCGACGAAGGCCACCCCCACATCGAACATGCCGAGGTAGATCAGGGCCTCCTTCCCCAGGATCGCCTCCACGAGCGGGTAGGCGAAGAGGGCGATGTTGAATCCGGGGACCAGCATCGCCAGCAGGCCGCGGTCCGCCCGCTCCTGCCTGCGGAAGACGAAAAGCCCCAGAGCCCCCATCACGATGCCGTAGGCCAGGCAGATCGCCGGCAGCGCCATGAGGGACGGCTCGAAGTGCATGGCGCTGAAGGTGCTGACCACCAGGGCCGGCAGCGTCACGTTCAGGAGCACCCGCGTCAGGACCGCGCCGTCCTTTTCGCTGACCAGGCCGGTCCTCTTGAGGAGATAACCGAGGGCGATGACCAGGGTGGAGAGGACGAACTGCCCGTTTACATTTCCCATTGCTTCCCCGCCGTTACCGCATTCATGGACACGCATCGCTTGCGGCCAGCCGATGAATCGGCGCCGCACCGCCCGGAACGAGTCCTTTGTTCCGCCGTCGACCGTTCCGGTCATCGTGCGGCGGGCCACACTGCATGCAATATTACATGCAATATGACGTGAAGCAGGGCGTAATGTCAAGGAGAAAAGAGGGGAGAATGCTTAACGGGGCTGCGGCGCACCAGCGGAGCGTAGCGAAGACCGCGTGCCGCCGCGGGTTGGGGCTCCGCTCCTTCAGCTTCAGCCCGCCAAACGAAATTATCTTCCAAAACGGAGTGTCGCATTAACGCTTGAAAAACTCCGAAAATAGCTCTATATTTAGAGCTAATAATAGGAGGTGGTCATGCACATCGATACCATTTACGCCGATCTTTCTGTTAGCATGTCGGAATTCAAGAAAAATCCGGCGCAGGTTCTGCGTACCGCCGGCGAAAAGCCGGTAGCTATCCTTAACCACAACCGTCCTGCATTTTACATGGTAACACCAAAAATTTTTGAGGCTCTTGTCGAAGCCCTTGCCGACCGAGAATTGACGGAACTTGTCCGCCACCGGTTGGCGCAAAAGGATGAGGCTGTCGAGGTCGACATTGACACCGTCTAAAGCCGGCGAGGGTAATACAACGGACGGGACGAGGGGGACGTAGTTGATTTGTTGACTTGCTCTTTCTCGCTACTCAACAAATCAACTACGTCCCCTTAGCTCCTCCAGGAAGCCGGATCGCCGCCCACCGGGATGTCCTAGCGGGTCAGGACAAACGTGCGGCCGAACAGAGAAATTCCGATATATCCGCGAAGCTCCAGTTTGTCGGGCGACCGCAGGTGCATTTTGCACTTGTAGCTCTTGCCGCTTTCAGGATCATAGCAGGTCCCGCCCTCCCACCGGTTGTCGCCCGTAGCGGCAAGCCCCGAAATTACCTGCAGGCTGAGAATCGGCCGGCTCCGCAGCGCCGCATCGGGATTTTTCCTATCGACCTTAACGTCACCCACCGGTCCGTCATTGCTATCGATATAGTTCGGCACCTTGAGCCAAACGATTTTCCCGCAGACCTTTCCGCCGCACTCGAACAGTTCCAGCATCGAATCACCGCCGTCGGTTTTCCATGCTCCGAACACGTTGTCCGGACCAGCGCTGCAGGCGGTTGCTACCGACAGCAGGATAAGCAGGGCAATTGTCCAGACTTTCATAAGTGTTCTCCCGTATCTGCTCGTGCCATGGCGAATCTCACGTACGTATCATTGTTAAATTTTACCACTCGTTTCCGCAGGAAGGCTAGGGAAAGGCTAGGGGGACGTAGTTGATTAGTTGACTATCCTCTCGATTTGTCCCCAAATCAACGACCCTTGTACCGCTATCTCCTTGCCACGTAATGCTCCCCGGCACACGCCGGAACGGGTAATGCCAAGAGCTTCAGCCACAGTTTCCCCGCTGTAGCCGAATCTTCTGGTGGCAACGTAACAGATTATACTTTTTACCTCCGACAAACCTGCCCCACGTCGGCGCTGGCAAAGTGCCTCCCCGTCGATACCCGATGCCTCAGCGACTTTTTCTATCAACTGCTCCAGCGGCAGGCGTGCCTCAAGCTTGTCCGAGAGGCCCTTTTCCTGCCTTAAATGCTCCACGAAATCCCCACTTCCAAGGATTCGGTCGTCGTAGGCAGAAATGAAACCATCTCCTGCAGCTTTTCGAACACGTCGAAGGCCACCACCTAAAAGTTCCTCTCGTTTCCCGCGCTTGACCCCATCGGCTACGAAAGCCTCATATTTCTCCCTCGCCGCCTTCTGCCTCTTTGAGAAGTGCAGCAGCACCTCGTCAACCTTCTGCCCCACTAATTCTCTGGTCCCCATCAACACTGCATGACCACACCATGGATAACATTTTAACTCGCCAACACTGCTGACCAATCCGGCACGCAATGGATTCAAGTGAATGTAACGGACCAGTTCCAGCAGATAAGGATCTTCTTCACAGAGGATCGACTTGTACCGGTTTTGAAACAGATGGCCGCTACGATGGTGTCGAAGATTGAAGGTAACGGCGTGCCCGGTCAGGAGTCGCCGCATGAACTGCCCGAGGTTATTTGCAGATGGTCGTAGTAACAGGTGAACGTGGTTGGACATCAAAGCCCACGCCAAACATTCCATCCCCATCTGCTCAATGAGACAGGCGAAGCGTCCACAAAGGATTGCCGGTCATGATCATCCAGGAAGATATCTCGCCGTTCAACTCCCCTCACGATGACGTGTTGAAGAACACCTGCTATGTCGAGTCTTGCGGCCCGTGGCATGGTACTAAACTTTACCTCCGATCTTACGTTAGTCAACTAATCAACTACGTCCCCTTAGCTCCTCCTCATTCAACGGTCCGTGGGGTCTGCTGCTTGGCAGCAGTACCTCATGGTTATGCATGCATTCTCTTGATTGGAACAATTTTCGATGGTCGTTGAGGATTCCATGTTTGGCTGAGCACTGTGTTTCCTGGGACTTCGTTATAAATCATATAGACCGTTACATTCCCCACAATGTACATCCACCCGCCCCATATACACCGATCTCCCATGTTTACCGCCTGCATTGGCGTGACGGCGGCAAGTTTCTTCTTGGGCTCTCCTCCTGGGGTCTGGATAAAGGCGAGGTGCACATAAGGGTGTGGCGAACTCTCCATCAAACATCTAGAAAATCGGGCGAGATCAATCGGAATGTTGTACTCTGCAATTGCGCACCCAAATATTTTTATAAAGAACAAATGAACGTTAAGCAGGGACTTTCGTGTCGAACCAGGAAATACTTTCGATAAATCTATTTGTTGTGCCTTTTGGAGCTGGTTCCAATTTCTCTGAAGGTATTGCGATAGCTTTTCCCATGCTTGGTCAT